>JAABUV010002156.1_pt1 | contig 27374 bp, 43 predicted proteins | sample 5559971 | NCBI WGS metagenome assembly JAABUV01 (sample SAMN10711881, study PRJNA513362) | rock metagenome | isolation source: Antarctica rocks | place: Antarctica: Victoria Land, Knobhead nord | collected 2015-12-19
TCAAAACTCTTGCCCAGGCCTACATCTTCAGTGTGCCCGCTCATCTCCTGTGGTGTACGATGCATCTCCTGTTGCGTATGATAACATGCATTGATGAGTAGATTCTTTGTTCGCATCGCGGGGCAGTTGATTGCAGGGCAGGGTGGCAACCTTGTGTGGTGCTGAACGGCCTGTGTTGGTCGCACGGCTGCGACTGCAGGCTGTGCTGCGGGAGCACTGGCATGTAGTGGTTGGCTGCAGCAAGACCCCTTGGGCTAGCAGGAGTGCGGCGCGCGCTGGCTCTGTCACACCAACCGAGCCCGTTAACTGACTGTAAGATATGTCGAGCGGCATGGTCCAGCATGTTGCATGTGAGCATGGGTGTAATTGCTGTTCATACGCCTTTTTAGGCATCGGTGCAGTGCGGCGCATTTGCTGGCCACAGTTAGGTGCAAGCATCTCGTCGCATGATACGAAGGTACAGCCTCGATGGTCACGAGCGTGTAAGCAAACGAGGGGACAGGTGACTCACATCTTGACAGACATGCAGCCGGGGACCGGACAAAGCTGCAGCTCCACTCACTCATGCAAAAGTACGAGACAGCATACCGCTCCAGCTGCTGCAGCACCTGACTCACATCTCGCCAGACATGCAGTCGGGGACCTGACACAGCTGCAGCTCCACTCCCCCATGCGATACTATGAGACAGCACACTGCTGTAGCTGCTGCTGCACCAGACACTTGAATGGCACGCACGCAGCCAACCAGGCAGCAGCAAAAAATGCGTTTTGCAACTGCACACTGACACGATCAAGCACAAGGACAGGCACCTGTGCGCAGCGCCCATCCGCAAAGCGAAAACAGTGGGCGTGCGCCCTAGACATGCGATCCCAAAGCTTGCCCTGAAACTTCCAGGCCCCGTATCACTGCCACATGGCCGCAGAGCAGACCGTGCAGGGCTCCCCACAGCACACTATGCGTCTGGGACGGCAGCAAGCATGACGGATCGCGGCGCGCGGAGCGGCACCAAGGGCTCAGATGAGCGACGGCACCATGTGCGCGGGCGTCTTGAAGCCGAGCAGGTTGAGGTAGGTGCCGGTGATGTTGGCCAGGCCCGCATCCGGCAGGTCGTCCCGGAACTTCACATCTGTCGGCAGGCCCGCGCCGCCGACGGCCACCGGCACAGGCGCCTGCACGCGGCATGCGCTCGCTCAGCATGTAATTGCATCAGAGAGCTGCCACACAGAGGGCTCCAAAACTCTGCAGGAACCCTGGGTCAGAGCAGGCTAGCGCGCTACCCTCATACTGCCAGGCCCGGGGTGGCTTCAAAGATCTTGCGCAGAGGCGCTTACGAACGTAAGTGTGTGTATGCGCAGGGGCTGCATGCTCTCACTAGCAGCATATACAGTGAAAGCTCAATGACTTCGTCTACAGGTGCAGGCACAGTGCTCACAGCAGGCCCCGCCGAGATGCAAGCGGCGCACCAGCGTGTGCGAGGTGAGCAGCTGCAGCTCGCCCTTGTCGTTCTTCAGTGGCGCGTTGGTCTTCTTGGCGCGCTGGACCATGTCATCCGCGTTGCCATGGTCGGCCGTCACCTGCGCCCCGCTCCCACAATCAGGGTCCGCACACAGCTTTGATTAAGCTCCCGCTCTGCAGCCAAAGCCACTCACCGAGACGACACGTGCGATGCGAGCAAACCACTGCTGCCTGTGGTGTTCCCAGTGTCGGCACAGTTGCGTGCCATGCACCAATGCAGCTCAAGCAGTTCGCAGCTGCTTACAGTAATAGTATCCAAATCAGCTCCAGCTCGCATGTGTGCTCCCTGCCAGGCGCGACGCGCCACCATGCGCCACGACTGTGGCGCACCAGCCAGCGGCCGCCCACGGCGTCCACGGCCGCCAAGAGCTCCTTCACGCACGAGTCCACCAGCGCGCACGCGCGCGTGGTCGCCTCCATGTCCCCGGTGTGGCCCACCATGTCTGCGCGCGCGGCCGCGCGGGGTCAGCGCGGGCTCCAGCCGCGCGAGGAGCGCGCTGGCGGGTCCTGACACGCGCGCCGTGACGCGTCTCTGTCCTCAACAGGCTTCAGTCCTTACAGGCTCTCGTCACGCCCAAGGCGCTGGGCTGGCGCCCTGTCACGCACAGCTGGCGCTCCTTTGGCACATGGCAACAGTCAGGCTATCAGCGTACTGCCCCCGCTGCCAGGGACATCAGGCAGTCTGTCTCATATCAGGCTTCCGGTAGGGTCGGGTAGCAAAGCAACGGCCCTGCCTTCCAGTATGCCTCAGGGGCTCTGTGGGCGGTCTCGGGCGGCACCCGGGTTGGCGTAGTTGACGCGGACCATCTGGAAGCGGCCCGACTGCAGCGCCGCCTTGCCGGCCTCGGTGATCTCGCGCGCCTTCATGTCCGGCGCCTCGTTGAAGGGCACCTGCGCGGTTTCAGCGCCAGTGGGTCACAATGGGCGCATGGACCCTCCTGGCGTGCCAGCGCATGCCTCATGCGCTTGCTCCATCTGCAGTCAGCAGCAGGGAGGGCTGCACGCAGCCTCCGCTGTACTGAGAACCACATGGCAGACGCAGCCAAGCATCAGTTGATACACCTTTGCAGAGAAAGCGCCTCAACATGACTCGCAGAGCATGCTGCAGGTGAGCAGTGTTGTGCAAGCGCGGGCGCATGTGACAAGGCCAATGCGGGAGGCAGCGTGCGCGGCGCGCCTTGTCGGAGGGGATCTCGACATACGTCTCCAGCTGCTCGTTGAAGTAGCCCGACACGTTGCCATTCCAGAAGAACGTCACCTGCTCCGCCGCAGCGCACACCTGGTCAATGGGCATAACCCTGGCATACCCTGTGCACAAACACCCCTGTCACCCCTGTGTTGGGTGAACTAATGATGCACGGTGTGGTGCGCACAGCGGCTGTGCAGCAGGTCTGCACCGCGCATGCAGCCTGACGCATGACAGGCCGCGTGCGAGTCCGCATGTGCGGACATGCTCGGTGGCGCATGGGCTACACAGCGCGTGCCGGGGTTGGGAGCCCCCCACCCTTCTGCGCCAGGGCCGCGCACGTGGCCAAACTTCTGCGTCTCGGAGCACGCGAACGTGGTCACGCCCGCATCCGCCAGCAGCTTGCCGGACACGCCGTGGATCGCGGGCGGCGGCACCAGGAAGCGCGCCGGCAGCTTCAGGTCGCCGTCGTACTGCATCATGCCCACGAAGCGCGTCTGCGCCGTGCAGGGCGCCCCCAGTCGCACGGCTTTCCTCTCCTAAGGCCGTGCGTCGCAGGTGCCAGCCTTTGCTGCTTTGTGCATTGGTTCCCTGCCACCCTGGCATGCCGCGAGCACGCACGGCCTACCGCGCTAGTGCTCTGCAACATCAGAAGGCCACAGCACCCAAACGAAGCGTCCAATGACTGCCTGCTGTAGTGCGCCTCATAACACGCATGCATAGATTTAAAACTGGGTGTGCTCGTAATGCAGGTGGGCGTGCCTTCGGGAAGCGCTTGCGGTCAAACGCGGTGAAGTCCTCGTACTCAAAGGCCTTGCTGATCTCGATCACGCGGTCGGAGCGGAAGTTGAAGATGGCGACCGCGTCGCCGTCCTGCCCGGCGTAGGTTTTACAATCCGCTCCGACGGTCTGGCGACATGCTGGACTGGGGCCAAGCTTCCGCAGGATTTCTGTTTGTAGCCTGCCACCCCATGGCTGCAACCCCAACCCTACTAGCAGTCTGTTCACCGAGGGCGTTGAGCAGGCTGGCCAGAGTGTCTGAGGAAGCTTGGCGCAGGCCGACCAGCCAGCACCCGGAGCTGTTTCCGCAGCCACGTCCCGAGTAGGCAACACGGGTGCTCTCCGAATGAGCAGGTTCGGCCAGAGGGTGGCGCACACCCCGATGGTCCCTACAGGCTTCCCGGCGTCGTCGACGATGACGAAGGGCGGCAGCCACTGGTCGCTGACGGGCTTGCCGCCGCCTTCCTGCAAGGCGGGAGCCCGGTCACTGCGCGGGCCGCAGCACGCAAGCATGCAGGTGCTACACAGACGACTCAATGTAAACATCATGCATGAGGGCGCCCCGACCATACAAGCTGCCAGCTCGGTGGTAGACTGCCTTAAATGTCCAGGCATGCACGCCGAGGTCGCATTTGGATAAGGACATATGGAGTGCATTGGAGTATATGTAATAACTAGCTCGCATGGCATGTGCGCATTATTATCAGCCCCAACGCTCCAGAGGTCTGTCCTTCCGTGTGCCGCAAGAAGAAGCCCTGTCGCCGCACCCGCAGCGTCTTGACGGCCTCGACCGCAGACGTGAAGGTGTGTGGCGCCTCGCCCAGCACGTGCGCGTGCCAGCCGCGCTCGACGATGGCCCAGTCCGCCTGCGCAGTAAGCATGCAGCGATGACCAGTGGCAGCACTGCAGCGGTCTGGTTGCACCATCAGAGGCGGTTCGCTGACCGCTGACCGGTGGGTCAGCGGTCCGAACGTCGAAATACTGGCACGTTAATCTCAACTGGTTGACATAGCCTGCTCTTTGCGCAACATCTGGTGGGCGGTCCCAAGGCAAAGGTCTCACGAGCCTAAGTATTACCTGTGCTCCAACGCGGCTGCTCGCACCCAGGCATACTCACAAACGTTTCAGGTTTGGGAGAGTCACCTCATAGCGGTCCATGGTGACATACATGCGCCCGCCGCCCGATGCAATCTTTGCGTCGCAGCCCTCCACGGCCGCGAGGTCCTTCTCGAGCTGCTCCGTGAACGGGATGGACGTGCCGTCCGGCACATCGCGCCCGTCCTGCCATGGATTTGCTTGATGCCATGCCCGTTGCGACACAAGCGCACATCGCAAACGCGCCGCACAAGAGGTCTGCCCAGCACAGCTGCGCCGTTGCCTCAGCCTTTGCCTCACGCTCCTGGTTAAGCTCAAGTTGCACAGAACTTTGCAATACCTTGCTGCGGCAGTGTCATCAACCACTGGCACAGACGCAGTTTCTTCCGGGCGCGCACCGTCAGGATGTGCACGCGGATGCGCTTGGCGCCGTCCTTGGCCGCGCCGTGCACAAAGCCCAGCAGCTGGTTGATGCGCGAGTGCACGCCGCCGTCAGACAGCAGGCCGATGAAGTGCAGCGTGTGCTCTGCGAATGACTCCTTGATATACTTCCAGCCATCCAGCTTGAACGCCGAGCCATCCTCCAGTGCAATATCGACCAGCCGCGCGCCCTGGTCAATCACCTGCCCGGAGCCTGCGCGCGCGCAAGGACAAGGTCGAATGCGAACCTTACTGGCAGACTACAGAGTGTGCTTTGCAGTGCCTCGTTCACGTGCACCTCCTGAACACCTTTGGAAGGCCAGCAAACCACCAGCACGAGGTCCACCAGCACAAGCATCTGCCCAGAGCCTTCTGACTTGCAGCTCATAAAAGCAAAACTCCTGCTCATTTGCCGGAGACCTCCGTCACATGGTCACCACAGTCTCAGCACACTGTCAGACTCCCCAGCGCTGAACCATGACGCATGCTATGCTGGCTTGCCAAACGAGCTGCAAAGTTGAACAATGGAGCCTATGACTGCTGCTGTCGGCCACAGTTCAAGTGTGACGGAGTCTCTGCTTCAGACACGCCGCACAGAACATCCTGGCCAGCTCGACCAGACCTGACCCATGATACACTCCTAGTTTGTATACAAGGGAGATACGTAGCTCACGGGCAGGTTTGCAGCTCTGGTCGCCTGCTTGCAGCGTCACGCACACATGCCCTAACAGGTGGTAGAGGTGTGTCTGCAGCACCTAGCTAGTGCGCGTGCGTATGGCGAGTGTCCACAGCTGCAAACAACAGCTGCACAGCAGTGAGGCATTGAACGTGGTCTGCAGCAAGTGCGCCGCAAGTATTGCGCGGGAGCGCTCTCCCAGGGCCCTTGGGGCTTGGGCGGCAGCGCACCCAGCGCGTTGTGCCCGACCTCGGAGTTCCCCATATCCGCGTCGCTCGGCAGGCCGACCGCAGTGCCGTGCGCACGCACTGTTCGCCACCGGCCCGTCACATTTTTCATCGCATCGGTGGTAGGCGTCGCAGCGACGTGCACCGCGTTGTACTCATCCTTTACCTTGTTCTCACCCCACCCGTCCAAGATGCACACCAGCACCGGGGCGTCAGGCTTGGCAATGCTCGGGTGCGGTTCCAGAGCGCTAACGGGAGCCATCTTGTTGCTATAAAGTCCAGTGTCTGTGTTTAAAGCGAAAGCAATGAGCGGCCTGGCTAGTGCGAGGCCCTACTGTGGTTGGCAGGCGTTAGCAGTGCACAGATGCCGCCGGCTGTTTCCCAGGTGTCAGACCTCCAATAACATTCTGCTCAGACGTCAGTGCAGCTCTCTAGAGCAATCTGACACGTTCTCCTACAGGTACAGAGATGGGCAAAGCCATCTGAGGTGATCGAGCCACACATTAGCTTCAGATCAAAATTGTAAACTGGGTGCTCATAAGTAAACCGCGGTGCTTCAACAAGCTGGCTCACTGACAGACCCTGCATGCGCGCTGCAAGCGACTCTCACAAACTACAACAGCCCAGCTAGCCGCCAGACTCCCGGCACAGTACAACATGGGCTGCCTCACACGCACAAACTAGTATACATGGTCCAGAGCAGGGTCACCACGCGGCCGGACCGCGGGTGGCTCCCGCGGCAGCTTTTTTGCGCCCACACGCAGCCCGCCGGTCAGGGCGAGGCCGCCAGGAACGCGCCCACATCCACGTCCATGATCGCGCTCTCCGTTAGGCCCGGCCCCTGCCCCTGCTCCCGGCCGCCAGCGCGGTGAGCGCCGGGCACCAGGTGCGCCGCGGCCGCGCCCTGGACAGGCAGCGCCTGCTGCGCGCCGGGCGGCCGCGGCCATGGCGCCGCGAGCCCCGCGCCTGCTGGCGCGCCCGCTGGCCGCGCAGCCGGCACGGGCGCCGCCGGCGCAGCGGCGGCCGGCGCTGGCTGCGCAGGCGCCGCTGCCGCCGCAGCCCCAGGCATCAGGTGCCCTGGATAGGGTAGGACGGCGCCGCCACCGTCCGACCGGTGCGACGCAGCGCCCGCCGCGCCTGCCAGCGCCCGCGCCGCGCCGGCCGCGCCCGCCGCGCCCGGCGGCCCCGGCGCCCCCCACCTTCCGCCTGCCGCACGCCCGGCCGCCGCGCCTCCCGCCGCGGCGGGCGCCACAGGGGCAGGGTGCATGCTGAAACGAGCCCCAGGGAGCCCAGGCGCCCACTCGGCCGGCGCGGGGGCGGCGGCGCCGCCCCCGCCGCCCGCGGCGCCGTGCCACCCGCGCGAGGCGGCCGGGGCAGCGGGGGTAGCTCCCGGGTAGGCAGCATGCCCCTGCGCGGGCGCCGTGGCGGGCGCAGCGGCCGGCGCGCGCATGGCCGCTGGAAACGGCGGCTGCCAGGGCGCTGGTCCCCCGCCACCCAGCGCGCCTGCAGGCGCAGCGCCTGCTGCTCACACACGCGGTGGGCTGACTGGAGCCGCGTCCTGGGATGCTTGCCTGCCAATCAAGGGATCCAAGACTCGCAATAGCCAGCTAGCAGCGCCCCTGCCGCTAAGCGGCAGGGGCGCTGCTAGACAGCGCAGTATTAAGCTGACTTCAAGCTAGTGATCAGCCAACATATGAGAGACAGGCGCAACCACGTGTGTTGGGCAGGCGAAATGCGGCGTGGCCCATGCAAAGAGGGCCCGCCACAACCAACCGGCCCAGACTGCTCTGGCAGATCCGCCACTTCGGCGAGGCCAGGTGGACAGCTCTGGCCCGTCGTACACATGGACTGCCGAAACACACTGCTGCAGGCTTGCAGCTGTGTAATCGCCCCACAAGAGCGCCGTTGCTTTACAGAGAAACCTACCCAGAGCGCGGCAGGGCGTTTATGGGGGCCAGGGGGCGCGCCGGACGCCATGGGCCGCTGCATCCCAGCGGCAGAGAGCCCATGCGCCAGATGCGCATCGGCCCTGCACTGACGCAGCGCGCGGAACGCAGCTGCTGTCGCATACGCCGCCCCTGTCAAGGGATCCCTGCACGCACATCACCAAGCAATATTAATTGGCTGATCACTTGTGTTCACGAACTATTGCGCCGAAAGACGTCCCCCTTGTTTGTTTTCCTTAATATTTCCCTTACAGTAAGATAGGAGTCACGACAGGGGTGCGCTGGTAGCATGTGGCAAGCGTGTCAGCTTACCTCGCTACCAAGACGCACACCCGCTCACCACACAGTGACACAACAAGAGCGCACGTCAATGAACCAGAGAGAAGAATGACCACCAGGCGTACCGGTATTTGGCAGGCAGACCGGTAACCGCGCAAGGCGCGCGCGGCGCGCTCGGCGGCGCACGTTGCGCCTGCAGCTCCGGCGGCGGCAGCATGTTGACAATCTCAAACACGGTCTGCCGCCCGCGCAGGCCGTGTCGTGCTCAATAAAGATCGCATAATAATGACTAGCATGCCAGATGCGCATATGGTGCCTGTCCCCGCACGCTGGCGGCGTGACCAAGCACACGAGGCACAGGTGGGCTTCAGCATTGGCGATCTCCCGAGTTGTCTGCACGGCGGGCTTTGTCAGCCAGCCTCAGGATCTACTATCAAGCATTGCCTGCCATCACAAGCCACCATGCCGTCAACTGCAATGCGTGCACTGCCATCGCAACGACGGCAATCCGGCAGTGCGACCCAGCACCCCCCAGCTCATGCCGCTGGAAGCGTGCCATGCGACACAGTCTCAGTGGATTCCAACCTACTCGCGACTTATACACTGTGGCCTGCCGGGCAGGCGCGCCTCGCAGCGCAGCTCGGCGCCCTCCCCGACGCGGCGCGAGTGGTAGCGCAGCAGCGGCCCGGCGTAGCCGGCCTTCTTGTTACCGTCTGCGCGCGCCTTCACCTGCTCCCACGCAGTAGGCTGCTGTAAATTGCATGCCAGGCTGTCAGATGCGTATCAGGCTGTCACATGCATGTCAGACAGAATAGTGCACCAGTAGATGCAGGCTTTCACGCTCTTCCTCAGAAGCCACATGCAATCTGCCTTCTCTCATACCATGTCTAAGTCTGTGGTAGTGAGCATGGCATTCACATATGAAAGCTGGTGACCCAATAATGGCAGGGCTTAAGCCACCTGCACGATTCACTGACATGCGCATCGGAGCCACAGGCACCAGCCCGTGCTCAGCAGGGCACGCGGCACTGGCGCATGCAGCCCCTCGTTCGGCAAGCAGCGGCCGCAGCGCGCCTCCTCCTCCACGGCGATGAGGCGCGCGAGCGACGCGGTATTGACCAGCTCGGTCTCGGCCGCCTCGGCCAGCAGCTCCTCCTGCGTCAGCGCGCGCACCTCCGCCTCCGCGCGGCGCTTGCGCGGCTTGCGCTGCGCCGCGGGGCAGGCGGCGCCTCAGTGGCCTGCTGCGGGGGCGGCCCTGCCCGCATCGGCCGTGCCGAGCTTATGTGGTTTCACCATGGCCTATTCACCACCTGTTACAGATGTCACAGAAGAGTGGCACATGTCAACAGGGGCCTGATATGTGGAACATTACACGATGAAGCCCCGAATTAAGCCATCAACATATGCTCTTCTGCCTGCACACCACTAGCGGACGGGCTCAGCACGCCACCCGCCGCCATGAGTAGCACTGCAGGCAGGCTGGCGGCGCAGCCAAAGGAGGCGAGCATCGCCACGGCGCACCTGCTGCAGCAGCTGTCGCTCGCGCTCCGCTTCCTCGATGCGCTCGCGCGTCGACTTGCGCAGCGTCGGCGCCTGGCCAGCAGCCGCCTCCAGCCGCGCCTGCGACCCCAGCACTGTTTGGGATCTGCCTTCAATTGAGGCCGAGTGTCTGCATAATGACATACAGCACTGTAGCCATAGCTCAAGCTCATTGGTTACTTTGCACTTGCTATTTTTGCTGCATGCGCAGATGAGGCGAGCCTGAGCTCTGCTAAATGGACTAACTGCTCCGGACAACATGGCTCGGAGCAGCAAGTTAACAGAAATTGCTCAATCATTACATAAGGCAGGAAGCTCTTGCAATGTGTCGCCATGCTTGGAAGCGGGAAGTGGCGAGGCAGTAGAGCATGCACTCCTTCGGAATATCGTCCCGCACCTGGCGCACTGCAAGCTTAGCCGCGCGGTCGGCGGCCTTGGCAGCGGCCGCCTCGCCGGGCGACAAGCTCTCCTTCCCCGCTCCGGCAACGCCATCAGCAGCCGACCCGGCCGCGTGCGTCGGCGGCCGCGGCGGCCGCTTGGTGCCCGGCGGCTTGAGCGTTTTGCGCCTGCGCAGTCAGACTTTGTTCGACCAAGCAGACACACAGGCAGGGCAAGCAAAGCACATCCATGCGCTGTGCTGCACCCCTACCCAGCGTCTCACACGCACCTCTCCTTGGCCTCCGCGCCGTCGCCGCCTTCCTCATCGTCATCCTCCTCCGACCCAGAGAAGTCTGTGTCAGCCTTGTCCTCGCTCTCAGACTCGGTCGCATACTCGTCGTCTCTGCCCTCCTCTGCAAAGAACTCCTGGTTCCAGAACTCGGTGTCTGCGCCGTCTTGGTCCTCCATGAGCTGCGCAGCCGCGCCGTGCGCGTTGATATCTATCTGTGAGGCGCTTTGCTTGGCGGCGCGCTCTGCGCATAAAGTCGTCGACGCGTGGACAGGCCGCATTTGTCAATGTAACACAAACGGCCACCGGGCAGGTTCTCTGCCTGCACTGGACAGGCAGACTATTTGGCCTTGCGTCGAGCGGCGCGCCTGGCCCAAGCGGTTGCCGCGCGTCGCGCGGTCTGGCAGCTCCACCTTTGGAGACTCTGGGGCGTCGCTGTCTTCATCCTCGTTATCTTCATCGTCACCGCTCTCAGCCTCTTCACTGCCCTCTTCCTCAGCCTCCCCGTCCTCCTCCTCCTCATCCTCAGCCTCCTCGTCTCCCTTTGCGTTGGAGTCCTTTGCATTGGAGTCCTGCGGCTCCGACTGAGACATGTATGAAGTTGTCAGGAGTCTGGCACTCTGTGCGCGCTGCCAGGCGCCCTTTCTACGGCCAGCCGGCCGGCCTACTGAAAGGCATTGCCAGGCAGGCCATCAGCATGCTCAAACACAAGGCGAGGCCTTGGGCGCCCAGCGTGCACATGGGTACATCTACTTTCACAGAGTGTGAAATCTTCAGAGTGAAGTCAAGAAGCAGACCTGGGGGTGGAACTGGGAATGCACGCCAAGCAGGCCAGCATCGCCGAGCGCTTGCTGGGCGTGGGCAGCATCCTGCTGGCAGTGGTTGCAGTGGTCGCCACGCTCGCGCTCGGCTGGCTGGCTGTTTGGCACGCCGGTCTGCGCGAACTCCCCATCTGCCAGGAGCTGATGGGCCGGCGGCGGCAGACGCCCGAGGCCAAGCAGCGCATCGCCGACGAAATCTTGCAGATTAAGCGCACGCACCGCCGGCCAGCCGCGGCTGCCAGCGCTGCGCCGCTCGGCGCAGCCGCGTCAGAGGGCAGACGCACGCAGCGGTGACGCAGCGGCGACGCCGCCGCGCCCGCCGGACACGCCCGTCAGCGGGGCGCCGGCGCCTGTGCTGGGAGCGCAGGGGCTTGCTGGCACTGCACGGAGCCACAGGCCGCTGTCGACGCGCTATGCTGGTGACTTCGGACGCCAGCGGCAGCGGCCGCGGCGGCGCTGGCCGCAGGGCGCCCGACCCCGACTTTGTGCTGCGGGGCCACCGCGGCGACGTCCAGGCGCTTGCATTCCACCCGTCGCTGGACCTGCTGTACGCGGGGTGAGCCCCCTGGGAGAGCGCTGTAGGCCGCCGAGCCTGTCAAGCTCGCTTTCAGCCTGTACGTCCCAGGCAGTCCTGATGAGGCAGCCTCCGCGTGGCGTACGAACCGGCGTGCTCTCTTGAACCCGATACATCCGTATGCTTCCTTGTCAAGCGTGTGAATGCACCTGTTTGGCCTGGCTATGGAGGCCACGTAGTGTTTGATGCTTCCTGGTAGAAATGACGATGCATATTATGCAATGTAGATACAGTATGTGGTGCATTACTTGCATGCAGCGCTTGGAGCAGTTGCCCTTTGCGCCATGAGCTTGTGTTGGTGAGAATGAGATGGCTCGCCGGCTTGTGCCTGCAGGGATGCAGAGGGCCGCTTGCTTGTGTGGGACCTGCAGCAGCGCCGGCCTGTCGCTGAGCAGAGGTGCGCCTGCTCAAGCTGCCTCGTTGGATACGGTGCAGCAGCCCAGCTCTTTCTTACATGCCATACTGCGGCGTCCAGGTCGCACAGCGCTGAGGCGGGCATCATCTCGCTGCAGGTGCTTGGCAGCACTTGCTTGCTCAGGTGCGGCAGTCTGCGGTGTCAGCGCGTCAATCGCATGCAAGTCTGCTGCATATTGACATGATGTGCAGCTAACTTACCTTAGCACCATGCAGTCAGGGCAGAGATGGCACTGTCAGGTCCTGGCGGCTGGACGGCAGCGGGCGACTTGAAGACCGGTGAGCCTTGTTGTCGACTGTTTGCGCTGCGCTTTCGCGTGCCAGCTTGCAGCCTCAAGCAGGTGTGCACATGGCAGGGACCCGGAGCTGGAGCTTGCCACAGGCAGCTACAGCTTCTGTCGAGCGAGCGCGCTGCTCGTTCACGCGCCAGACCAGGCAATCAACAGTGAAGATGGGTGAGACAACATGACGGCAGTAAGTAATTTACATGATGCACTGCGAGTACATTCATAAAGCCCCAGCATCTGAAGCTGCTTGTGCAGGCCTGCAAAGCAGGACGCTGCACCGAAGCATATGCGCACACTGCTGGCCGTTGCCGCCACCGATGCTGCGGTGGTGAGCGTCTGGGACATGCAGGTGTGGGGACAAATTACACAGCATGTCTTAGGCAGGTGGATGCGCTTTGTCCCCATGTGCTGCTGCCTGGGTGTCATCCCAGGTGGCTTGTGCAAATGAGTCAGAGCTAGTAAGTTTTTGGGCATGTGCATGCATAGTATTTAGCATCAAAGTCAAGCTCATGTCAGGTCCAGCGCAAAGCCTAGCAGACCTTGTAGGTCAGGTACCAAGCTCGTTGCGTGTTGCACAGGCAGGCCAGGAGGCCGCGGCGTTGCGCCAGCCAGCAGGCATGGCATGCGGCATGTGCATGGCCGTGCAGCTCCTGCCGGGGCAGCCTGACGGGCCCTGGGTGCTGGCCGGCTACGAGGATGGCACGCTGGCGCTCTGGGATCTCGCAGCTCCTGAGCGTCCTGCAGCTCTTGTGCGGCCACACAGTGAGTCCGTCATGGCACTGGCTGTGGACGCATCAGGCCAGGGTGAGGCGCGCTGCAACCCGTTGCTGTTCCGCGGCTCTCCTTCCACTCTGGGCCAACCCATATGCATGCTGCAGGCGGTGTGAGCGGTGCCGCTGACAGCAAGCTGGCGATTTTGGGACTAGACTGCGGAGCGCGCAGCCTTTCAGTGCGTGCTGTGCTGGACCTGCCCAAGGCTGGCACTGCAGATGTGGCCGTTCGCGCGGACAGCCGTGTGTTTGCGTCTGCTGGTTGGGACAGCAAGGTGCGCGTCTTTGGGTATCCGCGCGGCAAGCCTCTGGCTGTGCTGCACTACCACCGCAGCGGCTGCGCATGTGTGGCCTTTAGAGCGCGGGACGGGCTGCTGGTGTCTGCCGCGCGCGACTGCACCATAGCGCTGTGGGCAGTATTCCTGCCGTGCGGGGCGGGGCAGCATGGGGCCGAGGGCGTGCCTGCCGGAGCTTGTTCTCAAGCAAGCTAGGAACTGAAGGAAGCTGCTGAGTTGCATTATGATGTCTCTGTGTACTGCAAGTGTTGAGTACTAACCTGTGGAACCATGGCCTGTCATATGAGATGGTAGCCATGTGCCAATGGCAGGATTGTGAGTGGGTCTTGCATGGGGTCTCTTGGCTGTAAGCAATTTAAAGAGCACAACAATGCAAAAGTGCATCATCAGCATCTCAACGCCTGCTGCTATGCGGGGTAGGAACGTCCGATCATGCTGGAGGCACCCAGCGCGGCCTGTCACGCTCAGAAACTACTTGCAAGAGGCCAGCGCGCGCGTGCAGCAGCGCTACGCTGAGGCAGTCATAACCCCGCCTCTGGTGCCTGATGCAGACAGCTTCCTTGACAGCATGTCCATAAAGCCAGGAGGAGCATTTGCGCAGGCGGCAGCAGCAAACTGCTGCCTGCTGCCGTGCGACCACCCCATTATGAAGGAGACGCTGCACGAGCTCCTGGCGCTAGCCTCCAAGAGGGAGCAGCTGCATGTCATGGACCACCTCTTCACCGTACCAGCGCCGCGAGCCACTCTGATGCCGCAGACACGACGCTCTAGCCTTGACCTGCTCCTAGGAGGACGTGCAAGGCGCCACATATGCGCCACAAGCAGCAACGAGCTCGAGCTGCCCTTGCTCCTGTCTCCACCAGCGCTGCAGGTTCAGTTGTGTGCTTCTGGCTCGAAGTGACCCCGGCAGTCCCTGGTCTTGCTCTTGGTCTGTCTGACCTTCCTTATCATGGACAGGTGGTGGATGGTGTCACCTTGGCCACGGAGATGCCAGTTCCTACAGAGAGAGACAGCGACTTGCAGCAGGCACGCCTCTACTGCTGTATGCAGCATGTTATGACTTTGCTGGCAGCATACATGCAACAGCCTGCTCATGCAGGCACGTGCACGCCTCGGGCTCCTGCCAGCTCTGCTGCCAGCTGCGCCGGCGCCGGTCGCACCTGCGCGCGCGCTCGACGGGCTGGGGCAGCACGCCTGCCGTGCAGCTTCTAGAGAGCTCCTGGAGCTGCCGCTGCTGCCGCAGCTGGCAGCCCTCTGTGTGAGACATGCGCCAGGGCAGGATCTGAATGCGCTGCTGTCGCTGGTGGACATGCTGCCACAGCCTGAGCTGCCAGACAGGCCGCTGTGCGACGCTGAAGCCTTTGTCCTGGAGCGCTACGCGCGGTGCATGCCAGTCCCAGAGCTGAAGTACCTGTCAGGCAGCTCGCTGTGGCTCAGCTCTGCAGGCGGCGGCAGCGCGGCTGCCCGCCCCGCTGCCCCGCAGCTGCTTGAGCACCTGCTGCTGCCGCCCTTCCTTGCAGCCGCAGACATCCGCAGCAGCACCGCAGCTGAGGCGCTCGCCGCATGCATGCCAGTGGACATGCGCGGTCGGGAATGCAGCAAGGTGCTGGAGGACCTGGCAGGAGGTGTTACTTTTATGAGCCTCTTGGCCCCTGAACAGGTCCGCGTGGCTTTCCAATGTATTTTTCCCAATGTATTTCCCATTGTGCTTGTGCAAGGGTTTGAGGAATGAACAGCCGCAGTCAGTTGTCATTGAGCTTTGGGATGACATGCAGGTGCTGGACGATGAGCGCCTGCAGATGCTGCCCCTGCCAGCGCTGCCGGACATCCTGCTGGCCACGACAAGGCCTGCAGGGTCGGATGCGCTGGCACAAGCGCTCGCAGCCTGCATGGCGCGGCGGCTGGCCGTGAGCCACCTTGAGCTGCACATGGACTGGTCGCTGCTTGATGCGCGGACATGCAGCGCTGCCAGTGCTGCGAGCACGGCGCGGCGCGCTCTGGCAGCGCAGCTACGGCCGCAGCTGCTGCCGCTCCCTGCAGCGCTGCCAGGCCCGCTGTCCTGGTCAGTTGTGGTGGCGCTGCTGGCGGGGAACGCGTTCAGCCTGCCGCCGGAGATCAGAGACACGCAGCATGAGGTGCCGCCGCGGGCCATGCAAGCTTACCTGGAAAGCAGCCGCGCTGCAGCGGGTGGTCAGCCAGGCATCGCAACGGCCAGTGCGACCGGCCGTGCCGGCCAGCATGACCGGCAGGCGCGCAGGCGTGCTCCTATGCAGACCGAAATGGCGGCAGCACTTGGAACTGGCTTGCAGCCGCCGGCAGCCGCTGGCGTGTTTGCCGCGCGCAAGCGCAAGAGGGCGCCCCGGGAGCAACATGCAGCGGGTGGGGAGGCCGCCTTCTTTGCTGGCCTGCAGGGCGGGCCCCAGGTGGCGGCCGGCGCTGCTGGCGCAGCGGTGGCAGCGGACAGCGCTGCGGGCACCGAGGGCAGCGAGGACAGCCTGCTGCAGGATGCCGAGGCTGCGCTGCCGCAGCTGGAGGTCATGGAGGTCGAGCTACCGAGCGCGCACGTAACATTGCTTGATGCGCTGGAGGCTGACCACAGCTCATCAGCAGCCGCATGCAGCGCAGTGTTCCCCCATGCGGCGGCCTCCGGCCTGCTGGACGTGCATGCGCTCACGCCAGGCCTGGGCGCGGCCGCCAGCGCTGGGGTCCCGGGGGAAGCGCAGCGGCAGGCGCGGCGCGCGCTCGCCTCCGCGGCGGTGCTGCGCCAAGCTGCATCGTTCCTGGTGCACCACGGCGTGCGCTGCGCGCACCTGCACCTGTACCATGCCCTGCAGGACGCGCCAGAGCTGGCGCCGCGCTGCAGCCGCGCCAGTGCCGCCCAGTCCCGCGCCCTGGCGGAAGTGGAGGCGGGGCGCCTGGCGGACCACCCCAAGCAAGCCGCGCTGCGCCGCGTGCTGCAGGGCGCGCAGGCGACCAGACCTGTGAGTACCCCCTTCTCTCAGCAGCAGCATCAGTCTGCTTGAGTTGTGCTAAGGTAGGGCTGCAGGGCACATGTTACCCTGCACATGTGGCAACATGCATGCCTTTACCAGCTGCACTGCCTGTCGTGAGGCTAGCACTGCTGCGTATGTATCACAGATCCTGAAGAGTGTGACGTTAACGTGCTGTGGACCTTCTTGCTGCCCAGGGCTGCCGCACGCTGCTGCTCTGTGACAACCGCGCCTTCTTCCTGCTGTGCAGCGTTGTGTCGGACGCCGGCCTGCGCGCTCAGCAGCTGGACCGCGACGGCGCGCTTGCGCGGGCGCGCGCGCCGCCCGCCGCGCTGTCGGACGCAGCCAGGGCGGCCGCGGGTGCAGCTGAGTGCGTGCTCGCCACACATGAGCAGGCGGCGAGCACGGGCTTCCCCTGGGACGCCTTCCACATGATCGTGGAGTATGACCGGCAGGCCCTGAGCAGCGTGCTGCATGCGGCGGACGCGGCGCTTGCGGCTGCACCCTGCCCACGCCATGTGCAGCTGGGTGTGCGGCTCACCTGGGCAGCCAGTAGAGCAAACCACGCAGACGCTGGCGCAGATCTCGCGGCAAGCCATGCACACGCCACAAGCCCGGCGCAGTCTGCCGGAAGCAAGCCCCCTGCAGAAGCGCAACCGCAACATGATGCGCCAGGTGAGTTGCTATGTGCTTCTTTGCCTATGACATGCTGCTGGGGTTCTTCATATGGCACAACAACACAACCAATAAACTGGTTGACGCCAAGCATGCATGCCCACAGAGCTCCAATATCTCTCTTAGCCGGCGAGGCAGCGTCCTCGCTGTGATGTGCTGCCAATATAACAGGCACTGAGAGTGCTGGGGCGCTGGACGCTTGGTGCGTTGCCGTCAACGCAAGCAGCGCCAGCGTCGTGCGCTCGCGCCGCGGCCTGTACGAGGCGCTGCTACGCCTGGAGCGTGAGGGTGCAGTGGTGGTGGAGCGCGACATGCCTGCGGCTGACATCGCCTTGTCGGCCTCGACCTGCCTGAGCCTGTGGCCGGAGAGCTCTGTGCAGGCGCGCACCAGTCACACATGGTGTATGGTGTGAATGCGCCACACTGGCGTTGCACACTTGACTGATCAATCTTCAGTGGGCAAGCATCTGTAGTCCTTGTGCAAATGCAACTGTTAAGGCAGGTGGTGCCTTCAGAGCTGTTGCTGACATCTAGCGTGTCATATGCATCGCCGCCTTGCAGGGAACCGGCGCAAATGCGGGGGCGGCACTGGTCGAGCACATTCAAGAGCAGCTGCAGCTGCTGGCGGAGGGCTTCGCGCGCTGCCTGCTGGTGGTGGAGGGCTCGCAGGGCTTCCTGGCGCAGGCCTGGGCCCGCGCGGAGGCGCTCTACGCGACAGCGGAGCGCATGGGCATCTCCCTGCGCCTGCTGACCTCCAGCGGGCCTGCAAGGACGGAGGTGCCGCCCTCCAGCTTCTGACTTGTAAAAGTGTGCAAATGGGGGCACACACTTCCCATGCACACATGCTCCGGTGTATGTGTGCTGAGAAGGATATCATGCGCAGGCGGTGCTTGTGGACGCGGCCAGGTCAGCGACAAACACGCTGCGCGGTACACCTGCGTGCCTCATCCTGCCTGAGCAGCCGACAGAGATGGAGCGCTGCCTGTGCTCGATCTCGGCGCTCAACCCGTTCAGCGCTGCGCGCCTGGCCGCCATCGGGTGCACTGTCCAGGACCTGCTGACCCTGGATCACGCCGATCAGGTGTGTGACAGGCCACATCGCAGTGCGCATGAGCAGTGTGCACTGCTGGCAAGCCTAGACTGACAATTTGCAGGACTTCGGGCCTAAGGCCTGCTCCTTGGGCTGCATGCGGCGTTTACGGCTGGCTATGATGGGGCGTGCACTGCAGGCGAGGCTGGCACAGGCGCTGCCTGACCTGCCTGCGCGCAGCCTGCGCTTGTTCTTCCAGCAGGCTGCGCATGATGCGATGATCAGCCAGGAGCCAGGTGTGCCCTGTTATGCATTGTGTCGCGTTTGTGCTATCAGAAGCAGCCTTGCAAGATTGTGCAATGCACGCTCAAGCTGCTTGTGCTGGTTGGACGCGGCAGGTACCAGCAGCACAACTGTTGGTGGAGCGCCCGAGGCGCTGCCGGCCGGGGCCGCAACACCCGGATGCCAGCCTGGGCCAGTGCATGCAGCGTCTCTGGGACCAGCCTCGCCCGGCTGGCAGCCGCAGCCAGGCTTGGGCTACTTCGGGGTGCCCGCAGCCGAAGCGCCCTGTGCGCGGCACCCCGAAGGAGACGCTGGGGTGATGTGGCAGGCTATGGCAGAGCAGGGAGGCGCCACGGTCCAGGGCCTCGCTGGCCAGCGGCCGTGGCAAGGCCAGGGCCAGTGCCATGAGGCTGCCATGCGTAGCGGGGCAGAGGATGCAGATGACCGGCACGCCAGCTATGCACAGCCTGCCTTCGGCGCTCGCTGGCATGCTGACGCAAGGGCACAGACCATGCGCGGAGCTGCCACGCCCGGCATGGCAGGGGCAAATGGCGTGCAGCGCGTGGCCTGGGGGCAGTGTGCCGGCGGCGGCTGGCAAGCAGACGCCCGGGCGCTGCACATGCACGGAGTTGCCGCGCACGGCATGGCAGAGGATGCGGGCCATGCACAGCGCATAGGCTGGGTCCAGCCTCCCGGCAGCGCTTGGCATGCAGACTTGCGGGCAGAGCACTTGCATGGAGGCAGCTGGCAAGACGCTGCTGACAGCGTGCAGAGGCAAGACCGCAATGCAGCCATGCTGCGGTCACCTGCCGCGGAGGTCTGCCCTGGGGTGGACGAGTTTGGCGTGGACGAGGAGCGCGTGTTCGCGCTGGACGATGACCGCGCCCTGTCGCAGTCCAGCCAGGAGGCTGAGCCCGGTGGCGCGTCGAGCGGTGGCGGCGCTGCATCGGCCTTGCCTAGAGGCAGCCGGCAGATGGCGGAGCCGGCAGACTGCGCCGGCGAGGCGGGCGACATGCGTCTGCGCACAGACGGCGCCACATGGGATGCTTCCAGCATCCTGGTGCCGCCCAAGTTCCATGCAGCCCATAACCTGCGAGGGCCCAGTCATACACGCATGTCCACTCAGAGGTTTCTGCATATGCACGGTATAGTGCCTGTCGGTTGGCAAGCACCATTGTGCGCGCAGGATGACTTCCTTACGCGGCGCAAAGCGCGAGCGCCGGCCACCAAGCCCGCAACCAAGCGCCTGCAGGGCCGCCAGCCGAAGGAGCCCGCCGCGTCGCCAGGCATGCAGCCGCAGGCCGTCGCGCGCGAGCCTGCCTTGGCTGTGCGGGCCGATCTGTCAGCTGCCGTGTCCAGCTCGCCGCCCGGGCGCCGCAACCCCACGCGCGCCGCGCGGCCGCACCGCCACGCACCGCCCCGGCTGCTTTCGTCGCCGGAGGGTGAGACATCCAGCGGGGCTGCCCAGCAGGTGTGGTCCAATGCTTTCAGCGCACGCACAGTTAGTGACGCCTCTGCAGGTGTCAGTTTGTCTATGTAAATACGTGAGGTAGGGTGACCGTGCTCATGGGCGGCATGCTCGCTCCTGACCAGCAGGCGCCTGCGCCTGGTGTGGACCTGGGCACGCTCTTCGTGAGCGCAGATGGCGCGGCCAGCGACAGCGACGCCAGCGAGATCAGCGGCACTGGCCTGGAACAGCTGCTGCAGCGCAGGCTGCCTGGATCGCCCCAGCCGGCGCGGGCGGCCAGGTAGGCTGCGTGCTGAAGCCTCTCTGCCAATCAACCCTCCATGCTTTAAATGATGCGTGCAGTTGTGACTAGCTTACCACCAGACCACCATGCTCTTTGCTTGAGCAGTCATATGCGCTACTGATCACATGTGGAACGGGTGTGCAGGCCATCGAAGCCCTCCAAGCAAGTGCTGGGCTTCAAGCGACATGGGTCAGGCCTGCGGCGCCCGCCAGCGCTTGTGCTGCCGCCCATCCTGCCCCGCAGTGGGCGTGCAGCTTGCAAGCTGCGCAGGATACGGTGACCTGGTGTTTATGTAAAGGCTTGAGACGGGATCTATGTGAGGATAGAGTGTGAGCATGCGTTCGCGCGCCTTACATGCATCTGTGGCATACATCGAGACCACCATCATAATGCTCTAGTCTTGAGGGACTGGACATATGAGGTGGACATGCGAGCCCTCCCCAGTTCAGACATGCAAAGCCAGCCAGGAGTCCTAGAGCATCCCCGTGCGCGCGCAGTCAGATGATGCAGATGCAATAACACTACTGAACCTAGGCAACTAGTACCACTTCAATCCTCACCCTGCACCACTCCTGGACAATCAAACGAACCCCAAACAACCTCGTAAGGCTCCCAGCTCTAGCAGGTCAGATCAGTAAAGTGCATGCGTTAGACGAATGGCACAGGAGTAACCGTCTGCTGTGCACCATCGGACTCCTTGTGAAAGAGGATGGGCTGCAGGGGTGCTGATGGGCCGTATGCCTCGCGCAGCAGGTGCTCGCCCTCCTGCAGCACCAAAACCAAAAGACATTGGCCCAGTGATGACAAATCACGCTTTTCACAGAGACAATACGGCTTGCTCCATATAAGTGTTTTCTATCTGGTGGCCAATGCAGTGCATCATGCGCACCACGGCCCCGACCTTCAGCCTTCTTGTACTGTATGTACATAGGCTTCAATGACTTTTCATACTGCAACAGTACAAAAGAGAGAAGGACTATATAATATCCTGTAGCAGGTCGTGGGGCAGCGCACTTGGGACAGTCCAACCGTCACTGGTCCAACGTAGCTCTGTGGCAGCTGGAGCGAGACGGTGTAGAAGGCGGCCCCGCGGCCACCCGCAGCCGCCGCGGCCGCGGCCGCGCCCTCGCCGCCGCCCTCGCCGGCCAGCAGCGCCAGCTGCACGCCATGGCAGCATGCGCGGGGTCATGGTCAGCGATACCCATGCGCTGCTTTTCATCCATGCGCCAGCCGCCATCAGCACCGCCAGCTGTCCGCGAAATAGGGAGCACTGCATTGGCGTGGGTTGGATTCAAGTGCACCTTGAGTGCCAGGCTCATACGATTTGCAGCTCTGCTTTTGCTGGCATGACATATCCGCATGCTCATGCTCACAACCGATGCAATGCTGCACCCTGCTGATGGTGGTTTCACATAGCAGTCCCCGTCCCAGCAGGATATCAAAGCACTGACAGGGTGAGGAGAAGGGCCCTGCCTGCGCGCCCGCCCATGGCACCACGGACAGCAGGCGCCATCGCGGCGGCCCAGCAATGGTGAACGCGTCTGTGCCCAGGCTAAGGGAGGGGCCAAGCGGCGCGGCGAGCGCAAGCGCCAGGTCGACGCTTGCGCGGTCAGTGCTTGGCTCTCCCGCTGCATCGACCGCCATGTCGAGCGCCCACAGCTGCGCGCCGTTCCTGAGCGCGCGCGCGCGCTTGTGTCGGAGCGCATGCGCAGGTGCGCTGCGACGTGCAGCCGGACTGTGTATGTGCAGCAGGCCCGGTGTGGGCTATGAGTTGTGCACACAACAAGCAAGCTTGCAACGACAGTGTGGGAGCAGAGGCGGCAGCAGGAGGGTTGAATGCCTGCCATCTTATGCAAGGTCGGCAGGCGCTGCCATGCAATATGGCCACTGTCCGGCAGCAGCCCATCTGCCTGCCACTGGCGGCACTGCCCACGCCTGTGCGCAGCGCCCAGGTGCAAGGTGCTTACCAGGCCAGCGGCGCCTCGGCCAGCGCGTCTGTAGTGTTGGCGCCGGAGGGAGCGCCGGGCGCGGGCGCCGCGCCGACCACCGTGGCAGCGATGAGCGCGGTCAGCGGCGCTTCTGCGAGGGGCAGCGCAGCGCGCACCGCGGCAGCTGCATGACCTGTGCGCTCTGCGAGGTGTCAAGGTGTGTACATGCGTTCCAAGCCACACTGAAAGGCAGGCAGCATGAGGCACGGCAGCTTGTGAGTGCGCGGTGGACCTGCTGTATTGATGAGCAGCAAGATATGTGCAAATGAAAGCGGTTCAGTACTCTGGATCATGTTGAGCTCGACTTCAATATAAGACAGTTGCATCCCGAGCATGATACCATTGAAAGCGCTTGCGCGATTTGGCTTGGGGCGCGCCTGGTGCGGGTGCCGCTGCGCTCAACATTATGCTGGCGCCCAGCGTTTCCGCAGCGGGCGCCGGGGCGGGCGAAGAGCGCGCATGCTTCCTGCCTCTGCGCCTGCGGTGCACTGCCGGGGCCATCGCGGATGCTGCGGTCGCTGGCCAGGCGCGCGCCATGGCCGGCGCCGGCGCCTGTGCTGGAGCCGCAAGCTTTCCATGCCCTGTGCCATACCCATACCGGTGCGGCCTGTGCTTTGAAGGGCTGGGCGCGTGCGCCTGCGCATATCGCGCAGCGGGGGGCGCCTCCGCCAGGGCCGGCGCTGCACTTGGCGATGCGGCAGAAGAGGCGGCCGCGCCAAGAGCAGCCGCATGGGCGGGCGCCGCTGCGGGGAGACCATACGCGCCCAAAGCCGGGCCCGCAGCGTATCCGTAGCCCCAGACGGTCACGTCGTAGTATGTGGCCCCGCCTGCCGGCGCGGCTGCGTGCGGGGCGGGAGCAGCGGCAGGGCTCTCAAAGCCTCCACGGGACGCTATGCCAGCGAGGCCTGGAGCGGGCTCGGCCGCCACAGCCGGCGCGCTGGCAAGCACGAGCGCGGGCTCGGCGGCCGGCGCCGCCGCCGGGGCGGCCCCGGGCACGGCCGCCATTGCAGGCACGTGTGCAGGTGCCAGGGCAGCCGCGGGCGGGCTGCCGGCTGCGGCGGCGGAGGGCGCGGGCGCAGGAGCGGTGATCGGCTCGCCCTGGTCCAAGGGCGCCGGGGCCAATGGCGCTGGCGTCGGGCCTGCTGCCGCAGGCGCATCCGCAGCCGCATGCGCTGCGGCAGGCGCACGCTGGGGAGCCTGGGCTGGCGCTGGCAGGCTGCTGGCGGGCGCATCGACGGCCGCAGGCGCAGGTGCGGGCGCCGGGGTCCCGTATTGGCCAGCCGTCCGCCTAGCCTGCCCGTAGGCGGCCACGCCGATGCGGCGCGGCGCCGGTGCGGTGCCCGGCTCGACCAGGGGTGCGGGCGCGTCAGCAGGCGCAGCCTGCTGGGGAGGCAGGGTGTTGCGCTGGCGGCGCGCGCCCCGCCGCCGCCGCTGCCTGCGCGCGGAGGGCGCAGGCGCCGACGCCTCCGGGAACATTGTGGTGGTGACGCCGGTGCCAGGCCCAGCTGCTGCTGGCGCCCTTGCCAGGGCCGTCGCTGGCGCCTCTGCTGCGCTCTGACCGCCCATCCGTGCCGCCGCGGCCGCAGGCCCCTTGGCTGACAGGGCGAACGGCTCTGCGCTGCCATAGTAGTAGCCGCCGCCACGGCGTGCTGTGCGACCCTCCCCGTATGTCGAGCCCCCTGCTGGCGCGTGCGCGGGCGCGCCATAGCGGCCGACGCTCTGAGCGCGCGCGCTTGGCGGCGGGCCGCTGATGGGGCTGACGGCTGGCGCCTCTACCTGCGCAATCGTCTGTGTCGCAGGCGCAGGCGCGCTCACAGAGGCGGGCGCCTCAGCCGTGCCTGGCACCGCGGCGGCCGCGCCTGCCTCAGGGGCAGCGGCAGGCGCGCCGGCCATGCCCGGCGCGGCAGCGGCCGCGCCGGCCTCAGGCGCCGCAGGCGCGCTCGCAGCAGCAGCAGGCCCAGCCATTGGACTGCCGACCGGGCCTCGCCCTGCGCCTGGCATGGGCGCTGGAGCCATGGCACCCACTTCTCCCGCTGTAGCCAAGCGGCCAGCTGCGGGGGACGCTGCGGGCGCGGCAGCGGGCTGCGCATCAACTGCCGGCAACTCTGACGTCCCAGGCGCAGCCTGCGCCGCGGACGCGGCCGCGGCCGCGGCCGCAGGTGCGGGCGCCGGCGAGGGCGCCGCGGCGGCGGCCGCCAGCGCGGCCGCATACCCCGCAGCATACCCCGCGGCGCCCGCCGGGCGCACGCTGGCGCGCAGGCCGGCCAGCTCGCCGGACAGCACGCCCGCCGCATACCCCGTGGCGTAGCCCATGGCGTACTCCGCGCTGGGCCGCGCCAGCTCGGGCGCGCCGCCGCCGCCCGCCAGGGGCACCAGCGCCGGCAGCGGCGCGGCCGCGGCGGCCGCAGTGACCACCGCCGCCAGGACGGGCGCCTGCGCGGCGTGCAGCAGGCCGGCGGGCGCGGCGGCGGGCGCGGGCGCGGGCGCGCGCGGCACGGGCGCGCGCGACCTGACGACCGCGGCGCCCACAAGCACTGGCACGTGCGCCTGGCGCGCGTGCAGACGTGCTTTCTTCGACGTTGGCCAGTGGGCTGCCAGTTGCTGCAGTGCAACCAACAGGCTGGCCGCGACTGTCGAGCCCAGACGTTGACACGTGCGCGAGTGTCTAGCGTCGTGCCCCAGTGTCTAGCCAGTCTCACACGGAGTGTCCCTGAAGCACGCATGTATTGCGCCCACTCTGCTTCAACTAATGTTTTATCTAATTGGTCCACCTCAGAGACAAGCAGGTCCACCGGAATGATGCAGACAGGCACCGTGCTACGCCTGCCGCGCAGGGACCCTCCTTTCCTTCCTTCCTTCCAAACAGGCGGGTGCGCGCCTTCAGGTTCAGCATGGACGTGATGGGCGCCTCCAGCAGCGCATTGACCTGCGCCGCGAACGCGCGCGCCGCCGCGCCGCACGCGTTGGCGCTTGTGCAGTTGGACGCAAAGGTCACGCGCGTCAGCAGCGTCAGGCCCGCCTGAGGCGCGCGCTGGCCGTACGCGCCGCCCGCGCCGCCGGGGCTGGGCCCAAACCGAACAGACGCAGCGTAGACATCCGCGAGGGGCACGCCCGCCGCTTGCGCGAGCGCCTGCCGGTGGATGGACCTGCGGCGGGGCGAGTCGGCGACACCGCAATTTGGCAGGTGTAACACTGATGCTGACAGGCGTCTAAGAGATGTATTGGCTTCCGGCAGCTCATTTGATGCAAGGCGTACGCTCTACCAGAGAGCGCTGCATGCAGCATGCGGCATGCAGCACATGTCAGAAGCAGCCTGTCTGATGCATTGGCTGCCGCCATATTCAAGGACCAGCCATGTCCTTTCCACAGGACGCAGGCCAGGGCGCTGGAGCTTAAGCCTTTGGCCACGACGCGCGCTCTGCTGTGGGACGCGCACCTAACGCGGCTGGCGGTCGGCCCAGTAGACGGGACCTCTGGGAAGGTGACATTGAAAGTCACAGTGGCCATTCGCTCGAAGCGCGCACGCCAGGCTGCAGGGCCATTCACGTCCTCTGCTGAGCCCACAATGGGCTCTGCAGGACCTGCGGCGGAGCACCCGTGCGCGTGGTGCGTGAGCCGCGGCCGCGCTGGTCCGGGAGCCCTGTCTGACCCTTGGCAGGCTGTGCGCACCCGCCGCCGCTGCGCCGGCGCTCGTCTGCAGCAGAGCGGCGCAGAGGCACGCAAGCACCCACAGGCGCGCAGCCATCGTGGCGTGCACTGGTCTGCTGGCTCAGCCCGCAGCTCACGGCATGTCAGCGCGCTCAAAACTCTGTGCCTGACGTCGGGCAGACTGCCAGCAGGCGACCGTGGGGTCAGTTCTGGGCCAGGCTGTCAGAAAAGGTAGGAGGCATAGGTCGCAACACTGTTGACCAGTCCGGCATGCAAACCTAGATGGCAAGCGAACAGGAACTATGAGTGCTGGTTTGCCTTCAGCTGAAGAAGCCACAAGCTTGGCGCAGTCCCGAGCTTGAGCGCGGCTCACCTGCAAGGCTTGTGCCTTTTTGCCGGACCGTTCTGCCTAAGAGTGCAGCGGTGTGTTTAGACGTGTACACGCTGCAAGTCCGGCGTGCTGTGGTGCTGCGCTTGCAAATACCTTGACAGCCGGGTGGGGACGAGCTGTCGACGAGGGATCGAATATGAGGTGTAGGGCGGCAACGGCACGTGCAGCCAGGCTCGCTTCATGCCTTGCCTTGGTTGTGATCCCTGAAGGCCGCAGCGGTGGGCGACCATTGCTAGACTGATCTAGTCTGCTTGTTGCCACTATGATGGAAGTAGCTGTGGTGACAGGCGCCAGCGGCTTTGTGGCTAAGGAACTAGTCATGCAGCTGCTGGTCTGGCGCCCATAAGTGCAACTTGTGCCTCTGCACGTCGCAGTGCCAGCCATAACACACGTGTGCGCAACGGCAGGCAAAGGGGTACACCGTGCGGGGCACCGTGCGCTCCCTGGGCAACGCAGAGCGGACCGCGCACCTGACTGCACTCGGCAAAGCACTTCCAGGTGCCTGCTTTCAGTTTCTTGTGCGCTGCCTGCCTGATTGCTTCAAGGTTGTGCTTGTCACTGACTGTGGCACAACTTTGCGCAGGGACCTTGGAGCTGCGTGAGGCAGACCTGTTGCAGGTCACTCCCCTGCTCCACAGATCTGGCTGATCCAGGCTCAACTCCGTGCTGACTGGTCTGTACCGAGCAGGAGGGATCCTTTGACGCTGTTGTGGAGGGTGCCACATACGTCTTCCACACAGCGTGCGCCTCGCACGCCTGTCAGGCGCAGTCACATTTAGTTGTCAGTTCCCCTCCTCTTTGAAAGAGCTTGTCGTTGACCGTCTTGGCCGTCACACTCCTGGCACTGTGTCTGCCCCTGGCAAGCTCGCCTGCAGAGCCTCCTGACCTTGACAGTTGCCGCAGGTCACCCTTCTTCATAGACGTGGAGGACGTGCAGCGTGACCTGATTGACCCAGCGGTGAAGGGCACGCGCAACGTGCTGGGCGCCGCGGCCAAAGCCAAGGGCACCGTCAGGCGTGTGGTGCTGACGTCTTCGGTCGCGGGTGCGCCCCTGACCAAGCGGCACCACTCAGTTCAGCACTGCAGTGCGTCCTGCGCAGCTGTGCGTGCAGGATGCTCACACGTG
>JAABUV010002157.1_pt1 | contig 27336 bp, 30 predicted proteins | sample 5559971 | NCBI WGS metagenome assembly JAABUV01 (sample SAMN10711881, study PRJNA513362) | rock metagenome | isolation source: Antarctica rocks | place: Antarctica: Victoria Land, Knobhead nord | collected 2015-12-19
AACAACTGGACCTGTTCGAGTAGCGGCGGCTCGTGCCGCCGTCTTCATCCGGTCTGGCCTTCTGATACCTCGGGGCTTGCCCCGTCAGGAGCTTCATTTCGAAACTGGCAGCGGGACAGCGAGCCTTTCTCCTAGACAATGCCAACCTTTCTAATGGCGGGGATGCCGTTGACGTTACAGACTGCATCCATCCAGGTTATCAAGAGCTTGCCGTTCGACTCACCCGTCAAATGGGCCTGCGCTACTGCGGAGTCGATCTCATGGTACAGGGCCAGATCGACGAAAGACCGGGGCGATACTGGATTATCGAGATCAACGCTGCTCCTGGCATCGACAACTATGCTGCCGGAGGAACAGAGCAGGAGCGCATCGTCGAGAGGCTGTACCTGAAAGTACTCGAAGCGATCAAGAGGCTATAGCCCGACCTGTGCGGCGGCGTTGTCTCGGAACAGCGAGCCGTCGCGGATGTAGCGCCTTGCCACCGTCACGCTCTTGTGGCCGGTCTGGGCCATGATGGAGCGCTCGGAGACGCCCGCCTGCGCCGCGCTTGTCGCAAGACCCGCCCTCAGCGAATGACCCGCATACCGCGCCGGGTCCAGCCCCGCCGCAAGCGCCGCCCGCTTGACGATCAGCGCCACCGCCCGGTCGGAGAGCCTTCCCGGCTGAAGCGTGCCGTGGCGGTTGATGGCTCGAAACAGCGCCCCCTCGGTCAACACAGACTTCTCGCGCCAGGCGGCCATCGCCCGAACCGAGCAGGTGTGGGGGTGGGAGCCGTAGGGGATGCCGACCTTTCTCCCCTGCCCCTCCTGATCCGTCTTGCTCTTCCTGATCGTGACGGTCAGCCCGTCGTAGCCGGCCTGCACATCTTTGACGTCCAGCCCCACAAGCTCGGAGCGGCGGAACGCGCCGGCAAACCCGAGGAGCAGCAGCGCCCGGTCCCGCACTCCGATCAGCCGGTCGTCGAGCGTGTCCACCATGCGGCGCATCTCGGCGGTGACGGCGGGGGCTTTGCCCTGCTGACCGGTCCCCTTCGCGCGGCGGATGCCGGCCCAGACCAGGCGGACGGGCGCGGCGGTGGTCGGGGTCTCGTGGCCGGCGGCTTGGTGGACCTGAGAGATCGTAGCAAGGCGGCGTCCCAGGGTGGACGGTTTCAGGGCATCGGCAAGCGCGGTGAGGTAGAGAGCGACGGTCTCGGGACGGGCCGGCAGCGGGACAAAGCCGTAGGGCTGGCACCAGCGGGCAAAGTCGTCCCAATCGGAGGCGTAGGCGCGGCGGGTGTTTTTGGACTTGGCCTGGCGAGCATAGTCTGTGGCCTGGTCCCGGTAGCCGGCCAGGCTGACCGGCAGGTTCAGTGCCTCGGCTTGCTGCTCATGCTGCCCAACATCTTGCTGCCCATGCTGCTGATCCTGTTGCTGGCTTACTTCGTGTCCGTCAGCATTGTCGTCAAAGTTCGCGCTGCCATTTAAAGGTATGGAGTTCGCGCGTGAGGCGACGACGTTTTCCTCAACGCGCTCATTTTGCTGTAATAGGAAGTCAGAATGCTCAGTGTTCAATTTGAACTGTTCGGATGCTAAAAGGAGGCTCATTCGCCATAATTCACTACCCTCTCCCCGCTTTCCTTCTGACTTCCGATAACTACTTATTATCGGAACTCAAGAGGGGTTAGGCTGGGGAATGGTGAAATGAAGGGCATGAGCCTCCTTTTAGCACCCGAACACTCCGAACTAGAGTCTAAGCAGTCCGACTTCCTGTTACCGGCACGGACTGATGATCCGTCCGCCGCCATACCTTTAAACAGCAGCACGGACTTTGACGAAAATGTTGAGACAAATGATGTTGAGACAAATAGGGGCGGAAGGTAGGCATCCCTTACGGCTCCCATTCCCATACCTGCCCGGTCCGGGCGATGGCCTCCTGGCGCGAAAAGTCTGGGCTGACTGAGGGGGAGCTGTTTCGTGCGATCAACCGCCATGGCACGGTGCGGTTCGGAAGGCTCTCTGACCGGGCGGTAGCGCTGATCGTCAAGCGGGCGGCGTTGGCAGCAGGATTGAACCCAGCGAAGTATGCCGGCCATTCTTTGCGGGCGGGTCTTGCAACAAGCGCCGCGCAAGCCGGTGTGTCGGAGCGCTCCATCATGGCGCAGACTGGGCACAAGAGCGTCATGGTGGCCCGGCGCTACATCCGGGACGGCTCCCTGTTCCGAGATAACGCCGCGGCACAAGTCGGTTTGTAAGGGAGGCGGCACTGGGAGTTGTCAACTGCTTATGAGTTTCTAATTTTTATGAGTTGCTAATTTCTTTTTGGATCCGGTACTTTTGGATCCGACGCTCACGCAGGAAAATAAGTGGATCGCAAACGAAGGTTTGTGAGTCACGACCCGTTTGACGTGACTCGTCTACTTCAATTGCCGTTGAAACGCAACCGAAAGGATTGACTTATGGCTCTTCTGACTACTCGGCATTACGCTTTTCATCATCACCCTTCGTCTGGCCCTCGCCAACGCTCCGCAGTTTGCATAGCCGTCGCGGGCCTCCTTGTGGCAATCTCCAGCCTTCTTCTGACCCGGTCCGCCGACGCCCAGGCGCTTGCCCTCCAAGGTGGGGACAGTGTCGCCGTCAGTGGGAACGGCACCAGCGGCATTTACCAGAGCAAGCCGATCAGCAACGCCACGACCAGCTACAGCTATGACGGCCACCCCGAAGCGGTGACCATCGCTTCTAATAGCCTGTTTAGCCTTGGAGACGGCGCAGCGATTACCAACACAGACAACTCGTATTACGGCGGGGCGAACGTCTTATACACTCAGGCTGGCAGCACCGCGACGATCACAGGCGGCACCATTTCCGGCAGCAACGCTGGCGTGGGCATCAACTCCAACGGTCGTGTCCTGTTCACGGGCGGCCACAATCTGATCGGTAATGCGCTGATAGATATTGAGCTGGTGAGAGTTGGAAGAAGAAACATTAGAAGAAGAGACGTTGGAAGAAGAAGCTTGATTCATGGTCTACCTTGCGGGTTCGGGGTGCAGCAAAAGCGCTGCTACCCCCTGCCCGTTGGCGAAACCGGGGGTAGCAAAGATCAAGGGCGCAAGGCGCGGAGGGGAATCACCCACCCGAAGGGCAGGCAAAGCTGCAAGCAAAGCCGGTCTTGCAGGCTCGTAGAGGCGAAGACGATGAGAGGCGAAAGATGGGGAGACCGTGCCGGCGGGCCGAAGGCCGCACCCTGGATCACGCGAGGGGTGTCACCCTTAGCAACAAAAGAGGAATCAAATGGCAACAGAGAATGGAAAGAAAAGGGTGGGGACAAAACCGCGAGGCTGGTTGTTGCTCACACCGGATCGGCTCGCTTCCCCTACTGTAGGGCGCTCCGCTTGTTGGGTCGCAATCTCGGAGTAGGTCGCAATCTCGGAGAACGAAGGTTAAAGATTAGGGCTGGGCGATGCTGTCCGCTGGGCAGATAGGCCATGCAACGGATCTACCTGGTGTGGGGCTTTCAGAAAATGGTCCTGATAATGCGGACAGAACTTCTCATGATCTCGTTTGAAGTTCCCTATTTGTCCTTGCCTAACGTAAGAAAACTCTAATAGAAACTTAATCTTCTCTTAACATATTCCTGTAGCTCTGTAGTGTATAATACGGGCGGCAACTTTGTGTGCCGTTCTGACGGCAGGTTTTTTAAACCAATCTTTTCCATATATCTTTATAGAAGTGTAGTGCGCCCATAAAGTTGGACACTCTTTTCTGGATTGTTACTTCAATGCCGCTTCCTTCGGCGGCTCTTGCGTCCCGAACTGTTGCTCGAACTCGGCAGGCGTCAGATATGACAGGCGCGAATGAATGCGCTTCTGGTTATAGACATCGTCCAGGAACGTACCGATCTGACGGCGGGCATCGGCAAGGTCCGAATACTCCGTCAACTCCACGTGTTCTTCCTTGATCGTTCGCATCAGACGCTCGGCATAGCCGTTCTCCGTCGGCTCTCCGACCGAGGCCATGCTGACGGTCACGCCGCGCTCTTGAAGACGCTGGACATAGGCAGTGGCCGCATACTGAACGCCCTGGTCCGAATGATGCATGTCGGGTAACCGATCCTGCAAGGCGTTTTCCAGGACCGTGCGCGTCAGGTCGGCATCCAAGTGGCGGCTCAGGTGCCAGCCGCGAATGCTGCGGGTGAACACGTCCATCAGTGCCGCCAGATACACAAAGCCCTGCCCCAGACGGATGTACGTCACGTCCGCCACCCACACCTGGTCGGGCTTGATTACAGCAAGACCCTGCATCAGGTTCGTAAAGCGCGGCAGGCTGTGGGCGCTGTTGGTCGTGCGCCGTTTGCGGACTATGCGTTTGCCCGCAATGCCCATCTGGTGCATCAGGCGGCGCAGGTGCTTGTCGTTGACGACGCAGTTTTCTCGCCGCAACTGCTGGCCGATGCGCCGATAGCCGTAGGTCGGCCACTGGCCTGCCACCTGACGAACTGTTTGACGCAGCGCTTCGTTCAGCGACGAAGAGCCTGGCTCGGTCTTGGTCAACTTTGCCTGGTAGTAGTGGCTGCTGCGTGGACAGCCAAGTGCCTGGCAGACACGCTGGACGGGAAACTCTTGCACTAATGTCCTCGTCATCTGCCGCTTTTGCTGGATGCTAAGAGACTCGACGCTTTTTTTAAGATTTCCAGGTCCAGCGCCTGCCGCCCAACGAGCCGTTCTAGCTCGGCCACGCGGGCGGCGTCTTCGCTCTGGCGCTCGCTGCTTTGGAACACGGAAGCGGAGCGCTCGACGAACGCGCTCTTCCAGTCGGTGAGAAGCTGCGGGGCGAGCTGGTGCTGGCGGCAAAGTTCTGCACTGCTTTTGGCACCACTGATCAGTTCGAGAACGACTTGGGCCTTGAACTCAGGCGAAAATGTACGACGGGTGGACATCGAAAGCTCCTTTTCTTCGGACAGTATACTTCATTAAGCCAACTGTCCAAGTTCAGGGGCGCATTACAAAGACCTAGTATGTCATCCACTCAACCCAAGCCCCAAAAGAAAGGGTTACGCTCACTAAGCTGTGCACAAACGGATGGAGGTAATGTCCGCGTCACACGCTTGGCTAGACTGGGTGATGGGCAAGTTACGCAGTAGATACGGCTAAACGCGATGGTTAGAGCGGTTGGGTGGAGACGAGAATCCTGCGGCGCACTCAATAATGGCTAAGAATCCATATCGCCGTTTGTGAGACCTATTCTGGATTGGATGGGAGAGGTTTGATGAGGCCCTCACACGAAACAGTTTTGACGCTGTGTGATAAACGGATTCAAATTTATTCCGAAGATGTCGCACTAGAGAATTACCTTCTTGAGTGTCTTTGGCCTTATGTTGAGCTTGACCACGGTATTGGCATTGACTTCACGCTGTATGCCGTCAATGGGTCATTGAGTCCTCAAGACCTAGATTACTTCTACGGACAAAACACGGACGAGTTAGGTATCAATCCTGTTATTACAAATCCGGTAACGCGGGGGCAGATGATAAGTTACCGCTTCAGAAAGATAGCAATCCTCTTCAATACAAGCCGAGGGAAACTGCATGAGGATGTGACAAGAGCCATTAAGCAGTTGTTGTCTCTGGAATTTCAGAAAAATGGATATTTCTTGTTCAATGCAGCAGCAGTAGCTTTGGATAATAGGGCGTTTCTCATTGTAGGACCATCAGGTGCCGGTAAAACAACTTTGGCATTGGCTGGAGTAGCGCAAGGAGCATCTTATATTGCGAATGATGTCGCACTTGTTAAGGTTCGAGACGGAAAGTGGTGGGTCCGTGGCTACCCAGACGTCATCTCTTCGGTACAACCGGGCAAATCTATCAAGCATCAAATACTGCTCATAGACTACTTTCAGCGTTGTACTCAGAAAATGTCAGTTGAACCTGTCCTCGTGCAAGACATTGTGGTTCCTCAGATCGCATCAGGAAGGGATGTTTTGTATTGCCAAGAACTTAGCTTGCAAGAAGGACAAGCACGGGTAATGGAGAGGCTGCATAGAGACCGCCGCATGTCAACACGTGACGAGCCAGACTTGAGCCATGGGCTCCGTATTCATTCGCTGAAGTTCCCTTATAGCGAGGCCGCCAGCGCCTTTCACCTTCTGCAAAATTGTTTCGCAAAAGAATATACATAAAAGACGGCAATTAGATCGTCAGAGCAATGAAGCCATTCACCAACAATAGAAGCTGAATAGGAGTGTGTAATGCCAGATTTTGAAGTGTCGGACAAGCAACCGGACGAGCAAGATGCGTCGGTAAATTCAGACCTAAAGGCACAGGAAGAGCAGAAACAGCTCACACGTCGCCAAGCCATCCGCCGGTTAGGATACACAACCGGTATGACCGCCTTCGGTCTACTTGCTATGGATGACCTTACCCGGCTAGCTGGTGACGGTCTAACAAAATCAGGCAATCCTTTGGCAATAGGGGTTGGAGAGGAATTGCAGAATGAAGGGGCAGCGTTCGCACAGTTTGCTTATGATCCTGGTACTACCAGTCCTCCTGGAACCGGCCCAGGCCCAGTATCATGCCCACTCGCCGCAGTCCCACTTATGAGCGGCCATATGAATACGCTCAATGGTAACTTCCACATGAGCCAGCCTCTGGCTGGTTGGGGCGGACCTGGTAATGGCCTCAATATGGGTCTCTCCTACAACAGCCAGAGTGACACTGGTAGCGCGTTCGGACCGAGTTGGACACACAGCTTTTCTTCTAACGTGTCGTCACCAGATAGCAATGGCGTGACGACAGTTACCCACGATGATGGTACGGAAGATGGTTATACTTCAGCGACTGGCACCTTTGCTCCGCCTAATGGCGTCTACGATCAATTACTGAAGAATGCGGACGGTTCCTACCTGCTCACAAAATCCGGCGGGACTCAATATCGTTACACGCCAGCAGGCAAACTTTCCTCCGTGATGGACCTCAACGGCAATGTGACGCGATGTTCCTACAGCAATGGCCTGCTGTCGCAAGTGACCGACCCGACGGGCCGCTCACTCAGCTTCAGCTATTCGGGATCAAGCGTCAGCAGCGTAACCGACTGCGTGGGGAGAACTTGGCAGTTTGCCTACAGCGGCGGTTTGCTTACCTCGATCGTGGACCCAATCAACAACGGTGTCAGTGCATCCCAATCTTTTGCCTACGACAGTTTCAACAACCTGACCGGCCACACTGACCGCTTCAGAAAGACCTGGGGCTATTCCTACGACTCGCTGGGGGGCATGACGCAGAGCATTGATCCTGACGGGAACACCTCAAACCATCAGGCGGCCAACACGAGTTCGACACCGGTTGATGCGACTTGGCCCTCTGCTGTACTCGGCATTGGTAGCAGTACCGATCCGAATGGAAATAAGACTCAGTATGGGTATGGGGCACAGCTATGTCTGCTAGCCGAACGCGACGCACTAGGTAAACAGATAACATATACATACGACAACAACAACAACCGTGTCACTACCAGGTTGCCCTCGGGTGCTACTTGGACCAACGGTTATGATGCCGCTGGCAATCTTACCAGCCAGACTGATCCTCTCGGCAACAAGACTCAGATAAGCTATAACGGCTATGGCCAGGCAACATCTGTGACAGACCCTTCGGGTAACATTTCCCAACAGACCTATGATTCAAATGGCAATCTCCTTTCTGCTACTGACTCTTTGAATAATACTGCGTATTACACTTACACCGGTAATATGATGACGCAGTTCACGGACTCAACAGGAAACATTACGAAGTTTGCCTACGATGCCCACGGTAACCAAACAGGCATTTCAGACCCTCAAGGTAACACGACTCAATATGTTTATTCCGCCGATGGTCTTTTGTGTCAGCGCACGGATAGCGTAGGTCGCATCACCAATTATAATTACGACACACTCGGTCGGCCCACCAATATCCAGTATCCAACGACTGGCCATGCGAGCGTCTCCTACACCTATGACGCTGCTGGGCGAATAATTCAGAGCGTGGACGGGACGGGAACACGCAACTTCTCATACGATAGTGGGGGCCGAAAGATCGGAATGACTGATCCGATGGGCAACACGGTAGCAAGCTACGACAAGGCAGGCCGCATAGTCTCTCAAACCGATGTGTCGGGGCGTACCTTGTCTTATGCTTACGACCCCACAGCACGTCTCACTTCTGTAGATGACGCCACTGAGGCCGTTCAGTATACCTATACAGACAATGGGCAACCTCTTGTAGCCAAATATCCAAACGGTATTCAAACAGCTTATGGCTACGACACCTTGGGACGTGTTACTGGACTTACTCACACTATTGCTGCGACAGGTGCAATCGTCGTAGCCTACGCAGCTCAATATGACAAAGCAGGAAACTTAGCTCAGGTTACGGAGCAACCCAGCGGAGATGTGACTACATATACCTACGATAGTGTCGGGCAACTGCTAACTGAGCAACGGGCTGGCCAGCAATCCTACTCTGGTACTTACAGGTATGACGCCTTAGGGAACCGGGTGTCGGCTAGAGTGGTAACCGGCGGACAAACTACGCAAGATGCCACCTACACATACGATGGTATGGGTCGGCTAAACCAGGTCAACGATGCAATCAGCGGCGTAGAGAATTACACATGGAATGTGGACGGTACACTCGCTTCACTCCCACGTCCGGGCTACATCGCCTTAATGAGCTATGACGAGGAGGCGCGTCTAACAGAGATACATCACAATACAAACGGCGTCGTCACGCTCGCCTATCAATATGGTTATGGGGCAGACGGGGGACAGCGTTGGCGTAAGGATTACTCTAACAACGAGTGGGTTTGGTACCCTTGCGGCGTGGCCTGTTGTGCGGGTAGTTTAGTAGAGAAGCAATCTGATCTCACCGGCAGCTCTTGGACTACCAGTGCCCAATACTTACGAGGCAACGGCCTTGTTGGCCGTAATGGTGAGTATCATCTGCCCGACATCAATGGAGTCAATGCCGTTATCACGAGCACGACTGGTGCGGTACTTTCGAGCAATGTGTATGACAAGTTTGGTGTCCAGCAGGCGGTGCAAGGAAGCGCTATGACCCCCTTCCGCTATGGTCAACAAGCAGATGAGGCGACAATTAGGCAAGGAAGCATGAGCTATATCCCATCCATTTCGGCTCACGGAGTAAAACGTCCGCAGCCGCCTAAGGCACCGCGACCGCCTGATAAGCCATGTCGTCCTCTCCCGACTATGCCTCCTAGCAGGAATTGTACAACTGATCTGAACCAATGCGAAATGCAGCCTGCCGCCATTTACCAAGCTGAGTTAGCGGCGATCGCTGTATTAACAGCTGCGCTGATCCAAAAGTGCAACGCATTCTTCAGATTAGATAAGAGAGCAAACACAATTTGCATCGCTGCTGTTGCGACTGCCGCCGCCGCATCAATAGTTGCCTCATTCATAGAAGAACAGCAAGCCTTTGGACGGTGCCGGGCAATCTATGAACAGTGCATAAAGGTTCCGGGAAACAAAGCATAAAGGTTCTTCAGATTAAGTAGGCAATCAGCCACTTGTATCCACGTTCGAGATTAAGGAATGGGTTTGGGTTGATGAACAATGGGATGACGCAGTCAGTCTAATGACTGACTGCGTCATCTTTATATCACTTCCAATAGGGATATACATATGATGATCAACGGTTTTTGGTTCCTCCTTACACTGCCTGTTTACCTCGCAGTTACATACAACCTTTCAAACCAAGCTAAATCTGTAGCCCTGTGGGTTTATTGGTGGCTAGCCGCTTGCTTCTGTGCGATTAATACATGGAGTTATTACAAAGCTTGGAAGACTTTATCTCCGCCTGGTTATCCAACATTGCCAGCGAATCAGGAAGCTTTTGAGCATACCCTATGGGCTAACATAGCGTTAACACTTTTAATATTGATAGCTCCTATATTGGGATTTGGAATTAGCTTGGTACGCAGTCAAAAGCACTTATGACTTTAGGTATCACTTTGGACTGAACCCTTTGGATGAGACATTTAGTTAAGGTGTGACAGTCTGGTTCTTGTCTCGATCCTTGTTGTAGGTCTGCTCGAACTCGGCGGGCGGCAGGTAGCCCAGGCTGGAATGCAGCCGCTTCTGGTTGTAAACGGCTTCCAAGAAGTGCCCGATCTGTGCGTTGGCATCAGCAAGGCTGTCGTATTCGCTCAAGTATACCTGCTCGCACTTCAAGGTCTTCATAAAGCTCTCGGCTTTAGCATTGTCGTAAGGATTGCCTTTCCTGCTCATGCTAATTTGGATGCCGCTCTCATTGAGCAGATTTGTGTACTCGCTCGAAGCATACTGAACGCCACGATCCGAATGATGCACCTCTGGCTTACGTTTCTGCAACGCCATTTTCAGCGCAGACGTTGCCAGTGCCGCATCCAGGCGGCGGCCCAGCGACCAGCCCAGACAGCGGCGCGAGCAGGCATCGAGCACCACCGCGAGGTACTGGTCGGGAGCGGCGATGTCCATCTCCGCAGCGATATTCGGGTAGACAGGCAGCCGATGATCGCTGTTGGTCGTCGCCACAAACCGCTTCTTGGGCCGTCGCAGCAGGTTCTCCTCGCGCATCAGGCGCAGGACCCGCTTGTGGTTTACCATGATACCCTGACGCTTTAGCTCATGAGTAACGCGGCGATAGCCGTAGCAAGACCACTCAAGCGCAACCTGCTGAACTTGCTGGCGCAGCACCGTGTCTGTTGAGGTTCTATTTGTTTTGGCAAGTTCAAGCGCCTTTTGATGACGATAGAACTGGGCACGAGGCAAGCCCACTGCGCCGCAAAGAGACGCAACGCACCCGCCTTGCTCGAAGAGTTTTTGGATGACCTGGCTCATTTGCTGCCCTCTTGCTCGGCCCGAAGGCGCTCCTGGGCCTGCAAGACTTTTTTTAAGAGGCTGTTCTCGATGGTCAGTTGACCGATCAGCCGCTCAAGCTCCGCGACTTTGGCGTCTTCCGTGTACGCATGGCCGTTGCCTTGAAAAGCATTCTGAACGTACTGCGTGTGCAGTTTTTGCCATTTGGCGATCAGGTTGGGATGCAGCTCATGTTCGCGAGCAGCCTGCGCGATGGACTTGCCCGCCTGAACCTGGCGGATGACTTGCAGCTTGAAGTCTTTGGTAAAGATGCGGCGTTTGAGGCTCATAATCGGTGGTCTCTCTTTCGGAGTATACCACCCTAACTGTTTGTCTCACTTCAGGGGTGCAGTCCACATCGAAAGCTCCTTTTCTTCGGACAGTATACTGCATTAAGACAACTGTCCAAGTTCAGGGGCGCATTACAGGACTACAAGCGCCTCCACTCACAACAGATGGAGCTGTTCTGAACCCAGCCGCCGCCGCACGCGCACGCGTCCGACGTGCGATACCCCGCAGCTTGCTGCGGCGTCATTCATTCTCATGAACCTTACGGTCAACAAAGAAAACGATTCGCCACAGGTCGCCAAATCGCCTGAGCTGCGCGCGTAGATGTCCGCGTGAGAGTTTGTCTTCCGTCATGGATGCTTTCTCGTACTCGTCAAAACGGTGTACTTCTCCCTCAACGAACAGACGCACTTCGGCGACTTTAGAATTCATCCGCCCTTCGGGACAGTACATAGCGATTGAACCGAGCGGCAGACCGAAATCTCTTTCCAGACGAAGGAGGCCGTGGGCGCGGTTGGCGGCGGCAGACGACTGATCACCGTAGTGGTCCTGGATGTACTCCACTTGGTCTGGCAGGAGTTCACCTGACGTGACTGTAAGCAAACGATCATAGAGGTCTCGCCGGAGTAAGAGCGAGGCGAGCTTACGGGCGGGTTCGAGACCCGACTTGTCGTGAGCAGAGAGCAAATTCCCATCGAAGGGCGCTCTGCCCTCACAGAGTGCGGGGATGAGTTCCTCCTCGGCATGGCTGATCAGCCAATCCTCTAAGTTTTCACTGAACCGATCCTGGGGCTGCCTCTTGCCGGCAGCCAGCTGCCTGAAATCTGACCGCTCATTGGAAGCGCGTGCATCTCGGGCGGGTAGCGCTAGGATTAGGGCCCGTTCCAGCATTGCCGTTGCCGTCATCTTCGTGCGGTGAAACAGCACCGCCTCCGCCAGTTCATAGCGGCTTTCTAGCAACGCGATGATTGCAGTGACGCCATCTGTTCTAAGAGTGTGTATAGAAAGGTTAGTTTCTTTCCGACAATGGTGACATGATTACTCGCCAACCTTATCCAACGGACCTGACTGACGCTCAGTGGCAAGTGCTGGAACCCCTTATTCCTGCCACCAAATCAGGAGGCCGACGCGCCCAATACGAACGCCGCGAAATCGTCAACGGCATTCTCTACATCACCCGCAATGGTGGCGCGTGGCGGGCATTGCCCCATGACCTGCCGCCCTGGTCACTGGTTCACTACTACTTCTGGCACTGGAAGCAGGACGGACTCTGGCAAGCCGTTCATGACCAGTTGGTCCTCACCACCCGCCAGCAGATGGGGCGAGACCCTAAACCTTCTGCCGCTGTTTTAGATAGCCAGTCCGTCAAGACGACGGAAAAAGGGGGCCGCGCGGCTACGATGGAGCCACTGCACCCGATGGCCACAAGAAACTGATCGGGCGCAAGCGGCACCTGCTGGTAGACACGCAGGGCCTTCTCTTGGGCTGCTGGGTCACGCCCGCCGATGTGGACGACCGCGCAGGAGCCAGAGCCTTGCTGCGACGTGTCTGGCACCAGCAGCCGCGTCTGGTCTGCATCTGGGCGGACGGCAACTACGACGGCCCGCTGGTCGAGTGGGCCAAGACATGCTGGAACTTCACGCTGACCATCGTGGAGAAGCCCACAGGCCAGAAGGGCTTTTCGGTGCTGTGTCCAACTGCGTTAGCACGGCGCTGGGTGGTGGAGCGCACGTTCGCTTGGCTGGGTCAGTGGCGGCGACTGAGCAAGGATTACGAGCAGTCGCCGTGGTCGCAGATGGCCTTCATTCACATCGCCATGATTGGCTTGATGCTCAACCGATTGGCACCCGATTGAAAAATAACCTTTCTATACACACTCTAAGGTTAGGACGGCTGCCAATATTGATGACGAACCTGTCCTCGGCAGTGGGGCGGGGGCGGCCTGTTTCATCAGTCGTGAACCCCCCGACAGGAGTCCTGATGGACATATATTGGAATATACGATCATCTACGTGCTTGGGTTTGCCGATGTGATACCAGTCGCGGTATATGTAATCTAAAATAGGAGTTACGCAGTTGGAGAGTAAAACGGCGTGAGCGAGCCGGCGAAATTACTCTCGATTTGGCTTCAACTGCGTAACTCCTATCTAAAAGATCGGCGCAGATCGTGTTGCCCACTACGTCGGCGCAGATGTCAAGGCGGAGCGCACGGGCTGCCAGCGCAGCATCCGTACTGACTTTGGTGTCGGAAGAAGACTCGATCTTTGCATGAAGAATGATGCGCTTTAGAAGCTCGGATGGCCGATCCGGCAGCCCCCTCGGTAGGTGTCGCTGGTACAGGCGGTCCACCAAACTTTCCAGAGACTCACACGTCTCGTCATACCAGTCAGCCTTACCCAGTACCTTCTCCAAGCGGGCACGCCCGTCATGTTTGTTCAGCAGGTGCAGTTCGTCCTCGAACGTGTGGCCGAACGGGACGTGGCCGATGTCGTGTAATAACGCGGCCAGCCGGATAAACCTCGCCTCGTACTTAGACAACTGGCAGCCCACGCACCACCGATCCCGCTCCGAACAGTCAGCCATGTTCAGGCAGTTCTCATGGACCGCCTCAATGATCCTCTGGGCTGTATGCACCGTTCCGAGTGCGTGTTCCAGGCGGCGGTGCGTGGCGCCTCGATAGACAAGATGAGCTAGTCCGAGTTGGTGCATCCTGGCGAGACGCTGGAACGCGGGATGGTCAATGACCTCCATCTCCTCCGGGTGAAACCACACGAAGTCGTGAATGGGTAGAAAGAATTCTTGGCGTTTACCCGCCGACCGGACTGAACTCTGCGCGGCACCCACTTGCGAGCGGGGCTTACCTCCGGTTGCGACGGCGGGTAATAAATCCTCCGCCCCACTATACATTACAGACTCGTCCGCGAACACGTCGGTCTCCGGCACGTCTACAACAGATAGCGGGGCTGCTTCCGCCCCGGCCTTCTTCCCATCCATATTTCTGGCAGTCATCGTATCCCTACTCTCCTGGCGTTTCGTATGTTTAGCCCCCATCTGCGGCCACGAACGGGATTTGGTCCTCACTGCAACCATTTAGCCATACGGCCTTGAGATTCCTGCACGAACTCATCCACATACTCGTCCTGGCCCTGATCAGGATAGGCGGCAGACTTAAGGTTATATTGACCCACATAGGCTCTCCTGTTATCGTGCGTGGCGCGGGGGCCAGCCATAAGTGCCGCCCGCAGCGTATGAAAGGATCGGCGAAATGGGCCCAATTTTAGATGACGTGTTCCGCTACCGCGGGTTCTGTGGGAACGCGGCTGAGTGCCGCCTCAGAGTTTATCAGAGGCAAGGAAAGGCCGTTATTGTCGTGGCGTCCGAGACGTACACAAATCGCGGCTCCAGCGTAGTGAGTATGGCCTCCCGCTTGGCGAGGTGGGTCTGGCAAATGCTGGAGCGCCCAGCAGACGGCATGATATGGATTGAACACATCCCACAACTATGCAGCTCAGAGGACAGGGAAGGCTTCTCCGACGTCGACACGTTCAGCCGCGTCTTTTTCCCGAAGTCGCCAGAGAACGGAACCGAGATTTTCGCTGATCCGGTTTGGACGGTGCTGAGTCTAGAAGAACTCAATTTGTTAGTACGCCAGGATTAATACAGGAACGCTAGGTCTTATAGACGCCTGCGTCACCTAGACACCCAGAGCATTCAGCCGCTACCGGCCTGGTAGCGGCTCTTTTTGCGGTTCACGAGGACGTGATGTTGAACAGAAGCAACCGCTTGATCAGAGCATGGTAAGATTGACATCCGGTGCTCCCTCCGCTTGTAGGCTAAATGTTGGCGACGCGCTCAGAGCTGCCAGTCAAGACGCACACTAGCTGTCTAACAGCTTCTAAAGGATAAGGAAACGGAAGGTATGAAGGGGAACTAACAATCCATTTCAAAAGTAACGGTGCCAGCGAAAGTTGGTGCCAGCGCCTAAACCAGAGCATTGCCGTCGCCAGTTTGACCATCGCCAGATAGCGGTCGGCCAGTTTATCGTGACGCACGAGTACGGCGCGGCAACGGGACAGCCAAGCCAGGCTGCGTTCTACGACCCAGCGGCGGGCAGGGTGCTTCTTCTCGCCTTGCTCATCGAGCTTTTCTTCGCCGATGCGCCGAATGTGAGGCACATAGCCGAACTGAGCGGCAGCGGCTTCGCCCGTCGGGTTGTCGTAGCCTTTGTCTAGGCACAAGCGCTGCGGCGCGTCTTTGGTCGGCGCGGGCCGCTCCACCACAATGGCGTCCAGAGTGAGGGCGAGAAGTTGGGCATCAGGCGTGTTGGCTCCGCTGATGCAGACGGCTAAAGGCCACCCGTTGCCTTCAACCAGCACGCTTTTCTTGACGCCCGACTTAGGATTTCATCTTGCCACGGTCACAGGGGTTTGGGCCGACGCATTGATCCTGCGCCCCATTTTACCAATGCCGCTGCCAGGTACGCCCCGCGCTTTGCCCAGGCAGCCGTCTTTGCCCAGGCAGCCGTCTTTGCCCAGGCAGCCGTCTGCGGACTGCCAGTGCCAGTTCACACCTTGCAGTTCGTCGCACTTGGTCAAGAGGATGGCCCATAGAATATCGAAGATGGCTTTGTTTTCCCAGCGCACGAAGGCGCGGTAAACGGTGCTGTGATGCCCAAACTCTTGGGGCAGATGGTTCCACCGGCAACCAGTCCGCAGGCGAAAGATGATGCCGTCAAAAGATTTGCGTGCATCGCAACGCTTGCGTCCCATGTTGCTCGGCGGGTCATAGACAGCCAGCACCTTTTCGATCACCTCCCAGAGCGCATCGGGGACGTTCCAAATCGTCGGCAGGGCTTTCTCAGCTTCGGGCGTTTCGGCTTTCGTGGTTTGTTCAGGCAGAAGTGTCATGCCTTGATTGTCGGCGACAGACCATGCAAACCAGACGCGTCACTTTTGAAATCCAGACGCGTCACTTTTGAAATAGATTGTTACAGTCTATCCCAAAAGTCGTGATCTGCCGATAAGGAGGCATGAGCCGACCTGAAAATCTAGCCGCACCTCGGAGCCAAAGGGAGCCGCTGCCCACGATCTGGGAAGCCCCCGACGCGCTGTGGGAGGCACTGTTCCTCCCGCTCCTAGCCGAACTTGATCCGCCCTCACCTATGGGGCGCCCCCGCGCCGACCAAAGGAAGTGCCTGGACGGCATGATCTACCGCGCCCGCACCGGCTGAGGCTTTATTGGGGGGCCAGTGGAACCATCTGCCTGAGCGGTTCGGCAGCGACTCGACGGTGCATCGGACCGTGTGCCGCTGGGACAGCAAGGGCGTCTTCGACCGGCTGTGGGCGCTGCTGATCTACCACTGCGAGGAGTTGCAGGCGGTCCACTGGGAGTGGCAGGCCGCCGACGGGTGCATGAGCAAGGCACGCTTCATCGGTAAAAAGGGGGGCAAAGCCAACCGAGCCAGGCACCGCAAGACGGCCCAGAGCAAGACGGCCCAGGGGGCAGGCCAGAGCGCAAAGGCGTCGGGCCAAACCCCACCGACCGTGGCAAGCTGGGCGTCAAGCAGAGCCTGCTGGTCGAGGAGCAAGGCGGCCCGCTTTCTATCTGCATCGCAGGCGCGAACGTGAACGACCACCTGCTGCTGGCGGCGACGCTCGACGCCATCGTCGTGGAACGCCCACAGCCGACCGAGCAGGAGCCGCAGCGCCTATGCCTGGACAAAGGCTATGACAATGAGCCGAGCCAGACGGTTCTGACGGAGCGCGGCTACACGGCCCACATCCGCCGCATCGGCGAGGAGAAGAAAGACGAGCAGGGCGAGAAGACGCACCCGGCGCGCCGCTGGGTAGTGGAGCGTACCTTCTCCTGGCTGTCTCGCTGGCGCGGGCTGCTCATCCGCTGGGAGAAGAAGCCCGAGAATTATCTGGCGCACCTGAAGATGGCGTGCGCTCTGCTCTGGTTCCGGCGTGCCTACCAAGCAGGCTCAACACTTTTGGGATAGACTGTTAGTAGCTCCTCCCTTTAGAAACAGCCTAGCCCGATAGATATTGTTAAGGCTGACCCGGCACGCGCGGGGTTCCGGTAGCGCCGGAGACGGAGGGGCCGGACTGCAGGCGCGTCATGTCCGGCGCAGGCGATGCTGCGCCGGGACCCGGAGCTTGCGGCACGAACGGATACGGTGGGACGGGAAACGCTAGACTAAGCGCCGCCGCCGTGGATAAAGTAGGGATACCGGGAGCCGTAGGAGCGGGAACTGTGGGGACGAGGGGGACCATGGGGGAGGCTGTGACTGCACTCGTCGAGGATGCGGGTGACCGGCTAGTGGCCTTCGCGGTCGCCGCCATCCGGGAGCAGCAGCGCCAGGACGGCTCTGTGGCCGAGGGCGTAATTTACCGCCGTTGCGTCCTGGGCGGTCCGGGCGCTGACGTCAGCGCCGCACCCGAGCAGCATCCTGACCAGCGAGGCGTTGTTGGAGTGGGCGCTGGTTATAGAGGCGGCTTCTTGTTGCAGGGCGGGAGCGGCCTTACGGCATGGGAGTGGCAGTCACATAGGCACTGACGGGAATGACCAGGCGCTGGCCGCTGGACAACTTCACCTTTAGCTCCGACTGCAACGTTCCCGCCGGCGCGTCCGGGCTGAGGGCCACGACGAGGACGCGGCTGCTGGACGCCTTCTCACTCGCCAGGGACGGCACGGCCGGCAAGGGGGTGGCCGCGAGGTCTGCGGTGAACCAGGGGCTTGCGGTCTCCACCTTCAACTGGCGCAGCACTGCGTCGCTCATCCCCGTCAGCATGACCTGGCGGGTGCTGGGCTGGCCCAGGACGACCGTGCCGAACGCCAGCGCCTGCGGCTGGGCCGCGACCGGCCCGGTCACCTGCCCCGTCAGCAGCACGGAGGCGCTGGCGAACGCGGAGGCGGCGGCGGCACCTCCCGGCGGCAACGGCTGATACGTGTGGGTGGTGCGGCTGGGGGCCGGCTTGGCTTGACCGGCGATGCCAACGCTCGGATTGGGCAGTGCTGCTGGGGCGGCACTGCCGTCCGGCACGGCCGAGGCCACGAAGAACACGGACCCGCGGACCGTGCCCATGGCGGCGTTCTTGTTCAGCGTCAGCGTATAGGTGCGGACCAGCGTGCCTTTCTCTATGTCGGTGGGCGGCTCTGCCGGCTTCTTTGCATTGGATGTTGTGTTCGGAGCCGGGGCGATCTGGATGTCGGGGTTCGTCGTGACCAGAGCCGGCAGGCTGTCGCGCGTCACGAGGCGGCGATCCAGCGTGGCCGTCAGCGTCAGCGCGCGGGTCTGCCCCGCCGTCACCTGCCCAAAGTCGAGCAGGGCGGGCGTGAAGCTCAGGCTCGGGCGCACTTCACCGACCATTTGCAGCACGGCCGCCGGGGCCGGGTCGTTCTTGGTGAACACGAGAACGGATTTGATCAGCACCCCCGGCGGATGCCCGGCGAGGGCGAGGGTGACATGGATGGGGATCTGCTGGCCGGGGGCAAGCGTCGGCAGGGGCGCAGAGGGTGACGCGCCTTCCACGGCCGCCGTCGTGCAGTGGCAGGTCGGCACGAGCCGTTCCAGAACAATGGGCGTGGTGCCGGTGTTGCGGAGAGTGAACGTCTGCGTGAGCTGCGGCGTGTCCAGGACGCTGACCTGTCCGAAGTTTCGCTGTGCCTGGTTTGACGTGGCTGCCCCTGTCCCCACTACGGGAAGAATGCTGAGGCCGACGAAGGGGACCTGCGCGGGGGAGAAGGCACCGAGCGGGAGCGGCTTGGCCATAGCTGAGGCCGGCCCTGTCCTTGGCGGGAGTGACGCTTTCCCCGACACCATCCGGTTGTCGGGACGTTTTGCCTCCCTTCTGGCCTGCTGTGCCGTACACGGCGAAGAGGACAGATACGTTACTATCAAGGACAACGCCCCGAGTGGACATATGGCGTTTGCGGATCTGAATTTCATCATGGTGAGCCACCGTTCATGTAAAGAATTCGTCGTGATGCTGGGCTATGAAGCCAGCAAATCCGTACCTGAGTTGCATTTTATGACTGATCTGCATTTTTTGATTGTTTCGGTCAAGGCTGGCCGAGTAGGCGCGGCGGTTCGCTTGCCCCTGAAACAGAGGGGCCGGTCGGTAGGTGCATGATGCTTGGCGGAGTGGCCTCTGCGCCGCCGGCTTGCGGCACCTGTGGAACGCTCTGGCTCCCAGCCGCCGGGATGCTAGAGGCCATGGGAACGAGCGGCGCTTGCGGTTTTGCTCCGTCCGCTGGCGATTTCGGCAGGCCGGTCTTTGCCACCCGAGGAAGCAGGAGCGCGAGCAGCGCTTTGTGCCCGGTGGCGTAGTTAAGTGCCGTAGCTCCCTGGGCGGTCTTGGCGTTAACATCCGCGCCGTGTTCAATCAGCATTTTGACCAGCGAGGCGCTGCCGGAATGAACCGCCAGGATCAGCGCCGTGTAGCCGGTCCGGTCAGCGGCCTTGACGCTTGCTCCTTTGTCTACCAGCAGCGCGGCGAGGGACTGATTACCCTGGTAGCACGCGGCCATCAGCGGGGTCAGACCCTGGCGGTTTGCCTGGCTTGCTTTGGCTCCGGCCCACAGCAGTTCGTCCGCAATCCCCGCATGTCTGCCGCGCACGGCCCACAGCAGCGGCGTATTCCCAGCTTTGTCCTGAACATTGACGGCGGCCTTATTTGTCAGCAGCAGATGCACCAGCGGTACATTGCCTTGGGCAGAAGCTATGGTCAGGGCGGTGCGTCCGAGTGTGTTCGGGGCGTTGACGGCAGCTCCGTGTTCAACGAGTAGACGGGAGGCGGTCAGATCGCCCAGGGCCGCGCTGACCAGGAGCGGCATACTTCCATCTGCGCCTCGAACATTGGGGCTGGCTCCGTGATCCAGCAGCGCCAGCAGGGCGGCGTCGGCGTTCTGTGGGCTGACACCGGCGCGGCGACTCCCGGCCAGAGCGATCATGAGCGGCGACGGGCTTCTTTCGGAAGTTGCATTGGCGGGAGAACCGGCTCCCAGAAGAAGGCGCACGGCTTCGGGGTGTTCCAGCGCTGCCGCCAGGGCAAGTGGCGTCATCCCCTTCTGCTGGGGCGCATTGAGGCTTGCGCCGTGTGCGATCAGCAGGTGCATGAGGGGTATGTCGCTGTTCACCGTAGCGATGCCAAGCGGCGTGAACCCGGCGGCGTTGCGAACATTCGGGTTTGCACCGTGCCTAAGCAGCAGCACGACAAGCGCCTCTGCTTTAAGGCCGACGGCTTCGGTGAGAGCCGTATTGCCGCGCCCATCGGCGGCGTTGATGTGAGCGCCGTGGCTGAGAAGTAGGGTCACGACCGAAATGCTTTTCACTACACCGCTTTTTGTTACTGCACTGTTTTTGGCGGCGACAGCGTAGCAGAGCGCTGGAGTTGCCGCTAGTCCTTTCGCGTTTGGGTCCGCGCCCTGGGCGAGCAGGCCGGCAACGTGGGCGGCGCTGCCGTGAAAGGCTTCAGCAATGAGCGCCTGGTTAAGCTGAACTTTTGTGGCAACCGGCTTGGTGACGATGCGCTTGATGACGCGAGACTTAATGGGAGGCTGCTGAACGGGCCGCAGTCTCTGGCGCGGGACGGGCAAAAACAGCGGCGGGTCCAGCCGCTGCGCGAAGACGCTGAGGGGTGAACTGAGCAGCAAGCTAAACCCGAAGGCTGACATGGTCCATCGCCGATTTATCCAGGGCTGCGTGCGGTTCATGATCCATTTTATCATGGAATTACAGGTTCTATTAATTTGCTTTGTCTTCTTTCGCGCAGTGTGGGGAGCGGGCGATCTTTTTGCCGAGAAACAATATTTTGAGACCGTAAAGTGTCTGCCGCCTCGCGAAAGGCGGCAGTGCACTCGGTTGTCAAGGAACATACCTACTCGAAAGAGAAGGAAAGCGGGTGCTGGTTAAACTATCAAACGCATACGAGCGCACTTCGACTAGCTGAGCATCTTAGATCGCTCTCTTCATTTTGGAGCCAAAAAATAATAGCCGGTCTAGCGCTTCCCGTTTTAGTCACAGGGCATGATTGGGAAAGCACTGCATGAAACGCTTAAGCTCGTTTTAACACCCTGGCTATTGACACAAACTTACCTATTATTGATTTTGTACTACCCCTAGCCGAATGGTCAGGCGGATATCGAGGCATTCTTTTCATCTTCTCCACCCCAAGGTCACGAATGATCTCGTACACGTATTTTGTAGTCCAGATAGTGACATGACCTCTTGGAAGGACTTGCATTGCCACAAACTCATCACCCGGCTCGACAAAATCCTCTTCTATTTCGAGGACCCCACGCTGCGCTACCTCTTCCTCGCTGTACCGCAGTAGCTCAGAAGGGGTATTCGGCTTGAAGCGGATAGCTTGAGATGTGTCTAGCCGCTGGGTTTCGCTGCTTACTCTTTCAAAGTCAGGGTAAATCGTGAAATTGTGCCACTCTTTGTAAAGGGTCATTCGTATCCTCGACTCACTTGCTTGGCATAATTGGGCCATCGCGATATGCATCCGGTATCGAATGTCTCCATATCACCTCACCTTGTAATGGATTTGTACCTGCCCATAACCTATCAAATACAATGCGAGGAACTCTGTAACGAACCACATACTTTCCAGCCAAACTAGCAGTAGCTTTATTGGTAGAACTAGAAACAGCTTCAGAGTTGGGGTCACCTTGACCTGCTCCGTCTGTAAAAGTTTTGAGCATGTCGAAGTCTGAGTTTGGGTCATAAAAGTTTTCAGCACCAGAGGGGGCGGAGGACGGGTTCGCGCGGTACTTCATGCCAACTTGCGTCGGTTCAGGAGTGCCAGTTCCTCTATATAGGATTACGTCGTCAGCCCGTGGTGTCGGTGCCTCTCCAGCGTCTGCCGCCGCATCTGGAGACACCAATTCACTCTCTAGAGCTTGATTGTTTAATATTCGAGCAGTTTGCCCATTCGGGTTTCCTAGCTTTATCGCACAAATAAGTTCTAGTACTCTCCAAGAAGCAAGTCCATAATTACCGTCATATAGAGCTAACCCAATGCCTGTCGTACCTCCAAAGACATTGACGCCAAATAGAATTGCTCTAAGTAGTGGTGTCCCAGCGGCTCCTAATATACCTGTACCGAAACCATACAAAGCTCCTGTCGTAGCTCCATCTGCGACATTTCCACCTGACAAATAAGCATCGCCAGCACCTAGTGCCGCTCCAATACCCGCGCCTATCAAGCCACGACCAACAACGCTGATTAAAGTTGCTGTAATAGACGATGCGACGGAGGTCCCTATCAATGTATCTTCTTGCCCGCCAGGATCAGTCCTATCTACTGGATCACCACTGGCGTACAAGTAACGGTGCAGCGTAATTGGATCATCATCACTTCCGCTATACGGGTCCTGACTGATAAACCGCCCGTTGCTTTGATCGTAATACCGCGCTCGCAGGTAGTAGTCGCCGCTGGCACCGTCGAACTGCTGGGCGTTGAACAGGAACGGGTTGACCGTGCTGCCCGTGTGGACGGCCATCTCCCCGAACGCCGAGTACCCGTAGCTGTCAGTGACCGTGCCGCTCGTGGAGACAAGCTGCCGGGTCGAGCCGAGGCCATCATACAGGTAGTAGTAGACCCCGCTGCCCCGGTCCATGCGAACCAGGTCATCGCCGTAGTCATACCGGGCGGCCAGAGCCGAGCCGCTGTACTCTTCCACCACCGACGCATACGGCAGGCTCGTGTCCACGACGTAGCTCGTCGTCGTCCCTGCGCTGCTGACGCTGACCCGGTTGCCGTCGGCGTCGTAGACGTAGCTTGCAGTGCCGTTGCCCAGGCTGACCAGGTGGTTCTCGAAGTCGTAGCCCGCCGCCTGCCCGTTCACCGTCTGCTCGTTGCCGTCGAGGTCGTAGCTGTGGGTCGCGCTGCCGTTGACCGTCGCGATCCGGTCGTTCAGGTCGTAGGTGTTGGTCGTGGTGCCGTTAGGCAAGAGGGCCGTTGCGCTGCCGGTGACGGTGCGTGTCAGGCGGTTGCCGACGTTGTCATAGCCATAGCCGATGGTGGCGTATGGCCCCGCCTCCTGCGTCAGCTTACCGCTGTCGTCGTAGGTGTAGTCCGTGGTTCCCGAAGCGTCCGTGACCGAGAGCCGCTTGCCGTCCGCCCGCAGGACGTAGTGGAACTTGGACACCACGGCGCTGCTGCCGCTCAGGTTGGTGATGTCGGTCAGGCGGTTCAGGCTGTCGTAGGTGTAACCCGTGGTGCTGAACACCGTGCCTGCCGAGGTGGCGCGGGTGACGCTCTGGCGGTTGCCCGCCTTGTCGTACAGGAACGTCGTGATCGCGCCGTGGGGGTGCGTGACATGGCTTTACTATGGGAGCGTCTGCCGCCTCGCGGAAGGCGGCAGCGTACCCGGTTGTCAAGGAACAAGCCTGCTTAAAAGAGAGAGGGGGGGGCTGATGCCGTTAAAGTTAGAGAAAGTCAAACTAGTCACTCGATCATGGTCCTGTTAAATTAAACCACTATGTTTCTCACAATAACTATATCTTCTTCTTTCGGCGGGTGTCATTTGGTTGCCTATCTGTTTGTATATCAGATAAGATTTTGCGTAGTTCATATCTCTGAAAGCTTCTTCAGCTTCATGACGTAAACTATCGATGCCTGGCTTTAATTGAGGTTGTAAATTTTCATGGTTAAACAGATCAGTAGGGGGCCGCTCTAACTTCTCGGACTGAAAGCTGTGCGTAGTGATTTCGTGAATCTTTGAGAGCGACCCTCTCTCAAGAATATGTTTTACAAAACTATCAGGCAGGCGTAAGTCGTGATGTATTATATAATGTGGCAAATCATCTAACCAAAGCCAAATTCCGTCAGTTCTCTCACATAATGAGTCCGAGTCATCGTCATCCGCGATTAAGCAGGGAAACATAATTTTAGATGTACAAGCTAGACTGGCGGATTGGCTCAAATACTCAAGAAGAGCATTTTTCTCTTCGGGTTTCCAGTTGACATCTATGAAATCATAGATAGAAGGACAACCTTTGTAGGCATCACCCATTTCTCTCCACCATCCAAACCATGTATATTGCCAGTTACGGTAATCATTCATAAATATATATGCTCATTTGTTAGGCTCGAATTTTATAAAACTTCCCGTGTTCACGTTCGATGTCCGCCCAATTGTTAGCCTACCCCCTTCGTGAGCCCACAAAACATCTGATGGAGCAAGCACTTCAACACCAAGCTCGTTTGCGAGTCCTTGCGCTACACCTTGTGGTAATGCACCAGTACTACATGAAAGCAACCGTATGGGCTGACCTTGATAATCTGGTTGGCTTTGTATAATACGAGCCATTATACGACTGCCGACCAATGCCTTGCTGTTTGTCCCAACGACTTGTATTTTGTTCGGGGTTCCATGAGCGACAACATCATAGTACCCGTCTAAAGATGGCGTGTCGCGTGTGTATTTATAAAAATTGTCGGTAGGCGACATGAGGTTCACATCGCCCGCAGCCGCATCTCCTCCAACAGGAGTTCCCCTGTATGCAGAAACACCAAACAAACCAACCCCAACCGTGAGCCTGTAAGCAGCTAGACCATAGTTGCCATCGTCGTAGGCAGCAGAAATGCCCTCAATAGAGGAGATCGCTCCATAAGCCAAAAGTACAGGCTGAAGGAAGCGTACTGCGCCTAATGCACCAAATTCAGCTCCCTGAAGTGCACCATGTTCTTCCGCACTTATTATGTCTGTGCCTGGTTTATCTTGAAAAAAAGCATCGCCTCCTGCGACACCCGCACCTACAACGGCTCCGAAAGCAGCAGACAAAGTTGCATTTACAGCAAAAGATGTTAAACTGCCAACGAGCGTGTCTTCTTCTCCACCGGGATCAACGCGACTGACAGGATTATTGCTAGCGTACAAATATCTGTGCAGACTGATGGGGTCTTCTTCATCACCGGCGAAGGGGTCCTGGCTGATAAACCTCCCATTGCTCTGGTCATAGTACCTGGCGCGCAGGTAGTAGTCTCCGCTTGCCCTGTCGAACTGCTGTGCGTTGAACAGGAACGGGTTGGCCGTGTTGCCGGTATCCGCCGCCATCTCCCCGAACGCCGAGTAGCCGTAGCTGTCGGTGACGGTGCCGCTCGTGTTCACAAGTTGGCGGGTTGATCCGAGACCATCGTAGAGGTAGTAGTAGACCCCACTGCCCCGGTCCATGCGGATCAGGTCGTCGCCGTAGTCGTAGCGGGCAGCCAGACTGCCGCCGCTGTATTCCTCCACCACCGAGGCGTAGGGCAGGCTGTCGTCTACGACGTAGCTTGTGGTCGTGCCTGCGCTGCTGACGCTGACCCGGTTGCCGTCGGCGTCGTAGGCGTAAGCCGTCGCTGCATTGCCCAGCCCGACCAGGTGGTTCTCGAAGTCGTAGCTAGCCGCCTGCCCGTTCACCATGGTTTCGTTGCCGTCCGCGTCGTAAGTGTGGCCGCCCGTTGTCATGCGGTCGTTCTGGTCATACGCGCTGCTGGTCGTGCCGTTGACCAGGCTCGTGCCGTTGCCGGTCGCGGCGTTCGTCACCGTGCGGGTCAGACGGTTGCCCACGCTGTCGTAGGTGTAGGCGATGGTGGCGTACGGCCCCGCCTCCTGCGTCAGTTTTCCGCCGTTGTCATACGTGTAGCTGGTCGTAGCGTTGCTGGTGGACGACCCGCTCTCGGCCACGGACAGCCGCTTGCCGTCCGCCCGGAGCGTGTAGTGGTAGCGGGACACGAGCGCGCCGCTGCCGTCGGCGTTGGTCAGCTCGGTGAGCCGGTTCAGGCTATCATACGTGTAGGCCGTCGTGCCGAAGGTCGCGCCCGAGGCGTTGACGCGGGTGACGCCCTGCCGGTTGCCGTGGTTTCACTGTGGTGCCGCCTGGCACTCCCTGGGAAGCGACAGGTGCAGGGTCGTCAAGAAGCAAGTCTGCTCGCAACAGGCTAATGGTCATAGTAGTTTTTTAGTTGCGCGGAGGCTGCTTCATAATAACAAGGCAAAGAAGGATAGGGCGAAGTGGTTACGGTGGGAGCAAAACGACAACCTTGTTGGTAAACAGGGATTTACTGGTGGCTTTAATCCATGGCGGTAAAGCATACAGCAGCAGCAAGGGGAAAAGACAGCCCCGAACCTGCAGCTGCTAATTGCCTGCTTATGCGCTTCTTGCTGTTTTCAGGAACTCTACGACTGCCCCTTATGCAAGAGGTCTCTTGTTACAAATCAATCAAAATAGCTTGATGCTCCTCAGAGGCGGCTCCAAAAAACCATTTGATACTATCAAGTACGTCAGGTAGTGCTTCTAATTCATCCTCAGTGCATGGATTAGCCTCATCATATGGATATATCTCAGCATCATTGAAAGCGTCCGGAGTAAGCCGCTCCCCATAATATGCTTCCGTCACCTGATTTAGTGCTGTACTACACTTCTTAACTACTTCAGGTGATAAGAACTTTACATTACCATAAACTGAAACAAACTTCGTGTCCACGCCACCCATAACGACACTTTCTAAAGGTTCCGAGGTCGGTTCACGGATTTCAGTGTCACTGATATGGGCGATCTTGCCAGTGAGCAGAAAGTGGATCGCTTGCCAGTCACCTGAAAGCAGCATCATGCTGTTGGTGCCACGAAGCGAGTCTTGATAATCATCAAAATCCTTTTTTGGCGCTTCTGAAAGCGACTGCCATTTGTCAGCAGGGAGACGTATGTATCTGGCTATAATAGACATGAGTAGTTACTCCGAACAGGCTGAACTGAAGGCTATAATCTAGGCGGCAACAAGACGCGCAACGCACACGGCATCGGAGTGGATTGGCGGTTCACGACTGCCGATGCCCACATTAAGTTGAAGAGACTGTACCCCGCCATCCTACCGTGAAGGTGTACTAGCAATTTTATAATGTGTCCACCAGCACTTCTGCACCTTCCTCCGCCTCCTCGTTGATTGCTGAAGCACTTGCTCCAGATGCGGCCAAACTCGTACTGGCTGGTAATGCAAGATTGAGATTGGCAGGATTGATTAGGCCCAAAGCTAGAATTGCTGTGAAAGCACCATTATCCCCACTTGATATACGGTTTTTCCGTTCTTGATCCCCTTCATAATAGATGATTCCCGAACCGTCTGCATATAGCCAATACTTTTTGCCATTTAGAGGTCCAAAGACAGACAAGGGCGGGACCCATTGATTA
>JAABUV010002158.1_pt1 | contig 27331 bp, 20 predicted proteins | sample 5559971 | NCBI WGS metagenome assembly JAABUV01 (sample SAMN10711881, study PRJNA513362) | rock metagenome | isolation source: Antarctica rocks | place: Antarctica: Victoria Land, Knobhead nord | collected 2015-12-19
ATCCTTAAAATTCAAAATATTCTTTCTACCCTCACAAACCTGTGCCAATATTTGAAAGTATGTCATCAGTATTGTCTCACGAGCTTATAGACACGGTCAGTGAAAAACCAAAATCTACTAATGATTTGATTTGAATTCATACATTCTTGTGACATCGATTTAAGTCCGATTCATGAGAGAAACTATGCTATGTGTATCGAACGAACAAACTTCTCTGAGGGAGAAAATCGCTCGCCGACTACACGACGACTTCGCATCGTCGAAACAATGAATTTGAAACAATGTTATCAATAATGAATCTATAGCTTTTATTCAGCGCATGACGCTCGAGTAAACTCTTAATGAATGTCTATACTGTTTGATTATGATGCATCGTCTTTGCTCTGCTCTTCATTGACGATATTCTATACAAACAATGTTTCGATTTTCGATCTTCGATCGCGAACGTCGAAGTTGATTTCTTTGCACTCGTGATGCTCGTGATTATAATGTCGAAGACTGCGTTCTCTTGCTCAATGATTGTCATTCATTGAGTCGAGAAATATGTGATGAAAGAGAGACACGCACGATGAGAAGATAGAGTGTAATTGTATTAAATAATTCTTTTCTTCTCTTGATTTGACTTATGTTACGTAGATGTTGAATAGATTGTTAGTATAGACGTGCAATTGCAATCATTTGATGCTTAATTCATCGATAGTAGAAATACGTTCTGATCGTTCTCATGCACTTTCGATCTTTCACGTAGATAGATGTATGATCTGATGTCAAGTAAAGAAGATGAGTTTAAGTCTTCTCAGTATATCAGTGTGATCAACGAGTCACTACTTCTTTGAACACATGTAATCACGACTTTCAGACTCATCATCTGAATCAACTATTCTATCTGATATCTTTTCATCAATTACTCAATGATACTGTTGATGTGATAAAGATGTTTCAATATCAACGCAGTCAACAAGTTGCAAATTCTTCGTTCACTTGTAATCACAACTCTCAGACTCTTCATCTGAATTGTTTATTTCACTAGTAGTATCTTTTCATCTCTTATCGACATCAACATGTCATTAATCTTCTTCATAAATTGATTGTGACTGTTAGAAGAAGTGTTGTCGCGTAGATAAAAACTCTGCATGATGATTTTTCTGATCACGCAACATTCTAACATCATTTGAACTGTGTCAAATTGAGATTTCTTAACTCTTCTGACTTTTATTCAAACACAGAATAGAATCAAAAGATTCATAGTTGACATCATGTACAAATGAATCTCGTTGTCAATCAATTTACTAATGATTTCATATACTTTCTTGACAAAATATAAAAGCTTAAGTAAAAGATTTGTATGCTTAAAATCTTTTTTTCATGTTACAAAAAGAACAAAGAGTCTCTTCATGCAATGTCGATTGTTAGATTCAACGAAAAGTCAAAACATACATGCAACTAGTGAGTGTTTTTCTCATCTGATGCTTTCAGACTATCAAACTATCATTGTATTTGAAAGTTTAGTTCAGTTTTCAAGTTTTAGCAAATTTGACGAGAAAAACTCACAAATCAGTCTCAAATTTGATGCAAATAGAGCAAATATCTAGATATCATTCTCACATTCTTAAAACATTTTCAAGCTTCATTTTTGAAGCTATACAAATCTCAGTCTTATACGAGAGCAATACTAAATAGTCAGAATGTCTCTTAGACGTATTGAATGCAAAAGAACTTTCTTCAAGACTCTGCTTCATCTAGATGCACTCAAAACTTCTAAGACACGCAAAATCATTCTTGTATTTAAGAATTCTATCATACTTTCTTCAGAGACAGAAATCTTCTCACTCTTGATGCTTTCAGATGTAGAAAATCTTTCTTTGCTCAGATTTAATTCTCTCAAGATCTCTCAGTTTAATTCTTTCAAGACTTCTCAGATCTCTTAAACTGTCAATGTAAATGCACTCATCTTGAGCGAGCTTATAATCTTTGTCACTAAAACTGCTGCTACTCTTGTCACTTGAAGAGTGTGTATATCATCATTAATGTCATCATCAACGAAGCTTGATTAATTTGAAGATGAGAATGAGAATGAGAAGAATCTAGATGATAATCAGTTTAAGACTCAAGCAGCTTCAAAGCAATTCATGAAGCTCATTGCATTGATGAAAAGATGAGAATCAACGAAGTCAAAGTCATCGCTATCACTAAAATCGCTCAGATCATTTATGAACATGACAGTCAAGTATGAAGTCACTTTCATCATTAATGACATCTTGCAAATTACTATAAATGATGAGAACAATGTCAATCTTCAAGATCTGCATCAAGAGCAAATGCATAAATGCTTTAAGCATATTGATTTCATTGATTTAGAATGTGTGTTAATATTTATAAAAATCATCATCATTTGATATTTAATAAAAAAGAATGAGTGAATGATTTTGATACTGCATGATTTTTGAAAGAGAGTAGCTTTAAACATTTGACAGAAGTACTCAACAGATAAAAAGAATGTAAACATTAATTTAAAGCTCATCTTCAATCATGATAAGACTGATATCATGTTTTTAGCACTCATAACTGAGCTTTCAGCGACGAAGATATCACTCACTCAAACAGCAAAGCTAAAGAAGAAAGTTAATGAGCATGATTGACTTCGTATAAACATTGTAAAACAGATGAAAGTTCTTCAGATGAGTTGAATTTGCAAAGAAAACTGTTACAATAAGAAAAAGTATTGCTGAATCAACGAGTCAGATGTTCATCATCAACTGACAGCTGATCATATAATATGCTGATCAGAAGTAATTAATAAAAACGATGAGTCTGTGTCATTTACTAAATTTTCAAGAACGTTGATTGAAGTTTTGATGACAGTGAGATTTTAAGTCAAGCATGTCAATTCTTTCTCAACATCTTCTTTAATTATTACATTGTCATCTACTTTTATACAGTCATCGCAAATCACGAGTGAATCAATCAACATAGCAAATGTATTGATGCTGCAAATGATACAAAGAGCAACAGCTGAAGAAGAAAGAAAGATTGAAGAACGAAGAATTAAACAAAAGAGAAAGAATCAACAAAAGCAGAAGAATAATTGCAATAAGTTGAAGATGCTCAAGAAGATTGAGACTTCTTTTATACTCAATTAACATCAACATACATTGTCTGTTCATTTTAGCAATTCTGTTTAAAGCGATGATTTTCATGATTATATTTTTTGACATGTCTTTAAAGTTAGTAACACTTAAGCATGTTCTTTTTGACACATTTTCAATGAGCTGAATGCTCAATATTACAATTTACAAACAATAATAATAATAATAAATTCATACATTCTTGTGACATCGATTAGATTGACTCATGAGAAACTTTATGCTATTTGTATCGAGTAAACAAAACTCTCTGAGATAGAAAATCACTCGCAGTCTATACGACTGCTTCATGCAGTCGAAACAATAAGTTTTAAGACTATGTATCAAATTTGTTCGCGTTGATCACATGTTAAAGAATGAATGTTCTAGTTATTCTAAATTGCTTCAAGAACTTCATTTTCATCATCATCTTTGCTACTGCTCTGAGACTTTTCATGATGATGATGATTATTTGATAGTTTGAGAAGTCAGCATTTTGTAACATTCTTGATTGCAGATGTGATCAGTTCAAGCAGTGCATGAGTACATGCTTCGTCATTTGATGACTTCATTCGCAGTCACATCGTGAGTTATTCATATCTGAAACATTTTTAGAGTACAGATAAATGTTCAGATCTATGCGTTTGATTCTGATGTACATTGCAAGAATGCTTTCTGCTTTCTGAAGATCATCACACATCTTTATTATCTTATTGCTCAGATGCAATCTTTGTGCTGAAATTGCATTGATGTCTGTGATACATTCTCTGTACTTTTCTCATCGTTGATTTCATTGATCTTTGTGATACTGCACTATTGCGATGCTATCACTTGTTGAAATCATTGTGAAGAAGAATATGCATCGTCTGCATCTCAACTGTATCTTCGCATCTTCTTGAATGAAAACATTCAGAAGTACTATTTTCTTGATGACGAGTAAGCAAGAAATGACGTGATTAACTCTCGTCAAACGAGCGCATATTAGTTTGCATGCTTGTCTGATCTCTTGCGTTCAATTATTGATTCAACTGTGTAGCATGATCTTGTTCTGTAGCATGTTCAAATGAACATGTAGCGAGCTTGTGTATGTTTCTGTCTTTAGAGTTTCAATGCTTACTCTTTTGAACACTTCTGCTACATGACATAAAGTCTGATTCTGAATTGTTTCTAGTCTGCATTCTTTGCTCAACAGTTCATCTTTCTTGTCACGCTGATGTCAGACTGATGCTTCGAATGCAATTTCTGATCTCACTACTGCTAAGTATACTTGTCTCACTTTTGTGAAGATAGCTTCTCATGTAAAGACTTCAAGATGATTAAGTGTCAGCATTCTTATGATGTGATTCGTCTTTATTTGTCAAAGATGCACATCTCATCATAGTTTCATGTTCAGTTGCATCTTTAGAACTCGTACGTTTGATTTTGATTTGATAACTGAGTTTTCTATTTATATGCTAGTCATCATGTCAAATATCTTCAATTTTCTAGTGAAATGCATGAGCTCATACTTTTCTGATGCAAACGTTGTGTCATGAGTGCAAGCTCATTTCGCACAGACATTATGTGCTTTGCTCAGTGTTCTGCAGATTTCTTCAGTGAATCTGTCATAAACTAGAATGTTAATATCATTTATGAAGTCAAGCACTTCGATTTTAATTTTCAATGCTTTGCATTTTTCAATTAAACTTGCGTTGAAGAATAGAAAAAGAATCGATAAAATGAGAAATCTTTGCAATATGTTTGCGTTTATCTTACGCATGTCACTCGTTTGTTCATTGAATATTAGTGATGTTTCTCGATTTTTTAGAAAGCTGCGTGTTCATTTAATTATGTAGCTCAACGTTTTTTTCATTTTCAGCGTATGCAAAAGTTTGACATGTGAGACTTGATTGAATGCTTCAACGACATTTAAGCTTAGCATGAAGATCACATATTTGATTTCACAGTCTCACATTATGTGAACTTAATCTGTTAGTAAATCTAACGTCAAGATCATGAATTGCTTGCATCTCACTTTCATTTGAGCATTTAATAGCATGTGATAAATCTCGACTATGTCACTCAGTCTTTTGATCATGATTGACTTCAGCGTTTTGCTCATGTTATTGAACAAAGCAATGAGTTGATACATCTTTGAATCAATATAGTCGCTTTTCTTTGATTTACATAGTACTATTGTCTGAGTCTTTTTGAACTGCTTCAAATAATACTTGTGTATTACACATGCATTGAATAAACTCGTCAATACTGAAATCAGTTCTGCAAGACTCACTTAAAGCATTCTGTTTGAAATATCTGAAGCATCTGATGCTTTGTCTGCTTTTATTCATTTAATTGTTTGCTTCACTTCATCTTCTGTAATGCGTGAATTGAATGAGACTGTCAGAGATATGAATGACTCTGCGATGTCATTGACATTCGCTTGAGAAGATGAGAGAAAGAACTTTTCTCGCAGTATCTCGATTTTTTTCTCGAACGTCATTGTCATATGATTGAAGTCGCTTCACTTCAGTGACGAAAACTGAGAAAGCTTTTTAGATAGCTGACTTTCGATTCTAGTTCATTTTGCAAACCATCATATCGATTTGAATGCTTCACTCAGCTCATGCATTTGTGATTCGAAGTGTGCACATTTCGTTTGTTGAATGATCTTGTTTTTATGATCATTGTGCTTCAGATATTCATTTCACGCTTTTAATGTGTTTTGCGTTTTTTATATGATTCACAGTCATCTTGATTTCATTACTACTTCAAAGCAGCTTTGATTTTAAAAGTCTCTTGCTTAATTTGATAATTTTGCTCAGAAAGTAAATTTCTTAATGATCTTCTGTAGCACTCTGATAATCTTGCAAACTCTGTCATTCATCATAGTCTTGTCGTCTAGAGAGTGTTTTAAAGATAGATGTATTTGCAGATAAGCACTCAATGCTTCTGTATTCATTTTTTTTCAGAATCATCAAGTCAAGAGTTGCACTGAGATTATTTGTAAACATAACTTTGTGATGATCGAAAGATGATTTGATCTCTGATGCAGATTGATTTGTATCTTGCACTTGCGTGTCATGAACTGTATTTTTTCGCTGCTAAAGACTAGATCAATCGTTGTAAATTGATTGTGAGCTTCGTGAGTAATAGTGTCTGATTTCAGCAATAATTTCAGTCTTGTGTTTGTAATGATGTTTAGCAGAATATCAGTCATCGTATGATGAGTGAAGCATCTTCATTTCTCAGTGAGAATGATGTAGATTGAAATCTTTTACAATCAGTTGTTTGCAGTCATTCTTGAGTAGTTTGTTCAAACGAGAAATGATTAAAGATTTCTCTGTGAATGTAGTAGACAGTGAGCATGAATTATAAACATTTAGAAGTCTTAGCGTCTGCATTTCGTTGTCTGCATTGCAAGTTAATATTCTGATTGAGCAAATATTTGACTCAGCTGTTTCTACTATTCATTGATTGAGTCTTAAATGTTTGTTAATGTATATGCATGTTCTTGATTGAGATGACGAGTTTCTCACTAAATGAAAGAAGTTGTATGCTAAGCTAAATGATTGCAAGTCGTTGTTGTTGCAATCTTACTTCTGTATAGCTACTATGTTGAATTCATGAACTTCGTTGTTAATTAGAAATGATTCTTGAATTCTTAATGATTTTCTGATGTTGTACTGTAGAATTCGTAAAAAAGACTGTTCTGTCATAAAGTTATTCATAGCTGTTGTTGACTCTGCAATGAGAAGATTCTTTGTATGCTTTTGATCATTGATGATCTTTCTCACTTTCTGATTGAATGTTTCTGAATCTGCTCAGATGTTGTCTCATCTGAGTCACTACTTACGTAAGAGAAAAGATCGACTCGTTTCTTCTTGATCTCTACTATCTGTCAAGCTGATTCATCAACGATTCAACTGCGTGTTTTCAACATGATTGTTGCTGAGCTTGAGAGATTCATTAAATCAAAAGAATTCATTGAATCTGAAGAGTTCATTGAATCTAAAGAGTTCAGAGACAGTTGAAAGAGTGTGTGATTGTATTTAAACATCTCAAAGTATCTGAACAATCTGTTTTTATAGATTTCGAACGCTTGTTTCATTCGCTGTCATCACTTGAGACAGATGCATCTTCAAAGTTCGTGATTTTCGTTGCAGTTGACGCAACGTCTTTTATTCAAAGACATCACACACTTCTTTATATGATGCTTGTCTGCACACTTTTCACAGCGCTGATTCTTTCTGCAAAACTTAGTCATGTGATCAAATTCGTAACATCTGAAGCACTGTGTGATGCAACAGTTCTTTTCAAATAGCTTGCATGCACATTCTTGATATGAGTTCAGCATGCTCACGTTCATTAGTTGATTCATCATCGCTTCGATCGCGATCTTTACGATGAGTGATGAATGAGTCTTTTCGCTATCTGCTATCTTCTTGAGTCAGACTATTCTTAGAACTTTCAGATCTTCATGAAATCTCATGTTATCTTTTATCAATCTTTCAATGATCTTTTTCTGATTGTTCATGTCTATTGTAGTGTGTACTTCATGTGTCAGCACTGCGAAGATTCAACGTGCTACGCGTGTCGAACTCGCAATTTCTTTTGCTCATATTTGAGTCTTTTTCAGATTTGCTTGAGCATCTGAGTTAACTGCATGAAGAAAAATGTCATCGCTATTCAGCTTGCGAAGCGACATGATTAGATTTCTTTGATCTGTTGACACGTCTGCGATTTTCTGTAGAATCTGTTCAATCAACTTCTTCTGTATCTTTTTTATTTCTCTTCTGTTCATTATCTTAATCATGACTTCTCATTTCTTGCAAAGCGACGACAGATCATCTCTGAATCGTTGCTTTTTCATCGCTATTTCTTCTCTTGTCATGTTCGCTCATGACGTGATTTTCGTTGAAAGACGCATGCTTCTCTGTATATGCAACTGCTTGTTGAGCAGTTGAACTGATGTCTTCAGTTTCTGTACATTCTTCGCGATGAATGCATTCTGATTCATAAGATGTTTTTCTTCTGAGTTGAGTTGAAGACGTCGAATCAGCTTCAATGCTATCTCTTTTCATGAATGATCTTTGCTCTTCTCTTTCTCTAACGTTGATATCTTTATTAGTAAATCAATAATATTAGCAATGTTCTCTTCATCATTACGTGAGTGTTTCAATCTCACATCTCTGTTTTCTTGCAATGAATTAACATCACTTGTAATCGTCTTTGAATCAGCATTGCTGCAATTCATGCAATTCATCGTCGTTCAATCATCTTTCAGATTCACTTTGTCTTGTTTGTAGTGCTCTTTTTCAAAATTTGTGATGCGTGCGTTGTGATTATTTTTTTCTATTTACAAACAATACAAAGCTGAAAAGAGCGCGATGAGAATCATTGAAAAAGCTTAAACATATCTGCTGACATTGACATACAGCTGACTTGTGATGTCAGCAAGTATGCTCACTTTAAAGATTCTGATTCAGATAACAAATTGTTATTCAAATCAACAATTAAAAATACATTGATAACACGCTCTACATCTTTTACATCAGCTCAGCAAGCTTGTACTTCAACAATGCAGACATGAAGTCATTTATATAATTCTTAAGCTTGAAAATCTGCTTTAAAGTCTCAAGTCAAGATCTCAATCTTGCAAATATTGATCGAAGATGAAAGTTTGAAAAAGATGAAGAAAATGAAGAAGATGAAAAAGACTTTAAATGATTATTCAAAGATAGTAAAGAAGCATGATGAGCTTAACTATGATAAATTTATTTATATTTAAATATTATTTGAATATATGAACTATGTCAATCAGATGAAAAAGTGCTTCAGAATCATCAACTCGCTCTTTTTGTGATCTGACTGTTATTTTTAGAAATTCATCAAATCTCTCATTAAATTCATCATATCATTGAACAAGCTGATCATTTTTTTTAATTCAAGCTTTCAACATTGAAAACAAGCTTTCTATGAGATTATAGTCAAATGAGTAAAGTGACAATTTGACAAGATGCATCTCAAAGCTTTCATATAACTCATCAAGCTTTGCTGATTAATGAATTCTAGCATTATTCATGATCATCATTGAACGTGATTCTACTTCTTCAGAATTGCATATAGAAAGCATCTGTAATCACATGAAGTTCAGAAAGATCTCTTTTATTATGAAGTTGTGATGCATCTTTCATGCAATATATTCATCAATAAAAAATGCTGATAAAATGCTTCATCTCTTCAATTGTTTTAGACTTTGAATGATGTGCAAAGATAAATCAATTGAAGCTCAATCATACTTTCAATCAGTTAATGAGTAAGCATTAGCATGATTAGAAAGAGTAAAGAAGAAAGTTGAGTTTATCTGTTCACTCACAAGCAACGCTTTCATCGAGAAAGACTAGCTGATCAGATGTTCAGCTCATAAGTCATCATTCTCATTCATTGCGAAGCTTTTCATCATGCTCAGCAACGACTCTTTAAATGATCTTTCTGCTGTATTTAACTTCTTTAAGCAGTTTGCTGATCATGCTTTGACTGATGACAATGTCAAACTCGTCGTACAGAAATCAGATCATGTCATTTTGATAAATGATGAATCATTGACTGAGAAAGTCAAGAAGCTTCTGAGCATGATATTCACTCAAAAGTCTCGATTTAAAGTCTCGATTTATCAATTGTATCAAACGCAGATGTCACATTGCTGAAATGAAGATGTTTTTTACACATATGATTAATCTGCTATCTGATAACATGAGTGACTTTGTGTATGAACGTTGTGCTATCATCACAAGCTAAATGAAACTGAATCTTATCTTTAAGATTCTGAGTAAGAGTTTGAAACATGATAAATAGAATAAAATTGTCTTCATGTAAGATTGAGATTTGTATAGCTTTAAAAATGAAGCTTAAGAGTGTTGTCATGATGTCAAATCATCAACTCAATTTAAAACATAAATCGTCGATATTTTAAATAATCTTGATTCATTGAACCTGTTTCGCAGTTCAATGAATCAAGTCATCAATCTAGTCATCGTCATTTTAATCTAGTCTCAGCAATTCTGTTTTGATCATCTCAGTCATGTGCACGAACTTCTGCAATCTTAAGTCAATAGAACTACTGTCTAGTCTTGATTCTGCTCAATTCATGTATATAGAAGTCAAGCTTTCGTTCTTTTCTTTCACTCTTTGTCTTTCATCTTGTACATTATCTGATGTATTGTCTTGTATCTAGATCTTATCAAAGTAATAATAATATCAGTCTTTTATATTGATAGCATCTTTAGTTTAGCTCAGTTTCTGACATTATGAAAGATTTACACTTTCTGCAACGTTTTTATACGTTGAAATCTCATCTAGTTATTCTTTCGCTCAAATGAAGTCATTTCACAATTTCTCGATCGACGATGAGCGTGCTGCTGAGCAGTTCGCTCAAAGTGTGATCAAAAATTCAGTCAAGATCTTTCGCGTAATGCAAGAGCTTCAAAATCAAGTTCAACAACATGATGTCATCACTTCATCTTCGTTCATCGTTCTCAATTCTTCAATCTATATAGAGTTGAACTCTCAGTCTTTTGCGATGATATCTCAGATTGTTGCACATATCTTGAACAATCAATCTTCTTTCATCGTTCATCTCTCTGCGAACTCTGTCGCTGTCTTCATCGCTTCTAGATTCGAGAAGCTTTTCAACATATCTGAGTATGAGAGAAACAAAGATCGATTGAATGCATGAGAGCAGAGTCTGATACAGCGCATGAACGTGAACAATGATCGTTATTTCTCTCATCGAGTCAAGATTGTCTATGTCGAGTCACGACTCATCATAGATAAGAAAACTCACAATCTAATAAATCAATATCGAGTCAATAATCTTTGTATCATTTTCATCTTTGCAGATTGATAACACAAGTTGCATCATTACTGCGACAATTCTTTCAAGACAGAAGATGCTCATTTATATCTTCGCGAAATTCTGAAGTAAGACATGAATAGCTTTGTTGACTACTACAATCTCTTCTATCAAAAGAAAGAATGTTCTTTGATGAAAGATTTCTCGTTGATTGACTGTCTGAAGCGTAATGTCAATTATTTCACTCAAGTCATCATCTTCTTCTGACAAAATCTCGATGAAACTCAATCATTCATCTTTCATCAATGAATTCAAGCATTCTTTGACATTGATGAAGAGCTTCAGCAGCTTAAGCATCATCAATCTCGCTTCATCTTTGTCATTGTCTCATTCGTCAAAGTCAAGAGCATCTCTGCGTTGACTAGTAACTCTTTAAGTTCAAAGATCATCATCTCTGTAACTGTTATCTTGACAGTATCTTCGTCTCTTTCTCTCTCATCTTTCGATGAGTCAATGAATCTGAGCTTTGTCATTATCATCGTTCAAGATAAGATTCTGATCGTTTTCAAGATCAAGAAAATCTGCAACAAGTGAAAGCTGTACTACTACTGCAAGTTGCAACATTCAAGCAAAATCATTAAAGAATGCTCAAACAAGAAGCTCTTCACTCTGCGTATCATGAACATTTACGACAGTGACGTCATCAGTATAGATGAAGAAGTCTCGCTGTCTGCAAGAAAAGTTTAGTTTCTGAACTAAGTTATGCTCAGAAATCTGTATACATATCATCTTGTCTACTAGTCTCAATCTTTTCACTCTCACTTCAATCATATAGAAAGTTTTCTGCTAAATCTGTCTTGAAACTCTTTGAATTCAATTTGACATTCAAAGATAATCACATGATAGTATTCTGTATTCTACGTCAAGCTCAATCTAGAGTTCTCGCTCTCGCTTTGATTGATAGTGAAGTCTCTGCTTATGTCTTTATGAATAAATTCTTCGCGCAACAATATCATCTTTCTTTGCATCAATTAACTCACTCTCGCAGACTTCGAGAATTTGATGATCAAGTCACTCTAATCGATGACATTACTCATGTCATCGAAATCACAATGATTCTCAATGAATACATTGAAAAACTATTCTTCTATGTCACTGAATTAAGTCAGTATCTCATCATCATGAGTCTGTCATGACTTCATCATCACGTCATTGATGTCAATTTTGAATACAATATTCTCATCTTGTTTTTCTTCTTTTGTTTTAATCATTATTGTCAATTTCTCATCAAGATCTATGATTTTAATCAACAAGAAGAAAATTTCTCGTTTGAAGTTAACAAAGTAGCTTTTCTTCAATCTCGTTCTCAATTCACTTGAAAGAAGCAACTCAGTTTTCAGTTCGCTCACAAGAAGCAATTCAGTTCACGAATCATTCACAAGAAGCAATTCAGTTTACAGATCATTCATAAGAAGCAATTCAGTCTACAGATTACTCACAAGAAGCAATTCAGTATTCAGTTCGCTTGCAAGAAGCAATCTAGTTCTCAATTCACTCAAAAGAAGCAACTCAGTTTTCAGTTCGCTCACAAGAAGCAACTTCGTTCACGAATCGCTCACAAGAAGCAATTCAGTTCACGAATCATTCACAAGAAGCAATTCAGTCTACAGATTGCTCACAAGAAGTAATTCAGCACTCAGTTCGCTTGCAAGAAGCAATTCAGTTCTCAATTCACTTGCAAGAAGCAACTCAGTTTCTTGTCTGCTCACAAGAAGCAATATAATCTCTCGTTCGCTCACGAGAAGCAAACTAATACTCAGCTCGTTCATAAGAAACAAATCTCATTCAATCTTGTTTCTCGTCTGAAACAAGAAGCTCATAGTTGTATTCTTCAAGTTATTTAAAAGAAATACTCATCAAAAATCAAGTGTCAAAATTCTTTTCTTTCTAGAACTTCTGTTGTTTCTCAAGCAGATCAATTCGATCGATCTTCTATACAACTTGACATAGTCAAGTTGAAAGCTTGAAGCTTTGATCATGCTACTTATGTCAAAGACATTGAAGTATTTAGTGTCACTCTAAAGAAAATCAATATCTTCTTGAATCTTGAATCAATCTCGTCTTCTAGTCTAGATTCTGACGAGTCAAAGTTACGTCATGCGACTTTGACTGTCTGTTCAAAGAACAGCTCAACTCTTGCTCAGTTCTCATCTCGTTCTCAAGACAGTACATATGATAAGAATCATCATCTGAATCTTCATCAAATGAAAAAGAAATTTCATTTGACTGCATTCACAACACAAGAAAATCTTGAAGTCTATTGACAAAGTAAGAACGTCGATTCAGTCACAATTCTATCGTTCAGATATTTCGAGTTTCTAGATGTTTTCTTCAAGAAGAACGTCGATATCTTGTCTTTGCATCAAGCTCATGATCATGTCATACATCTTAAAGAAGATGCTCAATTCTCAGTCTTCGCTTTGTACAACATGAGTCGTGATGAAATTCTAGAACTTCGACGTTATCTGAATGAGAATCTGAGCAAAGATTTCATTCGAGTCAATCACTTTCAGACGATTGTCTTTGTTCTCTTCATCAAGAAACTCGAAGAAGAACTTTGCTTTTGTGTGAACTATCAAGATCTAAATGCTATTACAGTCAAGAATCGATATTCTCTGTCTCTGATCTCAGAAACGCTGAATCGTCTAAGTCAAGCTAAAATCTTTATCAAGCTGAATATCATCTTTGCGTTCAATCGACTTTGAATCAAAGAAGAAGATGAAGCTTTCATCGTCTTTTGCACTTGATTTGAATTATTCAAGTATCTAGTCATGCTCTTTGATTTATGTAATGAGTCTGTCTCGTTTCAGAAGTACATCAACAATACTCTTTGCAAACATTTAGATAAGTTCTGTACAGCTTATCTGAATGACATCTTGATTTATTTTGACAATGAACTCGAGCACGAGATTCATGTCAAGCTCATTCTGCGAAAGCTGCAAGAAGCAAATCTTCAGATGAATATAATCAAATGCAAGTTTCACGTCACTCAAGTCTTGTATCTAGAATTGATAATCATCATCAAAGATATCAAGATGAACTCTTTTAAGATAGATATCATTGTCAACTGACTCATCTTGATCAACGTTAAAGACGTTCAAAGTTTTCTAGATTTCACGAACTTCTATAGAAGATTCATCTATGACTATAGTAGAATAGTCATTTCGCTCACTCATCTTATCAGAAAAGATGTATTCTTTGTCTGATTTCAGAAATGTCAGATTGCATTCAACATTCTTAAGAAAGTCTTCACTTTCAAGATTATTCTTCATCACTATAATTCAGATCACAAGATTGTGATAGAAATCGATGCTTTGAACTATGTGTTCAAAGACATTCTTTCTCAGTACAATGAGAATGAGATTCTTCATTCAGTCACTTACTTTTCGAAGAAGCATAACTCAGTCGAGTGTAACTACGAGATCTACGATAAAGAACTCATGATCATTGTTTGCGCTTTCAAGAAATGATGATCAGAGCTTGAAGACTCTATCTATTTTATTGAGATGATCACGAATCACAAAAATCTTGAGTATTTCATGTCAACTAAGCAGTTGAGTCGTCATCAAGCTCGTTGAAGCGAGTTTCTGTCTAAATTCAACTATCACATCACTTATCATTTCGACAAGATTGACAATAAGTTGAATGCTTTGACACGTCGCTCAGAAGATCTCTCTAAAAAGAGAGATACATTCGATTCTCGACATTAATATCAACATCAGACAATTCTGAAAATTCATGTTTTAGATCTCAATATTGTTGAGAATCTCGCTCTTGACATCTTTGACATCAAAGTCATGAAGCTTCAGTCACAAATCATCGCTCTAGATTCAGTTCAGTTACATCTGTTTTCAGTTATTTCAGCATTCTTGCAAATTTTAGCTCTCATGAATCTAGAAATTGAAGAATTCGACGTTGAAAACATTAAGTCTCAGCTAGATCAAGACACTCTGAATCTTGATGAAGATTCTGCTGACATCTTCACTCAGACATTGTGAAAGCAAGTTGAAATCAATGACAAATTCGCAGCTCAAATAATCGAAGCACTTCGCAATGAAGCACGACATCACAACAAGATCTCTCTAGTTGAGTGTGAAGAACATGAGAATTATCTGTACTTTCAAGAAAGAAAGTACAAGCTTAACTCAGATAAACTACGTCTTCGTATCATTCAGCTCGCTCATGATAGTGTCATCAATGATCACTCAGAAAGAGCAAAAAGCTATGAACTGATCAGTTGAGCTTACTGATGATCAAACATTTATAAGTATGTTCAACGCTTCGTACAAAACTGTCACGTGTGCACACGTTTCAAGCTCTTTAGACCACGAACTCAAGAATGATTGTGTTCTCTTTCAGTCTTCGAACGTCGTTGACGTGATGTTTTCATGAACTATGTAAATTCTTTATCGCTCAGTATCTTCATGAGTATCACATATAAATATGTTCTAGTCTTCATTGATCATTTTATCAAAATGAGACATTTAGTTTTCATCACTTCTATGAAAGTTGAAGAAGTTATCAACTGCTTCTATGCTCATGTTTGAAAACATCATGATTTACTCAAGTTCTTTGTGTCTGATCGAGATACACAATTCATCTTCAATGTCTGAAAGCATATGTGTAAAATGCTGAAGATAGATGCTAAGTTATCAACGACGTATCACTTTGAGATCGATGATCAAATTGAGAAAGTCAATGCTGTCATGAAGCATTATCTTCGAGTCTTCGTCAATTACATGCAGAATGACTGAGCTAAGTGACTTTCTGAAGTCAAATTCGTCGTCAATAACGCATTATCATCAATCACTCTAACATCATTCTTCTTGATCAATTCAAGTCAGAACTTACGTCTAGACTTCAAGCTCTTTGAGTCTCTGTTCAAGAATCTTACATCTCAAACTCAGAACAAGTTAATCAATGTCAAAGAGTTCATCAAGAAGATGAAGAAACTAACTGAGCATCTACATGATGAGATGCTTATAGCTCAGATCATCTATAAATTCAATGTCAATCTCTTTCATCATTCTTGTTCTAGATACTTCATTGAAAATGAAGTCTGACTGAATGCTCGCAATCTCAGCATTGCTCATCTCGTTGTCAAGTTAGATGATCATAACGTTGATTTCTTCAAGATCAAGCGTGTCTTCAAGAATAACTCTCTAATCATTGAGTTAAATCTTTCAATATTCATGAAGATTCATTCAATCTTTTATGTCATTCTTCTGAGTCATATCACAAGTGATCTTCTCTCAAATCAACATCAGAAATCTCAAGAATTCATTATTGTCAAGAATGACGAAAGATTCTGATATGTAAACAGCATACTAAACTTCAAGCGTGATAGATGTTATAATTCATCTCTGCTCAAGTATTACATCAATTGAGAAGATCACTTTTCTACTTGAAAGTCTTTCAATCTTCTGAATAATTGTAAGCAAGCACTTGATGAATATTATCTTGTCAATTCTGTCGTTGAAGAATCACATATATTGTTGTGTGTGATGTCTTAATGTCAATGTCAAGAACTTTAAGTTCAATCTTCATCATCTCAATTCAGCTCAGATCTGACTCAGATTTTATTTAAATCTGACTCAGATATTTTGTTTAAATCTGACTCAGATGTGACTCAGATGTATTTTAGTTTCATTTATGCATCATCACATTAAATTGCATTTCATCTCTCTTTTGCTCAGATCTGACTCAGATCTTGTCTAGATCTGACTCAGACATCTTGTTTAAATCTGATTCAGATGTGACTCAGATGTGTTTCAGTTTCATCTGTGCATCATCATGTTAAAATGCATCTCATCTCATCTTGTTTTTCAAATCTTGTCAAGATCTGACTCAGACATCTTGCTCAGATCTAACTCAGATGTGACTCAGATCTATTTCAGTCTTGTCTGTGCTTCATCACATTAAAATGCATTCACATCAATTCTCATCTTGTTTCAGTCTTCGTCTTTAATTCTTTCTTGTCTCATCTTGTTTCTTCTCATCATCTTGCAGAAGCTCAGTCTTGAAGAGAGAAGTTACTGTCATGATGTCAGATCATCAACTCAATTTAAAACATAAATCATCGATATCTTAAATAATCTCAATTCATTGAATCTGTTTTGCAATTCAATAAATCAAGTCATTAATCTAGTCATCATCATCTTAATTTAGTCTCAGCAATTCTGTTTTGATCATCTCAGTCGTATGCATGAACTTCTGCAATCTTAAGTCAATAAAACTACTGTCTAGTCTTGATTCTGCTCAATTCATGTATATAAAAGTCAAGCTTTCATTCTTTTCTTTCACTCTTTGTCTTTCATTTTATACATTATCTGATGTATTGTTTTGTATCTAGATTCTATCAAAGTAATAATAATATCAGTCTTCTATATTGATAGCATCTCTAGTCTAGCTCAGTTTCTGACATCTTGCATGATCAGCATGTAAGATTGAATGAAGCAACATCTTGCTTGAACTCACTGAACTTGAATGTTGCATCATCTTTAAACTGCATGCTTGAAGCAAAGAACTTTGAATTCTTCATTGCAACGATAAACTTCATCTTCTCATGCAAGAATTGAAAACTCTTCTGAAACATTGCACTCTTACTTTGCTGCAAATGTAACTTCGACAATGCATCAATGTCTTGCAAATGCAAGTCAATGTTTATAAGATGCTTTAGCAGATCAACATAATTGATAGAAATGTATGAGATGCAAAGAAATTCATTCATGATGATTTCGTTAATCTTTATTTGCAAGTATATCATGTGAGTCTCATTGAATATATGATAGTTCAGATCTGTGTACAGTCTGATAAAATATTGCTTGAAATTCGCGATGCTTTAATTAAATCGCTGCTTTGCAGTCTTGAGTCAATGTTCTGTTTAAAAGTTGCGAATTTCAGAATTGCTAAGTTTAGCATGCAAGTATTTAGTGTAGTACTTTCAGTCAAGTATCTCATCATGATTGCATATGCTCATCACATGATCTTGTCACTGATTGCAAGACTTCTTTGACAAGTATGATGCAGATCATTGCAGCTTCTCTTCTTTCGTGATGAAATTAGATGACATCATGACTATGAAATCTTTGCAATCTCGCAGTCAGAACATCAAAAAGTCGTAATTCATGATGCTTTACTCTTTAAACTTGTGAGATTCATTAGCATGCTTACGTGCATTACTTCAATAGTGGTCATCACTATGTTAACATCGATGATCAGAGATTGATCGAGTCTCTCACTTGAGTTTCAATATGCAAAGTTGCAAAACAAGCAGTACATTCTGTGTTTTTCAATTTTTTAACTGCTTGCATACTTCGTTTATTGATCGTTAAGAAATATAATCTGTCTGTTCATTAAATTCTTGTGACTTGAACTTCTTATCTGCATGTTTGAATGCGTGATTCTCAGATCTCTTCTGATAAAACGACAAATTCTCAATGTGAAAGAAGTTATCACTTCTTTCAATCGTGCAACTTTTAATGAGTCGCTGCGCGTTTGACATCTTTTACTGAGCAGCTGTCAGAACTCAGATCTATGAAAGTCAAAGTTCTTCAAAGAATAGAGAATAAACATGAAAATTATTCTTCAACGCTATCACTAATCTCTCAGATGAGAATTTGAGTCTACAAGAATTTCTATCATCGATTCTTAAAGACATTGAATCTATGAGAATCTTTACTGTTGATTCTCAGAAACTCTGAATTTATCAAGAGTTCAAGTCACATACAATCTTCAACGTTTCATCAATTCAAGTCATATACAATCTTGAGAAACTTCACATAAATTGCATGTAATTTCGCTTGTCTCATTAATGATGCTTAAGCTTAGTCTTCTGAATATATAAAGAAGAGTTTGCTTCTGTATTTTGTAGTTTAATGTTAACTTTTTATATGAATAAATATTACTAAGCTACTATCAAATTTGATCATATTATCTACGCATATATTCTTTAGTGTGACTGTGCATTTCTCGAACTACTCACAATTTTAACACTTTACTTTATTGCAGAGATGATAGTTCATATAATTTAAAAAAAATCATTAACTTGAACAGCAATTCTTCGAATATGACATTCAATCTTTGTAATAAATCTCAATTTCTTTTCATTCTTGAGACTTCTGCATTTCTGACTTAAGCAATTGCTGTCATTGACATCGTAAATGTATTCTTCAAGCATCACGATCAAGATACAATTTCTTTTGATGTCATGATTTCATCTCTTGAAAGCAATATTCGCATGTTTTTCAAGAGCATTATCTCATTTACTTTCATCATGTTCACAAAGCTTGCATTTGCTTTGTTTAATCAAACTTCTTGCAATAATAGAGAAAATTTTCAATTGAACTTGATGAAGAATCTTGCACAGCATCAAGCAATCATCATTGACATCATGATTTCATCAACTCGATCATCTTTTGATTTTGCAAGCATTAGTTTGAAGAATCTATTAAAGACTTGTTGTCATGCAACATTGAATGAAAACATCAGAAACATTCACATCAATGTAGAAAGAAAAGAAAGATAATGCATGCTGTTTCAGACAAGAATGAAAGTTGTTGAGCATGAACTTTCATTCATCATTCTCAATGAAATTCAGAACATTATCGATGATGTGAAAATCTTGCAAAGACAACAGAATTATTTAAAGATGTGCGCTTAACACAAAACGTTGTTCATTGAAAACATCATTCTGTTAAAAGATCTGAATCAAGCATTTTGCATGTTGAACTCTGATTACTTTTTAACATGACGAAGTTGTGCATTTGATTGTTTCAAATTGAAGTTTCGCAAAAGAGTCATTGCTAAAGTCATAAAGAATTCTTTCATTGATGACAATCTTTCTAAGAAGAAAGTAATCATTTTTAAAATCATTCTTTTGAATAAGTTTTTAAAAGAAAAGAAGTTCAAATTCATTGTCAATGAGAATCTAAAGTTGTTTCTCAGAAAATTAAAGTTGAACTTCATCAAGATGAACTACATCAAAGACAATGACAAGCTCGATTATGTCACGAAATATGTAAAGATCACGATGATGCACTATCTTCAACAGATTGAGAAGACTGTCGAGAAGAAAGATCATAAAATCACATGAGCGAAGTTTTTCAAGACTCTTCAGCAATGCTTGCTTGACGTGAAGTTACTTCAGAATTGAATGAACAATCTATGAAATGTCATTATAAAAAGAAGTGATCAAACATGCATGTTGTTCTTTCTGAAACTCAACAAGATACATTTTTAAAATCATGCAAAGATTATAAAGTTTGAGAAAGTGCTATTGTTCAGATTTCTGAGTGAGCTACTTTCTTTGAACAAGATCAAGCTAATCATATTAACTTTCACTTAATGAAGTAAGATGTTCTGTTGAAAATTGATGAAGTACATCAACATGCAGCATGCTTCGAACTATGCTCAACAAAGTCAACAGTCAAAAATAAACTCATCTTTTGAGAATTGATTACACAAGAAGAGCTTGCAGAGTTCTTTGCAAAGAATTAATAATCAAGAAAAAGAAGAATACTTTGATGATTAACAAGAGCAACAAGAATCAGAACTGAAAAAAACAGTCTTTTGAAAGAAAAAATATCACAGAGCCAGCGAGAAAACGTGTGTCAGATGCAAATCTAAAGATCATGCAAAGTTAAATTGTTCAAACTCATGATTTATCTTTTCAGAAACTTTCTTTTCAGAAGTCTCTTTTGCTTCTAACAACATTTTCATTACTGACATTTTAAGAAAAGACTTAGCTTGATAAATTTCTTTCATCTATTGATTGCTCAAGAAAAGAAAACAACTGAAAAGTATAAAATTTAATAAGTCAATTCAATCAGTCAACTGTCTGTTGAACTGAACGCGTTGACAATGTTGAAGAACTTGAACTCAGTCACAACATCATTCACTTTCATAGTCAAGATCAAGTCAAAATGTTTCAATCTTCTTGAAACTTAAATCATGATAAACATTGAATGTATGCTAAACGTGATTCATTACAGTCTCATGAAATGTTTAAATAAGATCGAGAATATTCATTCTTGAAAGTTCATGAGAATTTTCTTTAACAATAAATCAATGCAACTACATGAAACAATACTGCTTGATCTGAACATTCAGAACTTCAATGAAAGCAATTTATGCATCTTGAAGATCTTTATCATTGTTGAATATGCTTTAAAGAATCTTATGTTAAATCTTTCATTCTTTGAAAAGCATAATTTCATTCACAAGTTTGTTCATCAACACTTATATTGAAGAATCTTGTGTGCTCAGAATGAAAGAAAGAAACTATCTCATTGAAGAACAGTTTCAGAATCATTTTACGTGATGTTCAATGAAGCAAGACTTGCGTCAAGTCTTTTTGCATGCAATATTCATTAATTTAACTTCATAAAAGAAGTCATTCTCAAGTTTTCTCATCAACATAATCACCAGAAAAAACGAGAAGCATCAAGCGCTCGATTGAATCAGAATTTTGAGTAACAAAGTGTCACAATACACATTCAATTACTTTTAAATGCTTTGTACAACTTTTTGAGTTTCTCAATGATAGAAGAAATCTTTCAACTCACACAGATTGAGAATACGATAGTCAATTAATTTTTAAATGTTTCAAAAGAATTTGCGAAATTCGCGAATCTTTTCACTCAAAAAGTCAAAGTTCTTTTGACTCATGAGTTTCATAATCACATTATTTGCATCAAGAAGAATCATATCATTCTTTGAAATTTTTTGTACAATCTTTTTGCAGTTGAACTCATTGCACAAAAGATGTATATCAAGAAACAGCTTCAAACAAACATGATATGATACTTCATCTTTTCAGTTGAAATGCTCATGCTCTTTACATTTAAAAAAGATGAAACGTTGTGACTATGCATTAATTATCAAGAACTCAACGTAATCATTTTCAAGAATAAATGTTTTCTTTTGCTGATCAATGAAGCTCTCGATCATCTTGCAGATGTCAAGTGATTTATCAAGCTTGACATCAAGAACGCGTTCAACAAACTTCACATATAAGAAAAAGATGAATGAAAAACAACATTTCATACAAGATTTAACTTATATGAGTATCTCATGATGCTCTTTGATCTCATCAATGCATTGACTTTCTTTCAGATCTATATGAATCAGACTCTGTTTGAATTTCTTGACATCATCTGTTTCATCTATCTGAATAACATTCTGATATTCAGCAAAACTCACAAGAAACATGTTCATCACATACAATAAATTCTTGACAAATTGCAGATTTTAAAGCTTTACATCAAGCTCTTTAAATGCAAATTCTTCAAGAAAGAATTATTCTTTCTAAAATATAAAATAAAGAAAAGAGCAATTTCAATAAAGAAGAATCAAGTGCAAATCATTCAAGATTGATCACAATTGAAAATAATGAAAAAGATTCAAATATTTCTTGACTTTGTTAACTTTTATCATTAATTCATAAATAATTATTCAAGAATAGTTTTATTCTTAATTGATCATTTCAAAACAAGCTTCTTTTCTAATGCAAAGAAGAGATGAATTCTCAAAAAGCAAATAAAGTGAATTGAACTCATCAACAATGCTTAAAATGCTTTTCAGAAGTTGAAAGTCATCTTTGCTCAAAATGTTGTTTTTCAACACTTCAATTTTACGAAAGTTATAAAATTGAAGATGAACGTCTTTGAATTTGCAAAGAAAATGATGATGTTTCAATAAACAAATATCACACTTGAGAATTTACATTGATACTCAGTAATCATCTGATCAAGAAATTGACAATTGATTGAATGAAACTATGATGCACATGATTAGAAAATGTTGATGATCATTGAAAGCATGAATCATTAAAGACATTATTTAAAAGAAACTTGACATGAAATAGAAATAATCAGCAATCATGCAAATTTTTGACACTTCATGACAACAATCAAGCTCTCTTGCAAACAGATGAAGTGAATCAACAGACTTACTGCATACAACTTTAAGATCTTTTATTAAAAAAGAGTGAGCAACTTTATTAATGATTCATCAAAAAGACTCAACTATGAGAAAGATATCAATGTAAATGAAAGAGAGTTCACTCATGATTTAACATACATGAGAGAACTCTTGAAGAATCTTTCAAGTCAATCAACGTCAATGCTCATCATCTTCACTCAACAGTTCAAGATTCTGAGCATCAAGAATCATAAAAGAATAGTCATCAAATCATTTGAAAAGATCATCAACTTATCAACATTTGCAAGAAGAATCAGAGAAGTCTTTCAAACTTTGAAGAAATTCTCAACTGTTGATGAGAAGTCTTAATAATAATTTCAAAACATTATTATTTCTCGTCAGAAGAACATTTGTCTTCGCAAAAATATTGAATCAACATTTATTATTGTTGCTGAAATTAAAAAAAACATTTGCTTTCATAAGAACATTGAGTCAACGTTTATTATTGTCATTGAGACTAAAGAAAATATTTGTTTTTGCAAGAACATTGAGTTAATATTTATCACTGTCGCTGAGACTGAGAGAAACGTCATTCAAATGAAATGAAAACGCAGAAGAGCAAATTCTTCTGCTGAAGAAAGTGAATATTTGATCATGAGTCAGAATGAAAGTTCAACTATATGTTGTTCTGCTAAAGAGAATAAATGTTTGATCATGAGTCAGAGCAGAGTTTCAACTATGCGTTGTTCTGTTGAGAAAAGTGAGTGTTTGATCATGAATCAGAGCAGAGTTTCAATTATGTATCATTTTGCTGAAGAAAGCAAATGTTTGATTATGAGTCAAAGCAGAGTTTCAACTATGCATTGTTTTGTCGAGAAGAGCAAATGTTTAATCATGAGTCAGAGCAGAGATTCGACTATGCATCATTCTGCTGAGAAGAGCGAATGTTTGATCATGAGTCAGAGCAGAGATTCAATTATGCGTCGTTCTGTCGAGAAGAATGAATGTTTAATCATGAATCAGAGCAAAAGTTTGACTATGTGTTGTTTTGTCGAGAAGAGTGAGTGTTTGATCATGAATCAGAGCAGAATTTCAACTATGCATTGTTTTGCTGAAGAGAAAAAAGCTTTACTCACAAGAAAGAAAGTGAATGCATCAGAGAATCATTTTGTTATGATTCAGAATGATTCAGATGAGACAGATGATACAGTCTCAAAGTTTATGAAAATTCATAAACGCTTCAATTCATTAATATAAAACAATGTTTTGATTTTGAACTTTATTGACTTTGCAAACTACTCTTTCAAGAATCTGACTTGATTGATCTTTAAACAGCAAAAAATGAATCATCTCATCATCACAGTATGAGAATTAATGAAAAAGAGAAACTCAAGCACACATGATACTGAGATTGACTTCAGCGTCTTCATGATCAACTGATTGAAGAAAATCACAGATGACATCATGATATTTCAAGAATTCATTTATGTTTCTGCATAAAATGAATTTAGAACAAAGATTATAAGATGACATCATGATAATTCTTTTGCAAAACATCTCAATTCTTGATGATGTTTAAAGCTTGTTCAATAAATTTTCAACTGATTGTTCGCAAATAAGAACATTAGAAAATATTGCAAAATTTATAAATCATGTCAGCAACATAAGACATTATGTTACAGAATCTGAAAGCTTCTGAATAGTCTGCTTATTTTTCGAAGAGTATGAGAAAGTATTATCATGAACTTCATCATCAATCTTTCTGACAGCACAAGCGTCTCAGATGTTTTCTACAACGACATTATGATTGTAGTTGATTATTTTTTCAAGATGACGCACTACATTTCTACTTGAAAAACAATGATTGCTTTTAATCTGATCAATCTTTTTCTTGACAAAGTAGTTTAATATCACGAAACTTTCAATGATATAGTTTTTGACAGAAATTTCATATTTACATCACACTTTTGAACGTTGCTGTGCTATCATCTTCTGATCAAGCAAAAACTTAGCATTGCATTTCATTCTTGCATTGATGATCAAATTGAAAGACAAAATCAAACTCTTGAGATTTATCTTTAAGCATACTGCAACGATGTTCAAAATGATTGAGTTCATCTTCTTATCATGATTGAGTTCTTCTACAATAACAGCGTTCACATTACAACATTGATAACATCATTTTTTGCAATCACAAAAAGACATTCAAGAATGAAGTTCAGCGTCAAAAGTCATTCAAAGAAATCAAAGTCAGTCATGAACTATGCAATGAGAATGAAAAGACTGCATGAGAATCTTCATTACAGACTCGCAGAAACAAACATTAATTACATGACTCAGCATGATAAAAAACACTTTGTTAAGATGTATTTTGTCAATCAATTGATGTGATTGAATGTCAAGAACATTCAAATCAAGAAGTTTTTCAAGAAACTTGAAGTCAAAGGATAAAAATTGTATAGAATTTTGAAGCATTTGAGCAGACAAGTTTATCATCTGAAACTGTCTTCAAAGACGTGCATACACTTGATATTCAATGTCAGCTTACTAAAATCTTTCTGCTCAAGAAAAAGAAAATTGAATAAGTTGCTTGTGAAAGATCTTGAGCTAGAGAAAGAGATACATGATAGCTGAAAGATCAATGACATACTGAATAGTTGCATACAGAATGATCAGTTGCAATATCTGCTTAGCTGAAAGAACTTTGAAGCTTCAGAAAATATCTGAGAATCATCAGATTATCTTGACAACTGCAAGACTTTATTGAGATTCTTTCATTGCAGACACTTCATTAAGCTCAAAAGTAAGTTATTAACGTCATTATAAAAGATCACAAGTATGCATAAAACGAAGTAAAAAGATTGATAGTTATTTAGCTATCATTAAAAAGAAAAAAAGAAAAGAAAAACAAGACTTTCTCGCTCAATCATTCTCATCAATACTTAACTCAACAGTTTAAAAAAGTCGTTAGCAAATGCAGAAATTGATACATGAATAGCTCATGAGTTTCATATGATATGTGTATCATTCAGCTTTCACTTTCTTGAAAATTCAAAAGTTGATGAAAGTAAACTCTTGCAACTATTAGTCAGATAGCACAAAACATGCACAAGCTATTGTATTAACAGAATGAATGAGATAAGAAGTTCATATCAAAGCTCACTGCATTCTTCATCTCTTCGATAATAGATTGCGTGATTGATGTTAAAAATGAGAAAAGAGAAGAAGTTATTGACAGAAATGAATCAGACGAGAATAAAGCATTCTTCATCTCTTCAATGATAGACTGCATGATCAACGTCAAAGACGAGAAAAAAGAAGAAGTCATTAACAAAGAGACATGAAAGAGTGAAGAAGACAAAGATGAGAACGACATCACAAAAGAGCTTTCAATCATTGCAGAGACATTCTGATCTTCTTGCATAGCAAAAAGAGTCAGAGCATTCTGAGTCTGAGTGACTAAAGCAGATTGTAAGATGCTAAATTTCTTGACTTGTTTTTGCAAATCTTGAATAGTTTTCTTCTGATGTATTACTCAACACAAGAAATCATCAATATGAATCTCTTACTCAATCATTAACTCTTGCATTTCTTTGTAACTGATAGTTGCATTCTCAACGTCTTCTTTCATCTCATTTATATCATCTTTGTTGATTTTTATATTCAGTATGAGAGAATGTAACTTCTTCTTCATGTAATTTTCAATTTCAAGAAACATCTGACTTCAAGCTGAGTTGAGAAAGAGATCGCAAGAGATGATTCTTATTGTTTCGATCACAAACTCAGAGTCAGATGCAACAACAAGCGAAGAGAGACTTGAGTTAAGTCGAGAAAGAAAGAGACTTAATGTTAGAAACCTGCCTAGAGCGGGTCAGATAGAAGTGTCATTTAACTAGAAGATAAATGCTAAGAAAGAAAGATAGCTACGGGAAAGAAGCTGGCTACATATGTGTGTTTCTCAGCCGACGCTAGGCTCAATAGGGACTAGTCAAGGTGACGAAGCGAGAATAGGCCTGGTAAGGCTAGAAGGCTGAGCCTGACAAGGCTAGAATCGTGACATTACTCTCTCTCTTCGACGATTCATGTTCGCATGAATGTATTTTCTGCTCGACTCGATTGATTGTTCAATCATGATTTCACAGACTCAGATCTGTTAAATCGTGATTGATTGAATTGTCGATTAGCGCGATTTGTTCGAGTATCAAATATGAAAATCGTCAACGATCTTCTGAGCGTTCATAAATTCGTCGTCATCAGCGTTGTATCAATTGAGATCATTGTCATAGTCATTTCATTTGACTCTATACTGAAGTCGTCTTCGATATCGACGAGAATTCAATATATCATTGATTTCTCACTCGTCTTCGTCGTTTATCACTATTGAATCTGAGAG
>JAABUV010002160.1_pt1 | contig 27309 bp, 29 predicted proteins | sample 5559971 | NCBI WGS metagenome assembly JAABUV01 (sample SAMN10711881, study PRJNA513362) | rock metagenome | isolation source: Antarctica rocks | place: Antarctica: Victoria Land, Knobhead nord | collected 2015-12-19
TTGTGCCTGGTTAAAAATTTACCCCCCCCCCCCCCCCCCCCCAACTGCTGTAGCAGCTGCCGTATGCCCTCGGCCGCCCATGCACGGGCGCGCTCGTGCGCCGCCCTGGCTGCCGGCAGGCCTGGCGCGCCGGGGACGCTTCGCAGCATAATTAAACGTTCCGGCTTTCAAGCTTGAGCCCAAAACAGCAGGAGTTCGTTATGGACTTGAGCGCTATTGATACATGCCCAGAACTGGCCCTTCTCCCGCAGGGTGGAGACGCGTTCCGGCTGCGCAGCGCTGAGCTCGGACAGCGTGTGTTGTGCGGAATCCACTCGCAGGCCTTGTGGTTCCATGTTGTCTGAGATTCAGACTCTGCAGGTGACATAAGCATCGCAGCCTAAGTCAAAAATTGCTTGTCATCATTTTATCAATTCATGCATCTTTCATCCCCTATCTGTCTATCTCCCACTACCGCCAAGAAACGGCAGCGCATGTTAGAAGTGCAAACCACCCCCACAATGCTTCACACTGCACGTGTCCGCCTGTGGGCACCTGCCACTGACTTGACAAAGCATACACATACACCCACTACATGTTTCCTGTCTCCCTGTCTCACTTCTCGATAACCAGCACTTCAAGAAAAAGCGCCCCCCAAAAACACGGCCCCATCCGCTCCTACACCCGCTGCGAGCACCGGCGCTCTCAAAATGCAGGCGTGGGCAGGTATGACACGCCGTGGCATGACAGGCACGCCCACAAAGGCCCAACACGCATACGTTGGATGTCTGCCCATAGCAAAAGCCACTCCCAGAAAGCCACCCCCACTCAGAAAGCACAAGCGCACGCCCCACTCCTACGTTCATTCATGGGCCCCGGACACGCAGTAAGCGAGCAGCAGGCACCCCATGGCCCTGTTACATGCCGCAGGCCTTGCAGCAGGCCAGCGCCCCTCCTTGCATGTCCCTGGCTCCAGCTGCGAGCCTGTGCAACCGTTCCTAGCGGGCCCCAAGCAGCAAAGCGCGGGCAGCGTTCGGCGTCCATGCCCAAGTCATAGCCAGCGGCTGCACCAGGCAATAGCGCGCAGCCAGCGCGGCCGCGCGCTACCCGCTCACTCTGGGCAGCCGCCGGGCGGCAGCGCGCAGGACGTGTTTGCGACCTGGGCCGGGTCGGCGCAGCAGGCCTCGCAGCCGCCGGCGGCGCACAGCAGCCCGGTGCCGAGCGGCCCGCGCTGCGGCCGCAGCGGGCCCTGCGCCGCCGGCACGTTGCACTCCGGGCCGCACGGCTGGCAGCCCGGCGCGAAGCAGTTCCCGGCGCGGAAGTCGTCGCAGGAGCAGGCCACGGGCGGCGCGCCGGGGCGCAGCTGCGTGTTGGGCAGTAGCGCGCTGACACGGAACAGCTGCTCGCGCGCGTACTCCAGCTCGGACGCGCCCCCGGGCAAGTGCAGCAGCGCGGCCGGGTCTGTCGCTGCTGTGGCGTTGTGCTGCGCCCCGCTGGCGCCTGCTGCGGCCACAGCCGCGCTGCATGCCAGCGTGACGAGCGCGGTCAGCGCGCGCCACGCCATGCCTGATGCGAGTCGCAATGCCCCTGTCAGCCTGTCGTGATCAGCCTGTTCACACCTGACGTTTCTGCCAGGGACGCACCTGTGCCAGCAAGGACGAATGCCAGGACTGCGACCACGAGCACCAACGTGGGATGCAGATGATGCTGCTCCCGCGTCAGTTACCCGATGAAGCTCCCGTCCCCGAGCCCCGCGCGCACAAAATGTACTTGAATGAATGTATTAGAACCGTGTATCTTGCCTTGGACTTACCTGTTAACAGCCGTGGGTCAACTAGGGTGTCCAGACTGCAACCGCTCGAGCAGCGAGCTCAGAACTCAGAAGGCGTGGAGGGGGAAGCTTGCGGGCAGGGATGCGGCCTGCCAGCGGCGCCAGGATGAAGCCGTTCGCCAAGCCGCCGTTGATTCGGCTGGAGGAGCTCACGGCGCAGGACGGGCACGGCGCGGGCGCCGCTGCAGGGAAGGAGTCTGGGCCGGGGCGCAAGGGCCGCCCCTGGACCGCGGAGGAGCACCTGGCGTTCCTGCAGGGCCTGCGCGCACTCGGCAAGGGCAACTGGAAGGGCATAAGCCGGCTCTTCTTGTTCGGCGCGCGCACGCCGACGCAGGTGTGGTGCAGCAGCCTGCGCTGTGCTCCTGCAGCGGTGCTGCAGACTGGCGCTGTTTTTCTGATCAGAGCACTGGAAAGTGGGTGGGGGCAGGCACTGACGCGTGCCGCGTGCCTGCGAAGGTCGCAAGCCATGCTCAGAAGCACGAGTTGAGGCAGGCTGGGAAGAGCTGCTCGCGGAGGAAGAGCCGCTTCACGGCGCTGGAGTGCCAGGCCGCGGTGCGCTCGCTGGCCCCAATGTAAGGCACTGTGCAGTGTCTGGAACCACAAGACATCCAGGGCGTCTGGCTGCAGTCAGCTGAACGCTCGGCTGCGAGGCAAGTTTTTGAGCTGACCATGCAAGCAGCTGTTGTCCGACGAAGTCCGCCTTGCTGGCCGCGGTATTGGGTCTGACGCAGGGCGCTTGTTCGGCAGGCTCTGTTTGCGCCTGCAGCGGCGGTGCCACCTCTGTTCCGGAGCAGCGGCACCTCGAGCAGTGACGTGGCCAGCGTCATGCCAGGTCCGCCTGCGTCGGCTGGCCGGCCGATCCAGCCTCTGCCCTGCCCCTTGTTGGTGCGGAAGCCTCGATTTCCTTATGAAAGTTCACACTGTGCAAGCAGTACTCACTGGACATGTCGTGCACCGTAGTTGCTGCGCACCTTTGAGCTGTGAACGCACTTACGCTTTGACTGCCTACAAGGCTCACGTCAGTTGTGTTGTGCTGGCAGATGTCGCTGGCGAGCCAGTCAGCGCCGCCTGCGGGCCGGAGCGCGGCGGCTGCGCGAGCGCCGGCGCGGCGCCGCTGCCAGCGCGGCCGCGGCCGTGCCGCCCGCGCCTGTGCTGCGCGCAAGCGGCCAGCGCACGGGAGGACGCGGCGGCGCGGCTGCTGCAGGGCCTAGGCCGCATAGCAAAAGGCGCTGGGCCAGCGGCGCAGCCGACGGCTGCGCCCGCTGCTGCGCAGCCCCTGCTGCCCTCGTCCGCGTCAGCCTTCCACAGCGTGAGCTCTCCGCAGTAGCTCTCGCGGTCGCACTGTGCTGCAGCGTCTCAGGACGCAAAGCCGCCGCTCTTGCGGCAGCTTTGCGGAGCTGTTGCGGCAGTGTGCCGCCGCCCGCGTCGGCCTCGGTGCAGCAACAGCGGACTGGGCGGCACAGTCGCTGCGCCCTGGCCCTCCACTGGCAGCATGGCGGGGGCGCCCAAAAGAGCTTGCCTTGCCGCGTAGCGCGGCGGAGGGGCGAGGGCGCCGCTTCTGTGCGGGCTGGGGCCACAAACGTGTACTTCAGTGCCGCCCCAGGCCGCCTGCACTTTGAACGCCAAGCTGCATGTGGCGTGTGGCCTGCCAGGCAACCGGTCTGCGCAGACGCCTTTGCCCTTGAACTCACACCCCTGCTCCTGGGCCCTATGGGCGCAACCAGTTTCTTGTCATGCCGATACGCGGCGCGCTGGGCAGCTCGCAGTGCTCGGTCGCTGGGTGGGCGCACCCTGGCCTGCGCCGCAGCGCTTTGTTGAGCCAGGGCTCTGCGCGCCATGTGTGGGCGCTGTAGGTCATTACTTGCTAAGCAGCGGAGTGCCTCCGGTCTGCGGCACCCCCCTCGCCCCCTTCCCCCCTTCCCGCCTTCAGGCAGCTCAGCGGCGCGCCGCTTTCCCTGGCCCCGCCGAGCTCCTTGGGGTGCGGCGCAGGGGCTGTTACACTATGGTATCAGGCCCGGCGCCGAAATCTAGGGGCGGCCGGATTGAGCGACCTCCCTTATGCAGAACGCATCCTTGTGGCCCGTAAAAACGCATGATGAAGCGCGGCCGTGGCGCGCACTGGCAAAGTAACATGTGAGATGATGGATGATGAGAAAAAACGGGCGTATAGGGGCGGTTGGTGTGCTGGTCTGTAGGGTATCTGTCAGGGGTCTGCGCGCGGTGCGAGGGCCCAAACGGCGGCAAGAGCTGAAACGGTTGAGACGATATTTGTTTTTCCCGCTGATTTTGCACAATGCATGCTGGAGATGTGTCGGTGTCGACCTGCAGTAGAAGTCCTGTTTCCTGCAGCTCAGAGGCTCTCGCTTTGGAAGAGTCAGCCAGCCCCCATAGGGTTTCCCCCTTTTGCACTTGTTCGGATGTTGTGCGTGGCGATGAGATGGTCTGTGTGGACGGAGATGTTGTGCGTGGCGATGATGGTCTGTGTAGACGACAGTATTCTGAGGACTTGGGCGGAGGATGCAGCCTTTGGACTGTATGATATGCAGCGCCTTGTATTTCTAGCTTGTACACGGGGAGGAAGCCTGTAGGGCGTGATCCAGAAGTGGAGTGGCGCATTCTGGGGGCTAGCTCCCCGTGCATCGTCTGCTGCCCGCGGGACAGAGGAAGCAAGGCCTGTCTCATGGCGCGCTTTGTGTGGGGAGGGTACAAGCTGTGGGAACTTGAATGCGCGCCGTCATGTGAATGCAAATGGCAGGATGAGAGATGTCGTCAGTGGGATATGTTAGAGGGTGGTGGGCGGAACAGTCCTGAGGTGGCCTGATTCACCGAGTGCCATGCAGGGTCAGAGCGTCAGGGTTGAATGTAAGGCGCACGGTGCGGAACGCTGAAAGTGCTGCTGTCATCATGCTCAGCTCCTGTCACGCTGATAACAGACGACTTCTGCTGCTCGTGTGCGCCGTACGGAACACGGGCGGACAATACTATCAGGCAGCGAGCGATGCCTGCACAAGTCTGAGCAGGCAAGCTGGCGCCGCGGCTATTCGCCTGGACAGCGTATGCCGGTGCAAGCGCGCTACCTCCGGACCCGCGCACGCTTGCCGCCGCTGGGCTTCACCGCGGCCTGCAGGTCCATGGGCGCTCCGCCGTCCTGGCCGGCCCCGCCCGCCCCGGGCGCTGCACCTGCCCACACGCATCCGTGCTGTGAGGCCCCCACCCATGTTTGCAGCTGGGGGATGGCGCTGCGGTTGGTGTGAGAAAAGCTGCAAGGTGGCATGCACCAGCGTAGCAGACACGCCGGCGTGCGAGCAGGGCACCCCGCATCACAGACTCATATCAAACTGAGGCTGAGCATGGCACACGCAATGAGTGAGCCTTGCACGGCAACAGCGCATGCGGACGCGCACCCGCGATCATGGCCGCAATGGCCTCGAAGGTGTCGGGCACGGACGCTCGGCCAGCACGCTGCCCCGCCCCGCCGCCAGCCGCTCCGCCGCCACTGGGGAGCACGGCGCCATGCGCCCGGCCGCCGCCGTGGCGCCCGTTCGCTGCACCTGCGCATCCGACGCGCGCGTGCATCATCATCTGGGCGTGGCGCCCAGGCGCCCCTGCCTATCCTCACTCGCGCCCGGGCCGCATCTCGAAGGCCGCGCGCGCGCATGGCTTCCGCACCAAGCACGACCGCGACAAAGCAGCACGCCCTGCTGCCCCATCCCATGAGCCTGACAGACCCCGCAGTCGTTCACTACACAGGTGCTCGAAAGCTGGACGGGTCAAGCTTGGCGCCCGCACCGCTTGCAGACTCCCAGGAAAGATATTCCCTTATCTGCAGGGCGGGCGCATGCCTGTCCCGAGTCTCTCCCCAGCAGCTCCCGCTCGCTCGTCTGCAGCGGACACGAGCGCTGCGGGCGCCCCGATGCGCGCGCGCACGCCCGCCTCAGCCGCGCCTGCTCCTCGACCCACACCTCTCGCCGCCGCCCCGCCGCCGTCCGCGCCAGCGGCGTCGTGCCCGGCCGCGCCGCGCTCGCGCGCCCCGGCCGCCCCCGCGCCATCGTCGGCCACAGCCGCCTCCTCGCCGTCCTCTTCTTCCTGTTCTCCCTCTTCGTCCTCCTCGTCCTCGCTGCTGCTGGCGTCGTCGTCGCCGCTGCTGGCCTCCCCGTCCAGCCGGGCGTCGGCTGGAGCCGCGCCCGCGCCGCCTGTCACGCCGCATGCGCCGCCTGTCACCCCACATGCGCCGCGCTTTTCCATTTGGGACGTACCGCGGCACAATTTCTTTAGTGCGCACAGCCGCCTGCACGTGCCAGCTCAGCTGCTCCAACAGATCTGAGATGGGCAGCATCACAATTGTGCTTGGCTCACACAGCCAGCAATGCCCAAATATGGTGGCCGCCAGCATGCAAGACAGCGCACAGGTCAGCTTCCAGGCGGCGCGCTCGGAGCAGGGCGCGCGCCGGGGGCGACCGCGTCCGGCCTTGCAGCCACGGCGCCGGCGCCCACGGCCGCGCCGCCGTGCCGGCGCACGCGGCGCGCGACGCGGGCGGCCTCGTGGCCCTTGAGCGCCGCGCGCAGGCCGTCCGCGACTTCGGCCGCCTTGGCGCACGCCACGCGCATGAGCCGCATCGTCTGCGTCGCGCGGGGTAGGGTAGGGTTGGGGGGAGCACGCTCGCTTGAGGTGCCGGGGCGGCGCGCATGACAGGACCCGGGACGCGGCTGCGTCCAAGCCCAGCAGATGGCAGGTGGGCCGACCCCGCATTCGGCCGAGCGGGCTGACATGGTCTGCACAATCTCTGCTCGTACGGGTCTGCAGGCTGCGTGGGACAGCCGCCCAGGCTTGCTGTGCCGCTCAGGCTCCTGCTGCGCTCGCTGCAGGAGGGGAGGCTGCGGAGACCTGCGCCTTGCAAGCAGCAAGCGTTGCAACCGCCGAGCTCCGCCCGGGCGCCCTCTCGTACATGGACAGGAGCGGAAAAGCATAAACGCCCCTGCAAGCCCCACACACGCTGCTGACCCCGTGCTGCTGACCCCGTGCTGGTGAGTATGTCACGCCCCTGGAACGGGGCGCCATATTCGAGGCTGGGCATCTACAGGGCGCGCGCCTGCGAGAGGCTGATGCCCGCGCCGCCCGGCTTGTGCACCGCGCACACCTCGCCGTGCGCGGTGGCGACGACCGTCAGCGCGCCCGCCGCCGCCGCGGCCTCCTTCAGGTCCGGGTCCAGCACCACGTGCTCGCCGCCCTGCGCGCGCGCGGCGCGCGTCGGCGCCGCCCGCGCCTGCCCAGCCTGTGCCGATGCCCTGCGGGCCGCCAGCCACCCTCCGAAAGGACAGTGCGCGTCTCCGCCGGGAATGCGATGGCCGCTGCAGGCGGCAGGCCGGCGGCGGGCGCGCGCCTCAAGCAGCGCAGGTATGACCGCCGGCGGCAAACAAGGCTTGAGGCGAGGGTCTGTGGCGAGGGTCCGAGGCGGGGTCAGGGGCGTCCGGCGCGCGCCTCGAACAGCGCGAACGTGACCGCCAGCGGCAGGTGGTGCAGGCTGAGCGGCAGCGGCTCGCGCAGCTCCGGGTCGTGCAGCGTGACGGCCGCGGCGCCGCCGCCGGCGCCGCCGCCGGGCGCCACGCTCACCTCCGGCCGCCGAAAGGCCAGCAGCGCGCCCAGCGCGGCCAGCCCGACCGCGTCGGCCAGGTTGCCGGCGTGGTCCAGCACGTGCACGTCCACGCGCACATGCCACACCTGGCGCACATGCCACGTTTGGCGTGCTCGCCGCGCGCGCCGCCTCCCAGGACAGGCGCGTCTGGCGCGGCCAGCGGGGCGGCAGCGCGCCCGGTGTGGCAGCGAGCGTTGCGGGGAAGGCTCCCGCTGAGCCGAGGCGCAGGGACACACCCGCGAAGACTGCTCCTGAGCTGAGGCGCATGCACATGGGCGGCCAGCGCGCACGTCCTTTTCCTCCAGTCTGCCTTGCGAGCCGCGCACTGCGATTGCAAACGCGGTGGACTCTGGCAGGGGGCGCGCCTTGCGGCCGGCGAGCACGCAGAGCGCCTCCAGGTCCACCGCGCGCGAGTCGCGCAGCGCGCGCTCCAGCAGCCGCACCGCCTCGAACGCTGCCTCGCTTGGCCGCCCCGCCTCGAACGCCGGCGACGCCATCGGCGATAGCTCCACGTTGAAGCGCAGGCTGCCCTCGTTCGCCCTGCGCGCACGGCCAGTGCAGCTTCAGGAGTACATGACGTGCGGACGTTGCCAGTGACTGGCGCACAGGGGGACGAGAGGTGGGCAAGCACTTATGCGCTCAAGCAAAGCGTGTCGAGAGTGGCGTGCAGCGGCACGCGCATTTTCATAAGCACGCGCTACACTCCACCAACCTGCAGGGCTCTGCGCTTGGCTACGCTGTCTTGGAGACACCACGCCGCGTGTGAGATACAGCCACTAGGGGCCAAGCGCCCGAGCAATTTTAAGGCTGGATTTTGTTGACAGCCACTGCACCAACTCCCAGCCGGAGCTGCGGCAGAAAAACTGTGCAAAGGAAGGCCCCAGTGGCTGCAAAGGGCACAGCACCGGTCAGGGAAGGGGGCGTCCAGCGCCGCTGTGACGACCGCCATCGCGCGCGTCGCGCCAAGCTGCACTGTTACGCTACCATCGTCATCAGCCGAGAACTGCGCCGCAGCCCCTGTTAGCAGAACAACAGCGTAGAGTTGCACAGAGCCTCTTGGAGCGCGCCGTGCAAGCTGCAGACCTGGTATCGCACTCTCCTGTAGTCGAACGGCCGGCGGCCGTCAATACGCTGGTCTTCCTTTAAGGCCTGCGTGCCGTGTGGAAGCTCAGGTGCAGTAGTTGTAGGAGGCAAGCTCTGCATCTTTGTGTTTCTCAAGTCAATTGCTGTAAGAGGGAATGCTCACCTTCAATATGAAGGCGCGTTCGTTGTTGGAAAGCAGGGCATCTAAGTCTCGTTGCATGGCGACCAAGAGCAACCAGTGCAGAGCCTGCTCAGGCACCCAGTGGCGAGGCGCGATAACCACAGGTAGAGGGAAGCGTCGGTCAGAGATCCAGCGTCTTCACACCTAGCAAGGCCATCGCTGGACCACTCCGCTTTTGGCCTGCTGTGGCGACCCTCCTATACCCTGAAGAAGCATGTGCAAAAGTCGAGCTGTACTTTTTTTAAAGCAAGCATGCTGACAAGGGGAGCCTGCCTCAGCAGACTGCACCTTGCGCTCCTGACCATCTCCCTCCCGCATCCCAGGGGCCTGCGGCGGCACAGCGGTGGCATTGCCAGGGCGCTGAACTGCGAGTCCCACGCCGTGAGGAACCTTGTAGGTGCGACGACGCTGCTGGACTGTCGTTGGTTGTGCTTGTAGCGAGTTCAAGTTTGGCACGCTTCATTCACGTGTATTAGCAAACTGAGCAGTGTTCGTGCTTATGGCGCGCAGCGCAGTTCAAGCTGCAGGGCAAGCTAACGAGGCAGCGGCTCAGCGGGACCAGTATGTTCTCGACGCCTTCAGGAAGCAATGACGAGCTGGTCGACTTCCTGGTATGCGCCTGCGCCAGCCGCGCCGCGAGTCTGTGCCCAAGCTTGCAGCTGCCGTGCTCAAGCCTCTCTTCGTCTTTCCTGGCAGGTCGCACAGGAGCGGATGAGCGCGCGCACCGCCGACGCAATGCGCCGCGTGGACCGCAAGTTTTTCATCTCCAGGCAGGACCTGGGCCTGCCGCAAGCTGCCCTGTCGCCGCTGCTCAGCCGGCTGCACCCCAACGACCCGGCGTACCTGGTGTGCGCCAGCCGCGCGCGCTCGGCGCGTTTGGCTCCGCCTCCTGTCGGCGCTTGCTTAGAATGAACGAAGAACAAATAAATGAACGAATGAATGAGTAACAGCCGTCTATCAGTCCACTTTGGCTCTTCAGGGAGGCTGAGCTCGCGCTTGCCCCGGCTGAGCCGCTGAGTGTACCACTCCGCACGCATGCATACTATGAGCCTCTTCTGGGCAGACGCAATCATGCATGACCGGCTCCTGCGAGAGCGGGCCGCGGCCGGCGCGCCGCAGGACATGCCGCTGCCGATCGGCCACTCGCAGACGATCTCCGCGCCGCACATGCACGCCACCGCGCTGGAGCTGCTGGCGGACCGGCTGCAGCCGGGCGCCAACGTGCTCGACGTCGGCTCAGGTGCCCAGTCCCGTTTTGTGCCCAGCCCAGCCCGCTGCTGCATGTCCACAAGCGGCCTCGGCATGCTGTCTGCTGCGGCCGGGCGCCAACGTACTCGACGTCGGCTCAGGCGCGCAGCCAGCTCCCATGGAAGGGCAGCTGCCATGGCCGTGCGCTGCGGCCGCTGCTGCATGTCACAAGCGGCTCAGGTGCCCGGCCATGCTCTACGGCCGCTGCTGCATGTCCACACCTGGCGTCAGCATGCTGTGTTTGTAAGCGAGTGTCCAGTGCATGAAGTGCACATTTAGCAAGTGACACCTTGGCCTGCCAGAGCCTGACATGTTGCACGCACTGCCGAGGGAGAACAACCACGGCGGCAAGCGCCTGCCTGTGCTCTGAGCGTAACCGGCTGTGGCGCTCTTTCGGCTGCTGGGGGCTTCTGTGGTGGCTGCTATAATGTGTGGAGGGCAGCGAATGTGCAGCAGACGCGCGCCCCGCCAAGCGCAGGCAGCGGCTACCTGACAGCGGTGATGGGCGAGATGGTGGGCGAGGGCGGGCACGTGCTGGGCGTCGAGCGCCATGCGGAGGCGCGCCCCTGCTGAGCATGCAGGGCCTGCCCCCCACCCTGACCAGCTCGACGCCCTTGCATGGCCAAGCAGGCCAGCGCCGCCTCGAGCCAGCTCGAGCCAGCTCCGCCCGTAGACCCGGCAGCATGCCGAGCGACAGGCTGCGCGGCATGCCTGCATGCGCATGCGGAGGTGCCAGACATAGAGCCCGGTGCGCTGGGCACCGCGCACGGCCGGCGGGGCCCCAGCCGCTGACCGGCGCCCGGCTCAGCGCTGCGCGCGGCGGCGCCGCGCGCCAGCCCTTCAAGACGCTGAGCCCTGGTAGGCCGGGCACCGCGTCCGGCGCGGCCGGCGGGTCGAGCGCGGGCGGCCGCGCGGTGGCCGCGCGGCGCCGGTCAGCGGCCGGGGTCCCGCCGCCGCCCGCGCTCGACCTGCCGGCAGCGCCGTGCACGGTGCCCGGCCTACCAGGCTCAGTGTCTTGAAGGGCTGGCGTGCGGCGCTGCAGCGCGCGCGGCGCCGACCCGGGCGTCATCAGCGGCTGGGGCCCCGCTTGCCGCGCCGTGCGCGGTTCCCAGCGCACCAGGCTCTGTGTCTGGAGCGGCCTGTGTGCGCAGCCGCACAGCGCCTGTTGCAGCGCGCCTCCATTGTGCGGGGGACTTACGCCATGCCGGCTCGCCCGCGGAGAGGCCGTCAGAGTGGTGGGTGGGCGCGGCTTTGCGGTGCCTGCTGCAGCCCTACCCTAACAGATGCGCTGGGCACTCACGCCATGCCGGCTCGCTCACGCGCAGCTGTCGGAGCGGTCAGTGAGGTCCGTGGAAGCGGCGTCGCCGCATCTGCTGCGGCGCGGCATTGTGCGGCTGGTGGCCGGCAACGCGCTGGACCCGGACCTGCTTGCGGCGGCCGGGCCGTTTGACGCCATTCACGTCGGCGCCGCCGCGCCGTCCGCGGACATGGCGCGCGCCCCGCTCTCGGCGGCGCACCTCTCCAGCCTGCAGGCCGCTGCATGACTGCTGCTTGCGGTCTTGCGAGGCCCGCAAACATGCTGTGTCCTGAATACGTAGCAGTGTGCCGCAAACTGAATTCCTGCAGTAGTACACTCCAGTCTAAACATCGTGGGCTTCCGCGGCACCCCTGCACGGGAAGGCATGTGTGACAAGCAAATGGGAAGCGTAGCGCCACCGGCCTGCCTCTGGCTGTCTCTCACGCGCGCGCACGCGCCCGTGGCGGCAGGTGAGGGTGCTGGCCGACAGCATGAAGCCCAACGGCCGGATGGTGGTCCCCGTGGGCGGCCCCAACGACGACATGCAGGTGCCGCCCAGCGCCCCACGCCCCGCACGCGCGCGGCGCTCCCGCCCGTGCGCTCTGCCAGTGGCGCCGGATGCGGGGTGGCGGCCTGGCGGTCTGGCGCACGGTCGCGTGCAGCTGGGAGGCAGGCATGACGCGGTGCCCGCGGCGCCCACATCCCTTAACCCTACGCCCGCGCCAGGTCCTCAAGCGCGTGGACAAGGGCCCCGACGGGCGCCTGGCGGAGGAGGACCTGATGCCCGTGCGCTTCGTGCCGCTGCACGGCCTGCCGGCCAAGCGGCCGCCGCCGCCCGCTGCGCGCGATGCCCCCTCTTCAGAGTTGTAGCTGTGAGCGCGCGCGCGCTGCGCGCCGCCGGGCGCCCTGTCGCTGCGCGCCGCGGCTGCACGGGCTGGCTGGGTGTTGGCTGCGCGGACTGGCAAGGTGAGGGAGTGTGCTTGTGTTCTTGCGTCGAACCATGGCCCTGGCTGCGCGCAAGCCCTGGTGCGCTTTGAGAGGGGCATTTTGTGACGCCTGGGCTGACTTTGGAGCGGAAGCGCCGGCTGCGCTCGAGCCCTGGAGCGGAGCGAGAGAGAGATGGTTGCAAGCAGGCCAGGGGGCGCTGTGGGCCAGCATGCACAGGCTGTCGCAGTGCATGCCGCAGCTGCATGCGCGTCATGCCGGCGCGCGTGCCTGCAGGGGGCCCTCAAGGCCGCGCTAGGGCTGTTTTGGCTTGTGGAGCCCGGCTGCTGCCCATATCGCTGAGTGCATGGCACATCAGAGGGACGCTGCTTCATGCAGTCGCTTACAGATACGCATATCGTGCACGGATTTGCGTGTGCTGGGCGTGGGCTTGCGGCACCAGGCGGTCTCTGGGGTGTCCTGGAAACTTTTCAGTGGAAAGCCTGTTTTACTGGTCAGCAACTTGTGCGATAGGTTCTCTGGGGTGTCCGAGTCACCACCTGTCTGTAACGTCCGTTCCATCAGCCTTGGTCTAACAAGCAAACACGTCTCTGGTGCATTGCTTCCTATACTCCAAGCATGCCTCCACAAGTTTTGTAGCACTGCAAAAGCCGTGCAGCAGACAGCACCCCATGCGTTCAACAAATTCTGACTTGACACCGCGTGTGCGATCGCGCGAAAGGGCAACAAGCAGTGGCGCATTCCCACCGTGTTTTCTGCGCGACGCGGCGGCGCACATTGCCAGAAAGGCATATAGGCAGCGCGATGCGAATGTTCTGGGCTGAAGCGCCACATGCATGTCTGATCAAGGCACTGAAGCAAAATCCCAAAGTGGCATGGCCCCCTGGCTGCTCGAAACGGGCCACGCCAAGCAGAGGGTGGGTCCAGGCACGCGAGCGAGGCAGGGGGACTGTCCGGGTCATAATAACTACCCCTGTACCTACTGTCCACGCCTCAGTGCCACTATTGCCCAACCTGATCCGCGCAGACAGACCACTGCATTGCGCCACACCCACAGCCGTTTTACATGCAGAAGAACGACAGAAGCACACTGCGACACCGCGCAACAGAGCCCATGTAAGATGAACGGAGGCGCAGACGGTGCTGCCAGCCGCAAGACCCCGCGCCAGCACCGCAGCGTCCAGCGCCAGCAGACGCACGCTGCAGATATGCCGATGATAACCCAGGCGTCATGCTCGACCAAAACTCATCCGAAAAGCCCCGACGCGCCAACCCTGTGCACCCGCCATCCACGTGGAGCGTCTCTGCCAGTCCGCGCTCAGCCGCCCGCGGGGCCCAGGCCCCCAACGGCAGCCGCTCTCCTGCTAGGTTTTCAACCCCTAAAAAACCTGGCAAGCCCACCGGCTACCTGTCCTCCGGCGCCTCGCGCCCGCCCTCCGCGCGCCGCCGCGCGGCGGCCTTGTCGGCCGCCTCCTTCACTGCAGCCTTCTTGACGACCTCCGGGTCCTCGTCCAGGCCCGGCAGCGCGGGCACGTCCTCTGCGCATATGCGGCGCAGGCCGTCAGCCCGGACAGCTCTGGGGACTTCCCTGCGCCCGCCGCGCGCGCCCAGCAGGCCGCGACAGCGCGCATCCTGTGCACGCAGTTGCGTCGGAGGGCGGGCTCGGGGTAGGGTAGGGTAGGGTTAGGGCGGGCACGCGCCAGGGTCGAGAGCGCCATTGTTGGGCGTCAGCAGGCCCTCCGCGGCCAGGCGCTCCACCATGGCCGCCTCAGCGCCGCACACCGCCTCGTCCGCGCAGTGGCACCGGTGCTTCACCTGCACGCCGCGCGCGGCCGGCCCTGGTGGAGGCACAATCAATGATGGAGGCAATTCTGTTTTACTGCTCTGTGATGAACCAGGTGTTTGAGGACTCTGCGCGCCGCGCCGGCAGGCTTACCATAGCACAGCGTGGCAAACGCGCTGTGTGTTCATGGCTGCATGACCGACGCCTGGACGATCACTCATGCAGGCGCGCGCGCGCGCCTGGATGTGCAGCGGCAGGTACTTGCACTCGCGGCGGCCCATGCCGAAGCGGCGGTCGCGGCCGTACCACTCCGTGGCCGCCTGCGCCAGGCCCTGCACGCCCACCGGCTGCCCCACCTGCGGCGCGGGCCAGCCCCTGAGCTGCCCCACCCCCTGCACCAGCCCACAATCTAGAACAGCCGCAGGGCCCTGCCCCTGCCGGCTGGGCCGCCCGCGGTCCAGGCGCTCCTGCGAGGCACTGCGCAGGGGGGGGTGCGGGACCGAGGCGCGGTCCGCAGGCTCATGTTGCGCCGCGCTGCCGCGCAGGTCCGCGCATGTGCCGGGCGCTGGCGCTCTGCCTCCCGAGGACTGAAGCGGTCTGAGCACGGAGCAGGGGCGGCGGGGGCGGGCGCGCGGCGCGGCGGCGCGCCTTGATGCCGGCGCGGCTGGCGGCGGCCCAGACGTTGGTGTTGTGCCCAATGTAGCCGCGGAAGGACTTGGGGTGCAGGTTCTCCGGGATGAAGTTGCAGCCCTCCCACTCGGGGAACGCGGCCGACAGCTCCTCCGGCGCCTTGCAGCCCAGCGTGCGCGCTTGCAGCTGCACGCGGCGCCGCAGCGCGTCAGGGCCGCCTCACCGCGGCCTTCCGAATCCCGCACGAGGGCTGGCCTGCGCCCGCCCATTGCCCCACCCACACGCTGTGCTGCAGTGCGCAGAGGCACGACGGGCGGCGGCTCCCTGATTGTCCGCGCACGGCGCCTCCTGGCCGCGGCGCGCGCGCAGCGGGCATGGCCAGCCGTAACCCTACCCTACCGCGCGCGCGCCTTCTTTGCGTCCTCCAGGTCGCACGCCAGGTTCTCGGCCGTGATCTCCTCGAACGGCGGCAGCGCGCCCTCGAACGCCTCGTCCAGCAGCGGCGCGCGCACGAACTCGTCGCGCACGTGCAGCAGCGAGTAGTTGTGCTCCAGCAGGCTGCGCGCGCGCGGCGCGGTTGGTACGTGGAGGCAGGGGGGTCAGGCGTAGATCCTCAAGCAGCGCTCAAGCAGCCCGCCGCAGGCTGAATGCAACAGTGCAGCCCCTGGCCATCTGCGCAAACAGCCCCTGTCCGGGACCGATGCTGATACTGAGTGTTGTCTGCGCAACAGAGATCAGGTTGCTGGCCAGCGTGGGTAGGAGGCACAGGCGCAGGCACAACAGGCCCATAGCTAAAAGGTCATGTCCCCCCTTGACCGCACATGAGCGCAGGCTCCCTCGCGGAGGCTCTTGCAGCAGCCCTAAGTGGTTCGGCGGCCACACATGCCGGCCGGGGCGCGCACTAGATGAGCATGCGCGGCCAGTCCGGGTAGTCCGCCCAGCGGTGCATGGTGTCGTACACGCCGGGCGAGTACTCCATGACGATGTTCTCCACCCTGCGCCCGCCCCCAGCCGCCTCAGCGGCTCGCCTTCATGCCGCGCACCTCGCAAAGGCGGTTGCCATCGTCGGCAGCGCAGGCCATGCGGCGGTGGGCTGTGTGCGCTCTGTGTGGTTGGTGCATGATGCTTCCCGGCCCTGACAGCGCACGCCCCGCCCGGCATGGACGGCGTTTAGAGCCTCTGCCAGGGCTGCAATGTCTGTACCTTGTCGTCAGCGTCGCTGCGACGCAGTGCGGCAGAGAGGCACTGCTCCTCTGTGTGTGGCGCGCCCCAGGTCGCAAGCACGTCCAGCAGAAGGAGTGACAGAATGGGGGCTGACAGGCTCTGCGCAGCAAAGGGTCGAGGGCCGGCTGGATCCATGCGCAGCGCGCCCCTGAGCCTGTCCAGGACGCCCGGGCGCAGCGCTCGCGCCTGCCGACCCTAATGCTTTGAGCCAAGGATAAAACGCCGGACACTTGCGCCCCCGCCCTCGTCCCGCCCGCGCGCGCGCGCCTGAACGTGTCCAGCACGCCCTTGGCACTCTCGAACGCGGTCGGCTCGAAGCCCTCCACGTCCATCTTGAGCAGCGCCACGTCCTCCGCAACGACCGCGTCCACGCGCTCGCCCGTAACTTTCACGCGCTCGTACTCGCCCTCGTTGTTGATGTTCCTGTGTGGATAGGGTAGGGTTAGGGTTATAAATAAGTTCAAGGGAAGGGCGGAGCGTTGCACGGCTGCGTCTGCATGACGCCGCGTGCGCGCGGCGCCGCAGGCGCGCCCGCCGGGCGCCGCGCGCCCTGAGCGGGGCGGGAGAGCGCGCGCGCATGCTCGCGCAGGGGAGCGGCGGCGGGGCTGGGCGGGCGGCGGGCAGGCGGGCCTGTTGCAGACTGTCGCCGGTGCTGCAGACGTGGCCGGCCTTGAGCAAGGATCTTGTGGTGCTCTTGCCAGCACGCTTTGCGCGTATTAGGCGGGCAGCCACCGCCACGCGCCCAGAGCACGCAAAGCGTGCTGACAACAGCACCACAAGGCTAGTGCTCAAGGGCGGCCACGCCTTGAACACCGGCGGCCGTCTGCAACAGGCGCGCCTGCCCGTCCGCCCGCCCAGCCCCGCCTCCGCTCCCTTGCACGGTTCTGTGCATGCCAGGAGAGCTTGGCGCCTTCAAGTGCCCATGCTTGCCTTTGCTACGAGAAGTGCTGGCGGCGCAACAGGGGCAGGGCGACATCGCAAAGTTCTGCTGCTGCTGGGTCCAAGACTGCTCGCAGGCCGCGCCGCACAGTTGTGGACACCGCAGGGCAGGCCACGGCGCTCAAATTGCGCGAGCCATGCATTGGCAATCTGTGCCTCGACGGCGGCTCCCCTCTGCCCGGCCCCCATGCGCCACACCCAGCACACCATGCGCAGCACGCCGGACCACCTTGTGGCGCGCTCAGGCAAGTCGGTCCGCGAGCCAAGCGCGCGCGGACGCGCCCCGCGCCGCGCGCGTGCCGAGCGCGCGGTCGGGCGCGGGCGCACTTGTCGATGTTGCGGCCGCCGATGGACGCGGTGCCCCAGATGCCGCGCTGCGGCACCACCAGCTCGTACTCGGCGCCCGGCTTGTCGCCGACCGCGGCCGCGCGCACGTCCACCAGGCCGCCCAGGCCGTTGAGCTCCACGCCGTACTGCAGGAACGCGCGGAAGGTGGGCACCGGCTCCCAGGCGACCACCCTGCGCCCTAGCGCTCGTCAGGGGGCAGGGTAAGGGTTAGGGTATTCCACTCGGTCCGGCCGCCCCACCACGCCGTACTGCAGGAACGCGCGGAAGGCGGGCGCCGCTCCCAGGCGACCACCCTGGCGCGCCGCCGTGGCGCGGCGGTCAGGGTTAAGGGTAGGGTTCTAAAGGGTAAGGGTAGGTCACTCGGCTCAGCCGCTGCAGAGCAAGCCTGCGCACGCCCACGCCTGCGCAGCGCTGGCGCCAGCATGGCACTGAGCGACCTCGGGCGCATGATGGCCAGCTACAGCGACGCCAAATCTGATGCCAGCAGCTGGCGGCGGGCCAGCAGGGGCGCCCAGAGCAGCCTGGGGCGGAGCAGGGGGACCCAGAGCAGCCTGGGTCGGAGCAGAGGCGCGCCTGCAGCCCAGGCTGGCCGCGTACAGCGAGTAGTACCCAAAGTTGGCGCCCACGTCGGCCACCAGGCGCGGCGGCCGCCGGCCGGCCGCGTCCGGCTTGGCCGCGCACGCGTCCTTCAGCCGCGTGTACCACACCTGCGACACGGTCGGAGCGCGTCGCCCCCGGGCGCGCTCGGGCAGCGCGCGGGGGCGCCCGCGCCGTGGGGCGCGGGCGCTGGAGTACCCTACCCTATCCTGGGCCGGCCGCGCGCCTGCGTGATGCCCAGCTCCACCTGACCGTTGGCGGCCATCTGGCCGCTGACGTCGACGTCGTGCTTGGGGTTTGTGTAGGGCATGATGAAGCTGGGCACGGTCTTGGTGCGCGCGACGTGCACCTCCACGCCGCGCGCGACCAGCGCCTGGACGGGCGCCGCGCTCGCGTTGCCGCCCGCGGGTCCGCGGTGCTTCCACGGCCCGCAGTCGGCGCAGTCGGTGCCCAGGTCGCAGAACACCTGCGCCGGGCCGGGCGCTCGCGCGGCTCTTGTTTTGTGTGATACAGGCGGGAAGTGCATGCCCTGCCGCCTTTTAAAGGTGGTCATGTTGCTAAAAGGAGCACGCAAGGCCGAGCCTGCATGCCCAGCCCCCCGCCCCGCCCTGGCAGGCCCCCAGCAGCCTCAGCAGCCCTGCAGGCGGCAGGGCGGACAGAGCCCCCAGCGCACGCGGCCGCGCACCTGGCCGGCGCCGGCGCGGCCGTCGTCGCAGGTGCCGTCGCGCGCGCGCGCGCACGTGTCCGTGCACACGCTGCGCTCCACCTCGCGGTCGTCCCAGGGGAAGCGCGCGCCGCCCGCCGCGCTGCCCGCCTGCCGGCGCGGGCGCGCGCGCTCAGCGCGCCCGGCGCCAGGGTTGGCCGCCTCAGCGCTGCATTACACACCTGTGTCCGGCAGTTTCCGAGCAGAAAGAGTAAGGCACAGGCCAGGAGGCGGACCGGAGCGACGGGGGTGCGGCGCTGGCGGCGGGCCTGTGCCGCAGGCGTGCAGGCTCGCCGCCGGGCACCCCCGCCTCCTCGCCCACACGCATTGCAGCGGGGGCTGACGCTGGGCGGCGCCAGAGCGCCTGCGGTGCCTGGCACCGGCCGCGCGCCCGCGGCGGCTGCCAGCGCCCCTGGCCCGCCCTGGTGCACAGGCCAGAGCACGGAACGCGGACGCACCAGCGCAGCCGCGACGCTCGCGCCGGCCTTGCGCCCCGCGGCGTCCAGGCCCGCGCCCAGCCGCGCCGGGTTGTCCTTGCGCGCGCCCAGGAAGCCGCGCTGCTGCTCGCCGCCCGCCAGGCGCCCGCCGCCGCTGCGCGCGTTGCGCGCCGCCGCCTCGGCACGCAGCCAAAAGGAGTGCTCCGCAACAGGGGAGTGTGGCAGAACGGACGCAAACGGCTGAGCTCCAGCTCTCGTGGTGTGGCAGCTTACAGGGCTGGATGAGCTGCGCGTGAAGGCGGCAGAGGCAGGCTGCCGGCAAGCAGCACGGCGGACGCTGGGTCTGCATTGGCAGCCCAATGTTTGAAAGTCGCGGTCCGGTTGGCAAGGGGACGCTTGCGGCGCGGAGGCTGAGCTCAGCAGAGCGCAGTCCAGCGACGCATACACAGGACCAGCACCAGAGCAGGGCCGGTGGCAAGCCAGTGCGCCAGCCGGCGGCCGCGCACCCGAGCTCGCTCTCAGCGCCGCCCTCGCTGACCCAGGACATCCCAGACTTCAGGTACACGCCTGCCGCGGTGCGCACAGGTCCATACTACAGCTCCAGGCGTAGACGAATACGGACTAGCATGTTCATGCCTTGGCCAGTGCAGGCCAACACCAAGCAGTTGCAAGACGCAGACCATGCTTGCACCCATGCAAGCACAGATGTGACCAGGCCTGTCTGAGAGCGTGTGCAGCGTAGGCAACACAGCTGCCCCTGCCCCGTTGCCCCAGCAGCACAGGCTGCCGACCTGGATTGGACTACAGCGGCGCTGGAGCACCGCGAAAACACAGTCACCGAGTGCCAGGCGAGATCTGAGCAGGCGTGCAATGCCGTACCTACGCCAGCGCCAGCCAGCATCATCAGCGCCGCGGCCGCCAGCGCCACGCGAGGCACGCTGCGCCGCCGCGCGCCGCCGCGCGGCGCGTCATCGTCGCAGCCCCGCCCGCCCCTCAGCGACCCCGCTCCCGCCTTGCGCAGCGTGGCCATTGCGGGCTACAGGGGCTCCCGCATCCCAACTTGCAGAGCGCCGCGCGCAGCACGCTGCTCACACAGGCTGTTGCTCTCCCCCACCGTCTGCTGCATCACGAGCCCTCGTGTTCCCAGCACAACCAGGGCGACTTTGGAATTACGAATTCACAGCAAGTTGCCATACCCTGTGATGGGGTATGTGGGGCACTTCACTAACCAGCATGGGAACAGCTAGATAAAAGCTGTCTCCTGCATGCTGTGAACTGATGCTCGTCAGCAACTTAACACGATGTTGGTTCCGACAGTTTGCTGAACGTGACTGGCCAGGCGGCAGCAGCGCGCAGACTCCTGCTTCCACGCTTGTGCGCACCTCCTTGCAACACCCTCTTCATAATTTACAGCACTCACAGCAGGCGGCCCCGCCACGTGCAACCAGGCTGTCAGGCGCAGGCAGTCTGCCAGAACACGCTCGCACGCACAAGGCCGCCGCGCGCAGACAAGGCGCGCGTGTCGCCGGGCCGCCGCGGGTCAGCCGTGCGAGCCGATGCCGAGGTGGAAGCGGCGCAGCCCGGCCGCATTCCAGGCATACTCCAGCCGCAGCGGCCCGACCGGCGAGTCGATGCGCACGCCCGCGCCGTAGCCGTGGCCGCTGCCGGGCTTGCCGCGCGCGCCGGCCGGGTCGCCCAGCACGCGCTGCCCGCTGTCCAGGTCCGAGCCGTAGTCCGCAAACAGCGTGCCCTGCCCGCCCGCGGGTGGCGCTGCAGTCACCTCGTGTTCAGGGTTAGGGGTAGGGTAGGGTTGGGGGGCCTATCAGAGCGGCATCAGGTCGGGGCCGCCCAAGCACGGTGTCGCCTCCCACTGGTGCGCGCGCAGCATTCTGCGCCGGCCAGGGCACCGCACATCAGCCTCTGGGCGGGCGGCCCTACCTCGACGGGCCCGTAGATGGGGTAGTGCAGCTCCGCGGTGCCGGCCACAAAGCTGCGTCCGGAGCCGACGCCGCCCTCGCCGTAGCCGCGCACCGAGTTGGTGCCGCCGATGGGGAAGGCCTCGTAGGGCGGCAGGTCGCCAAAGATGACGCCGCCTGCGCGCGCGCCCGGCCCTCATTAAGACCCGTACCACGGCTGTGAGCTGTAGGCAAGAACTAGGATTAGTGTAGGGTTAGAGGCAGCAGGTCGCCGAAGATGACGCCGCCCTGACTGGGGGCCGCCCCCCACGGCTGGCGGCGGGCCTGCACTGGCCCAGGCCCCCCCCCCCTTCGGGCGGGCCTGCTGCCCGGCGCCATGTGACCTCCAAGCATGCCAGCATTTGGGTGGGCGGCAAGAGGGCGGGGGACCGGGTGCAGGAAATGAAGGGCGGGGGACCGGGTGCAGGAAATGCAGCCCGAGATGGCTGCAACGGCCTGGAGGCGGTCTGGAGGCGAGGGACGGGGGGGGGGGGGTGCGCGCCCTTGCCGCAGAGCTGCGCGGAGACGCCGGCGCCGATCGGCACTGAGCGCTCGGCGCGCAGGCGCAGCCGGTTGAAGTTGAGCCAGGCCGGCTGCACCGGCAGCGCCTGCTCCACGCTGGCCGCGAGCGCGGCGTTGTTGCGGCCGCTGTACGTCGCGCGCAGCAGCGCGAGCATGAGCGTGTCGCTGTCGCCGCCGCTGAAGGTCAGCGGGCTGCCATACGCGTCCTGCCGCAGGCCCGCGCCGCGTGAGCGCAGCCGCAAGTCCTGGCAGTGCGAGCAGCACAGATGGCTGTATGACTGGTACATGCCAGGAGCCTCCCGCAGGAGCTACCTCTCCTGGAGGGGTGACCAGGCTGCCTCAGTTAGGTGAGATGCATACGCTACGACTATTTACGCGAATGTCCACCATGTATCCTCGTTCGGACTTGGCCAAGGACATGATAGACTGCCACGCGGGCGGCGCGCCTGCGTGAGCGCCTTGCCGTGCTCGTCCTGGCAGCGCGCGCGCTGCCAGTTGACGCCCAGCGTGCCGGTCCAGCCGGTCGCCAGCGGCCGGCCGTACTCCACGCCGCCCATGAGCCGCGCTACGACCACCGCGCCCGCGTCGCTGCCGCCCTCGGCGCCCTCCTCGCCGCCGGGGCTCGCCCTGTGAATACGAGCAACGTCATGTAGGGTCAGAAGAGTCAGGGTATGATATAGGGTCCATAACGTGACGTAGGGTCAGACTGACCGAAGATCATATCCGATCAGCAGAGAGTGGGCGGCAGCAACAGAGTTCGACCTTCGTCGCAGCTGGCCAAGTTGCGCAGCGCCTGTAGTGGGTTCACTGTGGCCGCTGCAGCGCTGCATGCGCCTGGCGCGGCAGCGCGGTGCGCGCATGTGCATGCCCGCAAGCTCCTGGCGCGCCGTGCGGGGGCCGCGAGCGCACCCGCCGGCGGCGCGGCCGGGGTCGTCAGACGCGCGGCCATGTACCGCGGCGCCGCTCGCGCGCGTGTTCTGCAGCGAGATCGTGCGGCTGGTGCGGAAAGGGTCGCCGCCGACCCAGGGGTCGGTGTGGTTTATCCTAAACAGGCTGTCCACCTGCGCGCCCGGCGCGCGCGCCAGCGGCTCGGGGCGCAGCGCATCCCCGCGACGTCGCCCTGGGTCTGTGCGCCGGGCGATGTCCAGGCATGTGCAGCACGGTTCCGAGCTGCACAGGTGCCACCTTGCCGGGCGCAAACCCCGCGGCTCACGCGAGCGTGTGCCCCATGCACCGGCCTGGCCACATCAACCTAACAGGCAGGTGCCAGGCAGAGACCCTACAGGGTTTCGCCCCAGCGGTGCAGCACCAGTGCGCCCGGAGACATGAACCTCCAGCGCCGCGACCAAGCCCCAAACCCCCCGCTGCTTGCGCTCTGCATGTCCGTTGAAGCAGGCGCGCGGCGCTCGGTGCGCCGGGCGGCCGCCGGCGCGGGCGCGCGCCTGGCCTAGCTCGACGGTCGCCGACAGCTTCTGGTTGAGGCCGAGCAGGTTGCGCTGCGCGTAGGACGCAGAGCCGATGAAGCCCGGCAGCGCGCCCTGCGCGTGGCCCTGCGCACTGATGCCGCCGCCGGCGCTCAGGCCGCCCGTCTTGCGCTCGCGCACGTTGAGCACCAGGTCCACCTGCGCGCCCAGCGCGCGCTCAGTTTCTGCTTGTCGGGCGTCACAAAGAACTCGGTCTCTACTTGTCCGGCGGGACATACAAGACCAAGCACACATTTGCGTGTCTTTCTCCTGCTTCCCACTGTCCGCACCGGCTCACATGCCCAAGCACTGCGAGGCCCAGGCGCCCGGGCCGCCCGCCGATTTGCTCCCGCGCACACAGCATTGCGGCGCGCTTTGCGTGCACGCGCAGTGCTGCGGTTGCGGCCGGCGCTGTCTCGAGCTGGTGCGCGACCCGCCTGCCATGCGCACGCCCCAGGCCACGACGCCAGACAGGCCGCCGCCCAGCGGCGCCTGGAACAGGGCGGGCGGCGGCCGCGGCACGGGCCGCGCCTTGGGGTTCTCCAGCGTGCTGTCCTCGGCCGGCTGCGGCAGGATGTTGACGTCGTCGAACAGGCCCATGCTGTACACCGCGTCGATGTCCGCGCGCGCCTGCCGCGTGCTGTACACCTGCGAGCGGCGCGCTTCCGCGCCTTGGGATGCGGCATTTTTTTTGATAATCCATTAGAGAATGATAGAGAGAATGACATAGAAAGTGCTCATTATTGAGAAATGAAAGCATCTCGTCCTTGCTTCTTACATAGATCGGAAGGCCGTGTAGGGAGTCAGCGCAGCACACATCACGCATGCCCGGAGCGGGCGCGAGGGCACTGCGGCACGCGTGTCAGGGGTGGCACATGGCCTGCGCAGGCCCAGCGTGCTCGGCCAGGGGCGTCATACCCCGTGCGTCACGCTCGCCCGCCGTCCTCAAGCAGCCCCGTGTGCGGCTAGCTTGGTCTGGGGCATACCTGCTGGGACATCGAGTCGCATCCAGGGGAGGCACCGGCCTGCGGGCGGCGCGCCTGGCCGGGGCGGGTGGTGAGCTGGCGCATGACGACCTCGGGCCGCGTGCGGCCCTCGTCGCGCGCCTTGCCGGACTTGCGGTCGACGTAGCGCAGCGCCAGGCCCGCCACCACCATCTCCGCCAGCCGCACGTCCACCACGCCGTCCGCCATGTCCACGCCGCTGACCTGGAGGCGAGGCTTAGGTTTAGAGTAGGGTTCACGCCGCGCATCCGCAGGCAGGGCGCGTGCTGGGCGGCTAGCACATCCTCGGCCCGCTCACACATCATCAGTCGTGAATGGGTGCTTGGGAGTGCTGCCACTTAAATTCGCGCACATGCGCGCACACGGAGGCTTGCATGCGTTGCAAAGTGAGCCGGAGAGAGCGGACGTGTTACTACCGCTGCACACCTGACTCACGCATGGAGCAAGGCCTGCGCAGTGCCTGGCTGCAGACAGCAGCCTCCGTGCAAGGGAGTGTGTACTGGAGGGAGCAGGGGCGCAGGGGGAACCAGAGTCGGCGCGCGCGCGCCTGGCCGAACAGCTCGCGGTCCTCGTACCAGCGGTTGAGGCGCTTGAGCGCGGCGCTGAAGTCGCTGAAGTTGAGCGTGCGGCCGTGCTGCGACCGGAAGGCGTCCTGGATGACGCGCTGCGGCAGCACGTTCGCGCCCGACACCACCACGCCGCGCAGCTCCGGGTTGGCGGTCACCTGCGGCGCGCGCGCGGCGCGTGAACGCAGCTGCAGGGGCGCAATTCTCGTGAGATTCGCAACATTTGCTGCCTGGCCGTGCTGCGCGCGGAGCTGCCAGCACAGACGCGCTGGCCGGCCTCCGGGCGCCCCGCGCCGCACGCGCGCCTGACGCTGCCAGACGGCTGCGCTGCGGTGACGGGTAGCCGGCCCGCAAGCCGCTTCCCCACCAGACGCCATGTGAAAGATGTCGGCGCGTGCGGCGGATCGCGCGCAAGTGCAGTGCAGGCCAGGGTGTGGGGCCCGGCAGCACCGGCGCAGCTTGACAGCGAGCGCGTGTCAAGCTTGTGCTGCAGCCCTCCACAGTCGCCTGTTGCTCCGCAAGGGCACCACGGGATTGGGGGCGCCGGGCGCCCCGCGGGCGCGCCTCCACGGTGAGCTTCACGCCGTCGCGCGTGTCCTCGGCGTGCGGGTGGCACTTCTCAAAGAAGCCCGAGTCGAACACGCGGTGCACGTCGTCCTGCACCTCCTTCAGCGTGTACCCAAAGTTGGGCTTGATGCTCAGCGCGGCCTCCGCCACGCGCCGCAGCTCGCCCTCCACGCCGCGCACCTCCACCTGCGGCGGCGCCCCCTGTTCAGTGGTGGCCGGCCGCGACTGCTTTCCAGCGCGGCGCGGGTGGGCCTTCCTGGGACGGGCCTGCATTGGCCGCATGCAACACCAGACCGCGTGCTCATGCTTCAAGCAAGGCCCGACATGCTCGTTCACAGGCAGCGACCGGCCGCGCGCCTCGCTGATGAGGATGCGCTCCTCCTCCGGCTGCGCGTCGCCGCGGTCGGCGGGCTCGGCGTTGGGCGCGGGCGCGCCGCCGCCGCCGCCGCCGCCCGGCTCCGCCGCCAGGTCCGCGACCACATTCAGGCCTCGCCTGAGCCGCTCGCCGCGCCCCGGGAAGCTCTGCCGCCCGTCCGGCCGCCCCGCGGCGAGCGCGATGCTGCCCAGCGCCGGGCCGCGCGTCCGGCTCGACCCCGCGCCGTGCGCGTGCCGCTGCCGCAGCCCGCCGAGCCACCGCTCCGTGTGCCGGCCTGCGTCGCGCTGCAGCCGCTGCGCGCTGCGCTGCGCCTGGCCGAGCGCGGTGCTGGCGCGCCGCCGCCAATCGTCCAGAACAGCGCCCGCCCAGGCGGGCAGGTTGTTGTCTTCCATTGTCGCTGCACTTGCCCTCCTGACAAGAGTCCTTGATCAGTCCTCCTGAGGGCGCTCAAGCCTTGAGCTTGAAGCGCTGGGGAGACCCCCAATGAGCTAGAGAAACCCATGCACCTGGCCCATGCATGAGACCGCGTGCGTCGAGGAGGCACGACAGCTGAGCATCGGCACGACACAGAGGAGCTGGTGCTTGGCCCCATGTCTGCGCGCGGCCAGGGGCAGCCCTTTAAGCCGAGCATCATCAAGCGCGAGCGCCGCCCGTCCGACGGCGGCGCTCGGCCGGCGGCGCGCGAGGGGCCGGACTCCAAGCCGCCTGCCCACAGCCGGGCCAGGGGCGACAGGGCAGCCGCGGCTGGCAAGCTGGTTGATGGCGAGACGTGGGAGTTCACAGAGGACGCGGCGCCTGCGGTCAGCCTTTCGTATAGGAAACGGCACTGTGTCAGAGCTCGGTGTGCTCTGTTGAGTGCACGCCAATGCCCACAGAATGTATGGCAGAAGATGACTCACTGGCGGCCATGCGCCGCAGGCGCTGGCCGAGACCGCAGACCTCTTCGTGGTAGGCGTGCTGGGCGGTGAGCCCCACACAAATGCGTCTGTCCTTGTTGAACGCACTCGGCCAGGCTGCGCTCTGACGCCGCTCTGTCTCCCCACGTTCGGCAGTCCCAGCGGTAGGCAAGTCGGCGCTGCTGAACAGGTGCGGGCCTGCGTCCCAGTTTGTCTTTCTCTTGGGCAGCAGCTGCTTGCAGGCACAACACTCGCCTGATGTACGCTGCAGGCTGTTGGCTGAGCCTGACCCGCCGTTCGCTGTGGGCGCTCCTGGCGGGGGCGCTGCCGCGCCGCCCTGCACCTCGGGCATCGACATCCGGGTCAGCCCAGCACCCGGCTGTGCATGCACGCGCGCTGTGTCGGTCCCCACGCCTGCTTCACCACACATAGGCTCTATTATGTACTCAGCGCTCCCGAGCCACTGCTCTGCTTGTGTGGTCGCGGCAGTGGATTATCGTAGCTGGCGTGAACGGCGCGCTCATGGTTCCTCGCGCCTTGCCTGTGCCACTCACGTGTACAACGCTGATTGGCCAGCAACAGCGTGCTCTGCTCGCTCAAGTTTGGCTCCCAGCTGCCACATGCTGTACACAGACGCGCCTGCATGCCCGCAGGTCAGTCATGACGGCGTGGTTGGCCTGGACACCGCACCGGTTGCGTCGCCAGCCGCCCTGCTGGCGCTGCTGCGCTCGCCGGCGCCGCCGCCGGGCCTGGTGCGGCCGCCGAGCGGCCCTGACAGCCCTGAGCATGACGCGCCCTGAGCTTGGCGAGGCTGCTTGCGCGCGCTCCCGCTGGATGCGCGCTCTGGCTGTGCACCGGCGCCGAAGGACTCGAGGGGCCAGCGCCTGAGCGGGCCTGTGCCGCAGGTGCCGGCCGCGGCGGCCGCGGTGGGCGCCGGCGGCGGCGGCGGCGGCGCGATCGCCGCCGAGGCGCTCTACGAGCTCATGGGCCTGCAGCAGGCGGCGTTCCTGCTGCGCGCCTGCCATGTGGTGCAGTCCCTGCCTTCCCGCGCCGCACGGCGCGCGGCGGGCCGCAATGTGCGGCGCCCACATGCACGGAGGCC
>JAABUV010002162.1_pt1 | contig 27294 bp, 24 predicted proteins | sample 5559971 | NCBI WGS metagenome assembly JAABUV01 (sample SAMN10711881, study PRJNA513362) | rock metagenome | isolation source: Antarctica rocks | place: Antarctica: Victoria Land, Knobhead nord | collected 2015-12-19
CTAACTGGTTCGAGCTGCCTGAGCGAACGGGGCAAGATTGGCCAGCTACTCAATCTACTCAATTTTAACTTATTGAATTCGTTGATAAAAAAATGAGGGGATACCTGAGCCTGCACCCAGTCCGTAAACTTTGATTGATCACCCTCAGTTCCATGATCATTATGTTTATCGCCGCCCCGGCTGCTTTGTTGTTGAATGGTACTAGACGGTGTTTGCTGGACGACGGCTGGTTTGGTGTCGAGTCGTACATGCTGGGTTTCGTGCTTGCTGCTCGTGCCGATCTCGTTAGGCCTTGGTGGATGTAGCGGTTCGGCGTGGCGGCTTGCGACAAGTCCGCCGAATACCAAACCGGCTAAAGCGAGCCAAATCAGGATCGCCTCAGTTGACCAATTGAATCGTCTCCGCACCCATCGCCTCACATGCTGCCAGGAAGAACGCCGCCGTGAACTTCCCCCGGCTGACTTTGTTCCGCAAGTTCACAGGGGTATCTGGCAGTCCGATCACGGAGAGTCGTTCCGAAAGCATGTCGTAACTTACACCCCGGCGTACCATTTCGCCCCGTAGCAGGCGCTTTGCGCGCTCGCCATACTCATCCTCGGTCGCCATCGTGTCGCATCCTCTGCGCTGACATTTATCATCATAGACGTTACTTTTATTATTGACAATGATGCGCATATGTCATTATATGCGTTACACAAGTAACGCAAAAAGTGACAGATGGCCCAGCACTTCCTCCTTTCCGCCCGCGCCCGCAGCCTCTCGGTGGCCCAGGTATGCCGCATGACGGACGCCCAGGCGGAGACGATGTTCGCGGGCATCCGCTGGGTGGAGACGGACGGCAAGGCCGTGTGCCCGCATTGCGCCTGCCCGACGTGCTACGAGGCGCGCCGTCCGAACGGCGCGTTGCGGTTCCGCTGCAAGGCGTGCCGCAAGGATTTCAGCCTCACCAGCGGCACCTTGTTCGCCTTCCACAAGCTGCCCTTGCAGGTTTACCTGACCGCCATCGTGATCTTCTGCAACGAGGTCAAGGGCAAGTCGGCCCTGGCGCTGAGCCGTGACCTCGGCTGCCAGTACAAAACCGCTTGGGTGCTGGCGCACAAGCTGCGCGAGGCGCTGTCAACGGAGGTCAGGGGCTACAAGCTCGGCGGCGAGGGCAAGACGGTCGAGGTCGATGGCGCGTATTTCGGCGGCTACGTGAAGCCCGCCAACCACAAGGAAAACCGCCGGGATCGCCGCCTGGTCCGCAGCCAGACCGGCAAGCGCCAGTGCGTGGTCGTGATCCGCGAGCGCGACGGCATGGTGATGCCATCGGCGTTCAAGAGCGAGGGGTCCGCCATCTCTTACATCCGGGCACACGTCGCTTCCGGGACTGAAGTTCACGCCGATGACGCGGCAAGCTGGGATGACCTGCACGCCCGCTACGCGGTGAAGCGGATCAACCACCAGCTTGCCTACAGCATGGACGGCGCTTGCACGAACGGGGCTGAGAGTTTCTTCAGCCGCCTGCGTCGGGCCGAAACAGGACATCATCATCACATCGCGGGCATCTATTTGGCTCGCTACGCCCAGGAAAGCGCGTGGAAAGAGAGCCATCGCCGGATGGACAACGGCACCCAGGCGCGCGGCGTGGTGCGGCTGGCGCTGGCCGCGAAGCCCAGCGTGGATTTCTGCGGATATTGGCAGCGGGCTGCGTCGTAAGCCATCGTGCGACATGGAGATATACAATGAGACGGTTGCTTATATCAAATCGGTCGGCTTCATCGCGCCAATTTTGATTTCCCTGCGATCACGCCGGCACCCATCATGTTGATGGTTCTGGTGAGAAAACCCTTGCGAGGCGCTCCTTATCTTGGAGTGGCGCTTACCGGACGCCAAAAGAAGGTGAGGGCTGCCCTCGTGAGAGGGCAGCCCTCAGGTGGAGGCGGGGGGAGTCGAACCCCAGGGGATGGCTTATCACGGCGTCCCTGGCCCGGCCGATAACCGCCCCCTCAAACGCCTCAGCCCTGGAAAGCTGAGGCGTTTCCTTTATGCAGCGGCCTGCTTCGGCCCCGCAAACTGCTTTAGGCGATAACGTTCGCCATCAAAGAAGATGACGTCGTCCTGTTTCAGGCGGCTCAGCAGGCTAGACACCGAACCAAGCTTCAACGCCACGCCCTTGCGTTTCGCAAGCTCGACACACTCATCTGCGGTCATCCCGTTGCGGCCAACCTCCTGCGCAACCTGAAGCACCATGTCTTTCAGCGCGCCTCGACGCGCTCTACCGCTATCAGTTACGTGCGATGCCCCGCCGCTCTGCAATCGTAGAGCTTCCCGTAGACCTTCGATCTTGCCGTCGATGCGGAGATTGTAGCTGTCACGCTCAATCTCTAAACGACCGATTGCCTCCTGAATGGCCTTCATCTGTTGTCCTCGCCCCATGTTTTGGTCCTTTAGCTATGGTGAGATGGACACGGCGGGGGTCGAACCCGCACACCCTTGCGAGGTAGCCGATTGGAAATCGGCCGCGTTTACCGTTTCGCCACGCATCCATACCGAAGAGTTAATGATCCATTTTCCAAGAGTCAATCGCAACGCTAAATAACGGTGGTAATCGCCAGCCCCCACTTCACGCCAGCACCCCTCCCATCCCCCGGTGCCAGCTTCCCCCGCCCCCTTAGCCCGCGCAGGCTCGCCCCAATCCGATCTCGCATGGTGCCATACAGCGACCGATCCGCCACATTTAGCCCGCGCGCCTGCATCACCCGCAACGTGACCTCCCGGTGGCTCAGCGGCTCACCCGCCTCGCGCAGAAGTGACAGGATCAGCCGGGACGTATCGCCCCGGTGTGCCTCATGCCGCCGTGGCGTCGGGCGCACCTTGACCACGGCTAGGTCAATGTCCGGTTGGAACAGCCGTATGGTGGCGTCCACGGCGTCGATATCGAGGATCAGTTGCCGCAGCCGGGATTGCGCCGCGTCGAGGTCGGAAACGATTTCCTGGCGCTTGCGGATCAAGCCGGATAGAACGGGATTGCTGGTGTCCATGCCCGGATTTTACGGCCGGGGCGGGGTCGCTTCTATGTTCCCGTGGTGGCGGGTGCTACCTAATACCGGTGTTCCTGCTCACGTCGCGCGAGGATCCGTTGCCGAGCGTCGTGCTGGAGGCGATGTCGGGCGGCGTTCCGACCTTGGCGTTCGAGAATGCCGGCGGGATCCCAGACCTGCTGGCGAAATTCAGCGCCGGAGAGAGCGTTCCGCTGGGCGACGTGGCGGCAATGGCCAAGGCGATCCCGCCGCTGGTCGCGCAGTTCGAGCGGCCGCGTGCCGCAGCACTCGCGGAATCGAGCAAGGCGGCGTTCTCGTTCGACAGCTACTGCAGCGATTTGCTGGCGCTGGCCATCACGGGCCTGATCCGGATTTCGGTGGTCGTGCCCAATTACAACTACGCCCATTTCCTGCCGCAACGGCTGGGGTCGATCTTTGCCCAAACCTATCCGGTGCACGAGGTCATCGTGCTGGATGATGCGTCGGACGACGACAGCCTGCGCGTCGTGAACGAAACGAGGCTCGCTTGGGAACGCCGGGTGGAATGGCGCCGCAACGAGGTGAACTCGGGGTCGGCGTTCCACCAGTGGCGCCGCGCCGCGGAAATGGCGCGGGGCGACTGGCTCTGGATCGCCGAGGCCGACGACCTGACCGACCCGCTGTTCCTCGAAACCCTCGTCCGGTCGATGGCCGGCGCCGCCAACCCGGTGCTGGCATTCAGCGACAGCGCGAGGATCGATGGCGCGGGGAAGCTGATCGCGGGCGACTACAAGGCCTACTACGAGCAGACCTCGCCCGGCATCCTGCGCGAGAACGAGGCGTTCGACGGCCCGGCGTTCCTGCGCACCCACCTCTCCGAGCGCAACCTGATCCTCAACGTCAGCGCGGTGCTCTGGCGGCGCGACGCGCTGCTCGCGGCCCTGACGGCGTGCGAGGCCGAACTCGCCACGTTCACCGTCGCCGGCGACTGGCGCATGTACGCCGAGGTGTTGGCCGAGCCGGGCGTGAGCGTCTGCTACGTCGCCACCCCGCTCAACATCCACCGCCGGCACGACGACAGCTTGACGGCCCGGCAGGGCATGCAGGTGCAGCGGGCCGAGATCGCCCGGATGCACGACGTGCTGGCTGCCAAACTCGGGCCCGACTAGGCCGTTCAGGAGCGTCAACGGCAGTACCGGCGCCTGCTCGACCACTTGGCCGCCTGACCGTCGTGGTTGCCCGGCAGGGGCGACCCTGCCAAGTTGCAGTCTCGTAAGGGACTCCGGCGGCCGGCTGGGATCGGTTTGAGATGGAATCATCATGCGTGTTTTGCTGACGGGCGGCTGCGGGTTCATCGGATCGGCGGTGGTCCGGCGCCTGATCCGTGCGACGGACCACGCGGTCATCAACGTCGACGCCATGACCTACGCAGCCTCGGAGGACGCGTTGGAGGAGGCGCGCGCGCACCCGCGCCACGTGCTGCTGCGCGCCGACGTGACCCAGCACGCCGCGATGCAGGAGGCGTTCGAGACGCATCAGCCCGACGCCGTGATGCACCTGGCCGCCGAAACGCACGTGGACCGCTCGATCGACGGGCCGTCGCCGTTCATCCAGGCCAACGTGGTGGGAACCTTCGTCCTGCTGGAGGCGGCGAGGGCGTACTGGTCGAAGCTGCCTGCCGCGCGAAAGGCCGCCTTCCGGTTCCACCACGTGTCGACCGACGAGGTGTTCGGAGCACTCGGCCCAACCGATCCGCCGTTCACCGAAGCGACCCCGTACGACCCGCGCAGCCCCTACTCGGCCAGCAAAGCAGCCTCCGACCACCTGGTGCGGGCATGGTGGCACACCTACGGCCTGCCGACGTTCGTGACCAACACCACGAACAACTACGGCCCGTGGCAATTTCCCGACAAGCTGATCCCGCTGGTCACCCTCAACGCCCTCGCCGGCGAGCGGCTGCCGGTCTACGGCGACGGCTCGAACCAGCGCGACTGGCTGTTCGTGGACGATCACGCGGCCGCCCTCGTGTTGGCGCTCGAACACGCAGCGCCCGGCAGCACGCTCGCCATCGGCGCCCGGCAGCCGCGCAGCAACCTCGACGTCGTTCGTGCGATCTGCGCTGCGCTCGACACCGTGGTGCCAGACCCGGCAGGCCCGCGCGACCGCCTGATCCATTTCGTGGCCGACCGCCCGGGCCACGATTTCCGCTACGAGATCGACCCGGCGCGCGCCGAGGCCGCCCTCGATTGGCGCGCCCCGCACGGTTTCGACGCCGGCTTGCGCGAGACCGTGCAGTGGTACGTGGACAACCGTGCCTGGTGGGAGCCGATCCGCGCCGGGCGCTACGCCGGCCAGCGGCTCGGGACGGCGGCATGAAGGGCATCCTGCTCGCGGGCGGCTCCGGCACGCGCCTGCACCCAATGACCCTGGCGACGTCCAAGCAGCTGCTGCCGGTGTACGACAAGCCGATGGCCTACTATCCGCTCTCGATCCTGATGCTGGCCGGCATCCAGGACATCCTCATCATTTCCACACCGCAGGACTTGCCGCAGTTCCGCCGCCTGTTCGGCGACGGATCGCGGCTGGGCCTCCGGTTCAGCTACGCCGAGCAGCCCAGGCCCGACGGCATCGCGCAAGCGTTCCTGATCGGGGAGGAGTGGCTGGCCGGAGCGGCCTGCGCCCTGGTGCTCGGCGACAACATGATTTTCGGCGACCACCTCAGCGCGCTGTTCCAGAAAGCGGCCGGCCGGGCAGGGGGGGCCACGGTGTTCGCCTACCAGGTCGGCGATCCCGAACGGTACGGCGTCGTCTGCTTCGACGACACCGGCCGGGCGACGGACATCGTCGAGAAGCCGGCGGTGCCGCGATCCAACTGGGCCGTCACCGGGCTGTACTTCTATGACGGGCGCGTGACGGACATCGCCCGGCGCATACGGCCGTCGAACCGCGGCGAACTCGAGATCACGGACGTCAACCGCGCCTACCTCGAAGCAGGCGAGCTGAACGTCGAGCGGCTGGGACGGGGCTGCGCCTGGCTGGACGCGGGAACGCCGGACAGCCTGTTGCAGGCGGCGACCTTCGTGCAAACCATCCAATCCCGGCAGGGGATGCTCGTGGGCTGTCCGGAGGAGGTGGCGTTCCGCATGGGCTACATCGATCTGGACGCCCTGCGCGAGTTGGCGGCCACGCTCCGCAAGACCGAGTTGGGACGCTTGCTGGGCGAGCTGGCCGACGGGGTGCACGCGTGAAGGTCGCGCGCCTGGCCATTCCGGACGTGATGCTGCTGACGCCCGACCGTTTCGGCGACGACCGCGGGTTCTTCTCCGAAACCTTCGTCTCCACCCGGATCGCCGCCGCGGGCATCACGCTCCCGTTCGTCCAAGACAACCACAGCAAGTCGGGCCCGGTGGGCGTGCTCCGGGGCCTGCACTGCCAACTCGCCCCGCATGCCCAGGGCAAGCTGGTCCGCGTCGTGGCCGGCGCGATCTGGGACGTGGCGGTCGACGCACGCCAGGGTTCGCCGAGCTTCGGGCAGTACGTCACCGCCGAGCTCAGTGCGGAAAACTGGCAGCAGATATGGATCCCCCCCGGGTTCCTGCACGGTTTCTGCACGCTGCTGCCGGATACCGAGGTGATCTACAAAACCACCGGCTACTACGACAGCGCGTCCGAACGCGGGGTGATCTGGGACGATCCCGATCTCGCGATCCCCTGGAAGCTGGAAGGCGAGGCGGCGTTGTCCGCCAAGGACCGGTCGCTGCCACGCTGGAAGGACGTCGGCGCGTTGTTCACGTCATGACGGTCCTGGTCACCGGCGGCGGCGGGCAACTCGCGAGCAGCCTCGCCGCCCTGGCGCCTGGAGAGGTGACCCGGGTCGGCCGCCCCAGCTTCGACTTCGACCGCCCGGACACCATCGCCGAAACCTTCTGGTCGGTGCAGCCCAGCCTCGTGGTCAACGCGGCCGCCTGGACGGGGGTGGACGCCGCGGAAACGAATGTCGACGCGGCCTTGCGGGCCAACCGCGACGGTCCCGCCGCCTTGGCCGCGCTGTGCCGGGAGGCGCGAATTCCGTTGATCCAGGTCAGCACCGACTACGTGTTCGACGGCAGCAAGGGCGCGCCCTACGACGAGAATGACCCCACCAACCCGACCGGCGTCTATGGCGCCAGCAAGCTGGCCGGCGAGTTCGCGGCGCTCGAGACGTGGGATCGCACGGTCGTGCTGCGGACGTCCTGGGTGTATGCCGCGGTCGGCCGGAACTTCGTCCGCGCCATCCTAAACGCGGCCCAGAAAACCGACACGCTGCGCGTCGTCGGCGACCAGAAGGGCTGCCCCACGACCGCGGACGATCTCGCGAAGGCCATCCTGGCGATCGCGCGCCAGTTGCGGATGGAGTGGCAGGCGGAGTTCGGCGGCGTCTTCCACGCGACCGGAGCGGGTTGGACGACCTGGCATGGCCTCGCGACCGCGGCACTCCAGGAAGCCGCCCGGCATGGCCGCCCGGTCCCGACCGTGCAAGCCATCGCCACCGCCGACTGGCCCACCCCGGCCCGCCGCCCGGCCGATTCGCGGCTCGATTGCACCAAGCTCGCCGAGACGTTCGGCGTGCGCATGCCCGCCTGGCGCCCCAGCTTGGCCCGGACCGTGGACGCGCTGCTGGCCTGACCGCCTAGGGCGTCATCCGACCGAACGGGATCACCCGTCGGATAAAGACGCCTGTTAAAACAAAGACCTAGAGCATCCTTCGTGCGCCTATCAGCACGAATGACGCTTTAGGCGAAGCCGAGCCGGCGCAAGGCGTCTGCCATGTGGGCCGGCGGGGGAGCCGTGGCGGCGAGCGGCGGGTCGAGCGGAAGCCTGATGGCGCGGGCCAGGAGGTGCAAGCGGCCGGGCTCGCCGCCGTACGCCGGGTCGCCGACGATGGGGCAACCGAGGGCGGCGCAGTGAACGCGAACCTGGTGCGTGCGCCCGGTGCGGGGGCGCAGTTCGAGCCAAGCGTGCCGCGCATCCTGGCCGAGCACGCGCCACTCGGTCGCCGCCGCGGCCCCGGCCGGGTCGACGGTCATGCGCCACCCGGCACGGTCGCTGACCTTGAGCAGTGCCAGGTCGACCCGGCCGGCTTGCCCGCCCGGATGCCCGCTGACCACCGCCCAGTAGGTCTTGCGGGCCCGCCCGTCCGCAAAGGCCGCTTGCGCCGCGTGCAGGGCGGCCCGCCGCAGCGCCACCACCAGGCAGCCGGAGGTGTCGGCGTCCAGCCGGTGGGCGAGCCACGGCCCGTCCCGCCGGCGCGAGAGCAGGGGGAAGGCATCCTCCACGCTCGGCCCTCCCCGCGGCCCAGGGTGCACCGGCAGCCCGGGTGGCTTGTCGAGCACGACGAACCGCGCGTCTTGGAACAGGATCGGCAGCACGGCCGATGTTGACAGGCCCGCGCGCCGGGCGGAAGGACCGCCGATGATCGAGGACCGGATTTGCGGCATCAACGCCGTCGCCGCCCTGTTCGCGCGGCGGCCGGCGGACGTGAAGCGGCTGTTCTACGCCGAGGCGGTCAAGGAACGCGCCGGGCCGTTATGCGCCGAAATGGCGCGGCTGCACCGGCCGTACCGTATGCTGGACGACGCGGATTTGGCCAAGGCCGCGGGCACCGGGCACCATGGCGGCCTGGTCGCCATCGCCGAGCCGCGCCGGTGCGACATCATCGACTTCGTCCGTCCCCCCCGAATGAAGCTGCTGATCGTGCTCGACGGCGTCAGCAACCCGCACAACGTGGGCGCGATCGCCCGCAGTGCCGCGTTTTTCGGCGCCGGCGGCCTGCTGTTCCATGAGACGCCCTTGCAGGCGATGCCGTCCGACGCCGTCTACCGCACGGCCGAAGGCGGGCTGGAGCATCTCGAACTGCATCGCACCCGCAACCTGCGCAAGGCGCTGGTGGCGCTCGACCCGTTCTACCGGACGGTGGCCGCCACCCTCACCGCCGACGCGGTTCCGTTCCAATCCTTGCCGCGCGACCGGCCGGTGGCGTTGGTGCTCGGCAACGAGGAGCGGGGCGTGTCGTTCGACGCCGCGGAAGGCTGCCGCCGCCGGGTCCGGATCGTGGGGTCGGGGGTCGTCCAGAGCCTCAACGTCGCCCAGGCCGCCGCGGTCTTGCTCGCCGGCTTGGCCTCAGGTTAGCGGTCCGCGTCCCATCGGCTCACGGCGGCTTTTTGGCCGAGGCGTGAAGACGCGTGCCGAGGAACAGGGGCAGCAGCATCGCCGGGCGACCGGCATGATGGACCAATGCCGTCGAGAGGGCCTGGATCGAGTCGAACGACGTCCCGAACTTCGCCGTGATTTGCGCCAGCGAGTTGCGCGGCGCCACGATCAAGACATCGTCGCCGACGTAATCGTCGGCGTTGGCGACGAGCCCGTACTCCCGCGGGTCGTCGCCGAGGCAAATCACCGTCGACCGGCCGCCGAGCGCGTAGTCGATCTTGCCTGCGTCGTGCCACTTCGTCGCAGCCACCACCAGCCCCGGCCGCCCCAGCAGGCCACGGGCGCCGAGGTCGGTTCGCAGGGATGTCCAGTCCACCGCGCCGAGGTCGGGGTCGGTGCCGAGCGTGAAGTCCTCGGCGACGGCGGGCAGCCAGTTGAAGCGCACCTCGCTCGCCACGAACGCGGCGCCGAGCGTGACGAGGGCGGCCGTGGAGGCGAGGTACTGACGGACCAGGCGGCTGTCCCGCCGCCGGCGTCCGACCGCATCGCCGAGCAGTGGGAACAGCATCAGGTAGCCCGGCGCCGCCCAATGGAACAGCACGTGGCTGCGCAGCGAGACGACCAGGAACGCCAGGATCGGCGGCAGCGCCAAGCACGCCAGCAGCCAGCTTCCCGGATCGCGCGGGCCACGGCGGAGGGCAAGGGCGCCGCACACCATCAGCGGCGCCCAAATCCAGGGCAGGATGAACAGGGCCTCGCCGGCCAGGGTCGAGAGCGGGCCGAACGGATGCAGCCGGCCGCCGCCGGCACGGCCCGCCTGGAACAGCAGCGAAGCCCAGCCGTGCCCGGCGTTCCAGACCAGGACGGGTGAGAACACCGCCAGCGCGAGCAACCCGGCGGCATACGGGTGCGGTCGCGACAGCCAGCGCCGGCCGGCCGGCTCGGTCAGCAGGAACACCGCAGCGCCGGCAATGGTCAGCACCGCCGAATATTTCGAGAACAGGGCCAAGCCCGCGCACAACCCGACGCCCCCCCACCACCCCCAGGCTGCGCGTCCCTGAGCCGGCAACGCCGCGACGAGGCAGACGGCGGCGCCCAGCAAGGCCGCGACCAACGGCCCGTCCGGCAGCACCCAAGCGCCGGTCGTGACGCCGAACACCGGGGCGGCGTTGAGCAGGGCGGCTGCCCAGAGGCCGGCGCAGGACCCGTACAGCGCGGTGGCCAGCCGGAACATCAGCCAGGTCGTGAGCGCGAACAGCAGGACGAAGGGAAGCCGGACAACGATGGCGCTCTCGCTGCCGAAGGCATGCGCGGCGGCCCAAGCCATCCACCAAGCCAAGGGCGGGTGGTCGAAGTAGCCGGCTTGCAGGGTGCGGCCGGCCGCGACCATGTAGCTCTCGTCGACGCCGAGCCCGAGCGCGCTGGCAAACACCAGCCGCGCGAGCAGCGTGGTGACGATCAGCAGCGCCACGCCGCCGGCCGGCGTGTGCACCCAGGCCCGAACGTTGCGGGCGGGGCTGCGAAGCCGCAGCGTCCGCACGGGAAGCCCATGCGCGAGCGTTTCAGGCGGCCATGAGTGTGGGTCTGAGGTCGATGCAGCCGTCACTGTCATGGTGTTGCCTCTGGACCGCTCGGCTTCATGCGGGTAGGGGATGATCGAAGCGACGGCGTTCAGCCCGATCCCAATCGCCTGCCAATATGGCCGCCCACGTGGCGAATGCCCGGCCGGTTTACAGTCACTCCTTGTTTCAGTGCAACGTTGGCGATCCTACGATCGGAGTTCAGCAAGCCGGGCAGTTACATGACGGCGATTGCAGCTGAATTATCCAGGGCCGGATCGCAGTTGCGGCGTGTCGGCCGCGCGATCTTGCCGGCCGGCTAGGCCCTCGCCAACCGGCGGTGCCTCGGCCGTCCGCCCGCCGCGAGCAGGGCCAACCCCCAGCCGACCCCGAACGCGACGGCAATCCCCACGGCCGGGCGCTGCCGCATCTGCACGGCGGCCCGCTCCGCCACGGCCTCCATGGCTCCGGCGGAGTCGATCAGCACTGGAAACACCGTAAGGTCGAAGTAACGCTTCCACGGCCCAGGCCCCGGTGGCTTCTCCAGAAGATAGCTTTTATCGACCACGTCGCCGTTCTCCGTTGCTGCCCGAGGTGCGCACGTTAACGCGAATACTAGGCCGCGGTTTGGGCGCCCAGGCAACTATGCCCGGCGGCAATCCTTGAGGGAGGTTCCAACGCTGTCCCGACTGGAGCAAACGCATGAACCGCCGCCCTACGTTCAAGGACTACGAAGCGCCAGCCGGCGGCTGGGGCTCGGCGCGATCGCTGGGCAACATCATGCGGCGCGAAGGCGTCCTGGCCAGCGCGCCGCTGACGCTGATGCGCCACAACAAGGTGGACGGCTACCAGTGCACCAGTTGCGCCTGGATCAAGCCGGCCAAGCCGTTCCCGTTCGAATACTGCGAGAATGGCGCGAAGGCGGTGGCGTGGGACATCACCAGCCACCGCTGCACCCCCGAGTTCTTCGCCAAGCACACCGTCGCCGAGTTGCTGGAGTGGGACGACTACGCGCTGGAACAGACCGGGCGCCTGACCCATCCGATGCGCTACGACGCGGCAAGCGACAAGTATGTGCCGGTTTCCTGGAACGACGCGTTCGCGGAGATCGGGCGCGAGCTGCGCGCGATCGAAGACCCCAAGCAGACCGTGTTCTACAGTTCCGGCCGCATGGCGAACGAGACCAGCTACCTCTACGGCCTGTTCGCCCGGCTGTATGGCAACAACAACCTGCCCGACAGCTCCAACATGTGCCACGAGACGACGTCGGTGGCATTGCCGGAGAGCATCGGCGTCCCGGTCGGGACCGTGACCCTCGACGATTTCGGCCACACCGACTGCATCCTGTTCTTTGGCCAGAATCCGGGCAGCAACAGCCCGCGCATGCTGCATCCCCTGCAGGAGGCGAGCGAGCGCGGCGTTCCGATCGTCACCTTCAATCCGCTGCGCGAGCGTGGGTTGGAACGCTTCACCAACCCGCAATCGCCCACCGAGATGCTGACCGGCAGCTCGACCCGGATCAGCTCCAGCTATCATCAGGTCAAGACCGGCGGCGACCTTGCCGCCGTCGCCGGCATCTGCAAGGCGGTCGTGGAAATGGATGAGGCGGCCCGGGCCGCGGGCCGCGAACCGGTGATCGATCACGCCTTCCTCGCCGAACACACGAGCGGCTTCGACAGCTTCGTCGAGTGGGTGCGCAAGCAGGATTGGGACGAGCTGGAACGCCGGTCCGGCCTGCGCCGGGCAGCACTGGAGGCGACGGCCGCGATCTACTGCGCGGCCAAGTCCACGATCGCCGTGTACGGCATGGGCCTGACGCAGCACGAAGCGGGCGTCGAGACCATCCGGCTGCTGGTGAACCTGCTGCTGCTGCGCGGCAACATCGGCAAGGCCGGCGCCGGGGTTTGCCCGGTGCGCGGACATTCCAACGTACAGGGCCAGCGGACGGTCGGCATCACCGAGAAGCCCGAGCTCGTGCCGATGGACCGGCTCGCGGCGCAGTACGGCTTCGAGCCGCCGCGCGAGACGGGCCTGGAGACGGTCGAGTCGTGCCAGGCGATCCTCGCCGACAAGGTTCGCGCCTTCATCATGTTCGGCGGCAACTTCATCCGCGCCGTGCCGGAGCGCGGCCTGATGGAGCCGGCCTGGCGCAGGCTCCGGCTGACGGTGAACGTGCAGACCAAGCTCAACCGCAGCCACCTCGTGCATGGGGAGGTCAGCTACATCCTTCCGGTCAAGAGCCGGATCGAGGTGGACGAACAGGGCGGCGCCCCGCAGGCGCTGTCCATGGAAGACACCTCGGCGTGCATCCATGGGTCGCGTGGGGTCCGCGCCCCGGCGTCCAAGCACCTGCTCAGCGAGGTCGAGGTCCTGGTCCGCATGGCGAAGGCCGCGCTCGACCCGAACCCGAAGGTCACCTGGGACGCCTGGCTTGCCGACTACAGCCGCATCCGCGCCTCCATCGCGGAGACGTACCCCGACATCTTCCAGGACTACGAGCGCCGCATGTGGGAACCCGGCGGCTTTCACCGTCACCTGGCGGCGCGCGACCGCGTTTGGCACACCAAGACGGGCAAGGCCGACTTCGTCACGCCCACCGCGCTGGAGGAGGACCTGGACATGCCGGAGGTGGGGCATGACGTCCTGCGCATGATGACGCTGCGGAGCAACGACCAGTTCAACACGACGGTCTACGGCTACAACGACCGCTTCCGCGGTGTGGACGGCACGCGCATGATCGTGTTCATGAACCGCGACGACATCGACCGGATGGGCCTGCGCGAGGGAGAGAACGTCACGCTCGCGACGTCGGCCACCGACGGGGTCACCCGTGAGCTGCCGGGGCTGCGGGTAACGCCCTACGATATCCCGGTCGGCTGCATCGGGACCTACTATCCCGAGGCGAACGTCCTGCTGCCGCTCTGGCACTATGCCAAGGGGAGCAAGACGCCGGCTGCGAAGAACATCCCCGTCACCCTGCGTCGCGAGCTCGCCTGAAGCGGAACGGGGCCGTTCCGGTTCGACCGCAGGGTTCGGGCCGGAGCGGCCTGGCGGCTGGCTTACCCCCCTGGCGAGGCGCGGCCTTCCCGTGCTACCCGCGCCGTCATCACACCCGTCCCGGCGGGAGCAACCAGGAGACCGCCATGTCCGAAACGTCGCCCGCCCCGCAGGGGGACCCCGCCGCCGGGCAGCAAACCCCGCCGCTCATCGTCAACATCCAGTTCGTCAAGGATCTCTCGTTCGAGGTGCCGGGCGCGCCGGAGATCTTCTCCACCCTGCGCAGCCAACCGAACGTGCAGATCAACCTCGATGTCCAGGCTCGCCGCATCCAGGACGGCCAAAGCGTGTTCGAGGTCGTGCTGGTGGTGCGTGCGGAGGCGACCGAAGCGCCCGCCGCCGAGGGCCAGAACGGCGCTGGCGCGGGCCGCGCCGTGTTCATCGCGGAGCTGTCCTACGCCGGCATTTTCACGTTGACCGGCGTCCCGGACGACTCCGTGGAGCCGATCCTGCTGATCGAATGCCCGCGGCTGCTGTTCCCGTACGCACGCAACATCCTGGCCGACGTGACCCGCGATGGCGGGTTCCCTCCGGTGCTGCTGCAGCCGATCGACTTTGTGGCGTTGTGGCAGGCGCGCCGCGCCCAGCCGGACGCGATGGCTCCGGCGATCGCTTAGGGTAGGTCCCGCTTCGGTCGGCTGCTGGCCTAGAGCATCATCCGTGCTGATAGACGCACGAAGGATGCTCTAGGTCTTTGTTTTAACCGGCGTCTTTATCCGACGGGTGATCCCGTTCGGTCGGATGACGCTCTAGCCGGACGGTGGCAGGTCGGTCGCTTCGGCCAGTGCGGCCTGCAAGGTCTGGTCGTCGTAGGGTTTAGCCAGCCATACCAAGCCGTCCGTGTCGCCAGGGGGCATCTGCCCGGTCGCCACGATCACCGGCAGCGCCGGCGTGCGTCGCCGGGCGGTCGCGGCCAAACTCAAGCCGTCGGTTCCAGGCAGGCCGATATCGGTGATCACCAGGTCCACCGCGCCGTCGAGCTGGCTCAGCGCCTCCTCGGCGGTTGCGGCCTCAAGCACCTCGTGGCCCAACTCGACCAGCATCTCGGCCGTGGTCATCCGCACCAGCGTCTCGTCCTCCACCAGCAGCACCCGCAGCCGGGTGGGGCCCGCTTCGGCATCGTGCCGGGCCAGCGCCGCCTCGTGCAGCGCGCTTCGCAGCCGGCGCGCCAGTTCGTCGATGCGCCACGGCTTGCTGACCAGGTGCACGCCGGGGTCGAGCTGCCCGTTGTGCACGATGGAATTCTCGGTGTAGCCGGAGGTGAACACCACTGCCACGCCGGGCGCGATGGCCTGTGCCTGCGCCACCATCTGCCGGGAGCTGAGCGGGCCGGGCATCATCACGTCGGTGAAGATCAGGTCGGGATGCAGGCCGCATTCCAGCATCTGCATCGCGGCCGAAGCGTTCGCGGCGTCGTGGACGACGTACCCCAGCCCCCGGAGCGCCTGGACCACCGAGCCGCGCACGCCGGGCTCGTCCTCGACCACCAGCACGACCTCGCCCTGGCCGCGGACCGCCTTGGCCTGGCTGGTGGGCTGCGTGTCCGGCTCGGCGATCGTGCGCGGGATGTACAGGCGCGCGGTCGTGCCGTGGCCCGGCTCGCTGTACAGCTTGAAGTGGCCGCCGGATTGCTTGGCAAAGCCGTACACCATCGACAGGCCGAGGCCGGTGCCTCGCCCCTCGGGCTTGGTCGTGTAGAACGGTTCGACCGCACGAACGACCTGCGCGGCGGTCATGCCGCATCCGGTGTCGGTCACCGCGATCACCACGTACTGCCCCCGCGTGACCTCGGCGTTGGCGGCGGCGTAGGCGTCGTCCAGGTCGGCGTTGTGCGCCTCGATCGTCAGCTTGCCCGTGACCGCCTGCTCGTTCTCGCCCATCGCGTCGCGGGCGTTGATCGCCAAGTTCAGCACCGCGCTCTCCAGTTGCTGGGCATCGGCCCGCAAGGTCCACAGCCCGCCGGCGATCACCAGTTCCAGTTCGATCCGGCCGCCCAGCGTGCGGCGCAGGATCTCGTCCAGCCCACTCAGCAGGCGCGCCGGGTCGATCGCTTCGGGCGTCAATGGCTGGCGGCGGGCGAAGGCCAGCAAGTGCCGGGTCAGGCGGCCGCCGCGGCTGACCCCCTCCATCGCGGCCGCGACGCGCATACGCATCCACTCGTCGCCGTCCAGCCGGCCGGCGAGCAATTCGAGGTTGGCGGAAATCACCTGCAGCAAGTTGTTGAAGTCGTGGGCGACGCCGCCAGTCAACTGGCCCAGCGTTTCCATCTTCTGCGCCTGCTTGGCGGCCGCCTCCGCCTGCACCCGGCGGGTGACGTCGGCGATGGCCAGTATCTGGCCGCCCTCGGGCAACGCGCCGCGCCATACCTCCAACACCCGGTCGTCATGCCGGGCCTCTCCCACCAGGCTGTCGCTCCCGGGTGCCGGACGGGCGCCGGACAGCAGCGGCGGCTGCCATTCGGACCCGGCGGCGGCCAAATCCGCCAGCTTCGCCCCCAAGCGCAGCAGGTCCGTCGGCAGCCCTGACACCGGCGCCAGGCGCTGGTTCCACAGCAGCAGCCGGTCCTGCGCGTCGAACACCGCGATGCCGTCGCGCAAGCTTTCGACCGTGCCCTGCCAGCGCTCCAGCTGCAGCCGCTCACGCGCGCGGGCCCGCGTCAGGCGCCCCTCGCCGAGCAGCAGCGCCAGCGTCGCGGTGCCGAGCAGCAGGATGCCGCCCGTCGCTGCCGCAAGCGCGCCGAGGTTGGCCGCCCGCTCCCGTTTCTTTGCCTGCGCCATGCGCTCGTCACGCTCTTGCCCGGCGCGCGCGATCACCCGCGCCACGACATCGCGCGCGGCGTCCATCGTGGCTTTGCCGACGTTGTTGTTGACGACCGCCAGGCTGGCGTCGCGATTGCCGCCTTTTGCCAGCCCGATGGTCTGGTCCGACTCGGCGAGTTTCTGGCCGGTGTACGTTCTCAACGCATCCACGTCGGCGCGGAGCCAAGCCAGGCGCGATGCCAGCGTGTCCAGGGTCGAAAGGGCCCGGTCGGCTCGTTGCCGGGCGGTCCAGTAAGGTTCGAGGTAGGCGGGCTGACCCGTCAGCAGATAGCCGCGTTGGCCAGTCTCGGCGTCGACCAGCGCCTGCTGCAAGCCTCGCGCGGAATCGCCCACCTGGTCGGCGTTCTGGCTCAAATCCTGCAGCTCGTCCACGGACTGGCCGACCCGGTGGGTGAGCAAAGCCGCCAGGCCGAGCAGGACCACCATGGTGACGACCACCATCGCCATCAGTCCGCGTTGACGCCTCACGACCGCCATAGCGGTTCCCGGATCCCGGCGAGGAAGGCGTCGTGGGCGGCCAGTTCCACCGGGCTGGCCACGACGGCGCGCGGCGTCCGGGCTTGCATTGGCTGGTAGCTGACGACCGGCAGCCGCTGCTCGTCCTCGGGCAGCGACAGGCCCCGCTGCCGTCCGCCGGTCAGCTCCAGGTACACCTCCGCCAGCAGCCGGCAGTCGAGCAGGGCGTTGTGTGTGGTCCGCTCGCTGAGATCGATGGCGAAGCGGCGGCACAGGGCGTCGAGGCTGTTGGGCAGGCCGGGGAAGCACTGCTTGGCCATCGCCAAGGTGTCGACCATGCGGTGGCGTCCAAGCGCCGGGCGTCCGAGGCGGGCCAGCTCGGCGTCGATGAAGCCGAAGTCGAACCCGGCGTTGTGCGCGATCAGCGGATCGTCGCCGACGAAGGCCAGGAACTCGTCCGCGATGTCGGCGAAGCGTGGCTTGCCAACGAGGTCGGCGCGGATCAGCCCATGGACTCGGCTCGCCTCCTCGGGGATGTCACGGTCCGGATCGACCAGGCAGTGAAAGCGCTGCCCGGTCGGCAGGTCGCGGAACAGCTCGATCGCGGCGACCTCGATGACCCGGTCCCCCAGCAGCGGGTCCAGCCCGGTGGTCTCGGTATCGAACAGGACGGAGCGGGTCATGCCAGCAGACTCACGATCAGGCGTTGCAGGGTCCGAAGCGAGGCGAAGCGGGATAATCCAGTGCGGACGATGACATGGGCGCGGCGGCGCTTTTCAACATCTGGCATTTGCCGGGCGATGATGGCGGTAATTTGACCCTCGTCCATCCGCCCGCGCCACCGCACGCGCGCGATCTGCACCGTACGGGGCGCCGACACCACCACCACCAGGTCGACCCGGCGCTCGCCTCCCGTCTCCAGCAGCAGCGGGATATCCAGCACGGCGGCGCGCTTGCCCGCCCGGCGCGCGCGGGCGAGGAAGCGCTGCTCCTCGCGCCGGACCGCCGGGTGCAGGATCGCCTCCAGCCGGCGGAGGGCGGCGGTGTCGCGCAGCACGGCCTCACGCAGCCGGGCGCGGTCGACGGCGCCATCGTGGACCGTGCCGGGGAACGCCACGCCGATCGCCGCCACTGCGCTGCCGCCCTGGGCTTGCAGCCGGTGCACCGCGCGGTCGGCGTCGAACACGGGGATGCGCGCGCGGGCGAACGCGGCGGCGGCGGTCGACTTGCCCATGCCGATCCCGCCCGTCAGCCCGACGATCTTCACCCGGCCTTCCTCGCGACACGGAGTGTGGCCGGCTGCCTTATTCCGCGGCGACCTTGGGCTGGCGCTGCAACTCGGCCACCTTGCGCTCCACCAGCTCGACGATGTGGTCCACCATGCCCTCGCCCGCCATGCGGTGGTCGGTCTTCCCGGCGGCGTACACCATGTGCTTGCCGTCGCCGCCGCCGGTCACGCCGAGGTCGGTCATTAGCGCCTCGCCGGGGCCGTTCACCACGCAGCCGATGATCGAGAGCGTGACCGGCGTCTCGATGTGCGCCAGCCGCTCCTCCAGCGTCTGCACGGTTTGGATCACGTTGAAGCCCTGCCGCGCGCAACTCGGGCACGAGATGATCTTGACCCCGCGGTGCCGCACGCCGAGCGACTTCAGGATGTCCCAGCCGACGAACACCTCCTCCTCCGGCTCGGCCGACAGCGACACGCGCAGGGTGTCGCCGATGCCCGCCCAGAGCAGGCTGCCGAGGCCGATGGACGACTTCACGGTGCCGGCGCGCTTGCTGCCCGCCTCGGTGATGCCGATGTGCAGCGGGTGGTCGCACACCTCGGCCAACTGCGTGTAGGCCGCGACCGCCAGGAACACGTCGGACGCCTTGACGCTGATCTTGAACTCATGGAAGTCGTTGTCCTGCAGGATTTTGGCGTGCTCCAGCGCGCTCTCGACGAGGGCGTCGGGGTTGGGTTCGCCGTACTTCTCCAGCAAGTGCCGCTCCAGGCTGCCGGCGTTGACGCCGATGCGCATGGAGCAGCCGTGGTCCTTGGCCGCGCGGATCACCTCGCGCACGCGCTCGGCGCTGCCGATGTTGCCCGGGTTGATGCGCAGGCACGCGGCGCCGCTCTCGGCCGCCTCGATGGCCCGCTTGTAGTGGAAATGGATGTCGGCGACGATCGGGACATCGACCTGGGCGACGATGTCCTTCAGCGCCAGCGCGCTCTCCTGGTCGGGGCAGGACACGCGCACGATGTCCACGCCCGCCTTCTCCGACCGGCGGATTTGCGCCACCGTGCCGGCCACGTCGGTGGTCAGGGTGTTGGTCATGGTCTGCACCGTGACCGGCGCGCCGCCGCCCACCGGCACCCGGCCGACATGGATCTGGCGCGACGTGCGCCGGCTGATCTGCTGGTATTCGCGATACATCATGGAAGCTGCTCCGGAACGCGTGGCCGTTCTACTGCGCTTGCGGGCGCGCCGTCGAGATGGAAGCTGCCGGACGGCCCGCCTTGATCTGCTCCGGGTCGAGCGGGACGTCGCGCCGGATCGCGCCGGCCGCCCCCAGCGACGGCGCCGCGACGCCATCCACCACCAGCTCCGTCCCGCCCGCGTTGCCGGTCGTCAGCAGCAGGTTCGGCCTGGCGGGCACCGTCCACGTCTCGCCGACGCGCAGCACGCGGTTGAGCAGGACCGGGCCCTGCTTCTCCCGGACCTGCATCCAGCTATCGGCCCTGGACCGCAGCACGATCCGTGCGTCCACGCGTATGTCTGGGCGTGCATCCGGGACGGCGAGCGGCGGCACGGGCGCGGAAGCCTCCTGGAGTTCCGGCGCGACGACGGCGGCCGGCGGCGGTGGCGCTGCGGGAGCGATGAGCAGGGCCAGCCGCTCCGGCACGTCGGCCACGACCTGGTCCGGCGCGCGCTCGCCGGTGTAGCGATACCAGCCGGCGTAGGCTGCGACCGCGATCAGCACCCCCAGCAGCACGACGGCGCCGGCCGGCATGCCGCGCTCCGGCACGGGTGCTGGGAACGCCAGCTCGGTCTTGCGATTGACCCCCTGCGCCTCCGCCCGGAACCGGCGGGACACCTCGTCCGGGTCGAGGCCGAGTGTGGCTGCGTAGGTGCGGACGAACCCGACGGCGTAGGCGTTGCCGGGCAGGTCGGCGACGCGGCCCGCCTCGATCGCGTCCAAGTAGGGTTGCCTGATTCGCAGGTTGTGCGCCAGTTCGGGCAGCTGCCATCCCAATCGTTCACGGGCGGCGCGCAACTCTGCGCCAACACGGGCGGCGCCGATGGGTGGAGTGTGATCGACGTAGGACATCATCGGCGGCCGCCTTCCCGCGACAGCAGATCTAAACGATATCGCAACTTCCTGCCAGCGACTTCGCGGTGGGCGGCGCAAGCATCAAAGCTCCAACCCGTGCTCGCGCGCCCATGCCTCGATCGGGTCGCGCAGGCTCGCCTCGCCGCGGGCGTTCTGGCGGATGGAGGCGAGCACCGGGCGGAAGGCGGCGATGTCGACGCCGCGCAGCGCGCCCTTGATCGGCAGCAGCCCCGCCGCCGGCATCGACAAATTGGTGATGCCGAGCGCCACCAGCGTCATCGCCTCCAGCGGCCGCGACGCGACCTCGCCGCACACCGACACCGACACGCCGGCCGCCGCCGCCTGCGCCTGCACCGAGGCGAGCACCTCCAGCACCGGCGGCGACAGGAAGTCGTAGCGCCCGGCGAGCGCGGGGGCGCCACGGTCGGCGGCGAACAAAAACTGCATCAGGTCGTTGGACCCGATCGAGAGGAAGTCGCACTCCGCCAGCAGCGCCGGCAATTGCCACAGCAGGGCCGGCACCTCCAGCATGGAGCCGACCGACAGGCGGGACGGCGCCGGGCGGACCCGCGCCGCTTCGGCGTACAACAGCCCGCGGGCCGCGCGGAATTCCGCGACCGTCGCAACCATCGGGAACATGACGGACAGGGGGCGCCCGCCGGCCGCGAGCAGCAGCGCGCGCAACTGGCGGCGCATCAGCGCCGGGCGATCCAGGCTCACGCGAAGGGAGCGCCAGCCCATCGCCGGGTTCTCCTCCTCGGGCCTAGCCGCGTCCGGCAGCAGCTTGTCGCCGCCCAGGTCCAGCGTGCGGAACAGCACCGGGCGGTCCCCGGCGGCGTCCAGCACGCGGGCGTAGATGGCGGCCTGCTCGGCGGTGTCGACCACCTTGCCGCGCGCCAGCATGGCGATCTCGGTCCGGAACAGGCCGATCCCGGCGGCGCCCGTCAGGTCCAGCTGCTCCAGTTCCAGCGCCAGGCCCACGTTCAGCATCAGGCTGAGCCCGGTGCCGTCGGCGGTGACCGCGGGCTCGCAGCGGAGCGCCGCCCAGCCCGCCTTGCGCTGCGCCCGGCCCTCGCTGGCCCGCTCGTACGCGGTGCGGACATCGCCGTCGGGACGCAGGATCAACTGGCCCTCGTCGGCGTCCAGGATCGCGTCGTCGCCGGTTTGCAGCGCTTCGAGCAGCCCGCGCGCGCCGCCCAGCGCCGGGATGCCGAGGGCGCGCGCGACGATGGCGGCGTGGCCGGACGGGCTGCCCTCTTCGATCACCACGCCGGCGACGCCGCGGGCGTGCCAGTCCAGCAGCTGCGCCGGGCCGAGCCGCCGCAGCACCAGGATGGCGCCGGGCGGGACCGACTGTGCCTCCGTGCCGTCCCCGAGCGCCAGCAGGATGCGGCCTGCCATGTCCTCGAGGTCGGCCAGCCGCTCCCGCAGGTACGGGTCGGCGATCCGCCGCATCCGCTCGCGCAGCTCGCCGGAGACGCGATGCACCGCCGACTCCGCCGTGAGGCCGCCGCGGATCGCCTCCGACACGCGCCTCAGCCAGCCATTGTCGGCGGCGACCAGGCGGGTCGCTTCCAGAACTTCGCGGGGGGCGTCGCCGTCGGGCAGGCGGTCTTCGATCAGGATGTCCAGATCGCGCCGCATCGTCTCCAGCGCCTGATGGAGGCGGTCGAGCTCGATGGCCGGGTCGTCGGACAGGAAATGGCGCGGGGCGGCGCCGAAGCTGGCGGCGATGACCGGGCCGACGGCGATGCCGGGCGCGAGCTTGATGGCGTCGAACTGGCGCGGGAGGGTGTCGTTGACCCCCTCCGACCCGTCGACGGCGCCGGCGGTGGCCAGCACCTCGGCCAGCAGCATCGCCACCGTCTCCAGCATCTCGACCTCCTCCGCGCTGTAGCGGCGGGAGGTGCGGTTCTGCACGGCCAGGACGCCCAGGGAGTTGCCGTTGCGGCGGACCGGGACCGCGCACATGGAGGTATAAAGGTCCTCGCCGGTTTCCGGGCGGTAGGCGTAGGCGGGGTGGTTCTGCACGTCCGAAAGGTTCATCGGCTGCGCGGTGGCCGCACAGATGCCGACGATGCCCTCGCCGACGCGCAGCCGGGTGCGTCCGACCGAGTCCGGGCGCAGGCCGTGGGTTGCGACGAGTTCCAGGATCTCGCCGGGGCGCATGGCGTAAATGGAGCACACCTCGGCAACCAGCTCCGCCGCGACCAATTCGGCCAGTTCCGGCAGCGGGGCGGTGCCGCGGGCCATCATGTCGCGCAGGCGGGACAGCAGCCGGCGCGTGCTCGCCATCGCTAGAAGCCGGCCGCCGAGCGTGCGCCGCGAGCGGCCAAGGCCGCGACCGCTTGCCCGGTCAGCTCGGCGATGATCTCCGCCGCCGGCTGCTCCGACATGACCATGCCGACCGACTGGCCGGCCATCACCGAACCCTCCTCCACGTCGCCGTCGACGACCGCCCGGCGCAGCGCCCCATCCCAGAAGCGCTCGATGGCGAGCTGGGCCGCCTCGCGCGTCAGCTCCCCCGCCTCGAACCGGCGCAGCGTGTCGGCCTGGTGCGCCAGGAACCGGTGGGTGCCGGCGTTGACCAGGCCGCGCACCGGCAGCACGGGGAAGCGCGGGTCCATCTGCACCGTCGGCAGCGCGTCGCGGGCGCGGGCATGGATGAAGGCGGCCTTGAAGCGCGGGTGGGCGACCGATTCGACGGCGGCGGCGAACCGGGTGCCGAGCTGGACGCCCGCCGCGCCCATTTCCAGGTAGCCCAGGATCGCCTCGCCACGGCCCAGCCCGCCGGCCACGAACACCGGCACGTCACGGATGTGGGGCAAGATCTCCTGCGCCAGGACCGTCAGCGACACGGGGCCGATATGGCCGCCCGCCTCCGACCCTTCGATGATGAGCGCGTCGGCGCCGGAGCGGACCAGGCGGCGGGCCAGCACCAGCGCCGGGGCGAAGCAGACCAGCCGGGCGCCGCCATCCTTGACGGCCCGCACCGCGGCGCCGGACGGGATGCCCCCCGCCAGCACCACGTGGCCGACCCCGGCCTCCCGGCAGATGCGGATGAGGTCGTCGAGCTGCGGGTGGACGGTGATCAGGTTGACGCCGAACGGGCGCGCCGTGAGCGCCTGGGTGGCGGCGATCTCGGCTTCCAGCTGCCCGGGGCCCATCGACCCGCAGGCGATCACGCCGAAACCACCGCCGTTGGAGATGGACGCGACCAGGTTGCGCTCGCTGACCCAGCTCATCGCGCCGCCCATGATCGCGACCTGGCTGCCCAGGAAACGCGCGCCGCGGTCCCACAGGCGGTTCAGCCCGGCCCGGGCGCGTAAGTCGAGGGCGCGCAGGTCGGGCGCGTGCAGGTCGGGGGCACGCGCCTCGTCGAGGCGGAGGTCCGGAACGGCGATGTCAGGCGGCATCGAGGCCGTAGGCGGTGTGCAGCGCGCGGACCGCAAGCTCGGTGTACTCGGCGCCGATCAGCACCGACACCTTGATCTCGCTGGTCGAGATGACCTGGATGTTGATCGACTTCTCGGCGAGCGTGCGGAACATCGTGGTGGCGACGCCGACATGGCTGCGCATGCCGACGCCGACGACGCTGATCTTGGCGCAATCCGGGTCGGTCAGGATCTCGGCGTAGCCGATCGTCGTCCGCGCCTCGTGCAGCACCGCCTGCGCGCGCCCGAGTTCCGCCCGCCCGACGGTGAACGTCATGTCCGTGGTGCCGTCCGCCGAGACGTTCTGCACGATCATGTCGACGTTCACGTTGGCCGCCGAGAGCGGGCCGAAGATCGATGCGGCGACGCCGGGTTGGTCGGGCACCCGGCGGATGGTGATCTTCGCCTCGTCGCGGGTGTAGGCGATCCCCGACACGATTTCCTGTTCCATGATCTCGTCCTCATCCACCACGAGCGACCCGCCGCTGCCCTCGACGGCGGCGTCCACGAAGCTGGACAGCACCTGGACCCGGACGCGCTCCTTCATCGCCAGCTCGACGCTGCGGGTTTGCAGCACCTTGGCGCCCACCGACGCCAGCTCCAGCATCTCCTCGTAGGCGATCTTATCCAGCTTGCGGGCCTTCGCAACGATGCGCGGGTCCGTCGTGTAGATGCCGTCCACATCCGTATAGATGTCGCAACGGTCCGCCGCCAGCGCCGCCGCCAGCGCCACCGCCGACGTGTCGGAGCCGCCGCGGCCCAAGGTGGTGATGCGGTTGCGCGGGCCGAGGCCCTGGAAGCCCGCCACCACCGGCACCTGCCGCTGCTGCATCCGCTCGATCAGCACCGCGCTATCCACGCCCTCGATGCGCGCCTTGCCGTGCGCGCCGTCGGTCCGCAGCGGGATTTGCCAGCCGGCCCAGGACCGTGCGTCCACCCCCAGCTCGTTCAACGCGATCGCGACCAGGCCGCTGGTCACCTGCTCGCCGGTCGCGACCACGGCGTCATACTCCCGGGCGTCGTGCAGCGGGGCGAGGGCCTGGCAGTAGCCGACCAGCTGGTTGGTGACGCCCGCCATCGCCGACACCACCACCGCGACCTCATGCCCAGCCTCGACCTGGCGCTTGACCCGGCGCGCCACGTTGCGGATACGGTCGAGGTCGGCCACCGAGGTGCCGCCGAACTTCATCACGATGCGCGCCATGTCCGGGTCCCCCGTGCGATTCGGGCCGGTTGCGGCCGTCCGTCAGCATGCTCATGTTGGCGCGCGCAAGGGAGTGCCGCAACATGGCCAGCATGCAGGGCGGGGGCGCTGACGCCGCAGAGATCGCGCGGTTCGACGCGCTGGCGGCGCAATGGTGGGATCCGGCGGGGCCGATGCGCCCGCTGCACGCCATGAACCCCCTGCGCGTCGGCTGGATCGACCGCCGGCTACCGCGCCGTCACGCGCGGATTCTGGATGTCGGCTGCGGCGCCGGGCTAGCGGCCGAGGCGCTGGCCCGGTTGGGCCACGACGTGCTCGGCGTCGACGCCGCCCCGGCCACGGTCGCGGCGGCTCGCGCTCACGCTGCCGGGCAAGCGCTGCCGCTCGCCTACCGGGTCGCGACGACGGCCGACCTCACGGCCGAAATGGCCCGGTTCGACGCCGTGACCGCGCTCGAAGTGATCGAGCACGTGCCCGACCCGGCGGGGTTCGTGCGGGAGATCGCCGGGCTGCTGGCCCCGGGCGGGCAGGTGTTCGTCTCCACCCTCAACCGCACTGCGCGCTCCCTGGTCGTGGCCAAGCTCGGCGCGGAATACGTGCTGCGCCTGTTGCCGGTCGGCACGCATGACTGGCGTCGGTTTGTGACCCCCGCCGAACTGGCGCGGCTGGGCCGGGGCGCCGGGCTGCGGATGGCGGCGTCGGCCGGGATGAGCTTCGATCCGCTGCGGGGGAAATGGAACGAGAGCCAGGATTTGGCCGTCAACTACATCGTCGCGTTCGCCGCCTAGGCTTTCAAAGTTATTTTGGCTTTTGCCGGAGCCGACGGAACTCTTGCCCGAAAGAATCGCTTCCGCCAGCACGTGACTCGGCGGTCGAACGGGCCGCGGCGATACGCGGCACAAAGGTTTCCATGAGCGCCCCGAACACGCCTTCGAACATCTCGCAAAAGGCGCATGAGCCAGAGGCGCATGAGACGATCATGCTGCCCCTGTACGTCGAGGACTACGAGGTTCTGAAGCGCAAGCTGGTTCGAACGATCCAGGTGCAGCGTAAAACCCTGACCCGCGACGTGGTGGTGGAGGAACAGCTCGCCACCGATGGCGTGGTGATCGAGCGCGTTCCAGTCGGGCGCTACGTCGATGCGTTTCCGCCGGTACGGGAAGACGGCGACGTGACCATCCTGCCCATCGTGGAGGAGGTTCTCGTCGTCGAGCGTCGCCTATTGCTGAAAGAGGAGGTTCACGTTCGCCGCGTGCGAACCTCCAGCCCGCATGTCGAGACCGTCACGTTGCGTGAGCAGCATGCCGTGGTGACCCGTTCGGAGGCGAGGTCGCCTGGGGATGGGTCACCCGTTCCAGTCTCGCCGGAAGCCTCTGCCCATATCCCTCCATCAAGGAACTCACCCATGTCGAATGAGACAATCGTTGCCGTTTATGACACGGCTACCCACGCCGAGGCCGCGGTAGCCGACCTGCTCGCCGCGAAGGTCCCGCAAGCGGCCATCCATCGCCATACCAGCGAAGGCAGCTACGCGCCTGGTTCGACCACAGCGACCGCCCGTGCGCCCGAGCAGAAAGAGGGTTTCTGGTCCAGCCTGTTCGGCGGCGATGCCGGCAACGACCACGCCGTCTACGACCGTTCGCTCGAGAGCGGCGGGAACATCGTGACTGTCGCCGGCATTCCTGACCACGACTACGAGGCGGTGATGGGGATTCTGGAACGCCACAATCCGGTCGACCTCGACGACCGTACGAGCAGCTATGGCACGTCGACGACGACGAGTTCGGCCGTAGGCGGCGCTGCGACCGGCATGGCATCCACGGCCGCTTCGATGGCGACGGGGACGACGACCACCGCAACCGGCCTCGGCACCTCGACGGCGAACCAGCGGACCGCCACCGATGGCGGCACGCTGCAGCTGTCCGAGGAGCAGCTCTCGGTGGGCAAGCGGGTGATCAACCGCGGCGGCACCCGCATTCGCCGCTATGTAGTGGAGACGCCGGTCGAGCAGAGCGTCACCCTGCATGAGGAGAAGGTGACGCTGGAGCGCCGCCCGGTGACCGATGGTCGTCCGGTGAGCGGCGCCGACTTCAGCGAGAAGACCATCGAGATGACCGAAACCGCCGAGGAGGCGGTGGTGGCCAAGACCGCGCGGGTGAAGGAGGAGATCGCCTTGCGCAAGGAGGCCACCGAGCGGGTCGAGACGGTGCGCGACACGGTGCGCCGCGAGGATGTCGAGATCGAGCAGGTGCCGGGCGA
>JAABUV010002163.1_pt1 | contig 27293 bp, 16 predicted proteins | sample 5559971 | NCBI WGS metagenome assembly JAABUV01 (sample SAMN10711881, study PRJNA513362) | rock metagenome | isolation source: Antarctica rocks | place: Antarctica: Victoria Land, Knobhead nord | collected 2015-12-19
GCCCGCCAGTTTGGCCTCGGTCTCTGTCCGCGGCACTTCGTAGTTTTTGCCTTCCTGCTCATTTCCCTCAGGCGACGGCAAACGTTTTTTGTCGATCTTCCCGTTTCCTGTCAGCGGAAGTTCTTCAAGGGATATGAGATAGGTTGGTACCATATATTCCGGTAAGCGTGAACGCAGTTCTTCTTTGATCGCTTCCCGGTTAAACGACTGTGATACCACATAACCTGCAAGCCGTTTATGGCCCTCCCCGTCCTGATGGCTGATCACCACGCTTTGCGCTATGCCTGCTATTTGCAGCAGAGCCTGTTCGATCTCCCCGAGTTCGATCCGGTAACCCCTGATCTTCACCTGGTCATCGATCCTGCCCAAATATTCCAGCTCGCCATCCCTTGTCCATTTCACCAGGTCGCCCGTGCGATAAAGCCGGCCCGAATTTGGGAACAGGTTTTCTACGAAACGTTCAGCCGTCAGTTCAGGCTTGTTCAGGTAACCACGGGCTACCTGAGCCCCCCCGATATACAGCTCGCCCGGTACGCCCGGCGGAACAAGTCCGCCTGCCGCGTCTGCCACATAAAGCTTAACATTCGATATTGGCCTGCCCAGCGGGATATATTGTTTTTCTTGTTGTTCCGGTTGTTTGCCTACCGCGCCGGTGATCACTCCTACCGTAGTCTCTGTCGGACCGTAGTGGTTATAGATCCTGCAATCCGGCTTGATCCTTCTTACTGCTTCCACCAGTTTCCAGCTCCCTGCTTCACCCCCAAGTACCAGCCTGTTTGCCGGTACTACTTCTTCGTTACCACCCGCCAGCAGCGCCTGCAAATGCGATGGCGTGATCTTCAGGCAGTCTACCTGGTGTGCCTTAAAATAGGCTCCCAGCAGGCCCGAATTACTGATCCTTTCTTCCGCGATGATATGCAGTCTGCCTCCCAGGCACAGCGATGGGTAGATCATCGTATTCCCCAGATCCGCCGAGAACGTTGATACCGTGGCATAGCTCATTCCTCCTTCCAGCTCCAGCGCTTCGCTTACCGCGCGGGTATATGCCAGCAGCTGACTATGTTCTACCATAACCCCTTTGGGCAGGCCTGTCGACCCCGAAGTGTACAACACATAGGCCAGGCTGCTGCCTGATGGTCGTGCTGCCGGGATCATATCCGGATATGCGCCAAACAGCTTGTCGTCACTGAGATCCGCCAGCGTAATTTCTTTTTGCGCTTTGATCTCTTCCGGCAGCCTGTTTAAAGCACCGCTGTCCGTGAGTATCACCTGCGCCCCGGTATCTTTTAGGATATGCCTGATCCGGTCTACAGGGTAAGCCGGGTCAACAGGGACATAGGCCCCGCCCGATTTCATGATCCCCAATATCCCCGTGATCATCTCTGCCGAACGTTCTGTACAGATCGCCGTCACGCTGCCTGCACCTACGCTCTGTGATCGCAGGTAATGGCTGACCCGGTTGCTTGCTTTATCCAGTTCCCGGTACGTTAATCTCTTATCTTCATATACTACCGCTACTTCCTCTCCTTTATTTTTTACCTGCCTGGCAAAAAGCTCCAGTACCGTATCCCCTTCCTGGCTGTAGTTTACCGTTTTTCCTTGGAAGTTTTTCAGCAATTGTTCTGCTTCATGCTGTTCCAGCATGTTCAGCCTGCTTACCGGGGTGTCCCGGTCTTTCAGCACCGACCGCAGCAGGGCATGATAATGCCGGTCCATATGCAATACCGTTTCCCGGCTAAAAAGGTCTGTACAGTATTCGATGCCGAAGCTGATCTCGTCGCCCTCTGTCTCTACCCTGAACACCATATCGAAACGCGAGGTATCCGAGCTCAGGTCTACCGGGTTGATCCGGATCCCGCCAAGATCGAGTTCGCCTGCTTCAGGCGTATTCTGCAACACGAACATCATTTGGAATACCGCGCTCCGCCCAAGGTCCCGCGATTGGTTCAGCCCTTCTACCACTTTTTCGAACGGCAGCTCCTGGTGCGAATAGCTCTCCAGCAGCGTTGCCTTCAGCTCCTGCAGGTGTGCCCCGAACGATGGGTTGCCCCCCAGGTCGCTCCTCGTGGCCAGCGTATTGACAAAATAGCCGATCAGCCCCTCTACTTCTTTCTGCAGCCTTCCCGCTGTCGAAGTACCTACGCAGATGTCTGCCTGGCCGCTGTAGCGGTACAACAATACATTGAACACCCCAAGCAGGGCCATATATAGCGTAACCCCTTCTTCACGGCAGAGACCTTCCAGCGCCCGGCTTTCCGCTGCGCCAAGTCGGCTGTAAACACGGTCGCCCCTCGTGCTCTGCACCGCGGGGCGCGCATAGTCCAGTGGCAGCTCCAGTGGTGATACCCCAGATAGCTTTTGCATCCAGTATTTCTGCTGGCCTTCCAGCTGCTCACCGCTGATATGCGTACGCTGCCATCTCGCATAATCACCGTATTGTACCGGTAATTCCGGCAGGTTTGCCTCTGTGCCTTTTACCGCTGCTCCGTACAGCGCTGACAGCTCCCTCACCAGTACCGATACCGACCACCCGTCTGATACAATATGGTGAAGCAGTACCAGCAGCAGGTAATTATCTTCCCGTCGTTTTAACAGCTCTACACGGAACATCGGCTCTGAGCTCATCTCGAAAGGGCGTTCCATATAGCTCCGGATATACGCTGTTTCTACACCTTCTGCGATATCTTCCCGGTAGCTCATCTCCCAACTCTCAGCGGGGAGTATTTCCTGGTAACCAACCCCTTCTTCTTCCCGAATCACCGTACGTAATATCTCATGGCGCTTTACCAGTTCTGACAAAGCTTTACCTAAGGCTGCCCTGTCCACCGCTCCGCTCAGCTCCAGCACCGCCGGCATATGGTACTGCCCGCTGCCCCCTAACTTATCAATAAACCACAAGCTCTCCTGCGAATACGACAACGGGAAACGTCGCTCGCCTCCATTTCGTTTAATTATTGAGCGTAAGGGCTCTGCCGTACCTTGTTCCTGCAGGTAACCGCACAGCGAACGCAGGCGCGGATATTCAAACACCGCTTTCACGCCCAGCTCTATACCAAAAGCCTTACGGATCGATGAGATCAGCCGGATGGCCAGCAGTGAATGGCCGCCTAATTCAAAAAAGTTATCATTTATGCCTACCCGCTCTACACCCAGCAGCTCTACCCACAAGGCAGCCATCTGTACCTCTTCCGGTGTTTCAGGCACTGCATAATCCTCCGATACCAGGTGCCCTATCTCCACTACTGGTAAACGGGCCTTATCTATCTTCCCGTTGGCCGTTAAGGGCATCTCCTCTAAAAATATTACCCGCGATGGTAACATATACTCCGGTAAACGGGTACCAAGCGACTGTTTAATAGCGTCGGCATCAATCGAAACCTCCGAACCCTCAAGCGTAACAAAAGCAATCAGGTGATGGCTGCCACTAAGTTCTTTATGTATAACAATAGCTTCTTTTGTGCCCTCAACTTTAAGGATCTGATTGGCTATTTCGTCCAGTTCAACCCGGTGCCCGCGAATCTTCACCTGGTTATCCTGCCGGCCAAGAAACTCTAAAGTACCATCAGGGAAATAACGGCCCATATCGCCGGTTTTATAAAGGCGGATAGCTTTATCCTTTATAAAAGGATCGGTACCAAATACCGCTGCCATTTTTTCGGGAGCATTCAGATACCCGCGGCCTATTCCTATACCCGAAACCCAAACTTCGCCCTTAATTCCTATACCGCACAAATTATACTGGTCATCAACAACATAAATATTAAACCCATGCAGTGGCTTGCCAACAGGTACGGTAATATCGGTTACCGGCCCTGTCATGATGTAGTGTGTAATATCGTCCGAGGCCTCTGTTGGCCCATAGGCATTAACGAACGGGATACCGGGGAATATATTAAACCAACGGTTTACCAGCGCAGGCGAAACAGCCTCGCCGGTTACAACGAGATGGGTAAGCGACGAAGCAAGGTTACCGGAATTTCGCAGCGCTTCCTCGTCCAACAGTACCGCGAGGTAACTTGGCACAACTTCTAATATGGTAATACCATCTGTAATGACCGCATCAATGAATTTTTTCGCATCTAAAATGATTGCATTATCATAAATTATGGTAGTGCCACCGGCAATCAATGCTGCAAACATCTGCCAAACAGAAATATCGAAACTTTGCGACGCGTTTTGCGCAACAGTTGTCGCCCCGGTGATATCAAGATCTTCAACCTTGGCATATAAGTGGTTCAGCATCCCCCGGTGTTCAATCATTGCTCCCTTAGGTACCCCGGTTGATCCTGAAGTATAAATAACATAGGCCAACCCGGAAGGGGTACTCCTGCATAAACGCTGGCGGTTATCCGCCGATATAACTACCGGCTTGTAATTCCAATGGATACCTGAAAGACGATTTTTCTGTCCAAGTTTTTCACTGTTATAAAGCTCCTCATAATAAGCTGTACCATCGGCCTGATCAATACAAACGATGTTGACAAGGCAATCACAGGCATCTAATAGTGCCAGGGCCATCTCTCGGTATGTTGTTTCATAAAACAGCACCCGCAAGCCCGCATCGGTAATGATGGTTTTCATCCTGTCGGCAGGCAATGAGGGGTTTATTGGCAAGTAGGCATGTCCTGCTGTCCAGATACCGATAATACTCCGGATCATGCCGATAGAACGATCCAGCAATAAGCCAACAATGGTTTCGCTGGGCTCACGGATCTCTTTCAACAAAAATAAAGCTAGTCCATTTGCCTGTTCATGCAAATTGCTGTAGGTAATGCTTTCCAAACCGTACCTAACAGCAACTTTATCAGGAAACTGCGTGGCCATTTTCGTTATCAACTGATCCGCCGTATCCAATTCCAGGCTTTCGTTTTCATACTCGTCCGGCGCATATAACAAGCTTTCTTCGGGAGCAAGGTATTGCACGTCGTTTAATTTGATATCAGAACTGTATACAAACTGGCGCAATACATTTGTAAAGTGTTTACTGATCAGGGTGACATGCAATTCGCTGAGCAAATTGCTGTTATAACTGAAAACAACGGTTAGTCCGTTTGCCGATTCTGTTACATATAATGTAAAAACATAATTATTTTGCTCCTGGAAGTCAATGTTTTCCAGTTTCAACTGCTCACCCTGCGTCGATGATCCATCGAACGGGTAATTTTTGAAAACGATGACCGAATCAAACAGTCCATCATGAATATTAAGCCAATGATTGATATCTGTAAGAGGCGTTGTTTCGAACTCCTTAAGCCCGGTCAGGTTCTCGCCCAGTGCAGCCAGGAAACCGCGGATATTTTGTGCCGGATCAACATTGGCCTTAACCGGAATGGAGTTGATATACAGGCCAACTCTGTTTTCAACATCGTCCAGATGTGCAGGACGGCCCGAAACGGTGAATCCGTGTACAACTTCAGTTTTCCCGGTGTAACGGGATAACAGTAAAGACCATATCCCCTGTATGATCACGCTTGAAGTTAAGCGCTTTGATTTTTTAAATTGCTGCAGATCATCCATCAAGGCTCCTTCAATATCCAGCCTAAGGGTTTTATAAACACCGCCTGCCCTGTTACGGGAAACAGCCGATCTTACAAACGGAAGCAGCGTTCCTGATAAGTCGTTGCCAAGATATTGCTTCCAGAAAGCAGCCTCGGCAGTTTTGTCTTTATTTATGATATAATCAATGTAGTCTTGGTAGTTATCTTCTCTACCCGGTAATACCTTTTTTCCGGCGATCAGTTGTTGATAGTATGCCAAAACTTCTGTCACCATGGTTGGCATCGACCAGCCATCGGTGAGTAAATGATGTCCTGTCCATACCAGTTTATAGTGATTTGCCGATAGCTTCAGCAAATTGATCCGCATCAGCGGAGGTTCGGCAAAATTGAAGCCTTCTTGCCTGTCATCAGCCAAAAATCCGGTTACTAATTGTTCCTGCTCTTCCGGAGCGGCATATGTCAGATCTGTTATATTAAATGGCAGCACAACATCCTGATGTACACATTGTACGGGTACTTTAAACTCTTTATAATGGAAACTGCTGCGCAGAATGCTATGCTTTCTTAATACCAAATTCCAGCTCTCCTCAAACGCGCCAACATGTAAATCGCCCTTCAGGTCGCAACTTAGCTGTTCAAAATAGGCTTTTGAATTTTCGTCATAGATACTGTGAAACAGCATCCCTTCCTGGATAGGACTTAGCGGGTATATAGCCGATATGGTGTCCATACGGATATGTTGATCGGTCTGGTTAAAGAACTGATCGAGTTCTCTCCATGAAGCGATATCACTGATACGATAATCTGAAGGGGTTTTTACCTGTATTGGTTGATTGGTGCAATGCTGAATGATCTCTTTTAAACTATTGATATATGCATCACATACCCTGATAATACCATCGCTTTCATATTCATCTTCAAGGTAGCGCCAGTTAAAATTTATTTCATTGTTAATTATATAGCTGTTGATTTCAATTTTGTGCGAAAACTTATTGAGTTTTGAAATTGAGTCGCGCAGGCCATAACCGGTGTCTTCCAATATCCCGGTAGCATCTGACAAAGAATCCAGCTGCCCCAGGTAGTTAAATACCACATCGAACACCGCGTTGCTCCGCAGCTCGTCCTTTACCTCTTTAGATGGGTGCAGGTAACGCAGCGCCCCGTAGCTCAAACCCTTATCGGGTACTTCACGTAGCTGCTCTTTTATCGTCCTGATCAGTTCTCCCGTATTTTCCCTGCCTTCCAGCTCCAGCAGTACCGGGTACAGGCTCGTAAACCAGCCCGTGGTCTGGCTTACATCAGCGTCCTCCGAGATATCTTCCCGGCCGTGGCCTTCCATGCCGATCACTACCAAGGTCCGCCCCTGCCAGCTGCTCAATGTGCCCGCCAGCGCGCTCAGCAGCAGATCGTTGATCTCGGTATGGTAAGCGCCCGAGCTTTCCTGCAGCAGTTGCCTTGTTTCTTCTTTTCCAAGGCTTACCGTATGCGAGGCAGTGGTATGTTGTTCATGCTTTATGGCATGATCTGTGCGGTAAGCGGTCGCCTTAGATACGGTTTTACGCCAGTAGCCCAGGTGACCCTGTACACGGTCTGACGCGGCATATCCTGACAGCTTTTCATACCACTGCTTGTATGACCAGGTTTTTGGCTGTGCTACTTCCGGTGCGCCTGAAAGCTGTGCCGAAAGGTCTTCCAGTATGATCCGCCAGCTTACCCCGTCTACCACCAAATGGTGCAGTACGATGAACAGCCGGTTTTTTGCTTCTGTTTCACTTGTTATGACATGGACCATATAGCCTACCGGCCCTTTGCTGATATCCAGTTTAGACTGGTAACGGGCGCAGATCCCGCTTACCGTGTTCCCTTCGCCTGCCTGTTCTTCTGCCAGTTGTAGCCCCGGGCCTGAATACGATTGTTCCCAGCCGTTGTTTTTATTTTCGTAACGTAACCGCAGGCCGTCATGACGGCTGTTCAGGTAAGCTACCGAGGCGTTTAGCTGTTCTTTGCCGATAGATTTATCGATGCCCAGCAGCACTTCCTGGTTGTAATGGTTCACTTCGGCATAATCCTGTTCAAAGAACCATTGCTGGACCGGTAACAGTCCTGCCTCCCCTGAGAGTACTTCCTGTGATTTTTCCGGTTTTGTTTCTCCGCCTACTGCCGGGCCGCTCACCGCTTCGGCCAGCTCGGCGATGCTCTGGTGGCGGAAGATATCTCTTGGCTGCAGCACCAGGCCCACCCTCCGGGCACGGCTTACTACCTGGATCGTGATGATCGAATCGCCCCCCAGCTCAAAAAAGTTATCATGGATGCCTACTTGCTTAATGCCCAGCAACTCTTGCCAGATGCCCGCCAGTTTGGCCTCGGTCTCTGTCCGCGGCACTTCGTAGTTTTTGCCTTCCTGCTCATTTCCCTCAGGCGACGGCAAACGTTTTTTGTCGATCTTGTCGCTTAAATTATACAGGAATTGTTCGAGGAAAACATAATCGGCCGGTATCATATAAGCCGGGAAAAGACCGGTTAGATAGGTATGAAGCGCCTGCTTAATTTGCTGTTTGTCTTCAGTAACCTGGTCGGCAATGATTACATAACCAACCAATATTTTGTTACCATTGTTTGCTATTTTGATAGCTGCAGCCGATTCGCGGACAAGATGATGATGGTTCAACGCGGTTTCTATTTCGCCAAGTTCAACGCGGAATCCCCTGATCTTCAGCTGATCGTCCTGACGACCTAAAAATTCCAACTCGCCGTTCGTATTCCAGCGTGCCATATCGCCGGTTTTATATAGTATATCTCCAAGTGTGCCCGGAAAGGGGTTTTTAATAAACTTCTCGGCTGTTTTATCTGGCATCTGCCAATATCCAGCGCCTACGCCAACTCCCGAAACACATAATTCGCCGGCTTCGCCGATGGGCACAAGGCACTCCTTTCCATCGAGAAGAAAAACATTCATATTGTGAATAGGTCTTCCGATAGGAACCTTTTTGGTGACTGAAGGTAAGGACGATAAAATGATTTGCTGGGTAATATCATCTGATGCCTCGCATGGCCCGTAGCCATTAAGCACTTTACAGGCGGGAAATACCGAAAGCCAGTCGTTAACCAGCGGTGCCGGTACTTCTTCTCCAACCATCATAATCCATTCCAGGTTTTCCAGCCGCGGAGCAGGAGTAATATTCATAAAGTAATTACACAAACCGGTGAGATATGAAGGAACAAATTCAACAATAGTTACCTTGTTGTATGATAATATCCGATGAACTTTATCATAATCCAGCAGATCATCTTTATCGATAATCACTACGATTCCGCCCTTGCACAGCGGTGCTAACATTTGCCACACGGATATATCGGAGGCAATACTGGCGCTTTGCAGAAATTTGAAGCCATCTTTAAGCTCTAACATCTCTATCTCGGCAAAAATATGATTCAATGCCCCGTCATGCCGGGTGATGGCCCCCTTCGGATTACCTGTAGAACCCGAAGTGTACAACATATAAGCCCAGCTTGAAAGCTGATTGATATTACCCAGCGGCTTATAAGAGGCCGCTTCTATATCCGACCTATCCCTGGTACGGACTCCCATTGTTTCCAACTCGATTTTTTGTTCCGCCGGTAGATCATCAATACAAACGATTGTATCCAGTATTCCAGGCGTGATAAGTGGTATTAATTCTTTTACCAATGAAGAATAGGTGATCAAGACCCTGATACTGCTGTCTTTTAAATAATTAAAATTTCTTTGCGGTGGGTTTTGCGTATCCAGCGGAACGTAAACTCCACCAGCTTTAAGAATTCCTAGCAGTGCTGCCACCACCTCAAAACACCGATGCATACAAACAGCTACAAAGGCTGGTTTTTCAGATCCATAAAATTGTCGTCCCAGTTGGTTAGATAATCGATCAAGCTCCAAATAGGTTATCTTCCTACCATTGTGAACTATAGCAACTGCGTTAGATGCAATTGCAGCTTGCTGTTCAAAGACCATATTTATAGGATGTTGAATATCCAGATCGACCGCCTGAGCATTAAATGCTTCCCGGGTAACATTCTGAAGATTGGTTAGCTGTTTTACCTCAGCAGGCGGCAAAATATTAATGTCGGCTATTAAAGTTTCAGGCTGCGCAAATTGACGGATGATATATATGGTCCGGCTTATTAATCGCTCCGTTTCCTGGTAGCTAAAATATTCAAGCTGATAATCGGCCTGAAGAATCATTGGTTGCTGATCTCCAAAATCTTTCCAAGTAACCTGAAGTGGTAGATCGGAATATGTGCTATGCACATCAACAACCTGAGCTTTCTGGCCCTTAAATACAATGTCGAACTTAAACAGACTATAGTCTACCGTGATATCAAATAATTGCTTCCGACCACCTTGAAGAAGTTTTAAATCATTATTAAGATGTTTCAAAGGATACCCCATGTGCCGGTACGAGCCAAGCTGCTTTACTCGGATATCTGATAAAAACCTACCCGCCGAAAGCTCTTCGTTAAACACTATATGCAAGGCCAGTATGTTGGCAAAAGTTCCGGTAATTTTAAGCTGGTCTCTAGTCCGGTTAAAACTATGCACACCAAAAGCAAACTCATTTTGGTTTTCAATCCGGTTGTAATAAATTGCTAGGGCAGCAATAGTAAGTTGTTGTAAACTGCACCGGGTAAGCCTGCTGATGTTAGCAAGCTCGGCGGATAATTCCGCATCAATCACTTTTGTAAAAGTGGCCGCATTTAATACTTTATCACCCTGATAGTTATATCTTTTATGCAGAAGTGGCTCTGCATTGAATGTCTGAAACTGGTTGCCCCAGTAATCTTTGTCGGCCTGGTACTTATCAGAGTTCAGGTAATGATGCGATTTCACAATCTCATCAATAAAAGAGGCATACGGTTCCCTTTGTACAGGTGCAGCTACGCCCGTTTTAACCGCATATTCATCAAAAATATGTTTGGTATATAACGTTGTTGCAAAGCCATCCATCAGCATATGATGATACCTGAAGAAATAGAAATTCCTAGTATCTGAAACCCTGATAATATAATGCTCATAAAGCTGGGTAAAAAAGTCGAACGCCTTATTAAACCTGTCTTGCATCCATATTCTTGCCGTTTGTTCTGCATTTTCAACTTTTCTGAGGTCTAAAAAGTATAATTCGGTCTGCCTGGCCTGATCGTGTATGAATAAGCAAGGCGCATCATCCTCAATACCCACTTCAATTTTGTAGATATCAAAGAAGCCGGGAAGTTCCCTAATTACTTCTTCAAATTTTTGTTCATCCAGACTTCCGTTTAAAATGACGTATCCCCCTACATTGTAATGAGGTTTACTATTGTCGGTAAGTTGGTCAAAAAATAAGTTTTCCTGCGTAGGATGTAAACTGATTTGCTGTTTCATTTAAAAGAATTTAGCCGTACTGGTTTGAATTATATAATACCCGAAAGCATTGAGGTACAAATAGTTAAAAGAAATAAGCTATGGATATATTATAAAATGCACGGTTGGAAAACTTCCAGAATTGTGTGCACAGGTAAAAGGTTGGTTGATCACAACGGTGCCATAAACAGAAGTTCATCGGCACATGGCAAAAGCTTGCGGCAAAAGGGTTAGGAACTGGGTTCCATAATGGCAACAACTATTTTACGTTCGCCTTTATATGCGTTTCGGCCATGAGCTGTCAACATATTATCAAGCAGCAATACATCGCCAGTTTGCCATGGAAAATAAACCCGCTCTGCTTCATAAACAGATTTAATTTCCATATAATCCTCATAGGTTATTTCTGATCCGTCACCGTAAAAGGTATTTGAAGGCATCAGATCTTCGGGAAGGTCATCCTCAGGCGACAAGTTCATTTCTGTATATATACTGTACTTGTTAAAAAAATAAGCATGATTGAACCATATCAATTCTCCAGTAGAGGGGTGTTCACAAATTGCCGGTCTTTTCCATTGTATCAGTAGATCTGTCCCGTTTCTAAATATGCATTTAATATTATTTTCTCTGCAAACGTTGATTACTTCCTGTTGATCATCTGTTTGAAAAACTTCCTGCCATGGCATACCGATATGCGGCGACAATAAACGCTGATACAATACACCTTTATCCCTGAATTTATTAATCAGGCCGGCACTCAAACCTTTTATCACCCGGCGGTTATCTGCAATAGGCGTTTCGCCCTGCTCCTGCGGCGCAATAATGCAGCAAAACATAATCTTCTTGCCCCAAACATAACTGTATGAGGATTCGCTATGCATATTTATAGTGCGCGCGCTTGGGTAGGTTGTGGAAACGTACACATTATCAGCAAGTGAGTACCTCGGCGACGACCTGAACATATAAGGTATAGGGTCTGCATTAAAACAGGTCGCCAAACCGTTGAATTTCTCTATTGTATCCATATCAAAACCCCTGAACAGGATGGCACCTTTTTTTGATAACAGGTTTTCAACGGCATTCAGGTTTTCTGCTAACCATTCCCGGAGTGACAAACCCTGCTCCTGGGCAGATATTGATACGAACGATTCACTGTCGTAGGCCAGGGGGGAAACTTTTACAGCAATCTCCTGAATTTGAGAAGCTTCTTTGCTAACATTTGAAATAACAGTATCCATGATTTTATTTTTATTGTAAATTGAAACTTCAGGGAAATTAACGGCAACCTCCAGCGGCTAAGATTAAGTAAGCGTTAGAATGCCGGGGAATTACAGATTGTGGGATTTTTCCCACCTTTTGACGAGACAGCCTAAAGCTGCCGCTACAGAAGATGCTTTTTTTTCCTGCGCTATATTGAAATATATGGAACAACAGTAGCATTACCGGCAGCTTTACACAAACCTAGTGGCAAACGCAATATGCAATGATATGACCGGATCAGTTTTTCAATACCTGGTCAAGTGCAGAAAAGAACCTGCTCCTGAAAAACACATCATTCTGCAGATACGATTCCCGGTTTTTTTGCCCGAGTTCGAAAAGATCATCCCTCTCAAGCAGCTCGCCAATCACTTTACCTATATGTGATGGACGTACAGTTGTTTTATGGCCTAAAAAGCTTGATAAATTTTTTTTCTTATAAACCGGAATCAAAAAATCTGATGTAAGTTCGTTCATCGGCGCATGATCCGTAGTAACAACCACGGCCCCGCAAGATTTCGATTCATTGATACAATGCCCAAACCCTTCCATTTCACAAGGGTAAATATGAATCAACGATTTATTCATCAGCCTTTTGAAACTTGTGTACGGTAAAAAATTTCTGTAAAGTTTAATATTAAGGTTGTTTAGTGAATGCTTATACTTTGATGTAACCAAGTTTAAGCAGGGAAGCTGTTCCTTTTTCCAGGCCTCAATTAAAAACCGGGTGCCTTTTGCTTTAGATTTTCCTTGCGAATGGAAACACTCGAGACGCTTTAGACCTTCCTGATAATGATCTAAAGATGTAAAACCGGTAAAAATAACCCTGTCATGGTATTTGGTAAATATTTCTGTAGCATAATGTGTTTTACAAAAAATAGCATCGAATTTTTTAAGATGGATAAGCCATTTTTTATAAAACCACTCTTGGTTGGGGATAAGTATATTTTTTTCCCCAAGATAACGTGTATCCACCACTTCGGTATGAATGCAAACATCGCAATTAGGATGTAGAGGGTTATATTTTACAATACTTCTGAAATCAACCTGAATGCCCTTCTGTTGCAATATAGCTATCAGCAGATTCTTGTCTTTTGCTAACCCCACACCGTTCTCGAGGCCGACTATTGTTATAAACATTGTATTATAAATAAATCTTAGCGGTTCTATTTCACTTCGTCCTTTATCATTTTTTACTCCATATTGTTAAGGTCTATTAATACAGATCTCTCCAATAATAAAACCCTGATCAATGCTTTAAAGCTTCCTCTGTGCTCCACAATTTCACAATCCATTCCAGCTAAAGGACCACTTTCAATTAAATAACGCCCACTGATATCAAACTTCTCGTCAGAAACCTCATAATATTCGTCCGATCCTACAACCTGTTTAATATCAGCTATTGTTTTTTCAGAAACTTTAGCGGGAACTTTTCCTATGCGCACATAGTTAACTACCCCTCTCGTGTCGGCGCCTTTTAAAAACTCCTTTGCTGATGACAGATATACAAAAGCATAAGAAGGAAACATGATCACAGACGAGAGCTTTTTTTTAATACCGTGTGTTGTTATTTTTTGCATTTGCGGTAAAAAAGTATCAATACATTTTTCCTTCAATTGCTTTACAACGTTTTTTTCCTGCTTTGGCCGGGTATACAGTAAGTACCACCCGGGCGTAAACTTTAGCATCTGTGCGTCCATTGGCCACTTTTAATTTTAAATATGTTTCCAGATATGCCTCGTCATAACGTGGTCAATCTTCCGCTGCTGACATTTAGTTAAGTGAATTAACCCAATAGCAAAAGCTTTTTTAAATTAATTATAGTAACACTCAATAAATATTATATATAATGCACGATTTGCTATAATTAATCGGGCAAATAATTTAATTTTAACGCATATTCCCGCTGCACAACGAACCTAAATTTGCAATGCCTTTATGAAATTGAATTGTATTATTATTGATGACGAATTACATGCCATCTCTGAATTAAGCGAACTAATCAATTTAAATGCAAACCTGAACCTTCTAAATACTTTTGTTGACGCACGGGACGCTATTGCTTATCTGCAGGAAATAAGTCATGTTGATATTGTTTTTTCAGATATCAGCATGCCCGCCCTTAATGGCCTGAATGCCGGAAAAATGCTTAATAAGTATTGCAAGTTCCTGATATATGTAACGGCACATAGAGAGTTTGCACTTGATGCTTTTGGCGTAAACGCAGCAGGATACCTGACAAAGCCAGTGATATATCTGGAATTCATGGAAAGGATGGAGATTGTTTTTGAAAAATATGGATCAGCGGTCGAGCGGAAACTGCCCAAAGATGCTATCCTCTTTGTAAAAGGAGGATTAAAGAACAGCTTTATCAAAATCAACTATAACCATATTGTGTATATCGAGGCATTACTTAATTATATTATTATACATACGGAGAGCAATTCGTATATAACTTATATCACGTTAAAAAAAATGGAAGAGAAGCTTATAAACCAAGAAGAATTTTTCCGAATAAGCAAATCAATAATTGTATCGCTTAACTATGTAACAAAAGTAGATGGCAACATGGTAATGATGTCTAATAGAAAGAGCCATGAACTAGGCGTTAAATACAAAAGTGTGTTCCTTGAATTTCTCAAGAAACGCACTTTAAACCCGTAAAATCTTAATTACGGCATCATATTATTCCGGTGGTAATAACTGTGGTAGCTGTAACTGTTGTTGGATCGGTAGAAAAATTAGAGGCTATTTCCCTATTGTTTTTTTTGTAGATGAAGATAGATTTCCTGACGATTTTAGAATGTTTTCTTGGCGTGAACATAGGTCATTTTGATTTTGTATAGCCAATTCTATTTAACTTTAAACTCTCCATCGTTTTTATTATAGTACATGCATAGATTATTATATCAAGTGTTAAAAAAGGGGATTGAAACTCATAAAATGCATATCCTGAGCTGGTTTATATTTATCACGTATGAGGTACTTGTTTCGAAGATATTGATCGGGCGTTTTGAAAGTTTTTGGTATTATCTATCTTTCTACCTGTTAAACCTTGCGCTCTTTTATACACATGCTATAGTTGTTTTACCGTATGCGATCGACAGCACCAATTCAAAGTTCTGGAAAGCGCCATTTATCATAATTATTGAAATGTTGGTGTATTGCGCACTTTCAGAATGTCTCTCGAACACATTGAACATCTTTCTAAAGGGCTCTGAAATACCTTTTCATTCGTTGCAATTAAAATACATTGCCGCTACTGTTTGGCGGGGTATCTATTTTTTACTCTACAGTAGCGGGTATTATTACCTTTTAAACTATCTAAAAAACATCCGTACCAGCAACGCCCAGCAACTCGAAATTGAAAAAATGAAGAATCAGCTTTTGCAAACAAAAAAAGATTTTTTACGTGCGCAAATCAATCCTCATATTATATTCAATACGCTCAATTATGTAAAATTTGCTTCAAAAAGCAATGGGCATAACGCAGACGAAGCCATCATGCGCTTATCTTCCATTATGAGGTTTGCACTGGAGGATAATATAGGGGAGATTATACCGCTCAGGCGCGAATTAGAACAAGTTGACAATCTTATTATTTTGAATCAACTAAGGTTTAACGATCGTGTAAAGATAACGTTAACTAAAGAAATCGAAGACGAAGAAACTAATATAATTTCCCTTTGTGTTATATCATTGGTTGAAAACATTTTCAAACATGGCTATTTGTTTGACGAGCAATTTCCGGCAATTATCTACCTCAAATGCGATGCTGAAACTTTTCAATTTCACAGCACAAATTTGCCCGGAGATTACATTTCTCACAACAGCAATCAAACCGGTTTAAGAAATATCGATTCGCGGTTAGCAGGTATTTACAACGATTCCTATCAATTCAAATACGGGATGCTTGGTAATTTATATTGTGTTGATTTAAAAATATATTTTCCAAAACATTCACTTTAAATTTAACTACCAGGATTTCCAATAAAAATTAAATGAACTTAGTTATTAATTCAACCGCTATTTGCCGTACACCGGCATTTTCCTTTAACGAAGATCTTAAGAACGTTTGGCCGGACCTGAAGATGCTCATCAAAGAATCTTCGCCTCAATTTTATGCAGAAGTAGCCGGGATAACATACGAAGAAATTACCAATCTTCACCCTAAACTGCAGTTTACCATATGGAAGTATTTCAACAGGGCTAAATTCAGAGCTACACCTTACGGTAAATTTGCTTCCTTTTCAGTTGTCCCTATCAAAAACACCGGAACTTCAATGGTTAAGCTGAAAAACAAATGCATCTGTCATTCCCTGGCAGACTGGCCCGAAACAGCAAATATCGATTTCAATGCTGAACTGCTACTTAAGAAAGCAACCTTTTTTATTTCAAATTCCACCTATTACAAATGTGGAGCAGAAATACGTTACCTATTTTTCGAAAACGAACAATTTGAGTTGGCAACTGTTAAAAGTAGCTTCTTAATTAAACAGTTGCTAAAGTTTTGTTTAAGAAAAAAAACAACGGACGAGTTAAATATCTTTGTGACCGAAAAACTAAAAACAAATGCGGAAGAAGCAAAGGCCACACTATTAATGATGCTTGATGCTCAACTGCTAATCACTGACGTGTCTTTGAACATAACTGGCGAAGATTATTTCAAAAGAACCAGTTTCAGGCACTCAAAAACAACTAAAAAATACCTAATCAGTGAGCGAAAACTGCTTTCGGGCCATATTAGCCACACACATCTGGCTAATATTAAGGGTAGTATAGAGTTGCTCGCGGATATAATTCCCAACAGCGAAAACAAGGTACTGGACGACTTTAAAAAGGCGTTCATCAGCAGGTTTGAACACAAACTCTTGCTTTTACAAACAGTGCTCGATCCTGAAACAGGAATTGGCTATTCTGGCTTTGAGCAAAAGCAAGAAGATGAAAACCTAGTTAAGGAGCTGCTTGCCCTGCAAAATAAATCATTACCCGCCATGCCACCAATAAAGGATAAATGGCTGATCCAAAAAATATGCGCAGGGGAAAACATCCGGCTGGAAGACCGCCTCCAAGCTCCTCAGGCAATGGATAAGATTAATTTACCCAATAATTTCAGCGCCTTGTTGTCAGTAATTAACGAAGATATTATAATGGAGATATGCGGTGGAGTAACCGCGACATCCTTGATGGGGCGGTTTACTATGGTGAGCAACGCTCTCGAGGAACTTGCCATTACGATCACTACAGATGAACAGGATATCAACTCTGACTTATTATTTTTTGATATAGCTTACCATGGCGACAGGCAGGTTGACAACGTAAACCGCCGCAAATCTATTTATCCTTATGAGCTTCCGATACTTACTTGGACCGACCATCCGCAGGTATTGAACGTAAACGATTTATACGTAACGGTAAGAAACAATCAGGTTATGCTTTTTTCCCGAACCTATAATAAGCGCGTGATCCCGAGGCTTGGTTCGTCTTACAATTACACCCGGTCATCACTTACTTTGTTCAGATTTCTTGCCGATCTGCAAAAGCAGCATCTTCAAACCAATTTCACTATCAATATTCAGGAAATGGTACCGGGACTTGACTATTACCCGCGGTTATCTTACAAAAACATAACACTTAATTTAAAAAAATGGCTGATTCCTGCCAGGTTTTGTGCAACACATTTTTTAAAATCGGTAGATGCAGTACCATCGTTCGAGGCCTGGATAAAACATACTGAAACAGTATTTTTCAGATGTGGACAACATGATCAAAAGCTTTATTTTGATTGTGAAAACAATCAGGATTTGCTCTCATTCCTGATGTATGCCCGGGGCAAAACAGACCTTTATATAGAAGAAGCACCATTACCATCGCGTTCTTTTTTTCGAAACGAATTCGAGATGCCTTTTGCCGCTGAGATTATATTGAGTATTCAGCACCGGCAACGTTCATACGAATCACTGCAGATAGCCCCAAATGAATGGCCGGCGAAAAAAAGGCAAATGAGCCTACCCGGTCAAGAATGGCTTTATTTTGAAATATATTGCCATTATACACAAAGCAATCTAATACTTACCAGCTTTGTGGCCAAGTTCATACGCCTTCACCAAAACAAAATAAAAAAATGGTTTTTTGTGAGATATGACAAGCCTGCACCACACCTCCGCATCAGGATAAAACTCAATAATACAGGAGATTTTCAATTACTAGTCATAGCATTTACCGATGGACTAAAAAATCGTATGGGCAGCTCCCTGATTCATGATATTATAATTAAAACCTACTACCCCGAAACAGAACGTTATGATGCTATAAACATGGATAGCATTGAACAATGTTTTTATGAAAGCAGCAATTACATAGTACAGCTACTAGATTATGAGCCATACCAACCACTACAATACAGTTTGACCATGAACTTAATGGACGAGGTTTTGGCACTTTGCGAATTCGACTTAAAAGAGCGACTTGCCTTTTACCAATCGATGGCTAACCTTTTTGCGAAAAAAATGCAATTAAAAAGTGATGCGTTCAAGAAAATCAACAAATCTTTTAAATACCTGAAATCACCTCTGCCGGTAGCAATACAGCGTGAAAAGCGATTGGCGCTTCTGCAGGACATATTATCGAAACAATTTGCTGCTGCGATCAGCGCGTATCAACCGACATTACGCACCAAACTCATTGCCGATCTTTTTCATATGCACGTAAACCGCATGTTCGATACAGATCAGCGGATGAACGAGCTCCTGGTTTATCACTACTTGGTTATCCAGAATCAAAAAATCAATGCCAGCAAACCTTAAAAAAAGAATAATTGCTCGGGTATTATGGTTAAATGAAATGGGATAAATCTATTTTACTGTATTATTCGCCGGTCACCACTTAGCTGATAAAATTGTATTAAGCAGCGCGATAACATTCCTCAATGTAGTCGGTGGGTGTAAATACGCTTTATATTGACTGAGGTGCTTTTATCGCTCCAACAAGAACTGCATGATATGTTAACTACGGATGCCAACGGGAATATTATTAATGATGAAACACAAACCGTAACTACAGATACATGCGTTATCGGCTCGTTCATTTTACTGTGTCTTAAAGTTAAAAATCATAATCAATATTTAACTGTCACAGTTGAATATTACACCCTCTTAATAAAATCAACCGTTTAAGTATCTGATGTCTTACCTGAATGAAGAACTACTAGAATTGTCTGCGTATTAGATTCTTGTCAATACGCGATTTCAATTTTAGCGCCTCCCTTAACGTTTTCTATAATCTTCTAATTTCTTTCTGCTCATTACTTAACATCGATAACCTTACTTTGCCTATTTCACTTCTTTTTTGCAGGTTACCCCGGTTTATGATTCTCCATATCTAGTCAAATCCTACTGCGGCTTCCTTTACCAATATCATAGTGTCAGATAGCTTCTGATCTATCTTTTTAAACGCTACATCAGATGTACATTTTATAGTTTAAGTTGAAATTATAGAATAAGGCGTTTAAACGATCCATGATTTTTGCAAAGTTAATGGCACACTGCTCACCATCGCTTTAATAAGGTTGTGGAACATGTTGTCTGGGTACTTAAGCCTGTTAAACCGGTAGCAGAATTCGTCAAGATAACTTTGTAAGTGTGAACAATGATGGTGTATTCCCCTTAGCCATGCCTTGAATATCATGATTTGCCTGTGCATCAAGGGAAACCCCTTGCCCTTATTAGAGTTTTCCTGTTTTAAATTAGGAAAGTCCTTTTTACAAGGGATATAGCCAGTCCAGGTATCTGCTTTAATTTCTGCTTCGGGAACTATTTTTTCCAATAGAAATGTGCCAAGTTCATCGCTACCGGCATTGGGGATTACTTTTGCATAACAGCGATGTATCCCAAAAGCATCCACCTGGATGGCCATGACCACCTGCTGTTTCTTTTCAACCCCTCTTCCTGTTTTGCCTGTTTCCGGGCCGCCGACAAAAAACTCGTCGATTTCTATACATCCATCCAAAAGGTTGTTCCCTGAACTCCGCATCGCTTCCTGTACTTTGTGTTGAAAAAACCAGCAGGTCTTTTGACGTAAACTCAACTGGCGGGACAGTTCATAGCTCGAAATGCCTTTTTTATTGCAGGACATCGTATAAACGATATGAAACGCCTTGCGTAAAGGAAATTTGAGCTTATGAAACAGCGTACGCGCTGTAGCTGATTCAGAATATTTGCATTTTGAACAGATCCGCGTGCCGGCTAGCTTGCCATTATGATAATGAGTATGGCCGCAATTACCGCATTGGTAGCCATTTTCCCACTTTAATTCAGATAAGTATGCCCTACACTTATCGTCCGTTGAGAACCTTTCAGTAAATTCGAGTATATTCAGTCCTTTAAACATAATTTTATGTGCCGTTAGTAACTTGCACTACAAACATACTAAAAATATTAGTATTATTAAACGCCTTATTCTATGAAATTAATATAGTTCAAATCTTCCGTTAATTTCAATCATATCCATAAGCAGTAATTTTACTAATACAATTATAGCTAATTTGGCTGGTTCATTATTAAAAATTTGATTTCATATGGGTTAGCTTCTGCCGTGATACCAACGTCTATTTTTCCCGGCTTCGATTGGAAAAAGGTATCTAAGTCACTTTCCGGAAGTTCAACCCATGCTAGAGAAACGAGCTTTCCATTGTTTGTCGTTCCCAAAGTATTTGAGTACAGTACATTTCTGCCATTTTTCAGTTTGATAGCACCATAATCGTTCACTTCCTGTGTGCAAGTATTATAACTTAATAGGTGAATGCGTATTTTAGTTGTTTGCCCTTCAAGAAACGGTGCAAAGCCAATATTGTATAATCGATTGTTCTCTCCACAGCATAAAGTCAAAGATGTACCTGAAGTTGGAACCTGACCGCGTTCTGAATCGATGCACAATTGACCGGAAAATTTAATTCTCATATTGTCAGGATCGATTCTAATTATCACACCGGCAAAATGAATTATTGCAATGATTGAATCGTTTTGTTCGTCCCAGAGTGCCGGATGCCACATTTGCGTAAAAAGAGGCCCATCTTTTTTAAGATTCGATAAGAATTTATCGGCAGACAATTGGTCGACATTCCATTTGTCTTGATTCCAATTGTATCGTTGTGCTGCTTCAAAAACAACATTTAACAAGTTGTCATGTATTAAGTTGACTTTTCGTAGCACAGGGTCCCAAAAGTGTACGGAGCCGTCGACTGTGCAGAAGAATAGGCTACCATTTCGACTGCAAATGAGAGAGCGGCATACGTTATCAGTTCTATCAAAGATGTTATACTTACCAATCTTATACCATTCGTTTTTTGCTATATTATATTCCAGTAAATACGCGCCTGGCCAAGTCATGACATAAATTATTCCTCGTCTTATGTCTATTTCCAATGATATTATTCCTTCATCAGGAATTGGTGTGCCCCAGTCTTCAATTTCTTCCGTATCAATATCAATAGACAACAGACGTCCTCCCTTATAAGGTGAATATCCTTTTAAGTCTTTTTGATAATATCCTAGATGAGTTCCAAAAAAAGCTTTTCTGTTATATTGTCGAAAAGGGGTGTGGATCTTTCCATGTGCCACACAATGCTTTTCATCAGCAAAAATCTCAGGATACTTGGTAAGCTCTTTTAGACAAAATGTATTGGAATCAAAGACAAATAGATCCGCTTGTTCATCTATTTTGTGTTTACAAACAGCAAAATAGACTTTGTTCTCTATAACTGATAAGCCGCCCCAATTACCAGATGCGAATCGATTGGGAATATCAAAGGAATCTGCAAATATTTCTTTCATGTTTGATATATCTAGGTTGCATTTTCAATAAAAGTGGCTGTTTTATTAGAAACGATGATCTTCCTTATTCAAAGCTAATCATCTAGTTTTGGAATTGCAATGTTTTATTGAAGAGATTTTATCAGCCATACAATTTGTTGACTGACAAAACTAGATTTCACCTGTTTTGAAAAATTCAATTTCTTCTTCCTAGGATGAAAATTGATACTGAATAACTTCCGCCTTTAGAGCGATGATATACCTATCGGTAAGTTCGAAATAGATGGGATGGGTTGATTTCTCCTCTTCATTCAACCCTTCCTGGCTTGTGAAATGGCTTCCATCATTTCATCATACAATTCTTCGGCAAATTCTATTCTCATAAGTCCGCCTGATTAAAACGAATATTTATTAAGCGGCATGTACTTTAAACCTAAATATTTATTTATGGCAGGTATAGCTGCTGGTATCCAAGGTCGTGGATTAGGATTTGGAGATATTTTAGTGGCTGAACAGTCTTGGGATTATGGGAGTGGAAAAATGGTCGAAACGGAAAAAGGTAATAATGGTGAAATAACGGACATTTTTTTTGAACCAGATACTCGCGACATTCAATTAAGTGCTGATCTCAAGTCTAAAATAAATGCTTTTAAATTAACAAAAGCTTCAGTCTTAGATCAGATACAAAACAATTGGCAAGGGGATTCTCCACCAACAAAATTGCAATTACATTTGGGGCCAATTGAAAGTGGTCATATGTTATATCGAGTGAATCTACTCTTAATAACATTAAAAATCATCAACGAAAACTGTTGGGCATAGAAATGGAAACTTTTGGTGTATACTATGCTACTTCTCATAGTTCAGAACCGCAAACAAAAGCTATTTCAATCAAGTCTATGTCTGATTATGGTGATGGTAAAAAAAATGATAAATATCAAAAATATGCTGCCTATACCAGTGCGCAATTTGTTTATCAATTCATTAATAATGCGAATTAAGAGTTAAAGATAGGGATTAAGAACGCTGCAGCAATTTTACCAAAGACATGGACTAGTGTTAAGTTAAATGTAGAATGACGTAATTTGTTATAATTTTGTACCTTGGTAAAAAAAACGAATGATACGATATAGCATAAAACTAACGCAACCAGAAGTTGAGGAACTGCATAATATTGTTAACAAAGGGTCTCATACTTCGCAGACATTCCGCACAGCATATATATTATTGAATTGTGATGAAGGGGAATATTCAGAAAAAATCACCAATGAACAAATAAGTAAGGTGCTTAAGATCGGGATGCGCACGATAGACCGGGTGAAGAAAAAGTTTATCGAAGAAGGTTTTGAAGCTGCATTAGAAAGGCGTTTAACGTCCAGAAAGTACGGGATAAAGGTAGATGGGGATATGGAGGCAAAGTTAGTATCACTTTGTTGCAGTGGGCCGCCTAAGGGCTATGCGAAATGGTCATTAAGGTTGCTGGCAGATAAAATGGTGGAGTTGAAATATGCAGAAAGCATATCGTATGTAACAGTGGGCAACGTTTTTAAAAAAATGAACTTAAGCCCTGGAAAGTAAAGGGCTGGGTGATACCGCCAGAAAAGAACAGTGGGTTCGTGGCCAATATGGGACGGGTGCCGGATGTTTATAAGAAACCGTATGATGAAAGATTTCCGGTAATATGCATGGACGAACCGCCCAAGCAGTTGATAGAAGAAGGCAAAGTGGGATTACCTGTAAAACCGGGACAAGAGGCAAGGGTAGATTAGGGGTACATCAGGCATGGCGTTGTAAATATCTTTATGGCCAATGAACCATTGAAAGGTACCCGGATGGTGGAAGTTACGGAATCTAAGACAAAAAAGGATTGGGCAAAATTCGTTAAAAGAATAGCAGATGAGCTGTATCCGGATGCCACAAAGGTTACATTGGTCATGGATAATTTCAAAACCCATGCAGCTCCGGCATTTTATGAAACGTTTGAACCACAGGAAGCTAAGCGGCTATGGGACAGGTTTGAGTTCATATATACACCCAGACATGGAAGTTGGCTGAACATGGCAGAAATAGAACTGCATGTGTTAAACGGACAATGCCTGAACAGGCACATTGCCACCATGGATAAAATCAAAGAAGAAGTTGGTGCATGGCAGGAAAACCGAAATAACAAGAACAGTAAAATTAACTGGCAGTTTACTAATGGGGATGCAAGAATAAAACTGAAAAGACTTTATCCGTCAATTTATGATTAACTTAACACTAGTTGATCCAACAGATCTTCTTTGTTGATATTTTCCCCATATTCCACTTCGTTCATGACCCGGTAAATACCGTTAGCTACCACATCATGAACTTTTTTGGACAATCTTAACTCGTTTTTTCTTAACCGTTCCCGGTTATCCAATTGTTGCTTGCGATACCAGAACACTCCAAAGGTAGTTCCAACTATTACGAATATAATTACCCCTGCCAGCTGATAGCGTTTTGCTGTATTTTCTTGTTGTAACTTTAAGTTATCCGCCTTGTGTTTTTGCACATTATAACGAATTAGTGCAAACTGATTTTTAGTTGCATTGTGTGCTGTCTGCAAACTATCATCCAGATGCTTGTACACGGTAAAATAGCGGCGGATATCTTTAGCTGGTTTGAGCTTAATGAGCGAATTTAAAGCACTTAGTTCATCTTCCGGACTATTAATTTTATGCGCCAGTGCATACCAGTGGTCGGCATAAAATACGGCAGAATCTTGCCTTTGATTTAGATAAAAGTCGGTTAAATGAGCATAGCTTGAATTTATGCCAGTAACATCTTTTTCTTTAATGCGGATTTGTAGTGCATCTAACAGTTTCGGAACTGGATTAAACTTAGAATTTTGACGCCATTTGGTGGTGACCATATTGGTAACCAACTGGGCATAAGCTTTACCTTTCGGTTTGGTGAGGTGCGCAATTTCGCTATAAAGCTCTAGAGCTTGGCGATAATCATTTTTCTTTCGGTATGCGTTTGCTTTATTATTTAGAATAGTCGCTTTGAAATTTTGTTCCCGATCGAACTCTAAGGCCTTATCAAAATATTGAATTGCGAGGTCATAATCGTGAAGGCTATTGCTGGTAATACCTAGTTCATTATAGTTGCTGGTCAAGCAGCGGTGATCTTGTTGCCTTTCTTCATGTAAAAAATGAAGTGATTGTACCAGACTTTCCTGTGCTCCATAATCATCTCCATTATCTGATTGAATTTGAGCCATACAGTTGTAAGCCCTGGCAACTTGTAAGTTGTCATGTGATATACTTGTTACTCGGTTAAAGTAATAGAAGGCAGAATCAGGATGTTTTGTCCAAATAGCCATAGCTTTTGCATAATCTGCCGAAGGAATAGGTAAACTTTGCCTTTTTGACTGGCACGCTTCGAGAAGCCCTATGCCAATTATTATTATGATCAATAGCTTCTTCAAGGGTATAATTTGTACTAAAATATAAACTAAAAGCTATCAGTGGCCAACAACGTTACAAAAAAAGGTAAGGCAAGCATTTGCTTACCTTACCCATCAACTTATCTAGTCGTGTCTCATTATGCCTTAAGAACGCGTTTGCCCAAAAAGATGGTAGGCGGAATATGGCCATGATCACCAACAGTATCCTCGAAGGCAACCAGAGCGCGAGGAACTGGAAGATATTTACGACTAAAAGGTCGCGGCGGAATATGACCATGATCACCAACAGTATCCTTGAAGACAACCAGAAGGCGAGGGACTGGAAGATATTTGCGACCGTATGAGCCAGGAGGAATGTGACCATGATCACCAACAGTATCAATGACAGTAAGCGGAAGTTTGACTAACAGTGATTGACCGATTACAGGTTTGGAAGATGGACATGAGGATGCCATCAAGAGTGCTATCATTAACTCAAACATTTTTTGAAAATTAAAAGGTGAATAAATCCTGCAGGCTCCCCCGGAGACTATCTCCTGGGGCACTGCAGACCGCGTAAGAGGCGCCTCTTACATTTTTTGGGGAAGTGTGAGCGTTGATTGTGGAAGCTGGTATCTGCTTCCCAAGCCGGGTAACAACTGCCACTATCGCTGCTCATTGGAAACCGTTCGAATCGATTTCTGAAGCAAATGTATAGGGAGTTAAATAGCTTGTAATCAATTGATTCCAATATTTCCGTTAATTCCGATAGGATTCCGAAAATGCTGGAGCGATTCCAAAAAATCTCTTAGCTTTACCTTTATTTTTTTTAAAAAATGTCTGAAAATGAATTCAAAGAGTTAGTCCTGACAGACTTTGATCAAAAGATTACAGCTGGGCAGCTGCCTTCTGAACTCATCTCTCCAACACCAGGTGGTTTAAAATCAGAAAGTGTTAAGATCTGTGAGCGTAGATTTGATTCTAAGGATGAAATTTTACTTAGTTCTTTTTTCAATAAAAGGGAGGATGTGTATGCTTACAGACAGGCTATCCATAATGCTAGTGCAGATGTCTTTAAACCGCTGACTAATTTTTTAAAAGACCGTTCTATCAATACGGCTCTTAAAAATATAGACTTACTGGCCTGGTTGATTGATTTCCAACCACGGCCTTATCATCCTAATTTAGCTTATAAGACCAAGCCTAGCATACCTAATTCTTTACTAGATAAATCTGCAATACAGACAAACTCAGAAGCTGATGCAATTCCGTCAGTGCTTTCATTAAAAAAGCCGTTAACAGGAAGGAATAAAGTATTGATTGCGTGTGTTTTGTTAATGGTTATTGCTTTCACAAGTTATTTCGTCATTGACCATAAAAATGATGTGATTACTGGCCAAGAAGGTTGCATGTTTTGGCAGGACAATCATTACCAACCGGTTGATTGCAGTAGAAAATTTTTTCGTTCTCAACTTTATCCAATCAACCATAAATTAGTTAATGAATTCAAAAGAATTACCTTACCCGATACGCTTACAATTCGTTCTGTAGGAAAAGTCTGGTACGCAAAATTCAAAGGCCGGGTTGAATTTTATACTCAAGGAGGAGCACATCCGCTCGACACCAATAAACGGTTATTACCCATGTCTGACCATATACTTAAAAAGTATATTTACCATTTGACTGATTAGGAAAACCTTACTTTCCTATTTTAATTACTTTTCCAAATTGTCTATAAATGTATCAGCTAAAGGTAGCAGATAACTTATGTACGCGTTGCTAAAGCTTTAATGGTTTTCTAGGTCCAGGAAGTTATAACTTTCTGAACGAACTCCATTTTTTATTTAGTCTCATCAAAAAAGCCGAAAAACATAGTCCAAAAAGTAGGTTCAGATAAAAAATCATGTTTATATTTGTGATACTAACTTAATGGACTGTTA
>JAABUV010002164.1_pt1 | contig 27282 bp, 31 predicted proteins | sample 5559971 | NCBI WGS metagenome assembly JAABUV01 (sample SAMN10711881, study PRJNA513362) | rock metagenome | isolation source: Antarctica rocks | place: Antarctica: Victoria Land, Knobhead nord | collected 2015-12-19
ACCTGATGTATTGTATAACCTCTGCAGGCTGAACCCAGAATTATTTTATTCAAGAGGCCTCCTGGGACTCGGCTTCAAATGCAGTAATACACTTAGGACGGCATTTCGTATGCTTTTGCGGAGCATAATAGTGAATAATTCAAGCTGTATATAGTAGCTGTGTAATATTGGCACTCATGTCATTCCATCTTCTTAACATCGCATCATTATTTAAACGCCCCTGCTGAGAAATCAGCGCAAGTAGGGAAAAGAAAGGGTGCTGAGGCAGGGTTCTTTCATCGTGTCATGTTCTCCAGACCTTTTGATATGCCATTTTTCACATGCACTAGGAGCGTTGGTTTCACTGATATTATCTAGTTGGCTCATTGATCATTGCTGATGCTCCCAAGTTCGCTACGTCAACAGTAAGACCAAAGGCTTCGATTGTCGGTTTATTCAACGACCAGGCTGGAGTTCTGCCTGCACCCAATGAGTGGGGGATCAAGTAAGTACGGCCCTCTCTTTTATGGAACCTGATCGCTGTCCGTGATCGTCAATCCGGAGGGATATAGTAAGTCTCCTTGGCAGATTGCTTGCTAGTCAGGTCCGTTTCAAATCTTGGCTTCGAGGTCATACACAGCAATTTGAATACTACTATGCATAATGCATTTGTGCGTCGCAAGGGCCGGCTTGTATGTGTTAGAGCAATCGAACTTGGCGACACGCTCAACATGTTATCATGAAAGAAGCATCCTTACGTCTGCCAGTCGATAACAGTACGTTAGTGGATGCGGGACAAATCACCATGGTGGTCACTGGCGTTTGCGCCAAGACCGTCTCGCCTCTTACTTCTTGAACAAGGAATCGCCGACCGTCTTGGCTCTGCTAGTTAACTTCCTATCATTTACCAGGTAAAGTATCTACTACGAAGTGGTTAGAGGTTGCTAGAGTATTAGAATCTTTCTATTGATATTTCCACAATCCGATTTTCTTCAGATGGGCAAGTATTACAGCGCTTATGCGCGCCTGCATAGACTCATCTGGCCGGTGCATGGCACGATGCCGAAAAACGCAGGCACGACCATGTGTTTACCTTTATCTCTTGCATTCCGGGCGTAACCCTGATACCCGCTGTCGATTCCCCCTGCAGTATATGAGGGAAGCTTCTGCTCCACTTCCGCTTCGGGGCTTTCGAGTGGAGGATAATGGGTGTGCCTCATGGCGACATTAGCGGTCTGGGTCGAGCCGACGGCAGTTCCGTCATGGTGATCAATTCAGTCATGTAGGGGGAGCGGGATCGTTAATATTGGGGGCAAGTGCAGATGGGGGCGTTCTGTCCTTTTGATTTGGGGTGCGATCATCACCACCTTCCTTCAAATGAAGGACCAGCCACACCACTTCACTAGAATTGCTATAACCTGCATATCTTGACTTCCATCTCTTGATCACCTGCATCTCCTCCCCTCCAATACTTCTTTTCCGTGCAGTCTTTCTCAGAGAAAACTCAGTTCTCCTGCCCAAACCGCTCCAATCAATTCCGGCGAGCATGCATCTCCTCTTCCTTACCCTCCTCGCCCACCTCTTTACTTTTACTTCCGCAACTTTGACGTACCTCAACCTCACCGCCATCTCAGCATCCAATGGCGCCTCCACCCTCGAATGCTGGCAATTGGCCGCTCCGTTCGTCGTCTCGAGCCAAGCCGGTACCGTAGGCGCTGCAACAGACCAACTCGGCAACGTCGTAAACGCAACCTTTTCGGTCCTTCCTGCCAAATTCAACGGAGGCGCTCATCGCGCGCCTGCAGTCCAGTAGGGTTTCCCCTACCCGAGCTTTTAACACCTTAGGAAAATCAGCAGCACTGATTATATGATTGCGTAGATACGTTGCCTTCATGTCCGGCCTCGCTCGCATCACCCTCCCAAACTCTAAACTAGAAGCCTACGTCAAAGGCGGCAAGAACGGTCTCATCATTGCCGCCGACACCGCGGCCGTAAGCACACTGGGCCACATCACAGAGTACCCAAGCCACCAAGAAACAATCGCACTGCAGATCCCAACTGCTGGAGGGGTGGCGCCGGCGCATAGGGTGCTGCATGGGGGTGCTTGCTTGGGAAGTGAGATGGTGTTGTAGGTTTGTATTTCTGTGGTTGTCTTGGAAAGGAGGCTGACGGCGACTTTAGAGAGACACGCAATGAGGGTGAGAACGGGGAGAATGGCCAGAATGACGAGTAAGAGGGTTATCTTTGGTAGCTATGGATAGGGACTTGTAGAAGTTGGCTTGAGCAAATAATTTTCGCAGATAAATATTAGGTGGTTTTGAGCTGGTGATACATATTATTGTATATCACCCACCCTGAACCCATTGTGGGGATACTGTATACTTCTTTTTTCAGAATATTTGACTACAATTGATTCACCGCCATACCAAAGCCGATAAAGCAACTGCATGCCCTTCCCATCGTGCTTCCAGCTCAGGTCTTGTACACCTCTTGTTAGCGCACAGTAGTCTGATACTGAGTACTGATCGAAATACTAAGGGCATACACACACCTTCAATAAAGACAAATTCAATCTTTTTATGGATTGGGATCACAACGGTTAATTTTTGAAAATGGCTAATCCATCAAACTCGTTTTTCCGCAGCTCTACTAATGCGTTAAAGAATGCTGAAGATGTTCATATACTATCTAACCTAAATATGAATACACTTGCTCTATTTGGGTAGGGGAGCAAAATCCAATAGGAGTTGTAGAATGTACTTCGTCGACTCCAATGCGTCAGAACGTTCATTGATAATGAACTTCTGTCACTAGGAAAGTTAGAGACCTTTACGAACCTTCTTCAGTACGAATCCGATGGATGACAATCTGACAGCAATACCTCGCAAGCAGATCAGAGGTGAGGTATATACTTCGTCCAGCTTAGATCCGCATAAACGTCAACCGGGACATGTCGCAAACTGATAAACGACTCGATGACGATGAAAATCCGTGAGGGCAGGTAGACTGGCACGAAGCTCAAAAAGACCGCCCAGATAATAATGCCATAGATCAGGAAGAAAGCGCAGCTCAAAAGGAAGAAGGCAAGGGCAAGCAGTATAGTCGGAATGTTAGGGACGCCAAGAATGAAAGCCCTGGATACCTCTTTGACCATTTTGGGTTCCACGAAGATGGAAGAGTTAGGTAGGCGCTATGCTTTACGTAAGGTTGTTACGATTGATGGCAGGTGCGTTTTTTTTCATCTCCGTCTCTGCTGTCTTCCCTTTCGCCTTTCTCTTCCGCTCGGTACGCTCCTTGAAGAATGAACCACTAAAACCAAGAGAGTAACGCACAATCAGAACTGGGGCAGCAAAATGTTCGATCGTAGCGACCTTCCACAATATGGACTCTGCCGGTGTGGGAAATGCATAGTTCCACAAAGCTAGGTGGATAGCACCATAAGATATGCTCAACATGCAGAGCATAGCCACGCCACAAGTCGTTCGAGAAGATTGTCTTCTACTTCGAGTAAGGATTGTACCAAGTCATCAGGTCTACCGAAATGAAGTCGTTTGAACGTGGCACCAGTAGGTGGTTACTTCTGTTTGCGAGTCTTAATTTATGGATTCCATTCACCTGTGTAGAGTTCACGAAAGCCGCAGCTGCCAAGTCATATCTTCTGATATTCTTATGAGACAAAAAGCTGAACAGCTTGAAATAATTATGTTGTCTTATATCTGTATTTGTGAACTTCTTGATGGACAGTGCAATGTCGGTTGATACTGTCGGTAAAACTGGTTTGTGGTACGATGAAAGATTGAAGCAGCTTTCGCACCAGAGCGGGAAATTGCCTTCAAGAGGGCGAGTACGAAAGACATCTAGTCCAACTCCATTGGCCATGAATTTCCCGGTCTCTAGGGTATCAAGTATCGGTACACCTGGCGACGGTTTCAAAGAGAACATAGGCTTGGATTCTTTGACTGCGATTTCTGTAGCGACAGCTTTGACACTTTCACCACGATGTATAGCCTTCATATAATTGGCGTTGTTTTGGTTAGGGCTAATGATGGCACTTATTTTTGATGTGTTCTCGTTAACCGAAAAGCGAACAACGTCTTCGAGTTCTTTGCATTTGCTCAGTTTTTGGCAGGCTAGGCCATCAACGTCTTTCATGTCATTTGACGCGCAGTAAGTCAAGAGTTTGACGTCGGAAGTCTCGTCGCCCAGCCAATTCTCCCAGCGTGAATGATTTATGATACTCTCGTGTTCCTTCGAGAACATCACGTTGCGGTATAGCTTTCAATAGAGTCCTGGGGCATTGAGTAACGTCAATGCGATATCTTTCTAGAATCCTACCGTGTGTACAAGCGTCGGCTCCTGAATATCTAAGGGCTTATGAAACCATTAATAGTACATGATCAAGGCGCAACAGGCGTGAACCAGAGTACGAAGTTCCAGAGCTGAAAGAGGATATCCAGCTACTTTAATGGAAATGGATTGAAGGATCATCCAGGTCACTTGCAAAACCACTAGGCCCTTTTCAAGTATATCCGCTTTACTTTTGTCCCGGATCTCTCTGTCGGATACCATCTTGAAAAGCCCTTGCCTTGCGAGATATAATGCACCAGCTAGTGTCAACGTGAGTCTGGGAAAGTTATCACGTATATCGCTGACATCCACGGTCAGGCTGCCCATGACTACGTAAAAACCGTAGATAAGACTGAATGATGTGGAACGAACGTTATTGCTCTCCGCATCGGCCTGCTTAAAGATACTTATTAGACCTGAAGTCGGCATTTGGGACATCATACTGGCCTGTTCGCAAAGCTGAAGATAGGCATCGTCCCCTGTATCTAACGAGTTGGCTAGTCTGGATAAACTTTTCTCTTGCTCAAATCTCAGCTCCCCAAGCTCCTTCGATATTCTACGAGCCCAGCTCCATTGCTGCGATGCTGTGTAAACCACGAGCCCAGGCGCGAAAATGTCAGCAAATACCCACTTCGCTATTCGAAGTGATTGCGTAGCAGCACGTTCTCTCGTGCAGGAATATTCAGATGAATGGCCGAATACACACAGAGCGCAAGCGTAAAAATACAGCTGTAAAGCAGGCTCCACGTGCCTCTAGTATTTGGTTCTGGGATCCAAACAGAGACAAATTGTGTACGACGAACAGTCATATTCTGGGGCTGTGCCGCGGCAGCAATTTTCGGCCATGCGGTTGGCAGAAAGATAATAAGAGAACCCATGTTGTAAGACTTGGATCTACAAGTAGATTTAGCACGGAGTTCGTGGGAGAAAGAGAAAGCCCTTTAAGTCAGTTATTCGTAAAGGTGATATGTAGTTGCCAAATCCAGCAATGCACTACACACTCTGTACTCAGTACTTAGTACCCCACCGTATTGCTCCATACAAAGATAAAATGGTCTGATTCATTATCCATGGTCAAAGGTGTCAACGGTTGATTTGGGCTGTGTTTATGTTTCGCTTGCAACATATAGGTGCAGGGGTGGTCAGTCAGCTGTGTTGCAAGAGTCGTCGCAGCCACTCAGCCGCTCCCAAAAGACACTTATCGACACATACTTTGCCTGAATCTCAAAAGCTATTCTTGGTTTGAGTACAGGTCTAATCTGCTGACGCTAGATTGGGAGGATGGAAGAGTCATTCTCCACGATATATGTGGAGCGCATGAAGGATGGTGGACATTGGTGGTTGGATCAAAGCTACCTTAGCAAGACCTTATCACGCTAATCTACTATGGCTACCTCGTCTTTTGTACATTGGGATTTGCGATGTCAAATGTCTCCGCTGTAAGCTGGCAGGAGAGAATTCATGCTTTGGCTGAGTAAAGCTTCTGGTCCGAATGAAGATTACAACGGGCTGCGTTTTGTTTTTCTGAAGAAGATACGTTTAACGAGCAGAATCAAAGGCTGACAAAAGCTCGCAGATTTCGGATAGTACACTACTTTTCTGCAGTCATCACACACTGCTTCGAAATCGACTTTTTAAGATACTGGTTGAAACGCTATGGAGAGACATTTGAAATTGAGCTGCACTTTTTCAATCGAGAGGCAATACTAGTAGCCATAGCCTTCTTGTCCTCGGTGAGATGAAATAAAGAAGACGAGTCTGACTGTTCTGCTCTTCCGATTGAAGACGTAGGCACGACGCTAGATTGCGATGACATGGAAACAGCCTTGCAAGCTATAATCCCAGAATAACGTATTGCACCCTACCTTATTACGGAAACGTAGTGTATCTGCGTGATGGCCGGAACGTTCGTTGACCAAGGTCACACATTGTTGTACATGCGGTAGACATACGCTCACGTTGCACAACTATGTTGAAGAAACCCTGCAAGCATTCACCGTAAGAGGTGCTGGCCGTATCGTTCCGTATTTCACAATCCTTCCTACGTCAATTTCCACTGCTCTTGTCGAATAGAGGCAAACCAATGCGACATGGTGTAGCAGCGAATGGTCATCAGACAGTGCTAAACTGTCAAGCAGAAGATCCATAGTCCAAGTAAAGTGCGGTGTCGAATTCATATCATAGTTAATCGACGATCGAGAATAACCATATGTCAAGGTAAACTTTTCAATCAGAACACCATCCAGATCGACGATATACGATGTTGAGCGGCAGAATCATACACAAGGGCTGAGTCACCATAGTCTCATCTCATCACATAATCAATTCCGAGTCACAGATGGCATGACATGTGGCGATACAGCAGGCGGATCACGAGCCTGGCGGCCTCTGCTCACCTGGGGGACCTTGGCCTTGCATCGGTTGCTGCCCTTGTTGAGCAAGACTTGAATACCACAGCGCGACGTAGTTTTGATAGCCACCATAGGCTGCATAGGGATCCACATCACCGCCAGGTTGTGCCTGACCTTGTGACGGTTGCTGGTTTTGAATTTGAACTTGATTCTGATTCTGATTCTGTTGGCCATAAGGCTCCTGGGCATGTGAGTACTGGTCATTGATTTGCTCATCACGACGTGGTCCACCCCCTCCACGATTCTTCTCCTCCTTTGTCAGATATCAGTACAGACCTCAAGCCGAATGACTGCTTGACTTACCACTGCATGAACTTTGTCTGTGATTGCACGCTTCGCTTGGTCAATTGCACCTCGTGTTCCAACCAAGCCTATTTCGCGTTCGAAGTCTTGCCCGCTTGCTGGTGCTACATTGATTTTACAACCCGTAGTACTCTGCATATCCTTTATGGTCTCTCCGCCTACACAAATGCGGTGAGCACTAGAATCTGACCCGCTTTGCTGCAAGCTGTACATACCTTTACCGATGATCATTCCTACCGCTTCTGAAGGCACAACAATGGTGTCGTTCACTTTGTCACCACCGAAGCTCTCACCCCCTCCAAAGCCTCCGAACCCCGGTGGTCCTCTTCCAGTTTCACGGGGGCCGCCACCCTGGTTCGCGAGACTTTTTGTATCGCTCTCAACAATCTCCATGATCAGGTCTTTAGCCATTGTCGCTGCTTGTGGTGTGCCAATTAGATTGACTGGTCGTAGCCCATTCACGCTTTTTTCTTCGCCAACGATGTTGACGTGGCATTGGCTACGTTCCTGTAGATCTCTAATAGTCTCGCCACCTCTCCCAATTATGAGACCAACGGTTCTATTGGGGACCATTATCTGCGTCGCATCTTCGCCAGCTCGAAGAGCAGGCTGATGTGCACTGACTCCCTTGCTAGCTCCAGCTGCAAACCGATCTGGCACAGCTGCTTTATTACTCAACATCTTACCATTCTCCTCAATGATACGGTATATTTCGGCCTTTGCGTCTTCTCTGGCAGCACGAGTGCCAGTTATTTTGCACTGACGCATTGGTCCGCTTGCCTCAGGTCCAGTTATAAATTGAACCCTAGTTGCAGTTTCTGCCTCTACGCGTCTCAGGTTTTCACCTTGACGTCCAATGATCAACCCCACTAATCCAGAATCTATCACTATGGTCTCCACGTTATCATCGGCGCTTCGATGACCAGGGGGAGACCTCTCGCTTGGTCCTCCAAAGCCACGCCCTGGCGGCGGAGAGAAGTTTGTACCAGGCCCACGACCAGTTCTCATACCAGGGGAGAAGGAGCGGTCACGTAAAGGATATCCGGAGATGTTAGTACGCCGAGGGTCATCGCGCCGCTCGTCACGATATGGATTATAATTATCTCGGAAGCTGTCCCTAGCAACACGGGGCGGCGATCTTGAGCGTGAACGAGAGCGGCGATAAGTGCGACCAGCCAGCCGAGGATCACCATCACGGTTTGGTGCTACAAGACAGCACCCGTCAGCGTCGTTGAGGTAAAGCATAGATAGATAGTTGTATAGCTTCGAATCGGAAGGAACCATCTTACTGCCGTTTGCTCGACCCATATCATAAGATACACCCCGTTCAGCGGCGATGCCCCGTGCTTTAGCAACAGCGTCATTGAAGCTAACCGACCCCGAATTGACTGGTTTAATATTACTCAAATCAAGGCTTCCTGAATTACTCGGCGGTGGGATATGATATGATGGAGTAGCAGAAGGGGTTGGCGCAGGGTAACCACCAGGATAGCCTTGAGGCGGTTGTTGTTGCTGTGGTGGTGGCTGCCCTTGCATTGGTGTTCCTCCTGGACGTTGTGCAGCTAGCGAAGTGGTAGCGTCAGGACTGCAGGAAGACAGAAGGGCCGTGATTGTACTGACCTAACGCAGCCAAGATCTGGGAGATGTTGGGTTGCTCCGCCATGTTCGAATTTGTCTGATTCAAGAATTTGTGGTCTTGGTATGTATCGACAAAGTCACCCGATGACTGATAGCATAGCTGGAACGGTTCGAATCATGCTTGAGACCGTAAAATATTATTAGTACCTATGTATTCATTCCGAATCGATGCTTTGATGGTTGTTACGTGCTGAGCTCTGTAGACCAGAATATTACCTAGGATGAAGCTAAGCCGGATGTGCTGCGCATACTGATCTAACCTAAACCAGCAAGCCTTCCTCAACCTCACTTCATCGTCAATAATCACTTGAACCTTTCTCCAATGCTCTGATGTGTACTGGCAAGGGTTCTAATTATGGCTAATGCAGGCCGAGTCTTGAGAGAGCGTTGTGTAAGAGCTAATGCTGCACAGGATTGCTTCTACCTTTGCTTCTTAATCTTTTATCCGGCGCCTTTTGGGCGTCTTAGCTCTGAGTGTACTCTATCCTCCTTGAAAGTGCACCTTATATGTCCTAAATGCTAGTCTTATACGAGCGAAGCAGCCTCAATTCCTGCAGAACAATTGACTCAGTCTAGCCACTCCTGCTTACCTATCAAGTCTTACATCTCTCTTCTTTCCTTGCATGACTAGAAAGAATACATTGTGTCTTTGTAAGTTCTTTATAAATAACGCCTATGAGATTATGCAGCAAGATACTGACCCATTCTCCTGTCTTTTCAAGGGATAGCATCCATCGTATGAACGTCGAAAGACCCTTTCGGTTACAGCAGCATCGTTTCCGTTAGAGGGGATTTGAATAATTCAAGCTGGGTTGAATAGTATTATAGACTTTAATCTGCGAGTTAACGAAGATCTTCGAACTGCAACCGTAATGCTGAAACATGGTTTTGAGAAGATATTGGATTTCAGATGCGCAAATCCGGAAGCGAAACTGCTCATGGCGCTTCCGGGCTCTGGGGGTACCTGTGTACTTTCCGATATCCTTTGATGGGCAGCATTAGGCCCTGGTATGTATGATAAGGCTTGCTGCCGTCCCCAAGGGGTTGCTGATCCTCCAGCTATCCGTTGGTACTGTGTAAGGCCTGTACATGGGGCCTGTCCGCGGCCATGATCTATTTCCATTATTCATGAGAATAAGGAATGCTGTACTGGTGTTGGACCATGCCTTGGGTCAACACAGGCTAATGAATAGGGCTGTTATAACTCGCCTAATTTGGAGTTCCTGCTCAACTTCTCTTCATATCAATCAATCTTGAACGCGCCAAAACCACTCCAGTTCGACCACGAGATCGATCCGGTCGGAACGCAGCGTCTCTTGTTCAGGTTTGACAGCTATGGCTCATCTTGCAGGAGGAGAGGCTAGTGAGTCCTGCATTTCCTATCAGGGTCCGAATTAGTGTGCAAATTAGCTTAGCGCCTGTCCACTGACAGATATTCAGATGTCAACACGACACAAACATCCTCCGATGTGAGGACAACTAACACCATTGTGCGCAACGACCCGGCGGCATTGAAGCGATTAATTCGTGAGCGGCTTCAGAGCCGTGTAGAGCCCATCGGCCGCAAGGCCATATCTGGTAGAGTGGTCTCCTGGAGACCATCGTGCATCCCCTTTCACGTCGAATATTCCATCAACTTCGTTCCAGAGGGTGTTGGTTTAACCCACCTAGCATCTGCTAGAGTGGTCAAGGATATAAGCGTTGTCAGTACTCATTTATCAATCTGTATGGACTCCACTGACTGAAACATGACACAGTACGCAGATGAAGTTCTCGAAGAGGCGACATTCGTTGTGTCCCACCAACTGGTATCTACTCTGTTACTCACTAGCAATTCAAGGTACTAATAGGTTCTAGAGAGCCAGCGGAAACCTTTCCTTTACAACCTACGATATTTCGGGCCGCAATCAGTCTGGGAATCTAACCTTGAAGATGAAGAGGCAGAGAAAAGAATCATCGGCGCAACAAGCGCGTTTGATCGACGAGAGTGGCGTTCCACTTAATGAACTTGCTATCGAGCACGCAGAAGAACTCGCCAGCATGGCAAATGACATGCGTCTAGATGTTGACTGGCTAGAAGCTTTGACTATTACGAGCAGCTCTGATCTTGGAGCGCCAAAGACCGTTGCTAAGGCGAAAGAGTTAGACCAGAAGAGGAAGAAAGAGGTAAAGAAAGAAAAGCAGAAGGCACTGACGGAGGCCGGAGTTTCTTCCAATTCGACAGTTACACAGCTTGCCACTGGACAAAAGGCGACGGAAGAGGATCAGAGGGGGGGTGACGACAAAATCGATCCAACTCAGGGAACTGTCGACCCGGCTTCTAAACCAACCAGCCGTCCAGCTGCAGACGTTTCAGCTGAACTCCTTGCACCTATCATGCCCTTAGCAGATGTCCAGCCTATCCTGCGTAGCGTTGATCCAGTTGAAGGTGTCTCCGGTGCTGCTATTATATCTGGTGATCTTCGTGGCGATCTTCTAGCTGGAGTACCTGTGCCGGGCATACCTCCAGTAGAGGCTCAGCGTACCCCAAGCGACAATAGTCCAATCGAAAATATCCCTAGCCTTGTCATTACGGCTGAAGAGATCCATACCAATCATCCATCTGTACAACGAGACAGCATGGCCTCGGAGGGCATCGCGGGAAAAGCAGACAGGGTCCCTTCCAAGATTGATTATAGCATCGATGGAGTAGGATATCCCACCCCTGCACCTCAACACAAGGCTTTTACTGGTGGATCTAAGAATGTAGTTTGGGCTTATACCACTCACACAGCTTACGATCACGAGTTGAGACGTACAGGTGTTTGGCTCTTCGAAAAACCCCAAACATGTTTTAAAAAGCAACCAAAGGTATACGTTACTCAAGGTCTAGGTGTTGCGGATGCCCCAGTTATAGTTGTGCCAGCTCAAGGCCGCACCCCGATGGTAGAAAGGTATTTTGACGGTCAATACCTACACATCACAGCCAATGGAAAAGTACGCAACGATATTCGAGAACTCCTCCTCCATCCGGACTTCATGACCTCTACAAAACTCGACGGGTACCAGGCTTGCGAGGTAGCTGGTAACAAAGTTTGGCGCCATGACCGAGACTTGCTCAATTGCCGTATGACAGGCTGCCGCATCCAGATCGCAGATAGCAATCCAGCAAACATCATCTGCCTCGGCTGTGGTCCCAAGACCATGATCCGCTACTGTTCTGTACACCATCTCCTCGCTGATATGAATGAGCATTGGAAGGAGTGCGGTCTCAAGGGTTTGATGGTCAAGCAGGTTATAGATCATACTACAGAGCCACGTAGATTTTCGCGCCTATGCCCAGCGCTCAGAGATCGAAATGGGTTCAAATCCTACGCGAACCACCGCCAGAAAGTGTACGCACAGCTTACCTACGGCCATTATACGCTCTTCGACTTCGCCAACGAATCACCAGTCACCCTCATGTGGCCAGACAGTGATCCACAAAAGAAAGAGATGGAGAGCCGCGTCGAGCGTATGCTAAATCTCGCACTCTTCGACCATTTTGACCATAGCGTCTTGATCTATCTCTATAAACTTTTACGAAAATGTCTGAAGAAGAAGACCGGCTGGGTCATAGGTACCCAACACGCTTTGAAAATCCAATTCATAGCAGAATTCGAATTTGATCCAACCACCATTCCTGATATTACCGCCGACGACCCTCTATGCGAGTGTGAGTGGACTGGTGCTAACGAACTACCCAAGGCCCTACACCTCACTACCTGCAAAAACCGGGCTACAGTCAGCGGAAAAGCCAAGCATCAACAGATTTTGCGTGAAGCGGTTGAATGGATGGAGGCCGAGTATTGGATTCTTAGAGTTTGGCGCCAGCAGCACCCTACCGCTACGCATTGGCGTGAACGAATGGTCGGAAAAGGCTTCCCCGGTATAGATTTAGAAGAAGACTGGGAATCGTGTATGGGAGCGGGGTGGGAGGGGTATGGAGCTGAGTTCGATACGATCTGTGGACCGCCAGATGAGGTGGAAGAGGTGGAAGAGGAGTGAAGACGTAGCATGGGGACGATATCAAGATTGGAAACTTTCTTTCTATCTTCTTTCTCTTTTTCTAGCTTTGCGGTCTAGTTATGCTCGAAGCTACAAGTCATCGATATTGAGGATGATTGCGGCTGTTAGGCCTGCAAGCTTTCCGGATAGTCGGGATGTGGAAGAGGAGTGGAGGTATAGCATGGAGAGGATAGTCAGACTGAAAGCTTTCTCTTGTCATCTCAGTTTTCAGGTTTTACCTTCCTAGCTTAGCGGTCTAGATATGTTCGAAGCGATGCGTGATTGACATGAACGATCGAGGCGGATGTTGGGGGCTGCAAGCCTTTTGCCTGAACGATTGGTGGATAAAAAATCGGGTATGATAGCGAGAGAAATTCAATCCTTGTTTCATTTTCGAGAGATCTGTATTATTGAAGACCCTTCAACCAGCACATGAGACAATCTCTAGATACATCCGCTCCAGCTGCATTTTCAAAGTCTATCGGATGACCAATCTGTTCAAAGTAATTGTTGACATTGTCCAGTGCATTGCGACGTGATGATGGAACTATAGAGTAGTTGAACAGTTGAGTATCTATAGAACCTATATATCCTAGCTGAATCCCACCATGTATACCCCAGTACATACCGTATTACCGAAAAACCCTATGGCAACACGGCGTTAGTTATGTTCCCATAGCAGAGCTTCGGCATCGAGAGGGTTGAATTGAACAGGGAAATCAGACATCCAAGGAAGATTGCCGCTCATGTTGGCCAGCGACTTATGGGTTCATGCACTGGCTAGCGTGAAAACTGCGAATGTGGAATGTGTTTCATCATAGAAAGAGTTTGGGTTTGATAATCTTGAGAGAGAAAAGACAGAGAGGTGTACTTACTAGAGAGCATATAGGTAGAGAGCTCAAGGCAGCCAGTTGCTATGGAGGATTCCGCCAGATTGCGATTGCCTTGAACTCCCTAGAGCATCGTAGTAAGATTTGAGGGAACCTAAAGCTTGGAAAACGTTAGCTGCAAATTTAGGTGCAAGTGCAGTAGTGATTATGTTATTGGATAGAGATGGTCAGACAAGGTATACTGGCAAGTAGCAGATGGCCCGGCGAAGGGCTGTCCGAAAAGTTAGACTTCCTCATGGTCGACTCAGCTGGGAAAAGAAGACTTTTGTATTGTTGTCATCTTGCCAAAAGGTGTTTTAGATTCAAGAAAGTAGTTGTGACTCACCCTAGGCATTAGTATCGTACGTTGTCGTTGCTACATAGAAGATGGCAGTTGAGGTTGTTGAAATTGAAAAAGTTTATTGGAGAAAGAACAGTGAGGCTGGATGATTATTATGATGACTAGTGGATTACTTAGGTAAGCGACCCTCGTGATCGAACGACAGAGCAATGATGTTGAGAGGAACCACAGTCACAGCCTCCGACCCCACTGAGAGATTTATTTCTCTTCTTCCACCTTGCAACTACTGTTGAAATACTTGATCCTTCGCTCACTTGATTTCCGTCCCGATATTTCCCTATTGAAAGGCGATCCGCCACCGGTCCCGCTCGTTCTGTCGCAATCGTAGGACTTCCGTGTTGTACCCTCTCACGCTTAGCAGAGCCCACTTAATCCCTCTAGAGCTGAACATTGAGCCATACTAAGGATCCTAAGAACACATAGGGCACCGAAACCGCCAGCGAATGATCTCATTGGCTTTCTCCCCGGCTGCGGACTGCGGAAATCCTGAGCTTGCGCATCGTGCGCGACGTCAAGCTGGCGCACTGCGCGCGCCAGAGACTTCATGGTAATTCGAAGAAATACTGAGTGATCATGACACATACTGCATAGGCTCGCAGGAATCAAGGGACTGCTACCTCACTGTGGGGTGACTGTTGCACCAAGGATCTTCCTCACCGTCGGCCTATTGCCAGAGCTTCTCAAGGACGGTCTGACCCAAGCCTGGGTGTGATCCTCCCAAAACTTCCTCGTGTAGACCATACAGCACGGTTTTGAGATTCGTGTGCGTTTGCAGCCAAGCTTGTTCCGACCATGATGGCGAGTATGAGCCAACCCTTCGCCACGCACCCAGCAGGCATGGCCGGCCATGCTGGAGTTGCCCACGGCGGTCACCCAATGGCTCAAGGACACCCGTCCAATCAAGGCGTCCCTGGTGGTGGGCAACAACCTGGGGTTACTATGGGCCAACAAATGCATGCTGGGGTAGCAGGTCCTGGGGTTCCGCAGGTTAGCCAGGCTGGGCCCATGATGACTGGTATGATGCAAGGTGGTGCGCCGCCTGGGGTGTCTGGAGGTGGTCAACCAAGTGCCCATGCCTTGTCTCATCTGAATCCCGGGCATCAAAATCAAATGTTCGCACAGCAGCAACAGTTGCAAGCCTGTGAGTTTAATTTTTGATTGTTACTGTCATTGCATAATAAGTGTTGGACGTGTTCTTGCGGAGGTAGTGGCATTCGGGTTTCAGATGTTTCGCTCCTTCTACGAGAGTCGTAGAATGAGGCTCGAATTCTGGCTTAGCGAATTACTCTCTTCATCAATGCTTCTGCGCGGCGACTGTTATCACGTTGTATCCACTCTTGTTTTGTTTCAAGCAATGATTAGATTCTTGAAGGACCCCCTGATTCATTTGTTTACGTTTCTGGATGGCTTGAACTATGGCCCAAATCTACAGAGTCTTGAATTTCTGGGTTACGATCCTGACTTTTGAAACTCCTATAGCCGCGCCCAATCCACATCTTCTACAACAGCAGCAGCAGCATCAGACACACGTGAGGCAACGTATGATGCAACAATTTCAGCAGCAGCAGCAGCAACAGCAGCAACAGCAGCAGCAGCAACAGCAACAGCAGCAGCAACAGCAGCAACAGCAACAGCAACAGCAGCAACAGCAACAGCAACAGCAGCAACAGCAACAGCAGCAACAACAGCAGCAGCAGCAGCAGCAACAGGCACAGAATGGAGGAATGGCTGTCGGTCATGGAAACATGCCTATGAACCAAGCGCAATTCGCTGCTGTTCAAGGAAATCCTAATATTCGTGGAGTTGCTCTACCTGCACACTTACAACACGCCCAACAGCAAGCTACGGCCCAACAGCAACAGGCTCAGCGGCACCAACAACAGGCTCAGCAGCAACAAGCCCAAAACCAACATGCACAACAGCAAGCCGCTCAACAAGCCCAGCAGCAGCAGCAGCACCAACACCAACAGCAGGAACAACATCGTCAAGCAATCGGTCAGCAGATGGCGATGCAGCAAGCGGCTAGCCAAGCAGGAACCAGTCAAGGTCAGCCCGCGCCTCATGGTCAAGCGCGAGCTCCACCTCAGATACCAGGCGGACAAGATCCACAAGCGGCTGCTGTGGCTCAGCAACAGGCCCAAGCTCAACAGCAAGCACAGATACAGCAGCAGCAGCAACAAGCACAACAACATGCCGCCCAACAGCAACAAGCTCAGCAACAGCAGGCGATCCAGCAACAGCAGGCTCAGCAACAGGTCAACCAACAAGTCCAGCAGCACGCCCAACAGCAAGCTGCTCATGCTGCCATGATGCGGCCCCGACCACAGAGTTCTTTCAGCGGTTCTTCCGTATTGAAACTCCTCTCGTTTGGAGACAATCTAAGCCTCCCTACAAACCAGCAGATGCAGAATGGGCGGATGTATGGAAACCAAATGCCGGCCCGAAACCAGTCCGGTGATCTTACCTACTGGCAACAGTTTGTCGAACGCTTTTACTCGCCCACGGGTGTGTTGCGGCAACAGTTATGGTGTTCTACGGAGAACTCAACGAAACAATATGAGATAGCAACTCCCGCACTTGCTCGCTATTACTGGACCCACTTTGTTAGCGGTGTGCAAAACATTCAGATGATTTTAGAACAGGCGAAAGAAAAGGACTTACAAAATGGGGGTCATTTTGTCGAGAGTAACAAGTCCTGCTTTGTCTACTGGCTGGAAAACGGTCATCAGGTATCTATTTAATTGGCAACCTTTTCCCAAGAAAGACTCTCCTGACCCGGTATAGGTTATCCACTCCGGCCAGCTGCGGGCTCAATTCGACCAGAGCGGCAAGATTGATGTCTTGGATGTGATGACGTCCGAGCACAGCGAGTATGTACCCAGGAAACAGCTACTCCAGATGGTCTCGGAATCTCCTGAAATCAAGCAATCGCCAAATACGAGCAAAACCGCTGGGAAAAGACAGCAACGACAGAAACCTCTACAAGTCCCCGATGAACAAAGACCTCAAATCTCTGTACCTAAAAGCTCGGTCAACGAGTGGGGTCTTCCAGCGCAGGTGCTCGCTCTCCTTGAAGTAAGCTCATTCAACCATCATACAACACCATGAAGGCTATGCTAAGAAGACCATCAGAATGCAGAAGTTCTCTCAGCAATGCAACCCCTTTTCCAATTCGCTCAGCTAAGACCCGCTCTTTCCGCCCACGAAGCCCTCCAACAAATCTGCCTCAACATCCAACAACAAGCCCAAAATCAAAACCCGAACCCTGCCTTCTTCAACCCCGCCATGCAACCACAACAACAACTACCCCAGAATGCCCTCAATCCCAACCTCCAACTTCCAAATAGCGGCCAACGCACCCCAAGCATGAATGGACCCAATCATTTCGTATCTCCCGCTCAAGCCGCTCACCTAAACCTCCCCACCAGCTCCGCCTCCCCCGCAACCCTTAACATGTCGCCAGCCATGCAAAACCTTGCATTACATCAACAACAACAAAACCACCTGGGGAATCCGAATCAGCTGTTACAGCAGCCGCCTACAAGTGTAGGTATGGTGGCACAGCAGAGTCAGCAGGGTACGAATAATAGTGGGACGGGTAGCCAGGGGACGAGCGCGAATGCAAGTCCGAATGTTAATAAAAGGAGGAGGGCGAGCGCTGTGAAGACGGAGGGAGATGAAGGGGGGGGGGAGGTTAATGGGATTGGGGTAAAGGTTAAACAGAGTCCAAGGGTGCCGAAGAGGCAGAAGGGGAATGGTTGAGATACCCGCTTGCATCTAAAAAAATTCTTACTTGGGCTGTGGTCCTGGGGCTGCAGGCTATTCTCCGGTTCAGCGAAGGCGTTTGTGAGACTGCCGGATTCTATACGGGCGCTTTAAACAGCCGATCATCGATTGCTTCGGTATCCGTCAAATATTGGCCCATCGTTTGTTTGGGTATTGGAGTTGTTGGATTATACCGTTCTCTGTTTATCTTAGAATAAGTCGGTGGTCTGTATCATAGGTATATGGCAAGGCATTAGCCAACACTTCTTAGTTGGAAACTGGAAACATCATCCTCTAGTCTTCAAGATGGTCTATCTTGATTGAATAAAGCAGTCTCTGACCTATGTCCACGCCAATGAGTCAAAGTTCAAAACCCAAATACCCAAGGCGGCCTGTATCAGGATGGTCCGTGCACAGCTAATGTCAGCCTTATACGAGTATCAAAGATAAATCAGTGGAAACTCAGGGCGTTTGAACATTTCCCGGCACTTGAACCTTCAGTCTCGACCCAAGCTATTAATCTTTACCTTTGGCTCGGCCTCAGCAGGAGCAGATACAGAGGCCGTGGCGATGATGGTGCGGTATAGATGACTAACATGCTACCACCGAGCAATATTTCTTATTCCTTTTACACTCACCATGGCTATTGGATACCACAGACCGGGACTCGCAACCGCCTATCCGCAAGGGAAACCTCCTCGACGAAGGGTTGTTAAAATTGCATTGCTCTTTGCGTTTATCATTACGTTGTTCATAGTCTTTTCAGCATCGCCTGTCCCAGCTCCAGTCCAACCAGCCAAAGATGCAGCACAGCAAGCAGTACACCACGCGGCGCAACGTATCAGTCCTTTTCGCCCTGTCGCACACAAGCCTCCAGTGCAACGCAATAGCACTAGCGGGGAAGCCAAATGGTTCAGTGACTGGAAGTGGCTCAAGCCCTTCTCGGAATCTGTCACACTCGACGAGACTCGTTCCGTCTTACCGCCCATAAAGGCAAGACCGCCTATATATACCTTTCACGATACAGGTACGGATAAAGACAAGGCAACAAAAGCCGCGGAGAACAATCTTCTATTGACATGGAGGAGGGCGTGGTGGGCACAGGGTTTTAGGCCAGTGATACTCGGAAGAGCCGAAGCCATGATGAACCCCCTATACGAACGTTTCCAGGTTAGGAAAATGGAGAATACCTTAGAGGCCGAATTTGTGAGGTGGTTAGCCTGGGGACAGATGGGGTCGGGCATACTTGCAAATTGGCTGGTTCTACCGATGGGTTCCTATGATGACCGTCTTCTATCGTACCTGAGGCACGGAGACTATCCGAGACTTACCCGCTACGAACATCTTGGAAATGGATTGTTCTCAGGAGACAAAGCAAGCATCGAAGCCGCCCTCCTCGAAGCCCTCAACTCCCCGAAATTAAAAACATCGAAGACCATTATCGATGCCGTCGAGCCCATAACCTTTAGCGTTGACCCCAAACCCAACGCTATCGCCTTCTACGAGTCCACAACCATAGCGGAGCACTACAAGTCCATATCGGCGGCTCTCCACGAGGGTAAATCAGCCGGTTTACTCTCCCTCGCACAGCTCATAACATCCCATCTTCACCTCACATTTCTCAATACTTTCTCCGCCGGCCTCTCGGTACTCACACCCTACCCGTTTCTAACTCGCATACTCACCCAACCCGCCACGAGCCTAGCCAACGCCTTGATACGATGTCCCTCAATCTCTCTTCCTTCCTCTTGCCCCCCCAATAATCTCCAATGCACACCCTGCTCCTCCGACAAGCCCCTGTCCATCACAACACCGGAATCCTTTCCGAACACCTCAAGCCTCTTTACTATTGGCACCACTCCTCATCCTTATACACTTCGTGCGCTCCTTAGCCCTGCCAAGGTCCTCGACGTTCGCTACATCCGCCGACATACGAAGCGTGATCAATGGCTACAAGCCGTAACTCGGGAGACACTTGGCGATGCGATTGGGGGCCTCTCACGTATAGTCCCATTCAAAGATATGGTCGCAAGTGAATGGGGTGCCGCACGGGGTTTATGGATAACAGAAGAAACCACCTTGAGCCGCCGAGACGTAGAATGGCATTTTGGGTTCGAACTCCCCGCTTACAATTCTACCTCCATCGCCTTCTTAACGGCACTAGCCCCTAATCCACAGGTGACAAAGCATCCAGTTTCTGAGAAAGACCTGAGGCAACAGCAATCTTTGCTAGATGAGGCGAAAGAAATCCTCAGGAGACCGAACCGTGAAGAGGGCATCAGGCCGGTGATTGAGGCGTGGAACCTGGCGGACACCGAGGCTTGGCGATTTGTAAGGGCGTTTGGCGCACGGGAAGTGGTGGAGAGGGCGCAGTGGGAGGAGGAGGAGAAGAAGTTTGCTGGTGGAGAAGAGAGGGACAAGGGGTGGGGCAGATGGTTCGATCGATAGCTCGGGCAAACAAATGGGCTCTTCTGTGTTTGGATTTGCATTGGTGGCGTTGGAAACATCCTTGGTTTTAGAGGATATATCGCATTCGGAGGTGTGTAGATGTCTCAAATATTTACTTTTTCTCCAACACAACGGCCGCCTCCATTCCATACCCCACCACTAAAACACCCCGCCTTCGACCACCCTATCCTTATTCAACTCCACAGCTATACTTCCCAACTCTCCTCCGCGCCCATCATTCTCGTTATGGCCACCACTCTCCCCTCCCAAGCGCACACACACGACGGCCTATCATCTCACTCCCACGCCTTCGACGCCGCCGAACACGGTCATTCCCACGAAGTCCTCAACGGACCCGGCTCCTACACCATGCGCGAAATGCCCATAATTACCGGGCGCGACTGGAACGAGCGCGCTTTTACGGTCGGCATTGGTGGGTAAGCTCCCGCTGCTCTTCGAAGCCTCGATAAGTCGAATCTCATCGGGTAGGGAGCGGAAACCTTGCGCGGAGAGGAGGAAGCAGGGGATAGATAATATCAAGGGGAACTTGGACTGATTATCATGGATGATTGCGCAGACCCGTCGGATCAGGCAAGACAGCCCTGATGCTGAAACTTTGCCTCGCGCTCAGAGACGAGTACAGCATCGCCGCCGTCACCAACGACATCTTTACCCGGTAACCTCAACCCCAACTCTCCTTCCAACCCCCTCGCCCACAAATCCCCATCTAACCTTCCCCCCCTCCAAAATAGCGAAGACGCCGAATTCCTAACCCGCCACTCCGCCCTCCCCGCCCCCCGCATTCGCGCCATCGAAACCGGCGGCTGCCCGCACGCCGCCGTGCGCGAAGACATCAGCGCCAACCTGCTGGCTCTCCAATCTCTACACGCGGAATTCGCCACCGACATCCTACTGATCGAGTCCGGCGGGGACAACCTCGCGGCGAACTACAGCCGGGAGCTGGCGGATTTCATCGTGTATGTGATTGATGTGGCGGGCGGGGACAAGGTGCCCCGGAAGGGGGGCCCGGGCATTACGGGGGGGGATTTGTTGGTTGTGAATAAGGTATTATTATTCCAGCTTGCCCCTTGCCCTACTTCTCCTTCCCCTTCCCAACTAACTAACCCCCTCCTAAGACCGATCTCGCGGTAGCCGTCGGCGCGGATCTGAGCGTCATGGAGCGCGATGCGTCACGCATGCGCGAAGGCGGCCCGACGATTTTCGCAGAGGTGAAGAATGGGAAGGGTGTCGAGCATATTGTGGGGCTGATCTTGAGCGCGTGGAAGGCTAGTGGGGCGTATGAGGTTAGTTTGGAGAGGTGGAGGAGGGAGGGGAGGGAGGGTGGTGCGGGGAGTGGGGATATATGAATGGTGGTGTGCGGTGATTAGGGGTGTTCTGGTGAGAGTGGGAGCCAGGGTTTGGGGGAGGGGTGCGGGGATGGGATGGGGTTGGAGGATTTGTGGCAGTGGGGCAGCGAGATTGAAGAGGCGGTTTGCGGAAGCGAGGAGATGTTTCAATGAGGATATGCCGCATTGTCAGACATCAATCGAGTATCGTCTCACAAGGTGGCAACAAGTCCTGCAAACCGAATTCAGTATCAACAGATTTCTCATTCTATATCAACCACCTCCCCCCACCACCTCAGCGCCAGTAGCAACAATACCACCTCCCTTTCTCAACCCGGGCTCAATGATCGTACTAAAACTTATAATACATCCTCGCCCGTCCCTTCCAAAGAAGAGAAAAAAATACATGAGCTATATCAGCCATTTTGTAGCGAACGTGGTGTGCAACCTTTTTTGACAAAGGAAAAATACTGTGACATGGCAGGTGTAGGTAGCTTTCTAGAAGCCTAAAGTGTTGTAAAAGATTAAGTGATTAAGTAGCAAGATATCTTGTAAAAAAGCTGGCAACGCGGGGCCTGGTAAAAGTCTATCAACGGCCGCTGGGGGTATGAAGCTGAAAATCAAAGGTTGAGAGCAAGTGGTTTTGGTGCTTGCTCTGACGAAAAAGCAACAAAAAGTGTCGAATTCCGCCTGGTTTCCCGGTAGGATCGCTCTTTTTGGGCTCGTACCAGACGGCGAGTGAGCGGGCGTGGTGGCAACACAGAGCGCTGTCAAAGCGCCTGAATAGGCGTACAGGCCGAGCGCAGATATAATGGTACAGTCGACAGGTGGAATGAAAATAGAAGACAAGACCAATCGAGGTGGCTCAATGGAAGACTGAGCTGGCCGCGAAGATGCTCGCTGCAGCAGATGCGGCCCACTCGTTCTCCTCATAGGGTGGAGTAGGCCATCTTTGGCTAACGTCTTCCTTCGGCTGGGTCCTGTCCATGTCCAATGGCGTCGCGGGTTCTGCCATGAGATTTTGGCCAAAAAGTATGCCATTCCTTTTTGCAGATGGGGATGGAGTAGGATAGGGGTTCAAAGATGACATATTGCTAGTCGATGGTTGCAATGGCTGCCTGGTGGCATCCTTGGTTTGGACCAAATGCGAAAGGTCATCTTGAGTCTTCGCCCTTCGTGTCATCCCTTTGACAGCTTTCTGGACAGTGTGTAGGGCTTCGTCAAGTAGCTCATCTTCTTCATCAGGCGTCTCGTAACGTTGAGTGGGATTTGTCGAGTAGTGTAGAGCACGTCGTGTCCGACTTGATATGGGAGCAACGCCTGCGGTATTCGAGCCTTCGACGGAGCGGGAGATATGCTCATGTGATAAAGAAGGATGTCGCTCTAGCGTAGAAGCAGTGGTTGAAATTTTTGTTTGGCTTGGCTTCCGGGACACCGGGGCGCTAGGAGATGGCGACGATTCGACATAACGAGCACCCCGTACTACTCTGTCGAGGTCATTGGTGTTCTTCTTCATAATGGTGTCCATGGTTGAAGGATCGATGGCCATTGACGTCCGTTGGCTCTGCCACGGTCCACAACCTGCATTGGCTTCAATATCGTCCGAGTTTGGAGACATAGGTGCTTGAGGCCGTCCCGATAATCTTCTCGCTCGTTTACGCAGATGCGAGAAGAAGCCCTCTTTTTGTCCTCCGTTAGGTGAAATAACATCTCTATTCCCATTCAGAGCCCGCTCGGCCTCTTGACGATGGTAGTCAGCATAGTGATTTCCGTTGGAGGCGACAGATAGTTGACGGCCGATTTTCTTCGAGGCCTTGCTCTCGCTGGCTACGGTTGCATTGGCGTTCTGTGCCTGTGCAGTTACGGCATCGGAGAATGGTGAGATTGGACGGATAGTAGGAAGAATTGGCATTGGAGCTCCAATAATGGGGGTTGTGCCGTTTGTCCATGTGGCTCTTTTGCTTGCGAACGGCCGAGACTTCGTATTTGTCGTCATCTCAGAGATAGTGGTCGCATGGACAGGCGAGGGACGTGGTGACACTGTCTGGGTTTTTGTGGCTTGTGGTGATACAGCTGGCGAACTATCTCTCCCTATGAGCGACTTCCTAAACCAGGATGGCTTGGAGGATAGTGATGGGCTTTCGGTCGCGTCTCTTTGTGACTTAGATTCAATGCTGGAGTGTTTTCTCCCCAGAACCCGGGCTGTGGATGATTTCGGCCGTAATGGATCGACTGCATCAGCAAAATAGTGGTGGTTCATTGCTTGGACAGATGTAGGTCGGTTCTTGGGGTCCCACATCAAACACCAAGTAACGAAGTCACTCAATTCCACAGGCCATTGGGGAGGACGGAGTATAGTCTCCATCGAATGAGGAGCCATCTGTAGACGCGTGAGTATCATTGAGCATAAATTCAGACATTCAATTGCACATCATACCTTAGGGAAAGAAAACCCCAATTTTTGCGCTAGCCGTGTACCGTCCCTCCAATCTCCTCCGCCAACTTTGTTGCCAGCCTTGTCATACCAGTTTCCTGGGCTGCCCATGATCTCGCATACCCTCCATACTTGATCAACCTCGTTGCCTCCAGGAAACAAGGGCTTGAGATTTGCTATCTCTACTGCCATCGCGCCTATAGCCCAAATGTCGACTGGTGCGGAATACTCACCAGCACGTAGAAGAACCTCGGGAGCCCGGTACCATCTAGTAGAAACATAAGTCGTGTAGGGATGTTGGGAGTGGGTTTCCCGAGCGAGTCCAAAGTCAGCAATCTTTATTGCGTACGTTGGTGGCGTGCTGGGCGGCGTAACAAGAGCAGAATATCTGCGAAAGGTGGTACCGGACTCGTGAGGTGCTGATGTTGATACCAGAATATTTTCGGGCTTGATGTCACGGTGGAAGAAGTTGTGAGCATGTATATGATCAAGACCGGCAAGAATCTGAAAAAGAATGCTTTTGACGCTGCTACCGTCCAAGCATTTATGGTCCCGTGCTTTCATCAGTTGGTATAGATTGCCGTCCATGTATTCCATACAGATGTGAAGTTTGTGGGATATTGGATCAAGGAAGATGTCCAGCGCCGGCACAAGATGAGCATGTACAGGTAGTGTACGAAGGAAGATGACTTCTCGGAGTTCCAGACATGGTTGAAAGGAGTCGAAAGTCTTCTTCATTGTTTTGATCGCAACCTGATATACGGTGAGCCTAAAGACACAAAATTATCATAGGTTACTAACCACACTCCCTCTCCGTGCGACATGAGCACCAGCTGTTCTAACACGAGCTAACACGACACTGCCGAAACTCCCATCTCCAATATCTTTGATGACTTCGAATTTGTCCTCGAGACAGGTCGACACGACTCCGTACGACGAACCTCGCGGAGGGAAATCGGTCACGACCGTCATTTTGGCTTCGATGGGCCAAAAGTCCTATGTTTGTATCTGTAAACTTCGATGCTATCGCTTCCACAACTTCGCGTGAAAGTTGTCGAATATAGATCTATTCGCAGACAGTCCTCATTCCGATGCAAGGGTTGAGTATGCTTGATGGATATTTCCAAAGGATTTCTTGAACCTCTCCAGGGAATGAATTGTGCTGTGGTTATCACTGAGATCGAAGGAAGCTACACATTGCAATGTAACGACAAGCGGCGACTCGGATGAAACGAAGAGGTCCAGGTACGGATTCTCCAGGGTGTCGAGTAGAACGCCAGTGGAAGAGGATCAAGCTTGGATTCGTCGGATTCTTTGGGATAATTGGACCCAGAGCTTTCACTCGGTATAGATCGCTGCGATGAGCGTGCTGTTGGTTGCCAACCTTCCGTGCCCAGAAATGAGAATAGGCTATTTTTGGTCGGAGTGTTTGTTGCTTGCTCCTGCCATATGGTTTGGTTCCTCTACTATTGAGTTACACCGAATCTTGGGCGGAAAAGGTGTTGCAATTTGTAGATGGTAGGGAATAAGATTGGAAGTGACAACTGTGTGAATTGTTGCGCTGTTTGTTGGATCCGGAGCTGACCCTGTCAGCATGCGTCAATGGTTCGGCACGCCAGGACGAGAGGTACTGACAAGTTAAAGAGCGAAACGGAAAGGAGCGGTGAACTACGGAAAGAATGTGGAACTTGTTATGATCGATGTCGAATGGATTATTAGCACCATAGGAAGGTGAACGGGGGAAGTTGGTGCGCGAAGTTCCTTTGGTGATCGAGGGAATGGGGGGCGCGCTGGATACGTGGTTCAGCACTAGAGGAACTGCGGAAGGGGACCAGTAGGGGAATTATTATGGCAACAATTTCTATGTCGCTAAAGTACTCTTAAGGACTAACATCAAGTCACCGGTACTTCCCAAACCTTGAACCGGTCCATATCCCTTGGAACCTTGCTTACTTACTCATCAAGCCCGTTTAGTATCAAAAGAAGCTATGAAGTCTACGAACCTACCACTGCTATCATGACCTCAAAGAGCCTATCCGCAGGTGACGGAACACGAGCTTTGGTTGAAGCCTGAAAGCCTGGCTGCAGCTCTCGTGCATAAAGTACACAGGAAGGAAACGTCTCCCCCTTAATTCCAACCACTGCCGTTCCTGGGCCGAGCCGAACACTGCTTCCAACCCATTTCAAATCAAGGAAAACTCCCTGTATTTGCGTGGAGTGATGACCCCAGCCAGTCTAAATCGTCCCTGACTATCCAATTGGCGGAACATGCGTGGGGGGGCCGGATATCGCGTCCATTGGCCAGAGAACTTGACAGCGCCAGGATGGCGCCGGGGGAAACGGGAACCCAGAGATTTGGATGCTGGATGCCACGATGTTGGTCCGTTGACGTTGATCTTCTGCAGCCCTTTCTAAAACGTGGGGCGGTGGGACTGTGGAGGAAGTGGGCACCTATCCTCGCCATCGTTTGTATGTTTTGTACGAGGCGGGTGACAGAATTCTTCCGCCCTCTGAACATCTTGAAAATACTATTCTATAACTTTTGAAATTTTTGATTCATTCACAACAAATCGAATTTGCTTAAAATTCAAAGGACTTATATAATAGCTTCATTGCTACAGCCTGATTTTTTTTTAACTCAACTGATGTAGTATTGCGTTTGCTGTATTTTGGTTTAGGGAACGACTCTGAAATTTGAGATATTCGCTTAGAATATTTAGGGGGGGCGGGAGAATTCTGTCATCCGCCTCGTACCCATCGCCACCTCTCCGTATGTGCCTTGTAACGACTTAAAAAGCTTCGTTTGTATATCCTGGGGATTTTCTTCTGGCTGTGGTAAATCTATGCTGCTAATCTTGTGTGGTTTTTGGATGTAGAATATCCTATCATTGAGACGCCGGCCCAAATCTGCAGTCAGAAGGTCGCCATTCTAAGTCACCAGTTGCTCTTGTACCTGAAATTGGAGGTGACTGATTAGTTTTGACGCACTCTATCCTAGCAATGGAGTGTAATAGAAACATCAACGCTTCGAGGACAGGCAGGTAGCTAGAGAACGTAGGTTGCGCAGGACTTGCTAGGATTTGTTCTTGGTTGAACTTCTGGCTGCAAGTTTCAGCGAAGCCTTGTCTCAAAAGCCAGCTGAATCGCTCGTTCTTGAGTGATATGATATCTAATATTATCGAATGTTTGTCTTCCGGACAAAGAATCAGAAGTGACTGTAGTGAGTGAAAGCATGATGCGGCAATCCGATAGAGAGTTACATCACCACGTGTCAAGAGCTCTCAATCGCACAGTGAAGCAATTGCTTGAACTGCACGTTTTGAAAACCAACATAGAAAATGGCTGAAGGTTTGGT
>JAABUV010002165.1_pt1 | contig 27281 bp, 45 predicted proteins | sample 5559971 | NCBI WGS metagenome assembly JAABUV01 (sample SAMN10711881, study PRJNA513362) | rock metagenome | isolation source: Antarctica rocks | place: Antarctica: Victoria Land, Knobhead nord | collected 2015-12-19
GTGCACCGGCCGGCGCCGCATGCCAGCCGCAGCGCGGGCAGCGCAAGGGCAGGCGCAGGGCAGGCAAGGGCCGCTCTGCGAGCCGCAGACGTCGGGCCGCGCCCGGTGGTGGTATGGTGCACGTAGGTGTTGCCCAGCACGACCAGGCCCCATCATGCCAGCCTCAGGGGGGGCAGCGCATGGGCAGGTTCAAAGCAGGCGAGGGCCGCTTTGTGACGCGGACGTCGTTCGTACCCGGTGGTGGAGTGGTGCACGTAGGCGATGCCCAGCACGACCAGGCCCCAGATGGTGCCGAGGTCGGGCGCCGGCCGCGGCGCGGGCGGCGCCGGCTGCGGCGCAAACGGGTCCACCGCCGCCCCGGCCGCCGCGCCGCCCCGGAAGTTAAGCGGCACGGCGTCCACGCGCGGCGCTGCAGCCGCGCCGCCGCGCAGCCGCGCACGCAGCCCGGCCAGCCAACCAAGCGGGCCCCTGCCCTGGGACCTCTGTCCCTTTGCATCCGTCAGCGGGGTCTGCGGCGGCCCCGCCGGCACGCGCGGCGGCGGCCGGCGCGCGGCGCCGCCGGCGCCCGAGCGCGGCGGCTGGGCGGGCCGGCCGGGGCCGGCCCGCGCGTCGAAGAGCGCGCGCCGGCCGGAGCGTTGCGAGCTGGCGCCCTGCGACCCTGCTCCCGTCCCGCCATTGCCGCCAGCTTCTGTGACCCGGCCACTGGTGCTGGCCGCAGCTCCAAGGCTGCGGCGCTCCGCAGACAGCGCGTGTGCGCTGCCGCCGCCGCCGCCGCCGTCGGCGCCGCCGCTGCCGCGGCGGTCCGGCGCTGCAGGGGAACCACCCTGACCGCTGTCGCCGGCGTCCCGCCGCGCGGCGGGAGACGCCGCCGTGCCATCACTCCGCGACGCGCGCACGGGCTGACCGGGCTGCTCGTCGTGCACGGCTGGGTCGCTGGCTGACGCGCCGTTCTGGCCGGCCGCGTGGCCCCCAGAGCGCAGCCCCCTTCGCTCGGCAGCACACCGCTGCTTGTGGGTGTGCAGACAGCGCCTGGCGGACCGGGGAGGCGCGCGCCACACGGGGCAGCGCCAGGCTGCCGCGTGCGGTGGTGCCTGGCCGTGCATGCCCAACCTCCTGCTGCCCGCCTGCAGCCGAACACTGCAAGCTTGGCACTTCGACACTGCAAGCTCGGTACTTTGATGTGAGGCGTGCATTGGCACGCATGCTCAGCATGGTGCAGAATACACGCCATAACAATACAAAACACAGGATAAAGAGGGGCCAGGCAGCAGAGTGCACACCAAGCAGTTGCATGTGAGCTCCTCAGTAATGGTTCAGCGCCTGTGCAGGAAAGTGCGACAGCCTCACCAGCGTGGCGCTGCAGATAGAAGCCTGCTCCCACGTTCTCTCTGAGGCAGCAGGTGTCGCCACCAGCCCCGCTGTAGCCCAAACTTTGGCGGGCCGGCCAGAACGTGTGTGTCTGCGTAGCTCACATGGCGCGGCTGTCCTTCACCACCAAGCTCGCAGCTTGCAAGAAGCACAGGTGCTTACAATCAGGGCTGCTCCCACGCTGCTCAAGTACGCAATACTTGCGCACGGAGGGCACTTTCTGGATGAGCGCTAGATTGACAACACCAGCAATGTTTAAATCTCTATCTGCAGATGGGTTGGACCCGAAAGGTAGATGTCGTCACCCTGCAAGGTAGCCTTTCCACCAAGTCTTTGCCACTCCAACACATGCACTTCAGACCTCTGAAGTATTCTCTAGAAGGTACGCTGGGACGTTCATTCCTGCACTCTATTGCTGACCCAACCCTGGGGGGCAGGTACCAAGCAAGCCACAAGAGTAAAACAACTCATAAACGCAAGACAAGCATGTGAAATGTCCTCATAAGCAGTGCAGCAGGCCATCATTCCGCTTACGCATGCAGCACACTCACTTCGGAGCAGAGCTCCTGACTGGGGTACGGGATCTCTACAAAAGCTTGACAGCCCCCAACCACCTGCTCCCAGGGCCGAGGCAGTTATTTTGTGGACATAAGGTCTGCACTCAAGTTCTAGAAAGTTTTGGACGCTGACTGCAGGTGGAGGTGGTGAACACCAGCAGGTGCCTGACACACACAAGTTCTTCTACATGCGCTCTCAGCTTGCCCGCTGCCCGCTTCGGCATGCAAGCGCTCGCAATGCGCACTGCCGGCCACCACTGACAAGCTTCCGAAGAAACACAGGCACGGGCAGTTGGGTAATCATGAAAAGACCTCCCACCCTCTACCCACACCACGCCTTAGGGCAACCAGGACCATCGCATGCGCGTTCGAAAGGCTGCACTCGCATGCGACCCCGAGCCAGGCTCCCAAGCGGCGCCCCGCCAGGCACGGCGCGACCAAGTGACCGCGGTCAGGGCGCGGCCGGGGCGCGCCGCCGCGCCTTGTACCCGGCGAAGCTGGTCACGCGGATGAACATGTATACGCCCGCGAAGGTGAGCCCGACCGCGACCAGCACCAGCAGCCGCACGCACAGGCTGCGCATGCCCCTGCGAGCCAGGCCGCATGCATGAGGTGATAGGCCGGGCGGGCATGCCTGCCTTGCTATATGAAACTTGTTTTTTCCCCCAAGTTCCATTTCCTTACTAGGATGGCGCATAACTTCACGCTCTTTGCTGGCTTTAGTGTTGAAAGGAGTTTCACTCATGTGCTGGCCTGGACATGCTTCAGTGAGCCACCCGCGTGCCGCCCTGACACCGCAATCGGTAGGTTAGAATAGATACAACATCGTCCCCGCCCGCATCGCCGCATGCAAGGACATCTCAAGAGCCCCATATGTCACCGCTTCACCACCCACTCTTAGGTCTATTGGGGTAGGTTAGGGTGTACATTTAACGCCGTGTGCCGGAACCGGCGCGGCGCGCGCCTGGTGCGCACGGCCTTGGACTCGCGCACGCTGCGCTTGGTGGCGTCCAGGTTGCCGTCCAGCAGCGCCTCGGCGCCGTCCAGCAGCCGGCCGCGCTCGCGCACCGCGCCCTCCATCGCGGCCGCGTTGGCGCGCAGCCCGGCCGCCAGGCCCACCATCTCCTCGGTCAGCGTGTCCTGCGGCCGCGCGCGCCGGCGTCGGCAGCGGACAGGGTCAGGGTAGCCAGTGCCAGCAGCAGACCCAACACGGCTTGCTAGGTAATGCTTGAGATGAACTGCTGTTACAGCACACATGACTCCGCCTGCACGGCAGCCTTGGTTGAACCTGCCGTCTCAGTATCCCGGCGGTGGCACCCCACATCGCTGCAGGACCGCACAGAGGCAGGGCTGGGACCTGCAGGTTCTGCTGCCGGTGGACGGCCGCGCGGCCTGCCTCGTCCAGCTCCGAGGGCGGCGCGCGTGGTGCGGCGGCCGCCGGCCGCTGCCGCAGGGCGCCGGCGGCGTTCTGAAGCAGGGGGTGCGCTGGCGCGGGCGGCGCCTCCGCCTGTCGGGGTAGCGTGTCAGGGCTGGGCCGAGAGCAGGCGTGCCAGAAACAGTCGGACTGTGCTGCAAGGCCAGAGCATCAGCAACAGGTCCGGAGAGGTCAGCCGTGCAGAGCCTCACTGCAGCTGGAACAGGTATGGCAATACACGTGCATGTGTGGAGTGGGGACGTCCTTGCAGCAGCTCTGGTGGCAGCAGTGGCTGCGGCAGTGTCACATCATGACGATGTCGCAGCTGACTATGCAAGCTCGCAGCTTGCACTGCAACTCTGCCCCACTGGCAGCAAGGGACAGCACAGGACGAGTGCATTTAACAGCTTTTGCATCAGATCGTGCCTCATCCGTCTGGTGCGGAGGGGCTGGGTGCGGCTGCGCGCTGGGCGCGGCGCCGCATACCACGCCGCGGCTGTGCGCGGGCAGCCCGGCGCAGTATGCGGGCACGTGCGGCGGCTGCAGGCGCGGCACCAGCTCCGCCACCCGCTGCTGGTACAGCGCCAGCACCTCCCGGTCAACCCTTGCGTGCAAGGACGCACGTGTCTGTGAGCAGGCGCATAGCTTGCAACAAGTGGTACGGACAAGTGCTAGGTTGCACAACATACACACATGATTTATCTATTAGCCTGACAGGTTCTGGTTGGCAGAGGCGAAGCCAATGCGTGCATAGCCGCACACCACTATGACAGGCTGCAGTGCAACCCTGAAGCACATCATACTTGACCAGTGCTGACTTATAGCACAAGCCAGCATAGGCAGTTCGCTTAGGCGCTGCTCAGTTACAGCTTGTGCGGCAGCCGAGCACACCTTTTGGTCCCCGTCTCGTTCTGCAGGTCGCTGAGCTGCTCCTGCAGCGTCTCCACATACTGCGCAGGGACACACACCGCTCAAAAGAATACTCTGCATCCATTGTAGAGCGGCCTGTCTTCCTACTTCGTAAGCAGCATACAGAAACAATTACATGGCAGCGCGGCCTCGTGCACTCTGCAAGCGTACGTGGTGGAACACGGGGCTGGTCGCCCACTCCTCCAGGTCGCTGCGGCCCTTGCTATCCCCAGCAGTGGTTTCCTCGCAGGACCGCAGCAAGCGCAGGAAGCTGACCTCCAGAAACAGGCCGCTCTGCGGCGGGGGCAGGTCCATGCCCAGCTGCAAGGCGCACACCAGTCAATACCTCACCGCTGCCTTCCCTCTCGACGTCTTCTCGTCCAAGACGCTTTAAAGGTGCCCTACCCCTGACTGAGGTCGTTGTTGTGCACTAACGCCTCAACACAATCTGCCATACATCATCGCGACGATGGAGGTGCTAGGCGAGGAGATGACGGCGCCCGGCCAGCACATTGCTTGCCCTTTCAGAGCTGAGAGCATCAGGCACGCTGCATGCACGGCGCTGCCGCTCACACTGTGGTCCTTATCCTCTCACGGTATGTATTGTTTTCAGGCTGACAATAACGGCGGTTCTGCGCAGCTTTGAGGCTACTTGGGGCCCGCTTGACAGCCTATACCTTGACTACGAGCTGGCGTGCTGCTCATACGGTGTGCTGCGCTGCCCAACTCTGGCCCGCGCACGTCTGCCTTTGTGAACCTGACTGCAAGGAGTTGCGTTCACTGTATTGGCCAGTGTAAGCGCTGACAACACCAACCCTGCCCACCAGCAATAACAACAAGTGATCTGTCTACCTCGCTCGTTATTTTCACTGGAAAGTGCAGAGCCCCTGCTGAGCGCAGGCGCTGATGGCCTGCTGCGTGAGGCGGTCGAACGCGGGCAGGCGGCTGGAGCCAACGCCGCACTCCGCCACTGGGCACGCACGCGCTGCATACTGCTGCATACCGCTGTGTTCCTGCGCAGCAGTAGCGTGGAGTCGTGTCGGGACTTGCCGAGGATGTACCAGTGCACGCTACCAGCGTGTGACCTACCTGTGTGTGCCTTGACGCAGCCAGCAGGCCCATTTGCGCTCCCAAGCCTTCTGCCTCAGCAGCTCCTTACTTATGAAACAGCACTGGCTGCATGTAGCTGTGGGAGAGCGCAGGTCCTGCCGAGCGGCGGCGAGGCCGTGGCTGCCTCAGCAGCTCTCACCTCAACAAACGGCTCTGAGCTGTGGGAGCGCGCAGGCCCTGCCGAGCGGCGGCGAGGCCGTGGCCGTGGCGCCGGCGCGCCTGGACCCGCGCTGCGAGGCGCTGCTGTTTGTCATCAGCGCGGCCGCCTGCGAGCTGTGCGGCGACAGCCTGGCGTCGGCGCCGAGCCTGCGCCTGTCCGTGTCCACGCAGGGCATGAGGCCCGCGCCTGGGCCCCACACCCGAGCGCTCCTCACAGTGTGTGGCCACCCTCAGCAGGGGAAGGAGCCATCAGCGACGGCAGCCGTGGTCTTGCTTGCTGCGCCAACGCATGCGCTGTGCTGCCTGCGCGTGCACTTGCAGCAGGCGGCTGTCGTGCCGGCGGCCGACTGAACTGCAGAGTGTCATTCATGATGGTACTCAGCAGTAGCGCTTGAAGGAAGTACTTGACATGCTCAAAGCACGTAACAAAGTCCGCATGTACTCTCCAGCGTGGCTGCATTGCATCATGATTTATAACAGGCCACATTGCAGCAAGTAGCGGCAACTCACATTGTTTTGCGGCGGCAGCCGTGGATGCGCCCGCCGCGCCGCTCGTGAGCTGCGACATCGCCGCGCTGCTCGCCGCGGGCGGGGGCGGCGGCGGGCGCGCCGGCGCGGCGCACTCGGTCGCGGCGGCCGCGCTGCACCGCACGCCGGCCGGCTGGGGCGTGACGCTGCTGGGCGCGCCGCTGCGCGGCGACGGCTGGGGCGCGAGCCTGGCGGCGCAGCGCGCGCTGCTGGCGGCGCTGCCCGGCTTCCCGGCCGGCCGCCTGGCCGCTGGCGCGCCGCTCGTCCAGGCGCGCCTTGCGGGCCAGCCGCCGCTCGCTGGTGGCATGATTATGGGCGGCTGCGTTTGGGCCCAAATCTCGGTCTGATAATCCCGGACAGGCTGGGGCTACATGTGTGCCTTCATCTTTGTGGCCGCCGGTGCAACCAGCCCGCTCAGCGCGCCGGCGGGCTGACGGGCGCTGTGCATGCGAGGCAGGCAGCCTGGCTGCCGCGCGTCCGGCAGTGCTGTGCAGCCCGCCTGCATGCCTGCCGTTCACGCAGAGCGCGCGGCCCGGCATGCACGGAGCCCGCAGGGATAGGGCCTAAGCACAACCGCCTTGCTGAGGAGGTGCTGCCGCCTGCGCGCCAGGTCCCGCTGCTGCGCGCCGGAGAGGACCGCGCGCTCGCGGAGCTGGCGGACTGCGCGCGCGCCGCGCGCGGCCCCGGCGACGCCTCGGCCCCGCCCGGCGGCGCGCCCGCGCGCCTGCGCCTCGACTTCGGCTGGGACCTGGCGCCGGGCGGCGAGCGCGCGGGCGGCGGCGGCGGCGCCGGCGACCCCCCAGCCCCGAATTCCACGTCCTCTTCTACGACGCCCAGGCGCGCGGCTGCTGGCCGCTCGCCCCGCTGCTATCAAACAGACACTGATTGATTGATGGCACAGGTGTCAGCAGGTCTTTCAGCAAGGAATGGCTGTGCGTGAGAGAAGCGGATGCCCGTTGCGCAGGGCCGGGAGGTGGCGGCGGTCAGCTCGAGCGCCAAGGAGGCCGAGGGCGTCACCGCGCCCGCCGAGGCGCCGCGGCCCGAGGACACGAGCGCTGAAGCGGGCGACGAAGGGCGCTCAGGGTGGGCCGCCGCGGCGCCTGCGCCGGCGCCGCCCGGCGCCGCCGGGCTCGCCTTCGCAGTGCAGGACAGCATCATCGTGGACCTGGCGGCTCTGCCGCAGGCGCGTGGGGCCCTGGGCCTCGGAATCCGCCCATGCGTGCGTGCTTGCCCTGCTGTTGCTGTCATGGCCAGACACGCTGGCCCAGCAGGGCTGCACGATGTGTGCATGCCTGCCTCTCAGGTACTGTGATGAGGCTCTGCAAGCCCGACACGGCAGCAGGACGCTGCAAGGGCTTAATTCTGTCTCCGACCAGCACATATCGATTGAGCTGTCTTGCAGTACTGCACTGCTGGCGCCACCTGACACGCCCCATGGCAAGCACCATGGGGTTGCATGCCACACAGCACAACCCATGCTGCTCGCTGAGCTGGCGGGGGCGCGCGGCGGCAGGGCGCGCACAGCGCGCTGCTGCTCGTTGCCTGTTTTGTCGCGGGCGGCCTGGCGCGCCTGGCCGCGGCGCATGTGCGGGTCAGCGGCGCCGAGGCTGAGGACACCGGCCCTGCCTCCGGTGCTCCCGCGCGCGGCGTGCTGGCCTGGCGCCGCATGGCGCTCAACGACGGCCCCGCGCCCGCGCCCGCCGGCGCGGGCGCCGATGCCGCTGGCAGGAGCGGGGGCGCGCAGGGCGCTGACCCCGCAGGCCCAGACCCTGCGGCCGGCAGGCTGCCAGCGCTGGCGGCCGCGGGCGCCGTGCTGCTTGCAAAGCTGTACCGTGACGCGCCGCTCGGCGCTGCCGCGCAGTGGCGCGCACTCGTGGCCGCAAGCTCGCAGCCCGCCCCTGAAGCCCCGTCAGGCCCTACGTTGGCGCCCGCCGATGCGGGCGCGCAGCCCGCGGGCGCCCTGCCCGCTGCGGACCCCCCGCCGGCCAGCCTGGCGGCGTTCGCGGGCGATCACGCGGCCGCGCGCGCGCTGCTGCAGCGCCTGCAGCCAGAGCAGGCTGCCGCCGCGGCCGCGGCGGCCGTGGCGGCCGCGGCCGCCGAGCGCGGCGGCAACGGCGCGGCCGGCGCGGCCGGCGGGGCGGGCGAGGCAGGGTCTGAGACCCAGGCGCCCAACCCTGGGGTCTGGCGCCTGCGGGGCGAGGGCCAGCTGCTCGCGGGCGAGGCGCTGCCGGACGTGGCGGAGCAGCTGCAGCGCAACGCGTGCTACCTAGGTCCGCACCGCGCATGTGCCGCATACTGCATGCATGCCGCGGTACAGGAATGGCGCACCCCAGCGCGGGCGCGCACCACAGACTTGCGCCATGCACGGCGAGCATGAAGGCCAGCCCGCCACTTGGGCAGGTCGGCGCATGAGGTCCAGCAATGCTGCTTCCATTTCATGTAATAGCACAGCTCTGGTCCACGCCATTAAACAGGCTCAGCTGCGACTCAGCGCCCAGCGCGGCTGCGGACTCGCGCCTGCGCATGCGCGATGCCGCGGCGAGCGCCCGGCGAGCGGGCTTCCCCCGGTCGACCCCAGCGCGGCCGCTGACCTAGCTCCCCACAGTCTTCCAGCTTTACAGGTCTGTCTCTGGCGCGCAGGTCGCTTGGACGGCAGCGGTCGGCGTGCCGACGCCCTCGGGGCCGCGACGCTGCCAGATGGCGCGACCTTCTGCGGCGCCTACGCCGCGGACCTGCGCGCCGGCCCTGGCGTCAGCCTGTTCCCCGCCGGCGGCGGCTACGTGGGCGGCTTTGCCGGCAGCCGCCGCAGCGGCCCAGGCGCGCTGCAACGCCCGCGCATGTACAGGGGGCTAGGGTTAGGGTCACGTGCTCAACATCTGGATGCTTGCAAAGGCTTGTATCAAAAGACGTTGCATGCGACCGCAAATGCACATGTCACTGGCGCTCTGCAGCAGCTGGCTCATGGCCCTGCGCGTGCAGGCGTGCTGCTGCTGCCGGACGGCGGCCTGTACCAGGGCGCCTTTGTCGCCGACCGCTTTGAAGGGCGCGGGACCTACATGTACGCCAGGGGCCAGGGGTGCCATGTCGGCGAGTGGCAGGCTGGCCGCAAGCATGGCCAGGTGCATGGCAACCAGCTTGAGTGCACAGGTGTTACTGCATGCACAGATGTTGTGCACTAGGTCGGATGGCAATGTTACTCTCAGCAGTGCTGGCATGAAGCGTGCTGCATCTGTGCAAGTCATAGTGTGCAAAGCTCCACAGCGCATGTCAGAGAGTAGGCTGAATAGTGGGCATGTCTAAGCAAGGCGAGGGACTCTGTATTGCAAGTTGTCAGCTGTTGCTGGATGCGTTGAAAAAGAGGCGCCTGCTCTACATGTCATCGTGGCGCAAACAACCTGGCGATGCTGCCCAGGGCGTGTTCTGGGACGGCGAGGGCGGCTGCCTGGTGGGCGCGTGGCACGAGGGCGCCCTGCAGGGCGCCGGCGGCTACCACCTCCCAGCGCTGTCGCTGGCGGGCAGCTTTGAGGCGGGCCTGCCGCGCGGGCGCGCGCGCTTCGTGCGCAGCGCGGCCACCAGTGCGGGGGAGCCGGCCATCGCGGCGGCGCACCTGCTGGCGGGCGCGCGCGTCGCGCTGGCGCACGGCGGGCAGTACACCTGGGACGCGGGTGCGCGCGCGCCGCTTGCAGTGCACGGCGGGCGCATGGACGCATCAAGGCCCGAGACGACCACTCAGGGCTGCTCTGCGTCTGCGCCATGTGCTGCTGTGTGCATGCGCGCCTGCGCGGGCCGCGTCCTCGCCGTCGACATGCACAGCTTGCAGCGCTCTGGGGAGCGGTGGTGACAGGCGAGGGGGTGGTGCGAGCGCAGGGGCAGCGGCCGCTGCAGAGGAGGAAACGGGGGCGGAGGAGGGCGCACAGCCCTTACATACACGTCCGCGCCACCCCCAATATCTGGGCCTTGCGTACGTGCCGGCCGGCGATGCCCCCGCGGCAGCGCCAGAGGCTGACTTCCCGCCAGCAGCTGCAGAGCGCCCGCCGCCCTGGGCAATGTCGCCGCAAGCGCGCACCAACCCGTAAGCACGTCAGCGCTGCTGGACCGAAGATGTGCCTGCTGACAGCTCGCCTGCTAGTAGCACTGTGCTGATGGAACGGGGACTGGAGCGATCCGTGGATTCTTTCCACTGGACCTGCCGGCGTGCCCTGGCATGCCGCTGTGTTCAACATGTGTTGCACACTTTAGTCTTACATGGGTACTCTCGAGCAGCATGTAGCTCATTAGATGCCCGCATGCTTGCTAACAGACAAAAGGTGTGTGTGACATGCATACTGACTGACATGACACCGTATCTGACACCAGGCGCAGAAGCTTTGATATGCAGCTTATATCATGCTGCATCCTCAACATGCCACTACTGTGCTGCCACCTGCACGCACTCGCCGCGCTCCTGCACTAGCACTGAGACCCTTTAAATCACACAAGACCTTAACAACACATAGCCAACACACGATTTACGTGGATGCACAGAATATTACTCAACCCCCATGCATATGTCGCTAATACTCCAGTGCAGCGTCTGACAGCTCGGCCCCGCCTGCGCGAAGCCTCATGCGACCGCGGCCGCATGCGGCGCCCCAACCGGCGGCGGCGCCGTGGGCGGCGCGCGCAGGGCGGGCGGCGCGCGCGGCGGCGCCCCCGCGTGCGGCGGCGCGCCCCGCAGCTCGCGCAGCGCGGCCAGTCGATCGCACACGAAGTTGCCGACCGCGTCCAGCTGCGCGAGCGGGCTGGCGTGCTCCGCGCGCGGCACGTGCGAGCAGCCGCGCACGCGCCCGAACAGGCTGGCCGCCGACATGCACACCTGCGGCCGCCACTTTTCCAATTTTCAACTTTGATGCGGACAAGCTTCATGTTCAACTCCTCAGGACCCGTACAACAGGGGAGTGAGAGGTAGTGAAACTTTGAACATGTCTCCGCCATCAGACTGGCTGAATGTGTCTTTGACAAGATAATGCATGCGCTCGAGACAGGCTCGCTGCCGGCGTGCGCACCAGCGGCGGCGGCCTGCGGCGCACAGCCACGACCCATGCGAGCTCGCGAGCATGGCCGGAGAACAGGGAGTCTCATGCGAAATAGGCTCCTGCCATGTCAATGCAAGGGCGCTGCGTGCCCTGTGCACCAGGCACATGCCGCGCCGTGGGCCCCGGACCCGCACGCGCGCGGCAGCGCACCTGGCCGTGCTCGAGCGCGGCCGCGGCCGCAGCCTGCAGCTCCGCGTCGCGGCGCTCCGCCGCCGCGGCTGCCGCAGACTCCCTGGGCGCGCGCACCGGGCGCACACATGCAGCGCTGGCCGCCAAGCAGGCACGAGTGGTGCGTGCTGTGGTCGCTGTCTCCCCGCTCCAAAGAGGTGGAGCATGCGCATGCAGGCAGGCTCTTCTCTACTGGCGCAGCAGCACAGCTGTGCAGCCTCACCCGCACACCGATCTCCTGTGGTGCGGCGCGCGCGTACTCGCGCAACAGAGACCGTTCTGGTGTAGGGCTTATGGAGGTATGTTTTCGGTATGAGCGGGCGCGCGGCGCGCCTCTCCTCCGCGTCCTTCTTCAGGCGCACGAGCGCGTTGCTGAGCCCCAGGACCTCGCCGCCCTTGGCCTGGACCAACGTCAGCACCTCGGCCCTGCCATGGGCGCGCACATTGCTTGCTCCTCAGGCCCGCTCACGGCAGCCGCGCCCTGCGGCCATGACGCGCCGCGTGCTCCTGATGATCAGTCGCTGGCATGGTGCCCCTTGCAATGCCATGCATTGAGCGGGGGTACCCAAGAGGCTTGCGGGGTAAGGCTGGGCGCGGTAAGGCTGCGAGGCTGCAAGCAAGGAGTCCTTGCGCATGCACGGCTGGCACGCAGCACGCCGTCGCATACACAGAACCATGCATGCCCATTTGCACAAGCAAGGCAGCGGGGCTCTGCACACCCCGGCGGCCCTGGCAGGCACAGGGGGGCGCGGGGCGCGGGGGGCGCGCGCTTGGCGGCCTCGGCGGCCTCGGCAGCAGCGCGCTGCTGCGCGCGCAGGTCGGCATCCAGCGCGTCCAGCATGGCGTGGCGCGCGATGATGTCGGACACCTCGTGAAAGTCGTCGCTCGCCTCCAGCACCGCCTCCAGGTAGCGCTGGAACCTGGCGCCCGCGCGCGGTCAGATATTATGTTATGATTAGGGTACGATAACCATAACCCTCACGGGCGCGCGCCCTGAAGCACGCCCAGAACAGCCGAGAGGCACTCGCCGTGGAGCGCCAAGACAGCACTGCGTGCGCTGCATGGTCCTCCCGCTTGCGCATGCAGCGCCAGACCCCGCACGCCCGGCCAGGCCCTGCCCGGGGCCAGCGTGCAGCGGGTGGACTGCAGCTGCAGTGCGGTGACGTGGGCGAACAGGGGGAGCACAGCGCCTGGCCCTGTCAGCGAGCGCGGTGCATGCGGGCAGTGCGCGCGCGCGCGCGCACCTCAGGCTGCTTTGCAGCTGCTCGCGAGCGCGCCGCTTCTGCGCCTGGAGCGCCTCGCTGGTCACCAGCTGCGCGCGCGCGCGCGGCTCGCCTGAGGCAGCAACAAGATGCAGAGCCTGAGCCGTGCGCACGCACACTCATGTCCCTGATCCATGGAGAGCAGCGCTGCGCGCGTCCATTTGCTGCTGCAGCACGCCCAGGCTGCTCAGCATGGCAGCACGAGGGAGCGAAACGAACTCTCAAAAGTGGGATGTCCAGGCTGCCCAGCGTGAGGGCAGGCCTCTGGAAACCCATGCCAGACAGGATCATATTGCGGCACACCTGAGAGCCAACACCCCTAATTGCTTGGCCCTGAGCTTAGGCACGGGCATGCCAGGGCGTCTAGCTCGCGCTGCTTCTCATCCCGCTGCCTGCGCTCGTCGGCGGCCTTCCGCAGCGCGCGCGCCCGCTTCGCATCATTCTCCTGTGCGCGTGGCGTGCCCCGCGTCTGGCCTGGCGCCTGCCGTCTCTGCCGTTGGTACATGCCACCAGCAATGGACCCTCTGACGCTGTGTCATGGCATTTACTTTCCAACTGCACGTTAAACTTTGTGTGTAGTGAGTACAGAGCTACTGTGGTCCACAGCTCCCGCCGGAGTTCTGCTGTGCTTCATCAGTTCAGGGATGGCAACGACCATAAGCACATCATGGTATCAGGCTCAAATGATGTGCTCAGGAGGCTGCGAGTGCAGGCCCCGCGCCGCGCCTGCAGGAACTTGCTGAAGCGGATGAGCGAGGCCTGCAGCTCCAGGTCCTTCTTCTTCAGGCCCTCCTCGCGCCGCCGGAACACCTCCTCCTGCGCGCGCGCGCCTGCTCGCGCCCGTCAGCTGAGCTCGACGCCGCAGCGCACTGCAGCGTGGTGCCCCTGACACTCACGGTACTTCGCTGCCTGCGGCTGCCCTGCATACGCAAGATACACACAACAGCGGTGTCACGCACAAAACCTGTAGTGCAAGAATGAAGCTCTGCTTAGTATGTTTTTCGTCAAACTCGCTGGACTCTGCGCGCACTCAGAGCCTTCCAATTCCATAAGGACTCGCTGGCCGCACGCTCGAGCTTTGTTGTCCGCGTCAAGCAGCCACGGCCGCCGCACCTTGCGCGCATACTCCTGCTTCTGCTGCTCGAGCGCCTCCTGCACCTCGAACATCTGCCGCCGCTTCTCCAGCAGGCGGGTGGCCGGAGACACATGCTCCAGCACCAGCGTGTGCGGTATTTGCCTGCATGCAAGACGCCGCCTGGTTGCGTTATAGTTCAAGTATATGCTCGACAGGTCACTGCCCTCTGAGGCTCATAGATGAAGGTGTCTGTGCTCTGAGGTGAAGTGTGCAGGTTCTCAGGTCTGGCGCAATAAGTCGCAATAGGTTGCAGTGCCGCCCCAGATACAAAGCAGTGAGGCACTATTCAACACTAAAGACAAAGCACCACCCACACTCGGTATCCGGCGCACCAACGTGAAGTGTACCTGCTCTCCTACGCTATATATAACAGGATGGAGGCCCCGCACCGCTTGCGTTGCACAGTTTGCAGGAACTCCGCAGGCTCCATGCCTGCTGAGGCTGAGAAGGAGCTCTGCAAGCAGAGGCCAGCCCAGGCGGTGGCAGGAGGTCTGGTGTGTGCGCGCCCAGCGCGGTTGACCTTCGCGTCTGTGTCTCCAGCAAGGCCACACCTACTTTATTACCACAAATGAGTATGTGTGCTGTCGTTGTCTGTATTTCTTTAAATAAAAAAAAGGAAAAAATAAAGCGAGACCCGTTTTCAAACCCCGCTGGCTGCGCCTGCCCTAATCTTATAGAGCTGCTCGGCAAACAGTGTGGCTGCCTCTGCACCAGTCGGTGGCTCTGACTCATTGATCGAGGGGTCAGCGTACACCATTGCAAGCAAGCGCCGGCAGGCATGATGCGCACAATAGCAGCCTTGTGTCGCCGGACTCTTCGTGGGGCCTGTCAGGGCAGGCGCTGTTCCAGCTGCTGACCTGGGACCGCCGTGCCTGCGTGGGGCGAGGGGGAGGGGCGCCCGCTGCGCATATGAGCCCGTGCACACATGGTGCCTACCCTGTCTTCGAGAAATACTTCAACGAGTGCCTGTACAAGTGCGCCGTGCGCCGCCGCTTCGCATGGGGAGCTTGCTGCACTGGCGGTAAGCCTGATACGTTATGGTATGCCGAGCTGAAGCCTGCCCTGCTGTGCGGCAGTGCCCGCGACGTGGCGGGCTTTGCCGTCGGCATGCTGTCGATCGGCGCCTGGCTGCTGGCGCAAATGCCGCAGATCATCAGCAACTTCCGCAACAGCAGCGCGGAGGCGCTGAGCGCGTGGTTCCTCGGGGAGTGGCTGCTGGTGCACGCCTGCCTCGGCTGAGGTTCTGTAACCTGCTGCTGTGTGATCTTGGAGTGTTGCATTTGATGCGCAACACTTGACCTGATTAGACGCGACTTTTGAGTGGTCACCACGCGGGGACGCCGTCTGTCGCTGGCTGCCGCTATTGACCAAGCTGCTGGGTGAGCGCAGGGCGACACATGCAACCTCATCGGGCTGCTGCTGGCTGGCGACCAGGCCGCAACCATGACCTACACAGCCACGTACGCAGCCGGCCCTCCAAGGCCCCTGCGTCCGGGCCTCCTGGGGCTCTTGGAGGCTCCTGACCGCCAAAGACTTGACGGCCTCAGTCTCGGCAGCACCTGCTCTCTGTTGCTTTCGCGGGAAACTGAGACCTGGTGAGCAGGCTACGTCACCCTGGGCGTCGGCGCTTTTGCGCCGTTGGTAACGGCGCTAAAGTGCCGCGCCCGCTGACGCTGTCAGTGGCCCGCGCAGGTACTTTCTGTGTACGGACATGTGCCTCATCCTGCAGTACATCTACTATGGCTCGCTCAAGCGGCGGCGGGAGCGGCTGCGCTCGCTGCGCAGCAGCCGCTCGCGACCGCACGCGCACCCGCACCACCGCCTGCAGCCCGCGCCGCACGCGCAGGGCCTGCCGCCGTACCGCCCGTTGCAGAGCGAGGTGGGAGTGCGGCACCTTTTGTATCTAAAAAAACGACGCCTGAGGAGAAGCTCAAGGGACTGCCTGGGACTGAGTGGGTGCCATTGAGCACGCCGTGGATGTGCGCTGTTGTGCCGCCATGATGGGCAGCACTTTGTACTCGAGAGTATAGAACAAGGGAGAGAGCGTGTTCTAAACCATGCCTGGCTCCTGGCTATTGCATGCTGCCAGGAGGCGTTGTGAGTGGTCAGATGCATGCAGCGATCACCGCGTCGTACCTGTGGCCCGCAGGCTGCTCTTTCGTGCTGCGTTGTCAGCCACACTTGCGCACACCGTGTGTACAGTCTGGACCATAGGGTCTCACTTGTAAATTCCAAGCAGCCTGCTTTAGCTGGGGTGTGTGGGACGCAGGCGAGCGGCGATGCGGAGGCCTCTGGGGAGTTTGGCGCGGTTGCGCGAGAGGCCGTTGCGAGCCGAGCTGGGGGGGCTGCGGGGGGTGCGCGCGTGTCGTGGGCGCCCGCGCCGCCAAAGGTCCGGCTGCTGGCCTGCGCCGCGTGCTGCCTGCTGCTGCACCTGCGCGCCGGAGGGCTGGGCTCGAACCTAGGTTTAGGGTTGGTGGAGCCCAGCGGCGGCAGCGGGCCGGGCCGCGTGCTGACGGCGCGGCGGGCGCTGCTGGGCGGCGGCGAGGCTGGTGGCGCCATTGCGCTGGCTCGGCGGCGAGCACCCAGAGTGGGCGCGGTGCGCGCCTTGCGCCCTGGACGCTGTCGCTGCTGAGTCCACACTGCATGCGGCTGAGTCCACACTGCACCTGGTGGAGAGTGGCATTTTCATTGTGTTCTATCTCCGCTTGGCTCATCCTGGGGTCTCGGTTTCTACTCCTTACAGGATTGCGCTCGCCTTTCGCTTGCCCTACAACTTCCAGCTTACTGCCTGCAGCCTGTGCTGCAGCCTATGGTGTCCACCCGCATAGGCTGCGCGTGGCTGGCTGCTGCCCGCTGTGTGCTTCTGGTTGCACAGATGCCGGAACCAGGATCCGCAGCGCGGCGGGCATGGCCGCGGAGCACGCGCGGCTGGCTGGCAGCGCCGCCGCCTGCGGCAGCGCGCGCACCAGACCCCGTGCGGCGGCGCGGCGGCAGGAATGCCGGCACGGCGGTCGGCTGGGCGTCGTCGGCGCTGTACGTGGGCTCGCGCGTGTCGCAGATTGTGAAGACGGCGCAGCGCCGCAGCGCCGAGGGCCTGGCGCTGTCCATGTTCCTGGCGGCCATCCTGGCCAACAGCCTGTACGGCGCGGGTGCGGCGCCGACCCTGTGCCCTATGCCATATGCCCTGACCCTGCGCTTGGTCTGGCATTGTGTCCCTGATGGCCGTCCTGGCCAACAGTTTGTGAGCCGCGGGCGTTGCGCCCCATGCGCCGATGGGCTCGTTACGCCCAGACGGCTGGCCCGTGATATGCAAGTGCGCATATGTCGTACTTAGCATGTATGTGCATTTCTTCTGGCAGGACAGTTGCGTGCTGGTGGTGGTCTCGCCCCCATGTAAACCCCCAAGCGAGCGGCCGCCGCGCGCGCCAGGCATCCTGCTGCGCTCGCGCTCGCTGGCGCAGCTCAGCGGCTCGGCGCCCTGGCTGCTGGGGTCGCTGGGCACGGTGTTGCTGGACATCGTGATCTTCCTGCAGGTGCCTGATCTGGCGCCCGGGCACCCCACCTCCTGGCGCTCCCAGCTGTTGGCCCTGCTGGGGGCCCAGCGTTGCTGGTCATGCCGGATGCTGTCGCACTCTTGCGTGGCCCGGCTGCCCTAGACCCCCGTCTCCTGGCACCCTGGCTCCTGGCACCCTGGCTCCTGATGTTGCCTGCTTTGATTTCGAGCGTGTGTCGCTAGTCGTCATCCTCCTGTCGGCCCAGCCAGTACGCTCCACAGCATGGTTGTGAGCAGCTACTTGTAAATTGAGCTGTATGCTGTGGCAGTGCCATGCCATGCGGCAGGTGCCTGCCCCTCGGCAGCACTGTCCCTTGCTCGCAGTGCAGGCCTGGCAGCCTGTATGCGCAGGAAAGACCACCACGGAGGCATTACCTGCGCATGGATGCGACTTAAGATGCTTGTGGTGCGGCAGGGCATGCACTACTCCAGAGGGAGGCGCCTGTACGCAACCCTGTCTGGGAGGGGCTTTGCGGAGCCTGCGCGCTCGCCCATGCTGGACGAGGCGCCGTGACAGAAGTGCGCAAAGACAAGCCTGCATGCGAAGTGGCTGCTTGAAGAACTGAGCTGAACCGGGCGCACTGAAAACTTGAGTGAATTGCATGTGTGTGCACTGTGCAAGACTCTGCCCGCCTGTAGAGCGCTGGTCAGAGTGTAGTACACTCAGTGTACACCATGGAGAGGCATTTTTTGGGGTGCGATTATGCCTGCTTCTTTTTAGGGTTGGATGCAAAGCTGTGTTCCTTCCACCAACTTGGACGCTGCTCGAAGGCGTCTTGTGAGCCAGGCGCGCTTAATCAAGTATATTGTATAGTGTCGTGTCAACCTTGCCTTTTCGATATCCGGTTGAGTTTAGCAAGGCTGCAGTGGACGGCGGCATCCATGTCCAGACCATGGCGATCAGAAAACATGTACCGAGAATGTTGATCAGGAAAGCCGCATAGGATAGACCCCGGCCCTACAGGGCCTCCCATCAAGATCCAAAATCAAGCCGCAGAGCGGACGTACGACTTTTGCGGACTTGTGTCCAGTGATCAGTTTCCGTGCTTTCGCAGGTTTACCATGTTGTTGCAGGAGGGCAGGATGCTGTTTCTAGTCCCGTCACAGTGTGACTGCAGTGCAGCGCATGGCCGCAGGCAGCACCAGCACATCCGCCGACGGCGACAGTCGCAATGCTGCAGAGCGCAAAGCGCAGGCCAGGACCCCTTGCTTGTGCGGGTTGCAAGAGGCGAAGGTGAGGCTTCTTTGACAGGGCAAAGGCACACACTGTGTCCGCCGCAACAGCAGGAGCTGACGAGCCTGCTGATGCTGCAGCGGCAGAGCGGACGCCGGTGTGGCTCATGCGGCAAGCGGGGCGCTACATGGCCGAGTTCCGCAAGTGCGCACGCCCCGCTGGCAGGCAGCCGGCCAGGTTCGGAGAGTGACTCTATACACGGGCAATGCTGCTCATTTGTGGGGTCGCATGTGCTGTCTGTGGGCCCAGCGCCAGCCTCGCTGGGTGCTGGTCTTCACTGTGCGTGCCGGCTGGGTGCGACGCCCGCGCCGCGCGTCCCAGGTACTCGGAAAAGATAGGCTTCCGGGAGCGCTCGGAGACGCCGGAGATCGCGCTGGAGCTGTCGCTGCAGCCGTGGCGCGCGTTCCGGCCGGACGGCGTGATCATGTTCAGCGACATCCTCACGCCGCTGCCGGCGCTGGGCATCGAGTTTGACGTCGTGCGCGGCAAGGGGCCCGTCATCGCCTCGCCTGTGCGCAGGTGCGTGCCGCTCGTGCCATGGCCTGTGCTCACAGGGACTAGAGCAGGCTCGTTGTGCTCACATATCTGGCCTGGCTGGTACAAGCAGCCAAGTCAATAAATTGTCACACTGCAACGCAGCCTGGAGCGCGTGCGCGCGCTGAGGCCGCTGGACGACCCGGCGAGCGCGCTGCCGTTCGTGGCGCCCGTGCTGCGCGCGCTGCGCTCTGAGGTCGGCGGCGCGGCCGCGGTGCTGGGCTTTGTGGGCACGCCCTGGACGCTGGCCGCGTACGCGATGGAGGGCGCCGCCGAGCGGCACTGCCTGCAGACCAAGGCGCGCCCCGGCCGTAGGGTCTGCGCTGTGCTAGGGCTAGGGCGGGAGGGAGGATTTAGGTCCAGCTTGCCCTCCCCTGCACCGAGGGAGTGCGCGCAAGCGGGAGCTGGGCGCTCGAAGGGACACAGTCAGTGTGCTGTTGCATTTGCGCGGTGGCAGGGAGGTGGTGCATGATAAGCATCGGGGAGCCGGAGCGCGGCTGCTTGGCGAGGCACCCCTGTGCGGGTGCCGCTGCTTGAACAGGCGGGCAGCCGGTCTGTCCTCCTGGCCTGATGCCGGAGGGCGCAGCAGGCGGCAGCGCATCATGGCCCATGGGGCCACGCTGGGCATGCGCGCCGCTGTATGCACTGTCATGCAGCCAGAGCATAGGGCAAGGGTAGGCCCTAATCCTATGCAGGGCCTGACGCTGGGTCGCGCGGCGGGCGGCAGCGCATCATGACCGCCGCGCCGGAGGTGCTGCACGCGCTGCTGGCGCACCTGGCGGACGCGCTCGCGGTGTACGTCTGCCACCAGATCGACGCCGGCGCGCAGGCGCGCGCCCTCGAGCGCACACGTGTGTGCGGGCGGACAGGTGCAGGGCGCTGTCGGGCGTGCAGGGCGACAGCCGGGCATGATGCGAGGCGGGCAGGGCGGAGCCGCCGTCGGGCATGGCAGGGAGCGCGCATGCTTGCCATGCTCGCTGCGCCTGTCTTCATGACAGGGTGTAGGGTTCGTGCACAGCCTGCTCCGGCTACTCGATGCCCTGTTGGCAGTATGATTCGCTGATGCCGTACGGCATGCATGATACCCTAAACATGTGCAGATTGTCCGGCCAAGCAGCGCCCACGCCGGCCCGGCGCGCATGGGGCGCCTGCTGTCTGGCGGGACCGCGCGCGGACCTGGGGCCGGCGCGGGCGCAGGTGGTGCAGCTGTTCGACTCGTGGGCGCACCACCTGTCGCCGGACCAGTACGCCGAGTTCAGCCTGCCGTATGCGGAGCGCGTCGTGGCGGCCGTGCGCGCCGCGCGCCCCGGCGTGCCGCTCATCTACCACGCCAACGGGGGTGCGCCACGTCAACCTCCTGTTTTACTTTCCTGCGCCTGTGCTGTTACTTTTTCCCTTCCTTCGGCCATGCTGTTTGGGTCTGACATGCGGCTGTGCTCATGGCGCAAAGCTGGCAACCTCTCAACCCCAGCTTAGGTCCGCTTTGCAATTTCTTGTGTTCGCTTCCTGCAACCATACTGGTTGCTTTTGGCGCGACACCTTTGTTCATGGTATTGCAGCCGGCAGTCTCGCAAGAGAAGCTTTGGGCCCTCACGGCGCGCAGCAGGCAGCCACCTAGCCTGAGCTCTGGGCCCTTGCTCGGCAGGCGCGGGCAAGCTGGACCTGATGGGCGGCTGCAGCGCGGACGTGGTGGGCCTGGACTGGGCGTCCGACATCGCCGCCGCCCGCGCCGCGCTCGGCCCCAGCCGCCCCGTGCAGGCGCGCGCCTCGACCACGACTGTCTGCACCGCAATGGAGGCGTGTGCTGCAGCGACGGCGCAGCAGCGCAAAGGCGTTGGACCACCCTGTATGAGCGAGCTTTCAGCAGTAAAGCCACCTATTGAAGGCCGGCGCAGTCCGCGGTAGCCCCATTGCTGCTACCCGGGCAGACGAGCTAGAAGTCATCTGCTCATAAGGTCACGAAAATTTGGTCTTGCTGGGCAAACCTGCCTTGCTAGGCTAACTTGCCTTGACGGCGCCAACCTGCTGGGGCTTCCGTGCAGGGCAATGTCGACCCCATGCTGCTGTTCGCGCCGCCGGACGTGCTGCGCGAGGCCGTCGTGCGCTGCTGCCGGCGCGCCGGGCGGCGCGGGCACATCCTGAACGTGGGGCACGGCGTCGTGCAGGCGCGGGTCCCGCCGCCTGCTGTGACATGGGTCAAGTAGTGTAGATGCGCTTTGCACGCTGCATACATGCGCGCAGAGAAGTGAAGGATGTAGCCCTGCTGCCTGGTGTAGCTGTGAATGCACTGCCAGGGTGGTTGCCCATGTTCCTGAAGCGCGAACTGGGTCCTTAAAGAAGCAAGGACTGAAGGACCTCCCCGGCGCACAGGGCACGCCGGAGGAGGGCGTGGGGCACTTTTGCGACCTTGCGCGCGAGTCGGCGTCCTTCTTCGAAGATGCGGATGCGGTCGCCGCGCCGCTGCCGCGCGAGGTCGGGCTGGTCGGCTGCTGACCCAGCGGCAGCCGCTCGTTGCAGCGTTGCGACGGCGGTGCGGCCGATGTGGGGCGTCCTTAATTCTTTTTTTTGCCGTTTGGTGTGGGCAACCTTGCACGCCGTCACGTGGGTGGCTGCAAGGCCGCTTGGTCTGTGTGGCACCGGCTGTTACACCGGTGTGGCCCTCTGTATGGCAGCTGGTGCTGGCTGTGGCATGCACCCATGTAACCATATACGCCAATTGGCGCTCGAGCGGAGCCCGCGTGGCTCGTTGCCTCGCATGGATCTGCGCTACTGACACTCTATGGTGCGGCATGCTCACAGGCAAGCATGCAGGGGGCAAGGTGTTCTTTTGAACCTGACACCAAGGCCCGCTGCGACAGACTTCTACAGAACAGGTCTGGTGAGGGCGCTGGGTACAGACACACTGCTCGATATACATGCGCCAAAGCCTGCCATGCTTGTGAATTAGCAGAAGTTCTATACATTTAAACATACAGGAGCTTTGCCTGCCTCCAGCATCACTTTACGCTGCCTCTGGCTGCTCGAACGCCCCGCAGCAGATGAGTGCCTCTAGGGTTGGCCGGCGCGGCGGCACTCCCAGGAAAGTACGCGCGCCACACCCAGGAAGCGCCACGTCCTGGCAACGGCCCTCACGCGTCGTCCGCTGGCAACGCGCCGGGCGCGCCGCCGCCGCCGGGCGCGGGCCGCTGGCCGTCCAGGCGCGCGACCGCCCACGACAGGCACCACTTGAGGTCGGTCAGCAGGTACTTGAGCGCGCGGCTCCAGCGCGCGTCCTTGTTGAACATGAGCTTCACGGTCAGGCCGCCAACGCGGTCGCCCTCCACGGCGTACGGCAGCTCCAGCGGCGCGACGCCCGGCGTCGGGTCCGCCAGGTCCGCGCCGCGCGCGTACTCCGCAAACTCCTGCGCGCCGGCCGTGCGCGCGGCGGTCGCAGAGGCGTTGGAGGCGTGCCAGCCCAATGGGACAACTTCTGCTCGTGTTGTCCCTCCTGCGCTGTTGGCCACGGTTGGGCAGGGCAGCTCCAGCGGCGCGCCGCCTGGCTCCCGGCCCGCCGGGCCTGTGCCCGCGCGCACTTTGCACCCCACAGAAGATCACATGCACCAACACACCAATGCGGCTCGCAGGCAGGCTGTAAAGGTTTACCAGAACCAATGCGCTGCACATGCTCCTTCAAAACATTGTCTTTCTAGCTGGCGAGGGGGACTTTCCGGCGCGCGCACCCGCAGGCAGGCCAGGAAGGCGATCATGGCGCGGTCGTAGCCGGCGCAGTACAGCTTGTTCACGGGACCGAACAGCTCGTACACGCCCTTGCGGTCGGCGATGCGCGGGTAGCTGCCCATGGGCAGCAGCCGGTGGCTGGAGAAGCTCAGCTTGCACGCCTGCGCGCGCGCGCGCGGGGGGGCCCTCGCAGCGAGCGGCACGGCGCCGGCGCGGGCGGGGCGCTTGTCAGCCCAGCACTGGCGGTGCTGCGGCGCGTCAGATCGGGCTGGGCCAGCGCTGGATCAGGAGCAGGAAGTAACACAGGCAGCGTGCGGCTGCGTGCGGCGCAGGCGCCAAAACCCGGGGGCAGGGTGCCCGCACGGTTGCCCGCACTGCACTGCGCCTATAACACTCGCAGATGTATAACACTATACATCTGCGACATCGTCTTGCAGAATACTGTAGAGAGATAGGTCATCACCTACTTGACCATCCTTAATGTGCCTCAATCACAGGGACGGCGGATAAGACGAGCGGCGGCGGCGGGCGCGCGCCTGCGCAAGCGTGTGCAGCAGGAATACCGCCTGGCCCCAGGCCGCGTTAATCTCGTCCCACTCGATGGGCTCCTGCGCAGCGGCGCCGTGCTCAGCAGGGCCACCCCGCGTGCGGCCGCGCATGCGCGCAGGGCGCCCAAGCGGCGCGCCGCATCAGGAAAACAGGTCACTTGTCCGCACAGTCCGATAGTGGGCGTCTGATGTGGAGTTCTGGACGCGTGCGCCCCAGCGCACCTGGAAAATCACCCACATTCTTTCGCAAGGTGCCCGGCGCCTGCGACGTGCGGCCCATGCGTATCTATTGCGCGTGATAACCAGCGCCCGCAACGTGCGGCCCATGTGTGTTCATTATGCATGGTGCCCCGCGCCTGCCACGTGCGGCCCATGCGTGTAATTCTAATCGGGGTGCCCCGCGCCTGCGACGTGCGGCCCATGCGGAAGCCCGAGATGGTCCCGAACTGGCCATCGTGCCAGATGTGGAACGCGTCGTTGTACACGTTGGTGCGCCGCAGCCGCTCCAGCGTGGCCGCGGTGCGGTCGATCTGCGCGCTCGCGCGGTGGCCACCGGAATGCAGCGAGCAGCGCGGCAAGCTACCCCAGAGGGATACGCTCAAATGAAGCACATGCCTGCGACATGCTCGCCCGCATGCAGAGCTCCATGAGCTGCGCAGCGGTTGGGGGGAGGTAGGTCAGGGTGCCTAACCCTAAACATGTCTAGGGTGCAGGCCAGGGGCGGTACCCGCCGCAGCAGCACGCCGCGCTCCTCCGCGTGCGCGCGCATGTGCAGCTGCAGGTCGTTAAAGCCGTGCCAGTAGCGCGCCTCCAGCGCCGCCAGCTCGGCCGCCTCCGTGCGCACCGCGTCCGCCTGGCAGGACGCATAGAATGAGGGTTCACAGGGCACGCGCTGTAGAGTTTACAGCGCCAGCGGAGCGGCGCCGACAGCGCGCCCCCGACGCGGGCACCCCGGCGGCCTCTAAGCGCGCTGCATCGCCCGCTGCCACTCTTGCAACGGCAGGGGGCGCAAGCCGGGTGTCAGGTGTCACTGACCAGCCCCTCTCTCATGCCCTGCCTTCCACACGCCAGGAACATCGTACGGCAAAGCGAGACAGGCATGTCGACCAGCACTTTCCGCAGGCAGCTGCCCCCAGCACGCCATGCCGGCATTGCACGCTCACATGCTCAGCTGCTGAAAACCGCCCAGAGCGGCTGGAGGGGCCTCCACCTCCGCTAGCGCTGTCGCCAGGGCAGCCTCCGCGGCGAGCGCCTCCGCCTCAGCGGCCACCGCCTCGGCCAGCGCCACCGCGCGCTGCGCCTCAAACTCCTGCACGCCGTTTGGCGAGCCATGAGCCATGTGTGCCCTTGAGGCAGGTCTGCACTGCCGGTCCGGCGCCGCTCCGCGTGGCAGCCAAGTCGGATTGCTTAAGGCGCCCGGCCTTCGCGCAGCGGAGCCCCGCTGCACCCTAAACCTGAACCCTATGAAAGCGCGCGCGCCTCGGGCGGCAGCGGGCGGGTGTCCTCGGCCGCCAGGCGGCCGAGCGCGGCCTCGTACGCGGCGCACTCGGCCTCGGCCTCCGCGCATGCGGCCTCGGTTTCCTCGCGCACGCGGCCCGCGCACTCCATGCACAGCGGCTGGTCCACCTGCGCCCGCGCGCGGCCGCGCAGGCTTGATCGCGCCCATGGTGTGCCGCCATAGGGCCTATACCCAGCACCCTAAACCATGCGAGTCAGCATGTCCGCCGTGTGCCGCCGGCGTGAACCTAGCAGTGGAGTGGCGCATCCAGAGCGCGTGCTCCATGGAGTGCTGGAGCGCTGCAGGGCCGCCTCATGCAGCCCGCCAGGGCCAGAGCAGACTCAGTGCCGCAGTGCCTGCAGCACAGCACTACAGAGCATGTGCCACAGGTGCTGCGCTGCCTCGCTGAGCGGGGCTCGCGCGGCGCGCGCCTTCGTCTCGCCGAACGCCAGCTCGAACGTGCGCGCCAGCTGCGCGAAGCAGTCGTCGAGCGCCTGCAGCGGGATGCCGTGCGCCGACGCGCGCAGCTGGCCGCTGCCGGCGCCCGCCTGGCGCAGCGCCGACGCCGAGCCCGGCAGCACCACGAACGACTCGTCCAGGCTGCGCGCGGCGCCGCCTGTGCGCGCGCACATGGTGCTCGTCCTGCGCCAATGCTCGCTGCCGTATCGGGGGCACAAAGAAAGCACGTTTGTAGAAGCACGGCAGAACGACAGGGGCTTGTTCGGGCAGCGACCAGCGACTCTCCTTGAGCCTGCAAGCACTCCCCAGTTGCTCAGCTATGCCCTTAAGGAACAGCGTGCTCCAGCGTTGTGTCGACCAGAGCCAAACAAGCAGACTCACGTCAGGCACACTGGTGCGCCTAGAGGACTAAAGCAGAGTGCGGGCGAGCAGCAGCGTATGGCTCGTAACTAAGTCACAGGGACACTGCCACACCTTACTGCACCGCCTGCTGCGTCCTCTGCACACTTGCCAAAGTGCTAGCAGACTCAAGGCCTTTCAACGCACCCTGCTGGCCACGCCGCGAGTCCAGCACAACAAAGGACTCGTCCAGGCGCCCGCCAAATACGCTTGCGCCGAGCAGCGCCGAACGGCGTCCCGCTGGCTCATGCAGCGCTTCCACATCAGTAATATTCAAGCGCGCATGGCAGCACTGGCAAGCGAAAGGCTGCTCCACGCCTGCAGCCATTGTCTGCTTGGAGCGGCTGCCCTGTCAAACGGTGCCTGAACTCACCATGACATGAAACACTGTGTGCTTACTGTTAGGAAACTGAAGGATACGCACAGTGTTATCTGCGTTGCACACAAGGATGCACCGTACGCACTGCGATGTTGCGCCTGGTGCGAGTGGAGCTCACCTAAACAGGACTGTACGAGCCGGGTGAAGGTCTGCATACAACGTCTCACGGCTCAATCTCTGTTACATTGCCACTCGGCTGCAAGCTTCACGACGTTCGATGTGTGTGCTCATATAGTTAGTGATCAGCTCTGATCAAAGTTAGTGCATGCACCACGGCACTAAGCAAGTCACAAGTGTACCCCGAGAGGCCTGCTTCTGGTGAGGAAGGATGTCGGGAGCCACCGTCTTTGTGTATGGCACACTGATGGCGCCTGAGGTGCTGCAGACCCTCATCAAGCGCGTGCCAGGTGCGCCTGGGTTTGCCTGCTGTATGTGAGTCACAATATGTGACAAAGTGCAAGTTGACAACCCCCCTGGGACATACCTCTATGTCCCAGCTCTTGCCTGCAGCGCGCGTCCAGGGCTACTTCCGGCACCGCATACGCGGCCACATCTTTCCTGGCGTGCAGCAGGCCGGGCCAAGCGATGAGGTCTGCGGCCTGGTGCGTGCGCCCCCAGCAGGAGGCGCACTCTGATGCTGGCACTTTGGCGCTACCTGAGTCGGGAGGTTCTCAGTTTGCTTGTTGCCTGCAAAGCGGGCCCCGGGCAGCACCCTCAGCGTGCTGAGTTCCCAAAGCGACTGGTGAAGCCTGCTCCTGGCGGGAGGCAGGTGCTGCGCGACCTCAACACACAGGAGCTCGGCGTCTTTGACGGTGCGGTGGCGCCTAGCTCTGATGGACTGCGCTCCTGCTTTTTACACACAAACGTTCCTGCCGTGCTTTACTATATTTTGCGCTTGTGGCAGCCTTCGAAGGGGACGAGTACTACAAGGTAGACGTGCAGGCGCGGCTGGAGGACGAAACCAGCGTGCCCGCCACCATGTATGTCTGGCACGCCAGGTGTGTCACAAGCGCTTGAAACAGCCCAGGCAGCTCATCCGCTTCCAGTTCGCTTCACCTCAAGTGTGAGAAGTGCTTGTGGCCCTGCGTGTGTTGCAGCACTATAGGGGTTTACTTGGCTGACATCCTTCCAACTTTTCCGGTCGTGTGTGCAGGCACCTGCTGTACGGGGAGTGGGACTATGCGCAGTGGCGGATACAGTACCTGAAAGACTACACGATGATGTGCAGCGACTTCATTGAGGAGGTGGGTGGGGTCAGCAGCGCCGTGGACCGCG
>JAABUV010002166.1_pt1 | contig 27281 bp, 27 predicted proteins | sample 5559971 | NCBI WGS metagenome assembly JAABUV01 (sample SAMN10711881, study PRJNA513362) | rock metagenome | isolation source: Antarctica rocks | place: Antarctica: Victoria Land, Knobhead nord | collected 2015-12-19
GCCGTCGAGGGTTTCGCGGATGATGTCGGCGTGGCCGGAGTGGCGTGCCGTTTCTTGAATCATGTGGAACAGGACGTAGCGAACATTGCACTCAATGATGTCCGGGCGCGCGCAGGCATCGTCAAGGTCCATCGACGCGGTGACAGCGCGGGACTGCTCGATCTGCTCGAGGTAGTACCTGACCCAGTGGTCGACGGTGTCGTGCTCATCTACGATCAGGTCAGCGTCTCGGGGGACGGTCCTGACCGCAGGCCACTCGTCGAGGAACTTGCGTCCGCCCATGATGACTTGAAACCAACGGCGTTCCCAGGTTGCGGCATGCTTGATCAAACCGAGCAATGACAACGAGCTTGCGGTCGGCGCCTTCCGCGCTGTCGCATCATCCACTCCGGCGATCATCCGCAGCAGTCCCTCGCGCTGGGCGTCAAGGTTCTTCTCCAGAGCCTCGCGCTCCGAGGCGAGTGCGTACAGGTCTTCTGCATCTACAGGCACACAGCGATGCTAACGACGGGCCGCCGTGCGTCTGCCTGTTGACGCGCGCGGTCGCGCCCCGGGAATGATCTCCGTGTCCGGTCGAGGATCCCTGACCGGCATACCGGCCCGGGCTTCGGTCTTTCACTGCAAAGTCGGCGCAATGCGTTGACTGACCCCTCGCGAGAAGCATTCGTCGTGCTCCAGCCGATAGAGGGCGAATGGAGCGTCCGGCTGCAGGCCTGGGCGACCCTCAACGAGTCCCGTGCGACGGATCATGCCTGCTGGCCGCATCCCGAGGCGTCGCATCACCGCCTGCGAAGGTTGGTTGTGCACCTCGGTGAAGGCGACGATCGGTGTTCGCGGCTCGTGGATCGCGGCCCAATCGAGAGCGGCCCGGCCGATCTCGGTTGCGTAGCCGCGACCGGTCAGGGCGTCTCGGACCACCCACCCGAGTTCGAGCACCGATTCGCCGTGAAGATCGAAGCGGGTGAAGCCGCCCCGACCGACCAGCGACGCAGCTGAGCGGGACCTGGCCAGCCACTTGCCCGCACCCTCCGTATTCCAGCGGGTGGCCATGTCCGTGGCCCAAGTCTGCACGGTCGCCGGGTTCCATGGGCCGGTCCAGAACGCGACGAGCGGGTCGCGGTACAGCACGATGAGGTCATCGACATCGGCCGGTCCGGCGGGCGTCAGCCGCAGTCTCGGTGTCAGCACGACGCCGGTAGCGCGCTGCGCTGCTCCATCCATCGCCACCGCTTCAGTGAACACGCAGTTCACCCAGCGCATCCAACACGAAGGAGTCATCCATGACCGCCGTACTCGGCCTAGGTCGCCGTTCACGGGCGACGAACGGGAGCTGCTGGAAAGCACGCTCGAACTGAATCGTGCAGAGCTGGTGGCCGGCGTCGACGGGCTCTCTGACGCCCAGGCGCGCCAACAACTGGTGCCCTCGCTCAGTACCCCTATCTCCCTGATCAAGCACTGCGCGGCGGCCGAACGCATCTGGTTCCAACGCACACTCGCCGCCATGGCCGCCGAAGACTGCGATGGGCACAGCACCGGTGGTGACAGCAGTTTCTACGTCACCGCTGCCGAGACTCTTGCAGGCGTCATCGCCGAGTACGTCGCGGCCTGTGAGAAGTCCAGGGAAATCGCCGCGGACCATGGTCTGGACGACACCGCCGAACACCGTCTGGTCGGTACGGTGAACCTGCGGTTCATCTATCTGTGCATGATCGGCGATATTTCACGGCACGCCGGGCAGGCAGACATCCTCGTTGAACAAATCCGAGCGAGCCACCACAAAGTCTGACTTTCCGAACACCCGGCCCGTGGACCACATACGGGGTGCCCAGGTTCGGTTGAGGATCCCGGACCGGGTACCGTTCGTGACCACTCGGCTGGCAGCATGCCCGATGTGCGCGGCTCCGCTGAGCGCACTTCCGCTGATTCCGCGCATATCGGCCTATCGAGGCCATGCCTTGGCGGCCAGACTTGCGAGCTCGTCGGATCGAGCAGCCGCACCGTCGAACGTCCACTCCGTCAGCAAGCTGAGTTCGCGCGTCAGCGCGAACGCGGACTGTCCGTACGTGGTGGATTTCTCGGCAAAGGCTTTGTCCTCGAGGTTGTTGTTCAGCGTTCGTTCAAGGAGCGTGTAGTTCTGCAGCTGGTCGCGAAGAAGCGAGAATCGCTCGAAATTCTCATCTGAATCAAACATGTCCCGCTTTGATGACTTCGCGAAGATGTGCTCGACAGTGACACTCTTGCTACTCCAGTCAGGCATTGCATCCGTTGGCTCTCCTGAGTCGACGGCTCGCTGTCGTTCAAGACGAGCTAGCAGGTATTTCGCACGGGTTGTGGTCATGGATCCGTACGCAGTGAACGCTTGTCTAAAATTGGCGTCGTCGGGTACCAGATCTTTCATGAACGAGCGAACATCTCCCACTGTCTTCGCCGTATTCTCTGCCACTGCCACTGCCACTGCCGCATCGCAGAAGGCGTTCTCGGCCACCCCACCCCCGAGGGTTCCGAACATCCACGCCCGCACCGACCAGCCCGCAACCGTGTCAACGAACCGTGTTGCGTCGCTGTGCTTCCAGGTTGCGAAAGCCGCGAGCAACAACGGCGTACTGGCTTCAAACCCAAACCGGCGAAACGCCAGGAGGGAGTCTTTGACCTCGATCGCCTGCGATGACCAACTGGCGTCATCGGGCTCGCGAAGAGCAATGTAGCGCTGCAGCGCCTTGTCCAGGCGCTCCAAGTAGGAACGCACCGACGATGACCCCGACCCAATGTCAGCTTGTAGCGCCTTATACAGGCCTCTGTTGGTCACGCGCCCCCGCCGAGACATGTACTCGTATCGCAAGAATTTGACGAAATCCTCAGGCTTGTCGAACCGACCACCCAACTTCGTCCAGAGGCTCTCTGCATGGGTGATGCCCTGCGCGCCGGCATTACTGAACAGATAATTCTTGAGCAGGTCGGCTGTTGTGAGATCCGCACCTCGGTCATTTAGCGTCTCGAAGATGACGTAGGCCTCGGCAAGTCCCGTGGCAACGGCAAGGAGGACTTGGACCTCTTTTGTCGACGTAGTCGACGAGCTCAATCAGTCTGCGGTAGTCGTCATCGGTCGGCGCCAGCTGGTCGACGAGCGCCTTCAGCTGCAGGTAGGCGGCCGCAACGAGATCATTCGGAAGCGAATCGAGGCGGTTCTCCAAGAGCGCACTGAAAGTGGAGTGGTCGTCAGGTCCCAGCGTTAGCTTGGCGACGGTCTGTTCTTCCGTCAGGACGTAGTCACTCAAATGCGTGTCCTCGACCGACTGTGCCGCTCGCGGCTGATCAAGTTCTTTTAGTCGGTCGCGCACAGCGACCAACAAGATGGCAGTGGTGGTGATCCGTTGTTGCCCGTCAACAATCAGCTTCCGCTTGTCGCCTGTTGCATCAGAGGCAAGCACGACTGTGCCCATGAAGTAGGAATCACCAGCGGCCCTGGCCCGTTCGACATCGGTCCAGTACTCAGACACGTGCTCGTGCTGCCAGGAGTACCGACGTTGGAACTGCGGAACCTTCAGGAGGCGATCGGCGAGCAGATGACCGATGCGGTCGTGATCAAACTGAGCAGGATCCGCCATACACGAAACCCTACTGAAAGTCAGCAGGCGCTCCAAAACCGGCAACTCTGTCCCGGTCCGCACGCGGACGCGCCTGGGGCCCAGTCTGCACCAGATCGGCCGTCCCGTAGGCCGAACGGCTTGCGGGTGCCAGCGGCCCGCTGAAGGGTCGGGTGGTCTTGCCTTCATTCGGGTGTCTGGATCGGAGCAGGATCCGGCTGGGATCGATGAGCGCGCAACGCGGTGCCGATCTTGCCCAGCAGCCGAAGGGCGTGGAAACCCACGACCGCTCCGATGAGCAACGCAACCGCCGGGTCCAGCCAGAACCACCCACCGGCCACCAGAATGACCGTCCCGGCGATAGCCACACCCGCCGCCGCCGCGGCATCGCCAGCGGTGTCCAACAACACCGCCCGCATATTTAAATCACCGTCCTCCTCACCGTCGTCGTTGTCGTCGATGTCGCCACCGAGGATCAGCGCACCGATGAGCATCACCACTGCGGCGACGCCACTGACGATGAGCACCGGCAAGCCCTGCACCTGCCGGGTCCCACCGATCAACCTGACCGCCGAGCCCACCACGATCAACACACTCAAAATCAGCAACCAACCGGCATTGACCGCCGCCGCCCACGTGGTCGCCGCGACATATCCGCGGGGACGCCGCGCTGTCGGCGGCCGGGCCGCCAACCAGATCGCCAACAACGACACCCCGATCGCCGCCGCGTCCGCCAGATAATCGGCACCTTCGGCGAACACTGCCAACGAGTTCGCGGTGACACCCACCACCAGCAAGCCTGCCACCAGGACCAGATTCAAGACCAGAACCAAACTCAACCGCTGCACCCGTGTCACACGCTGAATTTACCCGCCCGCCCAAGCGGTGTGAATTGCCAAATTATCTAATCTGGCACTTTTGACCACTTGGGTTCCAGCGGTCGTCGCAACGCCTGACCTTCAGGAGTCGCAATGTCAGTGCCGATATCTCGGGCACAGCCTGGGCCCGGCGCGCCGTTGACGGCCGAGCGGCATCACGCCGCGGGCACCGCCGCATCCGCTGATCAATATCGTCGGCCGGATTAACCGCTCGGCGGGCGCGTCAGCCTGTGACCTGAACAGCCCCCGGGTCGTCTGAGCACAACTCTTTCGTTGATCAAGATGGCGTGCTGCTGTTCATTGGTCGGCCAGCAGTGCCAGGAGTCTGCGGTTGAGCTCCGCTGCTCGGCGGTCCGTCTCGTCCAGGGTGCGGTCGACTCCGCGGAGATGGGCTTGGTCGGCGCGGCGACGGGCGACGGCCTGCTCCCAGTCCTGAGCGGTGTACGGCGTGGCCGCGGGAGTCATCGGCGTCGCGGCGGGTGGCGGTGCCGGTTCGTCGGGGGTTTGCGGTTCGATGCGGTGGACTGCGCCTGGGCCGGTGGTGTTGCCGCGGGCCAGGTGGGACATCGAGTGCGGGGTCAGCGGCCGTGGGGTGATCGACAGGTGGCCGCGGGGGTCGATCGGCGGCAGCAGCGGAACATCCCCGATCCCCTGAGCGATGGGGCGGCGGCTTCGGCACAGGTGCGGCGATGCCCCCTCGACCGCGGGGGCGCGGTCGATCGCCCCGGCGAGGGTGCGGGTGGCGGGTGAGGTGAGCGCGAGGTGCAGGGCGCGGAGCCAGCGGACCAACGCGCACGGCCCACACACAACCGGATCCTTGTCGGGGTGCAGGGTGACCAACCCGATCGTCGTGTTGATGGTGGCGACTGCGTCGGTCAGTGTGATGTCCCCGGCGGTGAGGGCGGCGATCCGCCGGTACGGCACCCCCGCCTGGGCCAGGACCAGCAGGGCCCGGTCGCGGCGGCCGAACCAGCCGTTGATCCAGCCGTGGGACGGCAGCCGGCGCAACGCCGCCTCCACCCGGTCGCCGGGCAGCTCCTGCCGGACGGGTTGGGCGGGCCGGCCACGCAGCACGTCCATCACCTGCCCGGTCCGCTCCGGCAGGGCGACGCCGGCGGCCCGGTGGGCGGCGTCGATGGCGGTCAGCCGGCGGGCGGACGTCCTCGCAGCTGCCGGGCAGTCGCCGAAAAATATCAGCACCGTCTCCGGGGTCGCGGGCAGCGGGTCGTGGCCGGTGACCGCGCACCAATCGGCGAACAGCGCCCACTCCGCACTCGCGGCGGGGGCGCCTGCGCCGGGCAACCTGGAGTTGGCAGGCTGCTCAGGTGGGTGGGTCATGGTCTACAGGCCGAGCTTGGTGACGGCGTTGCCGACCAGGGGGGCGTGTTCCCGGGCGTAGGTTTCCAGGATGGCGGGGTTGCGGTGCCCGGTCTGCCGCATGATCGCGTGCGCATCCGCGCCTTGCCGGAACGCTTCGGTGACGAACCCGGCCCGCAGTGAATGCCCACCCAGCTTCGCAATTTGTTGCGCGGTGTATCCGGCGTCGGCGGCGCGGCGGGCCAGCACCACGTTCACCGCCTGCCCCGACATCCCCGCCGCGCCGATCCGGCCGGTCTTGTGGACCAGCGGGAATAGCGCCCGACCCGGAACCGCGGGTTCGGGTAGGTCGACCCGGCAGACGTGCCCGTCCACTCCCCCATCGGATGTCTGTCGGCGGAGTTCGGTCATCACCGGCCGCCGCTGCCCCGCCGGATCCACCCGGTCGGCGGCGTCCAACAGCAGCCGCCAGCGGGTGTACGCACACGGCGGGCACGTCCCGGGGTCCCGCCCGTACGGCACGGCCTTCACCGTGCCGCGGGCCTCCTGATCGGTCTTGGACGTCCGCCACCGCAGATGCAAACCGTCCACCCGATGCGCCGCCACATCCCCCACGGTCAGGCCGACCAGTTCCGAGCGGCGGGCGGCGGTGGCGAACCCGACCAGCAGCAGCGCCGCGTCCCGCCGCGCGATCACCCCACCCGGCCAATCGGTGACCCGATCGGACAGATGATCCAGCAGTCTTCTGATGTCTTCGAGGAGCAGCGGCGCCCGCCGGTTCGGCGGCGTCGCGCGGACCCGGCGGATCCCCGACAAGGCCCGGCGGACCACCTCCGACCGGCCCGGCGCGGCCAGGCCCGCGGCCGTGTGGAACTGGTTGATCGAGGAGGTCCACCGGGTCAACGTCGCCGGGCTGTACCGCCACTGCCCCACCACTGTCTGGTCAGCGGCCGCGCCGGTCAGGTACGCCGCGACGACCATCGGATCCGCCGGCAACACCGGGTGCCCCGCCGCGGCGGCCCAGGCTTGGAACCGGGCCCAGTCCGACCGGTACGCCGCCTTCGTGTTCACCGACGTCGAGGCCTCCACCGCCGCCCACACCCGCTCCAACGCCTCCACGGGCAAGTCCAGAGCCTCGACGGGCACACCGTGGCCAGCACCGGTCCCGCTATCAGGCGCCGGTGGCGCCGTGAGATCAGCGGCAGAGGAGACCTCAAGATCGGTCAGCGCAGCCGCCGGGGACTCCCCCACCTCGGCCACCTCCTCGTACCTGTCAACCCGGTCGGTGCAGCTCAACCCCGTGCACCGACGGCGCAACGACCCGCTAAAAGATCTTCAGCGAGAAACCGTCGCTGCACCCAGCCAGTTACATACTACCGGGGATAGGTCACGATAATAGAACATTATGCTAGCCAGTAAGGATTTGGGGTCCGCCAGTCGCTGAACGGGCTCTTTCGTTGGGTTGGCGGGCGGCCAGGCCTTGCGTGGGTGTCCTGTCTCATCTGATCTGAGGCAGTCTCAGTAAGTTGAGGCACCAGGCCGAGATGCCTCAAGATAGAGAGACGGATCTGGCCGTGACCAGGGCAAACGACATCTTGCTCGTCAAGGGATCGGCGCGGAATTGCGTCAGTTAGCGAGACGAATCCCCCGCTGCCGCCGTCTCGCTAACTTGAGGCACCGCAGGTCAGAGCCCTAGCCATGCCTCATTTTGAATGAGACAGGACAGTGGCCACCCACCCGGCCGGCAGCCACAGCGCAGGTACGCCTGCCTGCGCCTCATCAACGGGAGCCTTATCGCCCAAATGATCGAATCGCCTCACCACAAGCGCTTCGTTCGGCGGTCTGCCAAGGTCCGCATCCCGGGTGAAGTTGCCTCAGATAGATGGGACGACCACCACCGGGCCCCGTCCCATCTACCTGAAGCACGCCACCCCAGCAAGCGCTAGACTGCCTCAGATTTGATGGGAACGGACAACAGATCCCTCAGATTCCGTCCCATCTATTGGAGGCACATCGGCATACGTGCAGGTCGCTGCTGGATCCGTACCTCAAGTCGGATGGGAACGGACAACTCCCCCGCTGCTCAGTCAAAGGGGTGGTACTCCTGCACACCGGTCGTGGACCCGATCTCCTTCGTCGTCATCACCGCCGCCTTCTTGAGGTTCAGACACGGGCGTTGCTTGACGAGCGGTCCTTATCGTTGGGCGTACGTCCGGTGCACCCACCAGTTCCCGCCGTCATCGTTGCTGATCAGGGCGGCCTTCGGCAGCGATCTTGATCGACAGCAACTCCATGCGGGATTGCGCGGCCGATGCGGTGGCGACTTCGGCGTGCAACTGGGCGGGCAGGGCCAGGTCAGATGGGGTAGGTCCGGCGGCATCCGGGGGTGGTGGCTCCTGAGTTGGCCGCCAAGGGGGTAGACGTTCCGCACGCCGGCGGTTGCCAAGCTGATCCGCTCCGGGCCGATGGAGGCCGCCGACTTGAGGTCCAGGCATGGGTTGCTGCCCGACGTACGGTCATTGTCGTTGTAGTACGTCCGGTAGTCCGACCACACATCGTCCTCATCGTTCAGATTGCGGACCAGAGCGGATACGTCGGCGCCGTTATCAAGACCGTCGGCATCTTTCAGCACCATGTCGTCGTCGAGCTCCTGTCCCTTGGGCATCGAGAACCGCGGCTGGCACCAGCGCGCCGTACTCCTCGTCCGAGTGGTCCAACTACAGGTAAGCGGCGTCCGGCAACTGCCGCAGAACGCCTTCAGCGGCGATCTTCACCGACAGCAGCTGCACACGGGCCTGGGCGGCGGACGCCGCCCGTACCTCCCCCGTCCAGTCGAGCGCTCAGGACCAGGTCGTCGGCGGTGGGACCGCCAGTCCACGCTGGGATCGGCTGGATGGTCGACGGTACCGAAGCGTCTGTCGATGCTTCTGGGCTTGGGTCGGGTTGCTCATGCTGCGAATATGCGCGGGACTTGCGCCCCGGTGATCGAGCCGATCCGGCCCGTCGTACTCGCGGCTGCCCGACCGGAGGTCCAGATACGGCTCGCCACTGCGAAATGGGAGCTGGGTTGACCAGTCCCCACTGTCGTCGGACAGGTTACTAATCAGTCGTGCAGGTCGGAGCCGTTGGGAAGCGCGGTCCACGCCTCGAGGTCGTCGTCGAGCACCTCCGCCGTCGGCACCGAGCTTCGGCTTCCCCGCCGGTCGTACCGAAGGTCGGAGTAGTCCAGCCGGACGTAGGCGGGCGTTCGGCCACTGCCGCAGAACGCCTTCAGCGGCGATCTTCACCGACAGCAGCTGTGTGCGGGCTCGGGCGGCCGTCACGGTCGCCACCTCGGCGTTCAGCTGGGCACGCAGGGCCAGATCGACAGCGGTAGGACCAGCGGCACCCGATAAAGCAACGCTGTGGCCAATCAGGTGCGGATTGGAGGCGAGCTGGCAGCCACCAGGAACGCCGGCGTCCCATCTGACGGGAGGGTTGTTGAGACCATGCCTGCTATGTGCCCAGTACAATCGGGTAGCTACCGGAGACGGCCTTTGACGGGGAACGCCTGCCCTCCGTTGTGGTCGGCTTTTGCGGCTCTCAGCCAGGCACCAATCGCTTCGTCGAGCAGCTCGCCCAGCTGCACCCGCGGGCGGCCGTGCTCGGACAAGAACCACACGGCATCTCTCATCTCGGCAACGAGCGGCCGAGCTACTTTCACGTGATCCCTCGGCGTGGCCGCCGATTTCACGCTGGAAGTATCTGATGTACCTCGGTTACCGGAGACATCCACCTCGGCAACAGCGGCACGCTGTTTGGCAGCACCGCGCCTTGGCCGCCCGCCCGGGCTGTGTGAGACGTCCGCGTTACCCCCCGCACCGGGGTTCTCTGAGGTACCTGCAGTACCTGCAGTACCTGCAGTACCGGCATTACCAGCGGCACCGGGGGCAACTGAGCCGTCTAAGTTGTCTGAGGTACTTGCAATACCTGCAGTACCTGCGACACCGGGATTATCTGCGGTACCCGGGAGTCCTACGCTGTCTAAGCCGTCTGAGGTACCTGCAGTAACTATGACACCCTCGACGTCTTGGTCACCTAAGACACCATGGGTGTCGTCGGTATCTGGGTCACCCAAGGACCCTTCGACACCCGCGACGACTGAGATACTTGGGTCGTCCCCGGTAACCAATACGGCAGGGGTGGCCGAGGTATCTGCGGTAACTGAGACGCCTGAGCCACCTTCGACACCTACAGTATCTCCGTCACCTGAGACACCCGAGGTAACTTGGGGGGCGGCACGAGGCACCGGATCCGTCAGGTCGTCCAGAACGTCGGCAGACGGTCGCCGGTAGGCACCTCGGCCCAGTCTTGACGTCTTGCTAGGCGACGACATTGATGGCCTCCCGCTCCGTCAGCTCGTCCAGCGCGGCCCGATAGTCCTGGTCGCCCTTGCCGCCCGGGTCGTACACGGCCATGGGCTGCCGCGCCGCCGGTGCCTCCCTGAATCGCATGTCGTCTCGTATCACGCTGGACAGGACCTCCCCGGCCGCGAAGTCGACGCGCAGCTGCTCGCCCACCTCGCGAGCGAGTACGGACGAGTGCTGGCCGTACATACGGACCTGGGTGAGCAGTACGCCAGCCATGGTCAAACCGGGATTCAGGCGCGCTTGAACCTTGGATATCGTCGCCTGCACTTTCGGCACCTCATCCAGCTCCATCGCGCCGGCCGGAACCGGCACGAGCACGTCGGTGGCCGCCGTCAGCGTCATGATCGTGATCGGACCCAGATCCCCCGGGGCGTCCAGGATCACCCAGTCGCGCGGCGCCAGCTTGGCGAGCATCTCCCGCAACAGGAACTGACTGCCGGGCTCCGAGGTCACCGGCTCGCTTTGTACCGCAACGCTCGCCCTGATCAGCTCAAGGCCCTCGACTGATGTCGGGACCACAATCGACTCCGGGTCCACATCGCCAAGAAGCGCGCGAACCAGCAGGTCACTGTCGGGGGAGTGGTTCAGCCACTGGGTGGCCGACCCCTGCTTGTCCATATCAACCAGCAGGACCCGGCGGCCCCGAAGCGCTGCGGCGGCCGCCAAGTTGACTGCGGTCGTGGTCTTGCCCGTGCCACCCTTCGGGTTGGCGATTGCGGTGACTCTCACGGCGGTCCTCCTTACGAGTGACCGGAGACTACTTCGGTAACCCCAGACATCTGGGGGACGTCCATCGGCATGTCGAATGTGACTAATTAGGTACCTCAGACACCGGACCAACTTCACCCAATTATCCGATGCGGTAACCATAGGTACCTGCGGTACCTTCGACACCTGTGAGCCCTCAGCACTCTTCCCTGCTACCTGGTTAACTCAGACAATTTGGGCACCTGTTCGCGCGTCCCTTGGGGCTAGCAGGCCCGCTTGCTGGGTGAACAAGCGCCTACGGGATGCCCGAAAGTCAGTCGCCGCAGGTGCCCTCGATGAACGCGTGCAGCGCTGAGAACACTTCGGGCGTTGAACTCGCCGAGGTCGGCGGCGACGAGCGCTGGCGCAGGCCGCTTTCTTGTCATGGTTGTGTGTCCACTTTGAAAACATGGTCGGTCGGGACGTAGCACAATCATGACGTGTCCGCTATCTGGGTTGGTCCGGTACTCGCAGGACTTATCACCGGCTTAGCTGCCGTTGGAGCTGTCTATCTGACTCAACGCGGCGTGCGACGACAGGCGCACGACGACCGACTTTGGCAGCGCCGGGCGGACTCCTACTCCGAGTTGCTCCAATGGGCTAATGAGGTGAACGTGTGGTCACTGGGCCGGCAAGCAAGCGATCCAACCACAAAACCGTCGATGGTGGAACGTGACCTTTACGCTCGTCTGTCGACGATAGCGGGTCCTGAGGTCACGAGGTGGCTTGAGGAAGCCGAGTGGGAACTCCAACGCACCGGGCTGGAAGCGCTGCCTGCGCCCCAACTGCATGTCAAGGTTGAGGCCTTGATCGACGCGGTCCGCCAAGAGCTCCTGCGCGGTCACGTTCGCGGTCGGCGAGAGCAGCGTCGTATTGGAATTGGTCACCGGAGCCTGCGCAATATCGGTTTAGGAGGCGGCCCGCGTCCACGGTGATTTCCCGAGCTATGTCATAAGCATCCGCTTGCTACGGGCCCACAAATCGAGGCTTCGGCTTCGGCCTCGATCTCGATCTTCAGCTTGGGGTCGAGGAGGCTGGCGACGATGACCATCATGGTCACTGGGCGGATGTCTGCGAAGTGTCGCCCGTGTTCGGCGCTCACGGCGTGGCCGGCTCGGTCAGGTACATCCGGGTGCTGTGTGCCTGGGGGATCTCCCTGTCCGGGTGCGGCTTGGCCGCGTGGATCACGTCGGGGAACTTGATGCCGTCCTGGATGAAGAACACCGCACCCTGCTGAGCCACTTCGACCGGAGCGACCTCCGTCGCTGCGCCAGTAGCGGTCCGGGTGTCCGCGCCCTGCTGATCAGCCTTCGGGGGCAACGGCCCACGCGGCTTCGACGGCTCGACCAACGTGGGCGGCTGCACATCCGGAACCCCCGGCACGACTGCTCGACTTGCCCGAGTCCGCTTTCTTCGATGATGCCAACGGTCACTCCCTATCTTGAGCAGCAACCCCGGATGGGATACCGCGTCATGTTGACTGTCCTCCAGCCGCCGCACTCACCCTCCCGGACCCGCCAGAGATGTCCACCACCGCCGACGCTCCGGCGGTTACCCGGGGGCCAACGGCCAAAGGGCTGGCCAGATTGGCTTTGCACAGCCGGCGCGGTCGAAACCGAAGAATGACATCAGCCGTCTTCAACGGGAGTCTGAACGATCACCCCACGCGCGCGGCTAGTAGTGGCGGACCTAAAGCTGCGACGATGCGTACAACCGTTGGCTTCAGCACAAACCATCGATTGCGTACGGCCGCGCCGACAGCAATATCAACATGGGCGAGGGCGTACGCCCGGGCGAAACACTCGAGGAACAGCGCATCCTGCGCGACGTAGGACGAGAACGCCTGCCTAAAACGTGCCGACCGCTTCGGCCAGCCCGGCCCGCAACATGTTCCCGGGTGCGACGGTGTGCCCGTGCAGCCCTCTGGCGCCGATATGGTCCTGCTTCCCAATGGGGATAGACCGGCTCATGGATGAGTCCGGTCAATGGGTGTGGACGTTGCGCGCAGCACTACCGCCGACCCAGCCGACGTTCACCGGCTGCACCGTGGGTGTAGGCCAGCCCGTAATGGGCGAACACCGCTGGTTCTTCGGTGGAGGTCAGTTCCCCGTCGGTGTCGATCGACGGTGCATCCTTCACCACGTCCTTACTGACATGAACCCGCAAGTGCTTGGGCGCCACCGTCGCGTCCTGCAGCGGCACGAACACCAACCGGTGCCGGCCGATGATGCCGACCTTCACGGTGGCGAACGTGGGCTGATCGGTGGCGGTGTCGAAGTACACCCCCTCCAACGATCCGATCTTGTCTCCGTTCGGATCCACCACGTCCTGATCACGCCAGTCCCGTACATCTTCAGCGTCAAACATGTGTGCTCCCTACTCAGTCCTGCTCATCGACTCTTGACTGGACTGCCACTACCCGCGGACGGCAGCCCCGAAACTCGCCCGGGATGCGCGGCGCCAACTGACCGGGCGCAAGTTGCCCACCGAGGACCAGCGCTCCCTACGACTCGCAACCCGCTGGAATCTGCCGGCGGTACAGCAGGCTGCATGAGCCGGCCTGAGCTACACCGGACTCAGACTGCCAGCAACGATTCCTGACCGGTGAGTTTCGCGTATGCCCGGAACAGCGTCTTCTGCCGGCCAGCCTCAGTCGAAACATTTGCCCGCCCGAACGCCGAATCCAGGATGTCGTCTAGGGCCAGGTGGGCATCGACAACGTCCTGTGGAATGGCTCCAACTTCGTAGATTTGGGCGAGTGACCACCCTCGATGAGCCGCCCTGGCGGCGAGGATGCCGTCGGCCGCTGCGCACATCGCGGCGTACTGCTTTTCTGTGAGCGTTGGTAGCGGAAACGTGTTGTATGAGAACGTTTTCGAGAACCGAAGGTCGGACTTCAGTCGGCCACCGATGGCCTTCTGCCACACCATAAACATCGATGAAGACACGATCGCGAGTGCGAAGCCATGAGGGTCCGGGATGAGGAAGTTGGCATCACCGCAGATGACGTCAGCGTTGTACCGCGCGGCCGGGTAGAACCTGCGGTGTTCGCTGACGTGGCGAGGGATGGCCAGGTATGACGTAAACGGTTGAGCCATTTGTCCGAAGAGATGTGCCGGGTGCTGCTTGGTGCTAGTGGTTGGGCTCTCGCTGTTAGCTCTGTGGTCACGTACGGCTGCAATCCGTTCGCGAAGGATCGGGCTTGTGGCCATGTCGTGGCCGGCGGCATCCACCAACCAAAGGCACCAGCGATCCCGGTCGTGGATGAGCTCTTTGGCGCCGATGAACCGCCGTAGGTACTTTCGTGCGATTGGGTCTGCTGCTACTGCCGCGTACTCGTCCGTTTCCACCAGCAGGTGGCCGCCGTCGTTGGGCATGCTGCCGAAACTGGCTTTCGGCATGCGCGAGGAGATCGGTTGGGTGCGCTTCTCGACAAGAATGTTGGGACCATCGATGAGGTAAGGGTTGATCCGTGTGACCGTGTCGGGCGCGCCGGCCCCTGTTCCCATCGGGTAGGTCCACAGGATCGGCCTAGGCAGGGACTTACTGCGGTCGAAGCCAACGATCGAGACGGTGACTGCCGCCTTCCCGGGCGCCTCGGTCTCCCAGAGGAAGGATCGGTGCGCGAAACGCGCACGCCATCCGGCGTTCAGGATTGGGCGCCACAGGGTGGTGACTGGCTCGCCTTGACACGTCGAGTTCGTTGACACGAAGGCCCATCGGCCCGGGTGCTCGCCGAAGTATTCGACGGCTCGTAGGTACCAGCACGTCACGTAGTCGAGGTTGATGTTGTAGCGGCCGCCCCAGACGTACTTCTGGTCCGCGGTCTGGGTTGCGCCGCGGTCACCGCGCCCGCTGAACGGAGGGTTTCCAAGGACGATCACGTCGCTGCTAGGTGGGAGCAGCTCAGCCCAGTCTGTTCTCAGGGCGTTGACGTGCTTGATCGTAGGAGCAATTCGGATTGGGAGACGGTCGGGGGCGAGACCGAACTCCTCCTCCATGGCTTGGTTGGCGAGGTGGTCGACCAGGAGCATGGCAGTCTCGGCGATTCGTGCTGGCCACTCCTCGATCTCGATGCCATAGAAGTGGTCGAGTCGGACCTTGATGCGATCGGTCACGTCGAGCACGGTCTGGGCGCCGCTGCGGATGCCGTCGAGGTAGTCGAGGTCACGTCGCCGCTTCAGAAGCTCCAGTTCCAGCGCTCGGAGCTCTCTGTAGGCGACCATGAGGAAGTTACCGCAGCCGCAGGCTGGGTCCATGATGCGCAGGCGGCCCAGCTCGTTGTGCAGCTCGGTGAGGCGGCCCTTGTCGTCCCAAGCGGCCCGCAGTCGAGTGTTGTACTCGTCGAGAAACAGGGGACCGATGGTCCGCAGGATATTTTCTTCGCTGGTGTAGTGCTCGCCGCCGGCTCTCCGGGCGTGCTGCGACTTCACGGTCTGGAACATCGATCCGAAGATCGCCGGCGAGATCAGTCCCCAATCGAATCTGCTGGCCTCCAAAAGCCCATCACGGAAGGTGGCTGTCAGAGGCGGCAGCTGAAGCTCTCCGGAGTACAGGCCGCCGTTGATGTAGCGAAAGGAAGTCAGGGGGCTGCCGGGCGGAAGGGTTCGGGACGTCTCAGGTTGGTCGACGGCGTTGAAGAGCGCTTCGAGGTCATCGTTGAGTGTGTCGTTGCTGGTGTGATTTTCAAGGAAGTTCTCGAACATGTTGGTGCGCCACATCTCTGTGTCGTCGCCGAACAAGAGGAACAGCAGTCGAGCTAGCGCGAGAGTCGCTGTGACTGGCGCGACGTGGGCGGTGGCCAGTTCGGAGTACAGGACACCCATGAGGCGGGCAGCTTGAACGCTGGCGGTCTCGGTTTCGGAGTCGAACGCATCGCGCATCCGTTGGAGCAGCTCGACGAGGGTGATGTCGTCGTCGAAGTCGATGGCGATGGATTGAAGGCGACTTTCCAGGTCCGGTTGAGCGACGCCGATGTTGTGCTCATGGGCGACCAGCTTGGCGTTGGTGCTTCCGAGACGCGAGCGGCGCGGCCAACGCCAGTCTTGCCGTTGAGGTCCGGAGAAGATAATGAGTCGTTCGGTGCTGTCACGGCCCACCTCGACGTCGATGGCCCGTTGGTCGGTGCGTGACGGCAGCCCGTCGTGAAGCCAGATACGCAAGCCCTTGTAGCCGGCGATTTGAGTGAGTGTGTAGGTGTTGCCGGAGGCGCTGACGGTCAAAGGTGGTCGGTCAGGGTTGTGCCATCCGAGTTCGTCGATGAACAGGGTGCGGAAGTCTCCCGCGTCGACGAGAGCGAGCAGATGACTGGTCACTGGGTGGACACTCCCATGCTGCTGACGATCCGGATCGGGTCTTTGTTGCCGCGGGCGGCGATCACTAGTTGTTCGTCGCGGTGAAGCGCGGTAACGCGGGTCGAGAGCTCCTGATCGCTAGCACCGTTACGGACCGCTCTGCGCAGTCGCCGGTCGGCTTCGGATGTGAGCGGGTGCTGAAATAGCGCGTCGAGGGCTTCCTGGGTTTCGTTGTCGTGGTCGTGAAGTGTCTCGCCGAGACGGGTCCACACCGTTCGGCGGACGCCGCGGAGCCGGCCCGCGATGCGGGCGGGGGTGGCCAGCGGCCCGCGTACGAGGTCAGCCAGCAGCTCGTCGTGGGTGTCTGCGTGTTCCAGTCCCGGTTCCTCCGGTCCGGCCTCGAAGGCTCGGAGAGCTTCGTGGCCGGTCAGCAGGTGCGGGCCGCCGGGACCGGCGGTGCCGAATCCGTCCATGCCGGATTCGGTCCGGATGTAGCAGATCACGGTTGCGGGTGTGTCGGAGAGGCGACGTTTGCGGGTCGCTGAGACCAGGTCCGGCAGGGCGGCGATGCGGGCCGCCAGTGTTGGGTCGTCCTTCAGGAGTCTGTTCCATCGTTCGAAGGCCAGGCTGGATGCGTCAACGTCGTCGGTCTGGTCTTGGTCGTCGAGGTTGCCGTTGTACAGATCGGTGATGGCTTTGACCTCGCTGTCGCCGCCGAAGAATTGTTCGTCTGAGCCGAACGCCGAGGCGTTTGCGCTGAGCCGGTCGCTGATGCGGCGGCGGAGGAGGAGGACGTTCTCGACGGATTCGTGGAAGAACGAGTACAGCCGGACTGTGTCGGAGCGCTGGCCGATGCGATCGACGCGGCCGGCACGTTGAATGAGCCGAACGATGGCCCAGGGCAGGTCGTAGTTGACGACGATGTGGGCGTCCTGCAGATTTTGACCTTCGCTGAGGACGTCGGTTGCGACGAGAACGCGCAGTTCGTCCAGGTGTTCCTCGGTGTCGTGGCCCGGTAAGGCGTTGGACCGTGGAGAGAACCGACGGGCCAGGGCGGTGGGGTCTTCTGTGTCGCCGGTGGCGACTCCGAGGTGGGCAATACCCGCGGCCTGCAGCGAGCTGCCGATGTAGTTGGCGGTGTCCTTGTACTCGGTGAAGATCAGCACTTTCTCGTCCGGGTGGGTGACCGTTAAGAGCTCGACCAGCGCTTTCAGCTTCGAGTCGCGGTCTGAACTCCATCCTCCGTAGCTGCCCAGCAGGGCTTGCAGCGCTGTCGTGTCCGTTGTCAGAGCGGTCCGGAGAGCTTCGGTGAACAGTTGCGGGCGGACCCAGGTGATCGCCGGCGGGTTTGCGCTCTGGAGGGCGTTGTAGCGGCGCTGGGGATCGTCGCTCAGGTGTTCCGCGGTACTCAACTCCTGCTCTGCGGGGTCATCGTCGTCGGAAAGGTTGTTGTCGACGATCGTGCCGGTCGGAATCGACAGACCATGTTCGAGGGCGTAGAGGAACAGTTCGTTGCGGGCGATGTGTCGTTCGACGGAGAGGGTGAAGGAGTAGCCGCCGGAGGAGAGCCGTTTGTAGAAGGTGGTGCGGACGAAGCCGGCGACGTTGCCGCGGCCGCGGTTGAGGTTGTCGACGAACCGTCGATCTTCGTCGGTCAAGGAGGTCTTGCTGTTCAGGTAGCGGCCGAGTTGGTAGCGGGGCAGCAGTAGACCCTGGATGGCGGCGAGTGTGTCGGGATTGGCCATGACCGCAGCTGGGTCGTCGGGTCCGAAGGAGTGGTCAATCGGTGTTGCAATGCGGTCGGGGAAGCTGAACCGTTGTCCGTCCGCGAAAGCGAGATAGGGCTTGCCGTCTTTGTCGGTGAGTGAGTAGTTGGTGCGGATGAAGGTACGGGTGCGGCGGATGAGGTGTTCGCTCATGAGCCGCTTCCAGTCGTCGGGGTTCTCTGATCGGCGGAATGCAGCCATCGTGGTGATCTTGCCGTCGAGCTTGTCCGCGAGACTTGGGTCTGCTGCGAGCGCGCCGACCGGGGAAATGCCGAGGTCATCGTCGTCGTCGATGAACAGTGCTAGCTGGTTGGCCACGTCGCGGAATCGGATGTTGTACGGCGTGGCCGTCAGCAGGAGGGCCTTGCTGTCGTTGGCGTGGATGTAGTCCTGGATCGCCTTGTAGTCACGGCGCGTGTCGTGGCGCAGGGTATGTGACTCGTCGATGATCACGAATGCGTAGCGGCGTAGCTCGGGCAGCACGGTATGAGCCTGCGTGTAGGAGACGACGCGACCAGGAAGGTCGTAGGCGTCGAGGTGTTGCTCCCACATCTTCACCAGGTTCTTGGGGCAGAGGACCAGTGGGATGTAGGCGTGTTCTTCTCGCAGCATGAGCGCGACGGCGATTGCGGACAGCGTTTTTCCCAGGCCAACGACGTCGCCGAGCATCGTGCCGCGGCGCGTCACGATGCGTCGGCCCAAGGCCTGCACTGCAGTTGCTTGGTACTCCAGGAGCTGGCTACGGATGACGTCTGGGATGGAGTACTCGGCCAGGCCCTCGCGGACGTCGCGCGAGAGGTCGTAGCAGACCTTCATGAACACGTCGTACGGCCGGCGAGGCTCTTTTCTGGCCCATGACTCGTCGAGAAGGTCAAGGATTTCGGCGGTTACGGGCCGGCTGAACCGATCGTCCCACCGGTCCTGGAACCAGTCGGCTAGGTTGCGGGCCCCGTCGAGGTCGACGACGTCGACGTTGAGTTCGAGGTTGCGGGTCAATCCGGGGACCGTGAGATTGGAGGAGCCGACGAAGCCGGTGATCGGGTTGTTGAGGTCCTCGCGGTGACAGATGTACGTCTTCCCGTGGAGTGGCCGTCGTGTGAAGACCTTCATTGCGACGGCGCCGGTTGCAAGAAGTTCCCGTAGGGACTGCAACGTCGCCCTGTCTGCGTTGGTCGGCACTCCGCGCATGAGCTGGATTCGGAGCTGCTCTAGCAGCTCCGCCTTTCGGGCCCGAGCGGCGTTGACGTCCGCGTCCTGCGGCACCTCGCCACCCAGCCCCGCCTGCAGCTCATCGATTGTTTCTTGCTGCGGGCCAGTCATCACCATGCCGATGAGGATCCGCATGATCGGTGGCTCGAGGCTGGTAACAGCCTTGTCCTGCACGATGGTGTTGAACATCGACCAACCGCGCAGATTGAAGTAGCCCACCGCAGCATCGACCCGGTCAGACACCTTCAGCGTCTTGACCAGATGCGAACCGAGGTCGTGCTTGATGTTGTCGAAGATGCGTGCCACGTCGGTCATCCTGCCGGATCGGCACGAGGTTGAGAGGTAAGACGGGCGGCGCGGGAGTCCCGGGCCGTGGCGTCAGCGTTTCGCTAGTCAGCGTCTGCCGTCATGGCCTCAATCTGGACCGCTGCGGGCGCCGGGTCGCGCGGCGCAGCCGCGCAGCTTGTGAACGAGGGAACAGGGTCAGCGCGCATTTCGTCTTCACCGCGTCGTTTGAAGCCCGGCGAATAGCTATTCGCCGGGCTTGAAACGAAGCTTGGCTACAACCCCAGTTGGGTGGCGGCGTTGTCTTCCCAAGCCGAATGGATCCGCACGTAGGTGCCGACGGAGGCAAGTGATCGGTGTCGGGTCTGGTGGGCGGTGGCGCGGTCGGACGCCCCGCGGGTGTGGGCGTAGGTGACGAACCCGGCGCGGAGACTGTGCGCGCTGAACTGGCCTCGAGCGCCGACATCCGATTCCTGGTCTGGGTCATCGAGTCCGGCGCGGACGGCGGCTTGTTGAACGACGTCGTTGACAGCATCGGCCGATAGTCGGCGTCCAGTACGCGGTTGCCCTTGGTGACCGGGCGGAACACGGGGCCGGCGGAGATGTCGGCCAGCTCGAGCCAGTGCTGGAGGAGGGCGACGGGGGACCGGCGGGGATTTGCGGAGCGGGGGAGTATGACCAACTCGGCGTGGTCACCGGCCTGGTTGGCTTTGGATCGGGGGAGGGTCAGTACCTTGCCGTTGGGGTGGTCTCGGGCGTCTTCGATGTTGAGCGCGGAGATCTCGCTGCGACGCAGGGCTGCCACAAACCCGACGATCAGTAGCGCACGGTCGCGGGCGCCGGCCAGGCTCGGTTCGGATTGTCGGCCACGGGTTTTCCAGGTCTTGATGGTCTGGCGACATGGGCGCAGCTTTGATCGATACCAACGGCGATGAGGCCGACATCGACCTCGACGTTTACCGAAGGGACGCCGATGGCCTCTGGCAAGAAATCAGCAGTTCGGTTGTTGGCGAGGACGGCAGTTTTTTATCCGGTGAGATGGCGGTTATCTTGGGTCGTACCGACCCTGGGCTGATCGTCGACATCGAATATGCAGGTCATAGATCTTCGGTCATCGCGTCGGGGACGGGGTGGTGGTTGTTTGTGGCGGTCGCGGTCCCCGGCTCCGATGCGTTGCCCGGCTTGATTGGTGTCCGTCCGGCGACGCTGTGAAGTGGAACGAACGGTCAGCCGATGGGTCGGGCATGCCGAGCAACCGCCGGGTTGGTCGACCTCTGGTGGACGGCTCATCGGGCTGGGAGGTTGTCTACCAAGGCGTTGAGGGCCCGCAGCGTTGCTCCAGTGAGGTCCTGACCCTGACGCGCATCGGGTTCCAGCGAGGCTTGGATCCGGTGGTAGGTGACGGCCTGGAAGGCGAGGTCCGCGACATCCGCGAGCTCCAGGGCCCGGCGCAGCGTGGACTCCGCGCAACCCTCGCGCCACGGCTCCAGGTACGCCTGCACCCAGGGTGCGTTCCAGTCCAGCTCGGGACGCGCGGTGCGGGGTCGGACGGCGCACAGGTGCGCCAGGTCGAGCACCGGGTGTCCGACGCAAGCATCCGACCAGTCGAAGACCACAGCGCCGCCGGCGGCGACCACCACGTTGGCGGGATACAGGTCTCCATGCACCAGTACGTCGGGCAGCCCGCAAGCCGCCAGTTCGTCGAGCAAGCCCAGGGCCCGGTCCAGACCGTCCTTGAGCTCCCGGTGGCGCCGACCGTCCAGCTGCCCGGCAGTGATCCCGGTTCGCAGCATGTCGGCGAGCTCGCGGCCGGTGCTCGCCAGTCCACGCTCGGGTGCCCCGGTCGCGTGGAGCTCCTCGTCCCGGCCCGCGACGGCCACCTGCAGCTGCGCCATCGCGGTGCACGTTGCCACCCGCTCCTGTCCGACCGTCTGTGCCGGTTCCGCGGCCGGGAGGGCGTCCATCAGCATGCATGCCCGCGCCTCGTCGACGGCCAGCACACCGGGCACCAGAGCCGGAGCGAGGCCGGCGAGCCACGCGGTGGTGGCGCTCTCGTGGGCGAACAGCGCGGATGAGGCTTTGAGATAGCGGACGCCCGCGCTGGTGGGGATGCGCTCTACGTGCGAGAGGCCCCACGACTTCATCACCGTCGACCGTCCCGTCCGGTGCGCACCGCGCTGTTCCAGTATCTCGTCGACCCATGCGGCGGTCACTGCTGACCACCCCTGGCGGCACCAGGCGGCGCGCGCGGCCGGGATCGGCCCGCCTCGCTCCTGCTGGAGCGCAGCCGACACCAGCGGCGCCAGCTCCTGGGGAACGCTCGACGAGCAACCCGCCGACCGGCCGCGCACCCGATGCACCACGTGGCCGGGCGTCCGTAGCGGCGGACCAGCCGGGTCGACTTCCCGGCCGGGGCCCAGGACAGCGACCAGCTCGGAAAAACAAGTCGGGTCCTTTGGAGGGTGCGGCAGGCCAACCAACTCATAACCACAGGCCGGGTCCACGACAAGCAGGTGCTGAATGTCCACGCCCTGCACCGTGCCACACCACCCGGGAAACCCGCGGCAGCGACATCGCGAGGTCTCGTTCGTTCCGACGATGGCGGTCCCGCTACGGGATCGGCTTACGACACCGCTGTGGCTAGCCGACGATGTGCTGGCTGGGCCTACCGGACCGCCCGGATACGTTCAGCTAACGGCGACGTCCAATTAGGCCAACGGGAGCGGCGATAGAGGGGCAACCTAAAATTTGGCCACATGGACTGGCTTGACATCGACAACGTCCGGATTGCCTACCGTGTGCGCGGGACCGGCCCACCGCTTCTGGCGCCCGAGTGCAACTACACCTGGAGCTCAGTTGTCGAAGATCAGCTGGCGCAGCAGTTCACGCTGATCGTGGCCTCGCCCAGGGACTACGGTCCAAGCACCAGGACAGGCGGGCCCGAGTACAACGTCCAGGACTGGGCGACCGATCTGCAAGCCGTCACCCGCCACCTGGGGTACGACCGCTTCCTGGTCTTCGGGTATTCCTTCACCGGCGCTTTCGGGCCGTGGCTCGCCCGACGCCTGGCCGCCACAAATGCGGTCGCAGCAGTTGCCGCCGGTGGATTCCCCCTTCTCGGTGACTATCGGGTGACACTGGCCGACGTCGAGGAGCAAGCCCGAGCCTTGCAGCAAGATCCAGCCGTATTCGCGCAGGTGGCCCAAAGATTTGACCCGCTCGCAGTCCGGGCGTTCTACCGGGACCTCGCAACCCTGTCGCCGGACACATTGGTCGATGATCTGCCCTGCCCCCTGTACTGCTTCTGGGGAGACCAAGACACCGACGCAGTCGAGATGGTCCTCTCGCACGAGGAGTACATGGCCGGACTGAGCCGACGCGGCATTCCCTTTGACCTGCACAGCGGCTACGACCATGAGGGTTTGAATGACTCTCTGGAAGTTGCGCTGCCAGCGGCGATGAGATGGCTGCTCGACCGGGCGGCTGAGCAGCACCTGTAGGCGACGCATTCGGTGGTCACGTGGCCGTTGCGGGCCGAAGGCTCCTTGCGGTGCAGCAGGCAACGGCGGTTATAGCGCGGGCACCCGCGGTGGCGTCCGTGATCATTGCTCCGCAAATCCGGCCGGCCTACCGACCGTCACCGGTCAGGATCCCCAATCGGCCCAGATCGTGATCTGCGTCGTCGGTCGCCTCTGAGCGTCGTTCCGGGCACCGTAGGACGATCGACTACCGACACCGCTTCGAACGATGTCAATTTCGTCGAAGGGTGAGGACGGCAAGGTCAAGGGTTCGGTCCATGTCTCTGGAGGTGAGCGGCTCTTGCTTGAGTCGGCCGATGGCGAGGACGAGGTCGAGCAGGTACTGGCGGATGCGTTCTTCGGGTATGCCGTATCTTGCCGCGAGGCGCTCCACCTCTAGGACGAGACGGGGATTGCGGGCGAGGCGGTCGGCACGGCCGGTGTCGTCCTCGACCAGTTCCGTCGGGGTTCCATCGCCGACGAGCGCGACATGGAGGCGGGCGCCTAGAGCCCGGGCAAGTTTGTCCAGCGCAGCAAGGGTGGGGTTGCCTCGGTCGTTTTCGAGGTTCGCGATGTAGGGGACGGACAGTCCTGCCTCAGCGGCGACGGAGGCTACCGTGCGACCGGTCGCAGCTCGTCGGGATCGAAGTCGCCGACCCAGTGACTGACTGTCCTGTGAGGACACAACGGACCAACTCCTATTCTACTGGCATAGAGTCTGTGAGTGCCCATCCTGCAGCATCACGCTCCATCGTGCGGTGACCGCCACCGGAACCGGTCACTTCTTTCGCGACGAAATCGGCCCCGCTGCTACTCGTATTAGCGCGCTTTCGCAGGCCCACGGTGCCCTTCACGTCCCCTGGTCACCTCCCGGTGGCACTGCGGCGGCGTGTTGGTGGCTGCTCTGCTCTTCTCTGGCCCCAGCGCCGGATTAGTCGCCGGCCTCCTGCTCGGCACCGACTTGATGAGGCCCTGATGGTGCCGTGGCCGACCAGGTGCAGCCGATCGGTCACACCCCAGGGGGATGGCTAGTGCTCGAAGCACTGAAAATCCGAGATTTCCGGCATCTGTGGATCGGGCGGTTGATCAGCACCGCGGGATCATGGCTGTTGGTTGTCGCCCTGCCGGCCTACGTGTTCCACCTGACCGGGTCACTGCTGGCCACCGGGCTCACGATGGTCGCGGAGTACCTACCGGCCCTGCTGCTCGGCCCGATAGCAGGAGTGTTGACCGACAGGTGGGACAGACGACGCGTCATGCTCGCGTCGGATGTGTTCCGAGCCGTCGTCGTGGCCGGGATGCTGTTCGCGACGTCGAGAGAATCAGTGTGGGTGATCTACCTCGCCTTGGTCGCCGAGAGCATCGGCTCCGTCCTGTTCCGGCCCGCAGCGCAGGCGATGACACCGGCGATCGTTGGCACAGGGTCCGCGTTGAGCAGCGCCAACTCGCTGAATGCGGTGACCGATGGAACGGTACGGCTGATCGGGCCGCCGGCAGGGGCTGCTGTGCTGTCGTTGGCCGGATTCCAAGCGCTGATCTGGATCGATATGGCCTCGTATCTCCTGTCTGCGGTGGCCGTTTATAGGACCACACGCCAGCCTCGGCGCCGGCGGGAGGAGTACGCCAGAGGGCGGGTACTCGCCGATCTCGTGGCGGGGTTCGGCCTGTTGAGGGCGGAGCCGGTCGGACACGCTCTTCTGCTGCTGACAACGGTGTTCCTTTTCGCGAACGCATCGCTGAGTGCGCTGCTCGTGCCCTTCGGTATCGAGCGGCTCGGGGGCAGCGAACAGGTCGGCATCGTCGTGTCGGGTTTGGGTGTCGGATTCCTGGTCGGCGCGGTGGTGATACGTGCGGTGGTCGACCGAGTGCAACCCAGATACCTGCTCGCGGCGACCCAACTCGCCACGACGGTCGGGTTCCTCCTACTGTTCGGTTCGAGTTCGCTTGCGGTTGCACTGTCGGCAGCGCTGATCATCGGGATGTTCGGTTCCATGACACTCGTGACACCGCAGACGGCGCTGCAGCGGGTCGTACCGAATGCCGCACTCGGCCGGGTCAGTGCGATCTTCTTCACCGCCGAGGCCCTTGCCACCCTCGTCGGCGCGGTCGCGGGGCCGGCGCTGGCCGGCGCCACCTCGTTCTGGACGACGGCGGTCGCCTCTTGCGTCGTCAGCGCAGTCGGGGCGCTGGTCGGCCTCGCGCTGCTGCCCCTGTCGTCCGAGCTGCTACCTGCACGCGGCGAAGCGGCGGCCGAGTAGTCAATACGGGCTCCCGACCCACCGAGCAACACCGCAAGCCGATCCTCAACCGAACCCGGGCACCCAGTATGTGGTCCACGGGCCGGGTGCTCGGAAAGTCAGAGTTTGTGGTGGCTCGCCCGGATTTGTTCGACCAGGATGTCTGCCTGCCCAGCGTGCCGTGCAATATCGCCGATCATGCACAGATAGATGAACCGCAGGTTCACCGTGCCGACCAGACGGTGTTCGGCGGTGTTGTCCAGGCTGTGGTCCGCGCCGATTTCCCTGGACTTCTCACAGGCCGCGACGTACTCGGCGATGACGCCTGCGAGAGTCTCGTCAGCGGTGACGTAGAAACTGCTGTCGCCACCGGCGCTGTGCCCGTCACAGTCTTCGGCGACCACGGCGGCGAGTGTGCGTTGGAACCAGATGCGTTCGGCCGCTGCGCAGTGCTTGATCAAGGAAATTGGGGTAGTGAGCGAGGGCACCAGTTGTTGACGTGCCTGGTCGTCGGAGAGCCCGTCGACGGCAGCCACCAGCTCTGCCGTTCTGCTGATTGTTCGACGACGGGGCTTCGGGAACGGTCGCCGTGGAGAATGTGAGCGTGAGTGACGAGCCTGGAAGCCTTCCGCACGACGCTCCGGCGGGTGATGTCACGCTCCGGTCCTACGAAGCTGGCGCCGACGCGTACCTGCAGCAGTCGCCGCCTCCCGGGACACGGGTGCGTGCCTACCTCGATCAACTCGCCGACCTGGTGGTTGCCGGGACGGTTCTGGAACTCGGTAGCGGGCCAGGATGGGACGCCGCCTACCTGGAGAGCCGAGGCCCGCGGGTGGTCCGGACCGACGCCGTGAACGCGTTTGTCGACTTACTGCTCGCAGCCGGCCATCCGGCCAGACTGCTCGACGTCCGGGTGAACGATTTCGGCGGCCCGTACGACGCGGTGATGGCCAACGCGGTCCTGCTGCATTTGAGCCGTGAGCAGTTTGTCGACGTATTGGGTCGCGCCCGTTGCGCAGTTGCCCACCACGGCGTGCTGGCATTCACGGTCAAAGAAGGTGACGGTGAGCGATGGAGTCGCGCAAAGCTCGGGCTACCTCGCCATTTCACCTATTGGCGGGAACCAGAGCTCCGAAGCGCGCTTGAGGCCAACGGCTGGCAGGTGCTATCGCTCGAGCATGTCACCGGCCGCGTCGAGCCGTGGCTGTTCGTTGTTGCTCGGGCCGACGAGAACCTCGGCGGGTTCGTCCGGTGACGGATCGCTGACCGGGACGACGGTCTCAGCTCCGGTAGGCGTCTCGTCGATGATCGATATCGAGCACGAACACGATGCCCTCCGTGTGGTCGATGCGGTAGCGAACCCGGTATTCACCCCGTCTGGCGCGCCACTGTCCCGCGAACGGCGGACGCAGCTCGGCACCGACACGAAGGGGGTTGTCGGCCAGCGGACCGAACAAGAACTCGACACAGGCTGCGGCTACTGCTTCGGGAAGCCGCTCGGCCAACTGCCGTGCGGCAGTCCGGGTGACGACGACCCGGAAGCTCACTCAGTCGCCGCCGACTTCGAAAGAAGTGCCCGAACAGCTCGTTCATCGAGCACACGGCCACGCTCGATGTCTTGCTCTGAACTCCGGAGTCGTGCCACGGCCTCAGGGTCGCTCAGCAGCTCGATGGTCGCTTCGATTGATTCAAGATCTTCGGCGGCGAGCAGGACGACGTAGTCACGGCCATTTCGAGTGATTTGGACGCGCTCATGTGTCGTAGCGACTTCCTCGGCAATCTCCGACAGTCGTGCTTTGACCTCAGACAGCGGTAACGTCGCCATAGACCAGAATTGTAGTCTAAACGTGGACGTTGTAGTAGTAGTCAATCCCCATCAGGGCGGCGGGGCCCCCGACGAACCGTTGACGGATCCCCGATCGGGACGGGAACGATCTTGATCGCCAGCAGCCGAATCGTCGCCGTAGGAGGTTCGGCTACCGGTGCGGCCCACGCTAGGCGCCTGTCACGATGGACACATGACCAACACGCCGGATC
>JAABUV010002167.1_pt1 | contig 27260 bp, 50 predicted proteins | sample 5559971 | NCBI WGS metagenome assembly JAABUV01 (sample SAMN10711881, study PRJNA513362) | rock metagenome | isolation source: Antarctica rocks | place: Antarctica: Victoria Land, Knobhead nord | collected 2015-12-19
GCCTGCTGCTCTAGGCATAGGGCAGACAACGAGACAGAATACGCAGCACAGCCCGTCAGCGAGTCAGTTGGCGAACCCAGTTGCTTCTGTCAGCCTCCACCTCGGACATGGCCAGCAGGAGCCTGCGGCAGCGTCGTCAAGCCTCAGCCGGACTGTAAGGCAGCAACATCGTCTTTAGCTAAGCAGAAGCAAGCAGAGACCAGTTGATGTGGCACACAGTCTGTTGTATCCATCTCTTTTAACCACTGTCAGCTTTGCACTATTACAGCAACAGTCCCGACCTGCAGCAACCTCTGTAAATATGTGTGGCTTACCTCTTACTAAAAACACAATGACAGGAGTAGTCGAATACAGTGCACTGGTATGTTGAACGCATCCCAATTCACGACACAACAAGTGTTAGCAAATTGCCTGCACACTGCAGCGAGGTGTCCACGGACAGCTCTCACCTGCCAGCGCTGACGCCAGTCTTGTTTCCTTTTTGAGCCGCTAGACCAGACTGAATGATGTCGAGCGCTTCCTGGTGCTTGTTCTGCGGCCGGTATTCTCGCACAAAGCTGATGACCTCGTCAGCAACGCTTGGCGGAGCATCTGTGGATGCTAAGCGCACTGACTGCAGGTATTGGAGAGGCCTCAGCCTTTTGCAAGCGGCCCTCATGACCCACTCGTCAACCAACACCAAGTATTTTTACTCAGGCGCGACCCGTGCAACAGCAAAGTGCAAATATGGTCGCTGCGCAGTTTGCTGCGTCGCATGCGCATGCATTCAGTCCGGCTCTCACTGTTCTCGTGCTGCCTGTTTTGGCTGGCCAGGAGCCTCCTCTGCTAGATGTACGACCCCGCAAAAAGAGGGACATCCTGAGCTGTCAGGTTGTGCACTGGCCTTGTGCATGTACAGGCCACCTGTAAGACAGCAACTGAGCCACCTCGTGGCACATTGGCAAAGGCCACGCCACCAAGCTTTCGGGCGCGCGCAGCACTGCCATCGAGGTATTGCACACATGGCCGGGGACGCTTGGCACAGCAACATTGTGACTGACCCCGACGTAGCTGTCCAGGTAACTTCCCCAGCCTCCATTCCAATTCCTAATTATGCCCCCGCACTTGTTCGTCTGACTTTTTTAGGTATCACAGATAGCTGGCAGCGCTAAGCTGGTAGGCGTGCTCGGCATAGCCCCAGAGATCAAGGCGCGCACGGTCACCATCTTGCTATCATGTTCAGCAGAACGACGCCCATATGCCTGCTGTGCACACAAATATTCATTGCTGACACACTGAAGCATTCTTCGGTGCGGCTACAGGCAGACCGGCCCGCGCACTACGTTCCCCAGGCTCTCCAGGTGCGGGTGGAATAGAGCCTTCACTCTCGAGCACCGCACTTGTAGAGAGAGGAACAATGGGCTCGGGGCTTTACTCAGGGGCCGCCTCGCCTGTGTGCAGGCCTCTGGTATGCGGATTATCCCGATACCAGTCTACTATCCTGAAGCTACAAGCATCCTCGGCGAGCCTACGTATCGCAGGGTAGGCCCTCCTAAAACAGACAGGGGAAAAAGAATACCACAGCAAAGCCCTTGCAATGGTGCAGTGTCTTGCCAGCTCTCAGCGTGTGAAAGGTTTTCCCAAGCAGCGCGCGGCCTGACAGCTCCAGCAGGTTCGGCAGCCCGGCCTGTGCACCTCGGCAGACTGCCATGTTGTACGAAGCGCGGCCTGGCGCAGGTGTGCGAAGTGCCGGACGCGCCGCTGGACGTGCTGGACGTCTTCCGGCGGCCGGAGGACCTGGCGCAGCACCTGGACGACATCCTCGCCGCCAAGCCCAAGGCACGCCCTAGAACATGCCCTAGACTCACGTGCTGGGACAGGTGGGATGTGAAGGAGGCCGCCCGCCGCCCAGCCGCGCAGCCTGTGCAGTGAGAGTTGCTGGCGAGCCTGGTGGCCGGCCTGGCACAAGCGTGTGACGCAAGAGGCATGCAAGGCAGTAGACCGAGGGCTGCCTGTATTGTTGCCCCGGTCTGGGCAGCATGGGGATGTGGCAGGAGAGCCTGTGCTGGCAGCTGCAAGTCCGGCGCCTGCAAGTTGAGCGTTACTTGGGACAAGCCGCGAGCGCTATTTCCACAGCGCACCTGTCACCGGCAGCGTGGCTGGTGGCGACAGCTCCATCTTCGTCGAGGTGCGGTGCCAGGACACGCCGCAGCCAGCGCAAGCCTGCTCGGTCATGGCGCGCCCTGCGGAAGGCCTGGGTGCGTGTGCGGATACCGCCAGCTGCTGCCCGGACCGCTCAGGCCGAGCGCCGCGTGCACAGGTGGTCTGGCTGCAGAGCGGCATCAGCGAGCCGCGGTTCGAGGAGGCGCTGGCGCGCGCCGGCATCCGCGTCGTCCCGGACCGCTGCCTGAAGGTTGACCGCGCGCGCGCGCTCTCGCGCCTCTGACACGCTTGTCGGAGCCTCGACTTTTGCTGTTTTGCAAACCGGATGCGAGCGTGACTCCTCACCTGCCTGACCCAGGATGCGATTCCGGCTTGCCCAGAATGCATGGCATGCTGTCGCAGATCTCACAACTGTGCGTGCCTGTGCCCAGTCCACTTTAGACACGATGTCAAGCATGCCCAGTCATCACCCAGTTCAGTTTGTCTTTATTCTGCACCTATAAATAGCGCCTTGGAGGCCGGCCTGCTTGGCGCATGCTGGAGCAGCAACCTCATGCTTTTTAAGAAAATTTGCGCATCAAGGTAACCACAACCTTCTAAGCGCTTTTCCGCCTCACTAGCGCCGCACATGCTGCAAGCCTTGCAGTGCAAGGTGGACACGGTGAGATCATACGACTCCTCATTGTGCACAGCACGGGCTACCCACTTGACACACCATGCCTGGCATGGCACGCCATTTCAACACAGCCGCCCTTCGCGAATTGCAAAGCACGCCTATTGACTTTGGGTTTTCACAGCACCAACACAGATTGGTGCTGTTTGTGCTGTTGGTTCTCAGCCCCGTACAGGATAAAGTGATGGTCTGGACACAGATGCCATCCTAATCTGCAACCTTCATACGCTGCTGCAGCAAATGCAGCAAAAGGAATAGATCACCAAAAGCCTCAGCAAGAATTCCACAAAACCGCAGCAGCTGCATGTGCCCTCAGGCCTGCAACTCGGCTGCACACACGCACACAAGGCGAATACAGCCGCACTCCACTGGCAGTGTTACACACAGGCCTCTCACAAACACAACACACACATGCAGTTTCCTGCCCTGACGCCAAGCTCCACAGGCAATGATTACAGACGGGCGGCTGCTCTTTTACACGCCCTCTGAAAAATTGACGCGCCGGCCCTGGCGCGCACCTCGCGCGTCATCCCAGGACGCATCATTACGCGCGGTCCCAGCGGCTGGCACTGGACCCGGACGCGGGCCCGCCTCTCCGCCCCCCGCGCCCTGTGCCGCAGCAGACTCGAAGGGCGACGGGATGCGCGCCAAACGCGCGGGCCCTGGCACGCTCCCCGAGCCATCCCGGGCGCGGGGCTCCCGGTGCCCTGCGCCGGCGCCGCCGCCCCATTGGCCGCCGGGGTGTGCCGCCCGCGCCAGGCCCGAGCGCGCGCCGCCGTCCGACGCGGGCGCCACGGCGCTGCCGCCGCCGCCGCCGCCGCCGCCGCCGCCGCCCAGCAGGGGCTCCGTCTCCGCGGACGAGGGCGCGCTGCTGCTGCGGCTGCCCTCCAGCGCCAGCCACGAGCCCGCGGCCGCCGCCGCGGGCGGCAGGTACTCGCCTGCGCGCGCGCCGCCGCTCTGCAGGCAGGCGCTGGGGGTGTAGATTAGGGTAGGGTAGGGTAGGATATTGTTAAGGCGGCAGGTTCTCGCCTGCGCGCGCGTCGGTGGCCTGCAGGCCGGCGCTCCGGGCGGCGCCACGCTCGGCGCCGCACACGCGGGCCGCTGCTAAGGGCTTCTTTAAGTACAGCACACTGTATCTTGCACTCAACAGCCTCCTGTAAAGTTCAGTCCATTTCAAGTATGCACCACATCTTGTTTTAAGCCAGAAGCGAAGCTGGATGCATTGGCCGCATCCAGTAGCGCCCCAGCCGCCTCTGGCCGCCCGCAAACACAGTGCGCTTCACGACCAACACGGCCATGCAGGCCCACAAGCTGCGCACCGGACGTGCCGCACATCAGCTCGGCCAGGTCGGCCGGCGGCGGCGCCGGGCCGCCCGACAGCGTGCGCCGCAGCGCGGCCAGGCGCTCCAGGCCTGTGCCCGACGCGCGCCGCGGGATGTGCAGGCCTGCGCGCGCGCGCGCGAGGGTGGGCGCCAGGCTCGGGCACGCTGCCGCTCCAGCAGTGCTTGTAGCCAGAGCGCGGGACCTGGTCAGGCAGCCTGCTGCGGAGCCACACTCCCATATACCCTGGTGGTAGCTTCTCCACTGCACACGTAGAGCTACACAAAAACATTAATGCATCAGCGGGTGCAGATGCGCTGGCATGCGCTGGCACAACCATGCGGGTTAGGGAAGGGTAGGGTACAGGGGGCGCGCCGCGCGGCGGTGGCGGCGCGGGCGCGGGCGCCATCTTGTTGCGCCGCCAGGCGCCGTGGCCGGCGGCCGCGTCCAGGTCGCGGCGCGTAATGAGGCCGCGCACGTGGCTGGCCTCGTCCACAACCACCAGGTGGCGCAGGCCCAGCGAGGTGAACACCACATGCGCGCGCTCCGCGGGCGTCTCCGGCCTGCGCGCCGCGGCGGCGGCTCGCATTAAAAGCCGGCCGGCTGCGACGGCGCGGCGCTTGCCGCCCACTGAACACCCGCCCTTTCCAAGCCTGCTGAGCAGCGTTTTGAGATGAACACAGCAATGTCATGAACTTGCTTACGTGGCTGTCACGGGCATGCGCTTCATGAAGCGGCACACACCTGACCGGCCGCTTAGCGCACCCGCTGCTGGGGGAGCTGTCGACCATGCGCCTCGTACCATCCCCAGCAGCCAACAGGTCACATGCCACAGCCGGCACAGCTCGACACCCCCGCAGCGCATGTCCGGTACGGTCGCGCACCGCACGGTGGTCGGCGCGCGGTCCATGAAGGGCCGCAGGTCGATGAACAGCCGCGGCGGCGCGCTGGTGGTGTCGCCGGCGGCCGTGCTGCCGTGAAGGCTGCCGCCCCCGTTGGCGAGGCTGCCGGGCGTGCGCGCGCCGCACGATCCGCCGTTGGGCGTGGCGGGCGCGCTCCAGGCGGCGCTCACACCGTCCAGCTCGCCGGGAAGGCTCGCGGCGTCGCGCCTGTGGGCACACGGCAGCTTGTACACAAATGTACACAGGTGGCAGCGAGTTGCTGCTGTTGCAGCAAGGTGCGTGGCCGCTGCCACGTTGCCGCAGGCCGTGGCAGACGCGCAGCGCCGCGGGCTGTTCAGCGCGGCTGGCTGGTCCCGACTGCGCCTGCGTCCGCAAGTTATGCCGCACGTTATATCACGCTGGAGGGAGGGACCACGAGCCGTTCTGGCGGCCCGTCTCGCCGAACTCCGGATGCGGCAAAGCCCTGACCAGCGTAACAGCCGAGCCAGCTGATAGCAGGCTTTTCTGCGAGCGGCAATGTCACGCGGCCCTCAGCGGTGCCAGCAGGGCGGCCCAGCGCCCGCGTTCGTAGGAGGCGGAGTCAGCAGATGCATTAATCGCGCAATGCGGCTCACAGCATGCAGGCGCACGCGTGTGAAAGGGGCGCGGCCGAGGGGGCCGCACGGCTGCGAGTGGCGGTGCCGGAAGAACATGCGCATCTTGCGGTCCAGCTCCAGCTCGCGGCCCAGGCGCTGCCCGGCCTGCTCCTGCGACAGCGGCGCGCCGGCCTCGTCGCAGAACGCCTGCACACGCGCGCCGGTCTTCAGCGCCGGGCAGCCGGTCACGCAGCGGCTGCGCGACCCACACACACCTGGCGGCATGATGCGCGACAGGTGCACGCGCCGTGGTCGGCCGGCGCGGCGAGCCCTGGAGGCGCCGTGGGCTGCAGCGCCGCGGGTGGCGCGAACAGCCGACCAGAGGGTCGCGGGTAAGGTTAGGATAATCCTACCCTGTCCAACCCTACCCTGGCCGCCAGGACGCGCCTGGCTGCCCAGCAGCACGAGCAGCTGCGAGCGCAGGATGACGCCCTCCAGGGGCCCGCTGCGGCTGGCGCCGCCGCCCAGCGCGTCGAACTCTCCCTCGTCGCGCTCAGGGTCCGGCCCGCCGCCGTGCACGACCGGGAAGCCGTTGTGGCGCGTGCGCCGCAGCACGCTCGCCACGTACGCCACGCTCTCGACCTCGCGGAAGCACCTGCGCCGCGCCCGGGCGGCCTGAGCGCCGCGTCCCGAGCGCCGGAGCAGCGGCAGGCCCCAGGCGTCTCAACGGAGATTGGCATCCTGCTTGACCCCGTCCAAGCGCAGAGAGAGGATAAGAGGAAAAGTTGCGGGGCCATGGACACTTGTGTACGGTGACGCCCCGCAGACTGGTAGGCCGCGCGTGTCTGCTCCCCCCTGGGCCTCACATCAGCGCCAGGCCGCCGCCAGAGACGAAGCCGGGCCGAGCGAGCGCGGGCCGCGGCTGCGCCGCCACACGGGGCGCACCAGACGGCGCGCGACATGATCATTCCGGCGTCCTTGGCGAAGAGCGCGGGCGGCGGCGAGGGCCGCAGGAAGATGACCGAGCCGTCCGCATCCAGGTCGGTCTCATAGACGCCGTCGCTGTGGATCATCTCGCCGACCCAGTTGCTGCACAGCACCGCCAGGATGATGCCCAGCATGAACTTGGTGCTCTGCGCGCCGCCGCGAGCGCGCGCGCGGTGTCAGGGCGGCGCCGCCGCTGCACCCCTCCGCAGTCACGCAGACGGCCCAGACACCCTGCTGCAAAGGCGTGTAACAGGTCAAGAAATTGCACGCTGGTCACGCCGCCAGGCCCGGGCCGTGCCCAAAGATGCTGGCGCTGCGAGCAACGAGGGGGCTCAGCTCAGGCACCGTACAATCTTTTTACTACATAGGTTTTGCAACCTTGCACGGCTGACTCATGCAGATCCTCCCGGCTTCGCCATGCGCCTGAGCACCCAATCTCTGCAGCATCCTATGTGGTCAGGGCGCAAGGGGCGCAGCGCCACAGATGCGCCCGGGCATGCCGACCCTGCATAGGCCGCCCGCGGCGCGCCCCTGCGTGCCTTCGACCACGATGACGACGAGCGAGATGGACGCGCGGAACACGCAAACCCTGCATGCCCTAGCACGCAAACCCTGCAGCATCGCCCGCCGCGGCGCGCGCCTGCGTGCCTTCGACCACGATGACGACGAGCGAGATGGACGCGCGGAACACGCCGCCCAGCATCGCGGTCGCGGCGCACATTGCGTAGATGCCCGGCTGGATGTGCCAGGTCGGCAGCAGCTTCATCAGCAGCAGGCCGCACGTCGCGCCGAACGACCCGCCCACCTGGCGCGCGCGCTCGAGCGCGCTGTCAGCATGCGCATGGTGCAGAGGCTTCCGCCCCGCGCGGCACCATGCTTGGATCCCTCCCTGCCTGCACCGCCGCCACAGCACTGAAAAAGCTCTAGAGCAGCCTAGCGAGAGTGTGACAAGCCTGCTCCAGACCCGCAGCAGTGCTGCGGACACTGGCTGCGCAACGCGCCGGCACCGCGCTTTTCTAAAGCGTTGGGAGACCCAAGATTGTGGAATACAGCTCCATGAACAGGGCGCAGGCGGGAAGCGGGGCGCACCATGATGGAGGGCATGAAGAGCCCGCCCGGCAGCGCGAGGCCGCCGTTGGCGACCATGAACAGCAGGTACGAGGGGCACAGGATCAGCAGCGAGCGCAGCGTAAAGTAGCACTGCTCGCCCGCGCACACGTCGAACCTGCGGCCGCCGCCGCCGCCGCTGTCAGGAAGGTGCTGCAGCCGCTTTCTCACACAGCGTCTGCGACGTCTCAAGCAGACCATGGTCCACGGACAACCAGCACGGGAGAGTTCGCAGGACGCAGACGCGGGCGGCCTGCACGGCAGCACTGCGAGCCCTGCAACCACTCTCTCCGCGCGCGTCTCCCGCGTACCCCCAGGCCACACAGGCGACGCAGAGCGGCTTGCGGCTTCGGCCGCGCACGCGCGGCGCGCACATCAAGGGCGCGCACTCCGGCGCGGGGCCGCTGAGGCTGGACAGGCGCGGGCGCGCACTGCGACGTGAGGCTGCCCAGGCTGAGGGGCGCCGCATAGGGTAGGGTTAGGATTAGGGTCAGGACAGGCGCGGGCGCGCACTGCGGCGTGAGGCTGCCCAGGCTGAACAGGTGCCGGATGGTCTCGTCCGGGAACGACATGAATGCGGTCGCCAGGTCATTGTAGCCGCTCTCGCACTTGAGCGTGAACCCATAGTTCTTCTCGTGCCACTTGGGCACGTCCACGCACGTGCCCAGGCTGTAGCTGAGCAGCAGCATGGCGGCCACCGTGCCGGCCGCCAGGCCGGCCGCCTCCAGCAGCCGCAGCGCGCTGCTGGCGCGCGGCGCGCGGAACTGCGCGCCCGAGGGCTGCGAGTCAGGGGCTCTGCGTGGTGGGCCGCCGCTTTGATGTTTCCGCGGCTTCAGCAGCGCATGCATGCGCTCACGCCGCCAGCGCACGCAGCAGCAGAAGCTCACCCACACATGTATGCGAAATCGCGGAGGCCATTGGAGGCAGCGTGTGCAGCCCAGCCAGCGAAGGCTGCAGCAAGCAGGACTACGCTGCAGCAATAATGTGTGCACGTCTGTCCTGTGTCCACACATGCGTCGATGACATACCATTGCTACGAACACATAGATGAGGGCATTCCATGAGTCAGAGCAAGCGGGCGGCGCGCCCGGAACATGGCCTTGTGCGCGGCGTTGAACGCCGCGCCGAGCAGGCCGCCGCCCATGGAGACGAGCACGAACAGCGGCAGCTGCTGGAACCAGTCCTGGTTCTCCATGGGCGCGATGCCCTGCGACAGCAGCACGCCGCGCTTCCACCTGGCGCACGCGGCACCGGCAAGCGGTGAGAGGGTTAAAGACCTACCCTACCCTACCCTAGCGCGCAGCACCGCTACAGGTGAGAGGCTACACAAGGTGCAGGTCAGCGGGCGCACAGCAAGGCTACCAACACGAGCGTGCAGGGACTCGGCCGCATACACATGCAGGCTCGCACCTCTACGTGTGAACATATACCGCCAACCATCAAACAGACCACTGCACATACAAAGGGTTGGTGCGTGTCTGGACGGTGGCAGTGCGCGGCAGCGCCACGCAGCAGCACCGCCAGGCGCCGCCGGGCCGCGCGGGGGGCGGCGCGCGAGGGGCGCGCTTGGGGTTCAGCAGGCCGACGGTGCACACGGCGACGGTGGTGCACACGAAGCAGCGCACGGCCACCTTGCGCGACCAGTGCGTGCACGCCTCCTCCATGCTGAACAGCACGCCGCCGATGGGCGCCCCGAACGCCGCCTGGCCCGCGGGCGCGCATGTGTGGGGCGTATGCGGGGGGCCTGGTAGGGTGCATGAGAGGGTACATACAGGGTGTACGGCGTGCGCGCCTAAGTTTTTGATACAACTTCTATGAGCCCGCTTGTGTGACGCGATTCTGGCAAGTCGGTGTTGCTTCCACTTCTCTTGAGTCGCCGCATATCTGGCATGACTGGCACCGCTTTCGAATTAGTGCAGTCCCTGGGCCAGCTCAGCCTGACCCTGCGCTAAGTTGCCCAGGCAGCCGCGCACCGCCAGGCCGGCCGCCGCGCCGGCCGAGATGAACTCGCGGCGGTCTGCGTCGCTGTGCAGCAGCGCGACGTGCGCGTGCCGCTCGTGCTCGAGGCCCGCCGTCGCGTCAGCGACCTCAGCCGCGTGCAGGCCGTTGTGCTGCTCCATGCCTGCTGCCCAAGGCGGACATGTCCGTCTCAGGGCCTTTGGGCTTGGCCACAGAGCTGGAGGCATGCAGGAGCCTCGGCATCTGAGCTCCGGAACCATGCAAGTCACTGCGCGTCCATCAATGGCAATCGCTTGCCGCTTTCGCAAGGCCCCCAGTCAGCAGGGCAACGAGACCCGGCTCTGCATGACACTGCAACGAGTAATTTGTCAAATGTCACGGAAGCTGCCCATGAGTCAGGGAGGCTGCCCTTACGCACGACCCACTCACACCGCAGCCCGCCATCGCGTGGCGGCACCGAGCGTGCACCTGTTGCGGGCGCGCCATCCGCGCAGTGGCCGCATTTGCAGTGGTCAGCGCACGCCATGCCGTTCGCGCCCTTGCAGGCCGCTTGGCCGCAGCGGCCGGGGCTGCCGCTGGCGGAGCGCTTGGCGCGCAGGCGGCGGCGGCGCGCTTGCGGCAGCGCGCGCCGCACCGACCAGCGCAGCGTGGTCCACCAGTCGCACAGCACTGCACGCCCGCCCGGCGCGTGAGCCTGGGTGCTGCGCGGCCCCCTTCCAAAGCCCGATCAGAGTCCCTTCCTTCCTGCCACCACTGCACATGGCCGCAGAGTGGTCCTTGTGAAACGTCTAGCTGCATCCCAATGGCTTGCACTAGAAATATTAGTTACCTACTGTAACCCCTATGGCCAGGGCACACTGTCAGGGCCGGTGCTGGCCAGGTGCGTAGCACGCGCCCAGCCATAAGCCCGCTCGACTCACGACTGCGCGCGAGGTGCGAGGAATGGCTCGCAGGCTGCCCCTCCCGCCATGCGCTCCAGAGCGCCCTGCCTCTCCAGCGGTGCCCAGGCATACGCCGCAGGATGCGCGCAGGGCGCCGGACTGCGGCCGGGCGCGCACTGCACGCGGCGTGCGTGGCGACGTGCGCGACGCAGCCGCCCAGGTGCACCATCGGCGCCTCCGGCCCCAGCGCGACGTTTGCAGTGACGCCGCACAGCGTGCCTGGCGTGTCGTGCGGCGCGTCACGCTGATCTGCATCATGCAGCAGCATGCGCAAGCATGTCCGGCGCTTCTCAAGCATGCACACGTTGCGCACACAGTCATTAATTTTGCCTCTTCCAAAGCCAGTCTGTATGATATGTGTGTGCTCGCAGGCACGCACTCTGGGCTGTCATCAACATAGACAAGCCAAACGGCCACGCAGCACGAGCATCAGCAGTGCGTGCAGCCACAAAGAAGCGCACTTCAGCAACAGACATCAGGTCCTTGAGTTATTCCAACAAGCCACAAAGCAGACACTGGCTCGGGGGCAGGCGCCGCCCGCGCGCGCGGCGGCGCACCGGAGAACTTGGCGACGAGCGCGCGCAGCGAGAGCAGGTCGGGGATGGCGTTGCCGTTGAGGTAGGCCATGATCAGCGACACGCCCGCGCCGCTCGCCTGCGGCGCCCAGAACTGCACCTGCCGGCCCACACGCGCGCGCCTCAGTCCACCTCATTGACCGAGCTTGGCCAGCTTGAGGCTGCTCGCCTGCAACGCCCAGACTGGCACGGGCCGCGCGCACGCGCCCCAGTCCCCGGCAAGCAGTGCTCCGCTGCTGTGCACCCCAGCAGCTCATGCGCGCTGCCCCCCAGCCTGGGCACGTGCTAGGGCGTTTACAGCGGAGGCCACTCGGCCTGCGCCTAGTCTTACTGCGGGCACATGCTCTGTATGCACGGACACTCTTCAGCTTGGTCAAGAGGGTACTGCATACACAGGTAACAGCCGCATGGTCATGCACCTGCTCCCAAGGAACCTGTAGCCCTGCTCAAGTGCATCTTTATCAGGGGCACACGTTTGTAATCATCCAGCACTGCGAGTAACCCGTGCCGCGCGACCGCGCCCGCAGCGCCGGGCGCGCACCACGCCCGCGCCGGCCAGCGCCAGCGCGCCCGAGAAGCCCATGTGGAACAGCACGCCGAGCGCAAAGCCCAGCGTCGGCCGCGGCGCAAACGCGTCTGCGTGGATGATCGCGCGCACGCGGTGGTTCTTCCAGGTCGTCACGCCCTCGGTCGCCAGCGTCAGGCTCACCGCCAGCAGCCCGACGATGATGCCGATGACGACCGTAACCAGCTGCTTCACCACCGTGTACGGCTTGATGCTGCGCGTTGCACGCGCGCACGGCGTTGGTGCGGCGCAGCTGGCGCGGCCGGCCGGGCAGCTCGGCCCCACGCCTTGCCTGAGCCTCCAGGGAGCTGCAAGGCGCCCCCTGCTTGGCAGAGGACTGATGCGGCAGGCGCAGCGCAGGGTGCCCCCGGCCGCCAGGCTTCCTGCCCGAGTCAGCGCGAGTGCGGCAGCAACAGAAGCTAGCGCATTGTGCTGCAGGGACGCGGGTGAGGCCCAGCGAGGGTGGCCTGCCACGGTGGCAGCAAACCCCACCAGAGCCCCTGCACCGAGCATGGTGCGCACCCGAGCACGCGCCGCTGCTCCGCCAGCGCGCGCTCCTGCCGGAACGTGTGCACGCCTGCGCACCCAGGTGTGCACGCCTCAGCTATGGCAGCAGCTGTCTGGCTGCCTCTGAAGAAAGGCTGATTCAGGTCTTGGTTGCTGCCGCTGCAGCTTCTCAGGCCAGTGGCAGGTGGGACGCGCACGGTTGTGCACGGTGTGGTAGTCCAGCGACTCGCTCTGCATGCCCCCCGCGCCGCCCGTGCGGCGGCGCTTGGCGCGGCGCAACGTGAACACGTTGCTGATGCTCCGCGCCTCGTGCAGGCTGCTCATGTGGCAGACGCGCTCGAGTAGGGGCTCTGCGCTGCTGCCCATCGCGGCCGGGACCGCGCTGCCTCACCCCGCTTGCCAGGCGCCGCTGACAGCGGCGCCTCGGCCCCGCCGAAACCGTGCACGCCTACCGGGGCGGTCTGTCTGGCGCCGCTACCTCAGGAGCGCGTCAGACGTGCAGGGGTTGTGCTGCGTCTCTTGCTTTATTTTCTAAACGCTCCGTGCTAGGCACCCCTGCCCCAGCTCCCCAGGCGCTGCTGCACCACCCAAGCCTCCTGCCGCGCCTCAAGTCTTGCGCATCTCCGGGCACCGCTGTACCAGCCTCCACTCACACACTTATGACACGGGTGCTTACAAACCAAACTAGGTGAACAGCGCAACTAGCCGTATGAAGCAGAGCTCGGCCGCAAAGATGCAGGCAGCTTCTTGCTTGCACAACTGCCAAAACTATTAGTACGCAGCACGGTGTTCACTGCAAGACGAAGGTGTGCAGTGCAGGCAGCCCAAAGACGTCAGGCTGGCCTGTGTGCACAGGGTGATCGGAACCCCAGTCCAATACAGCACGTGCCACAATTCCGCACGTGCTGAGGGCCTACAGGCTAGCTGGCCAGGTGGGTGCCCACTGTCGCAGGGTCATGGTCATGGGCCTGTGAGGAGCAGTACGCTGGAGGGTATTGTGCCGCCTGACCTGCGGTGTTGCATAGCAGCGCATGTGACGCAGGCACTGTGTGTGCGGGTGCCTTCCAGGCACCTACAACTGGCCCTGTGTGTGGTCGGGCACCATGCAGAGTCCCTGCCGTGCTGTGATAGGGAGCCTCCAGATAGATTTCACATTGCACAGCCCCAGGCTGGGGCTTCGAGCTAGGCTGCTCATGCGCGTCCAGCTTTTACAGTCCTATCTTTTCACATGCACTCACAAAGGAGATAGGCCGCATGTTGTGTTCATCATGCAGGTCTTCTGTTGTTGAGTATGAGCGACCATACGTAGCGGGGATGCAAGTGTGTGCAAAGACCGTATGCTTACACAACGGCAGCCTCCGCAAGCTCCTGGCAAAGATCGCATTTGTTTAAGCACCCTTCATTGAGCTTAGGGGGCAAGCATGGCCGGCACGGCTAATGCATGTAACGCGCGGAGTCCTTGCTGCGCTCACTGGGACCGCGTTTCACGCCCACGACTCCGCGCTCGCGCTTGGCCCCCGGCGCGTCGCTGGGCGCTGGCTGCTGTGCGCCCGGCGGCAGCACCAGTGCTCGCAAAGCTCGTGCATGGTGTCAGCGATTTCGTGACACCGAAGGCAAGCAGCAGCTGCTGCTGCTCTGGCAGCTGGGTCCCTCAAGTGCCTTGCCCCGCGTTCCCTACCTAGCACCTCTGTGCTCATGCACGCGTCATGGTGATGGCGTCAGACGTGCGCATGCGCAGCACCGCTGCTAGAGCGCCCGACACGCGCCGCGCAGGCAAAGGACGCCAGCACGAGCGTGCGGGCGTCAAGGGTCAGCTCTCTGTGCAGAGCATGAGCGGGCGGCCAGCTTCCGCGGCGCCGTCGGCCTGCTGCGGCGCTTGTGCTGGCATTGCGGAAGGTCCCATGCGTTGGACACGTTCAAGGGCGCTGAGCGCTGCTGCCGCGACTTGCCGGCAAGGTCAGGCAGCGCTACGCGCGTCGCGCCAGCTGCCTGGCGCCGGGTGCATGAGCCGGGACCTTGCGTGCATTATGCAGCCAGGGCAGCCAGGCGCTTGTGCCAGGCGTGACCGGCGGCTGCGCGACGCGCGGTGTGTCCTGGCTAGCACAAGCGCCTGGCTGCCCAGGCTGCATGCAGCATGCAAGTGCACAGCTCATGCACCCGCAGCGCCAGGCTGCAAGCACACCGCTGGTTGACCTTGTCGAGCAACACGCGGCAGCAGCGATAGTCGCCCTCAAAGGCGTCTACAGCGTAGGGGAACCTGTTGGAATACGAGCAGTAGCGCAGCAGCAGGCAGGCCACCTGCGCCGCGTCGCGTAAGTTCACCGACAGCTCGAGCTCCGCACAGAGCCCACCCTTCAGGCCCGCGAGCTCGCGCTGGCAGGCCTCCGCCTGCGCGGCGCGCGGCGCGCATTTCGGGCGCTCTATCAGCGGTGCTGCGCGCCTGCGCATGACGCCATCACTTGACGTATGCATGAGCACAGCGGTTCCACATGGTGCACAGTCTGATCTGGGCGCATGTGCATGCCGGCGCAGAGGCAGTCGGGCTCGGCAGCACCGCATGAGGGTCACACAACCAAGGACTCGCGCAAGGGCATTAAGCACCTCATATGAAAGGCGCGCGGCGCCCGAGCGGCGTGACCGGGTCTGGCGGGCTGGCATGCAGCGTCAGGCTGGAAATCATGACCAGCGGAGCTGCCAAACCCGGTCACGCGGCCCCGGGCGCCGCGCGCCTGCTACACACAAGGGGCTTGACGCCGCTGCGCGCGTGCGTGGCTGCGCAACCCTCGTGCGGCGCCACTATTTGTCAATTCCGGCTGCCTCTGCGCGCGTGCAGATGCGCATCGATCAGACTTTCCATGCTCGGCGTGAATGCGCGCACCCATGCGAGGGTGGCATACAGCACACCAAGCGCACAACCTGCGGCCCCCGCAGGCACGCTCATCATGGAAGCCCGCAAATGCGGCTACCAGTCATGCATGCCATGGCCTGTAAGCTCGCTCAGCACTGTCATGCAAACAGCGTGTCACTCTCTGCCCTTGCGCGTTGCGCAAGGGCAGAAGCTACTCGGGTGTACGCATTATATGCGAGCGCTGAACTGTCCTGTACAGCTGTTGTCAGCGAAACAGCAGAAGCATACACCCTCAGCCACCTATGTAGCACCTCTCAACAGCTGTACGTCTAATTGGTGGCTGACCAGTAAGACAAGCCAGTGTGCCTTTGCGGGCTGGCCGGCGTGGTACCCCATGCCCTATGTGCCAAGTAGCAAAGCGCTCCCGCACCTGGCCGCAGACGGCATGAGCAGACGCAAGCGGCGCGCTTGAGTGCGCCTCGTCCCGCTCTAGCGCCTGTCCAGCCATTAATCCTATGCACTCGTGCGCTTTCTGCATGCAGGCTACACATGACGCGGCCCCTCTGTCGCACGCCTCTGTGCCAAAGCAGGCGATGACAGTGGCGGCTTTTGCTGTGCAAGGCAGGGCGCGAGGCAAGCGCACGCCTCCTGAGGCGCGGCCGTCCTCGCGCAACAGAACTTGTGCCTGCTGAGCTTCACCACAGAGGCAACCGGGACACAGTTGACGTCTTGCGAAAGGGGCTGCACGCATGCGCCTGGGCAGGGTGCGGCACACGAGGACACGGACTTTGCACCCGCGGCCGATACCTACGGCGGGCTGCGGGGCCACTTATTCGTCCTGGAGAACCGCATCATGTTCAGTGTACGCGCAGCAAAGCCAGGCAGAGGCTGGCTCTGCTGCATGTGTACTGGACCATGAGGCCGTCTCTCTGGACGACTAAGCGCTCCGGCAGCCCGCCGCAGGTCACGTCCACGGGCGTAAACACCAAACTATGTCCGCATGTGCTGCACCCTGCCTATGTGCCTGTCTGGCTGTCAGGCGGACCTGCGCCAGCTTCACGCGCATGCAGGCTGTGCATGGCATCCACCGTGTACCAGTGGCTTTGTGTCGAAGCTCAGCAAGCACAAGTTTTGCTGCGCGAGGCAGGGGCCGAGGTAAGGGCGCGCCTCCTGCGCCTCCATGGCGACGGAGGCCGCGCCGTGCCCCTGGCCGCTGCCAGCATTGGCATCGGCATGGCTTCGCGCGCCCTCTCGCGCAACACCTCGATTAACCTTGGCCCGCACCAGGCCCTGCCCTGCGGATCACGCAGCAGGAGGATCGCGCAGCAGAGCCAGCCGCTGCATGGCCTGACTGGTAAACCAGGCAGCTGTCAAAACACCTGGCAGACCTAGAGCAGACACCCCACACACACTATTATAAGATCATTGGTGCATGCAGTGACGGCACGCCGTGCGCTGCAAGAAGCCGGGGCGAGGTCATGAGCGCCACTGTATCTGAGGAGCGCGGCGGCCGCGGCGCGCAAAGGTGCTGGAAGGGGTCCGTGAAGCAGCTGCTCCCCAACAGCGCTCGGCATCCCGGTGGGCGAGTGGCTCAAGCACCGCGCCGCGCCGGGCCAGGTCCAGCCGCACCCGGCGCGCTGCTCGAGCCGCTCGCCGACCGGGACGCCGAGCGCGCTGTCGGAGAGCGGCAGCCTCACTTCCCAGCATCTTGCGCCCTGCAGCCGCTGCGCCCCTCGAACTCAGTGGCGCGCATCACCAGGCCCTTGCTGCCTGCAGTGTAAAGCAGGGCTGCATGCATCATGTTTCACTTGAAAACACTGTGTGCGGGCGTCTGCTCCGCATATACAAGTGCTTCAGAAATAGCCTGGTCACGAGTGAGTCAGGCCAGGCAGAGGCTGGCTCTGCTGCGCGTACCCTCAACGTGGACCATGAAGTGGCGTTCCCTGCAGAACAAGCACCCCCGCAGGCCGCTGCAGGCTCAAGCCATGGGTGCGAACTCCGCGTCTTCGTGAGCTGCACCCTGCCCAAGTGCCTGTCCGGCTGTCAGGCAGATACATGCAGCCGCTTCATGTCCACGCAGGCTGTGCATGGCATCATCTGTGCACCGTTGACCTCTGTGCCAAAGCTCGCCATAACAAGCACACGTTCTGCAGGGTGAGGCAGGGGCCGAGGTAAGGGTGCGCCTCCTGCGCCTCCACGGCGACAGAGGCCGCTTCCCTCGCCCTGGCCGCTGCCAGCGACCGGCATCGGCATGGCTTCGCGCGACCTCTCGCCCAGCACGTTGTTGACCTGAGCCGGCACCGCCCCTGCCCTGCGGCGCCGTCCCCAGCCGCGCGCGCCCCCGCGCCGCACATGCTGGGCTGTCGTGCACAGCGCAGCTCAGCAACCAGGTCATGAAGGGAGCCTACCGCAGCAAGCGGGCATGCGCCTCAGGGACATGGTCCTCAACAGGACCTATGATCAGTCCGATGAAGGGTGCGGCGCCGGACTCGTCATGCCCGCTGTCCAGCTCTGACCACAAGCAGACAGCACATCACCCAGGCAGCCTGCTGCCCTGTAGCGTATGGACCTCAGATTGCACACTTCAGACGCAAGCGCTGGAAACTGTCATGCATGGCTGCTGCAAAATACTTGGCAGTACATACAGCAACACTATACATCCACGGCAGCCTATACAGAAGATGCAGCCTACGCATAATACCATGCTGCATACTAACCTATTCATAACCAGAATTGATACTACTCGGTCAGACACATGAGCAAGCCTGTGCGCCTCTGCGGGCCGACCGGCATGGCACGCAGTGCTTACGAGCAAAGTCCTTCCCATAACATGGGGCACAGCTCCACTGCCGCAAGCGACTCGCCAAGAACTGCATGCTTGGCACAGCAGCCTGGCGCTAAAAAGTATGCTGGTTGCGGCCTGTACCTTTGGGTCTGTATGGCGTGTGAGCTGCGCTATACAGCCCACAGACCTCCTGCGCGATGCAGTAGCCAGCAGCACGTGATGCCTGCAGGGTACTCATAGAGGCACCCCAGGCGTACTGCAGCTGCTGGGCGCCGCGCTGCTTATTCAGATAAGCTTGGAAATGCACAACGATGCTGTGTACTGCCGGTACCAGTAGGATGTCTGGAGCACTTGACAGGAGCAGACCGCTGCAGAAGCAGATACGCCACCTCTTTGCAGGCATTAGCGAGCGCCACCCTGAAAACAGAGTGCTCAGCAGCTGAGCCTCACTAGCTACAATAAGCGAAAGGACGATATTTACTCCTGGCAGGCGGACAGGACCACCTGCTGCTTATGCGTATGCGCAAGCAGGGGTCTGCGCCTGTCAGGTGGTCCAGACCGCCTACCAGCAGTACACATCATCCTTGTGCCTTTCCAAAGCTTCACTGAGCACTCTCGCCAGCAGGTTGGCGCTCGCTTGTACCTGCGAAGAGCTGGCAAGCTGCTTTTGCAGTGGTCTGCACCTGTCAGGTCGTCATTATGCAAATCCAAGGCTAAATGAGCAATCTTGTCCGCAGGTTGGCGCTCGCAATGAGCTGGCGGTCGGCACACGAGCCTTGCTTGAGGTCAGGGTAAGGGTTTCTGCAGCCAGCATGCAACCTACCTGCATGTCCACTGCATCATGCCTTGGGCTTCCGCGCTACTTCGCGTGCGGCACGTGCAGCTGCGCGGGTGACAAGCACTGGGACATTCGTGAGCTTGCTGGCGAGCGCCTGTGGCTCTTGGACACCCAGCTTTGGCCAGGGCCGCGCTGGGCGTGCAGCAGAGGCGTGGGGCACACAGGTTGGGCGTGTCTCTATTGATGGCTGATGACCTCTCAGAGAGCGCCGCTGCCTGCTCAGTCACTGCGCGTCGGCTGCAGGCCAGCGTATATGATCGCCACTACCGATCAAGGGACAGTCTTCTGCGTCGGCAGGCTGGCCCCGCCGCGGCCTTTTTGAAAGGTGAACAGCGCCGCGCGTCGGCTGCAGGCCAGCGTGTGTGATCGCAACTGCCGATCAAGAGTCGATCTTCCGCGCCAGCAGGCTGGCCCGCGGCGGCCTTCCTGAAAGATGAACAGCGACGCCCAAGCGACCCTTGGCAACTCATGTTGCTGCACAGGAACGCACTCGCCAACACGTGCCGGGTGTTGCAGCCGGCAAGCGCGGTGCCCGGCCTGAGCGTTCACGCAACGCCGCCAAGCGCCGCCGGATGCGAATAAGGAAGCACGCAGAGCAAGCTGCTGGACTACCGTACCGCGCACAACTGCGCGGGACCCGACACAGCCACTGACCACAAGGTACAGCAGCAGCAAACCAGCCGTCTTTCCTTTCAGCTGAAGCCAGACAGCTGCTGCCATAGCAGAGGCTGTGTGCGTGCGCACGCTGTGCACTGCACTGCACAGGCAGCTTGCACGTGCGGAGCTCGGAGCCTAGTTAGGCAATGGCCCGCTTGTGTCTCTCTTTGGCTCCTTGAGTCTCCAAAGCATCTGTAAGGGCGGCCTTGGTGTAGGCATGAGGAATAACCACTCCGCGATGGCTGGCGCTGCCACTGGCCTCTTGGCAGGCCTCATCCTGCAGCCCCTCGTCAAGAGGTGCGCTGCAGGCATCACACTTGCATGCTCAGGAAGCAGCCATATAAATGCAGTGTGCACTGTTTTCGATGCCTCTTGCAACAACCGACTCATTCTTTGCCTTGAAGTGAAAGCCAACGCTCCATGTATGCCGGCGCAGGAGCCTGCATGAACGGCGCTTGCGCAGCGTACTCAAGGGAAACCTGGCGCTGCTCACCAAGCACGAGCGCCGCGTGGTCGCAGACCTGCTGCATGGTGATCATGCATACATGTTTCGCAACTGGCCGCGGCCAGGTGCGGCCTGTCTCTTCCGCGATGGTATTCCTGCGACTGCAAGTGCTGCGTGATATGCAGATTGATGTTTAAAGCTTTGAAGCCAGCGCGTGCATGCGGGAACCACAAGCGCACTATATTGAGATTGATCAAAAGGTCTTGGGCTTTGCAGGGTCAGTCTGCTTATTCACCGTGTATGCTGGGCTGCAGGGGTTGCAGACGAGCACAAACGCGCTCTGTTGACACGTGCGGCGGCGCACAGCGGCGGTGTACAGGAGGCTGTGGAGACGGAGCGGCTGTCTATCATACAGGCGCGGGGCTACATCACTCTGCAGTACGCGAGCAGTATTGGCTGAGCAAAGTGCGACCAGCAAAGTTGTTAGGCGCTATGCACCAGGTTGAGCTCTGGGTAGCGATAGCGTCATACGTGCAAGTACATGTTTTGGGGGAATGTAATGCATTCTCGGAATAGTGCTCTGTGCATTGCTGTCTGCAGTGCAAGTGTGCTGACATGGGCCTTTGCAGAACAGCCGCCCAAGGCTATCAAGAGGCCAAAGACGCTCGTCGGCCCCAACGGCGATCAGCGCGAGGACCCCTACTACTGGTTTCGTGACGACAAGCGGCAGAACCCGGAGGTCATTGCTCACCTGAAGGTGCTCACCCTGCAAGGCCCGTCCCTGCTCGGCCTGGACGCCTATTCAGCTGAAGACATGGCCCGAGCCGCAGCGCAGCCGCGCAGGCCGAAACCGCATACACGCACGCATGCCTGGCGGACACCGAGGAGCTGCAGAAGAGGTTGTATGCAGAGATGCGCGGCGCCATCCAGGAGGCTGACCAGACGGCGCCTGTGCGGTGCGCATGACTGACGCGTTGGCTGCAGTATACAGGGCGCCTCTGCTCCTGAGCATGCCGTGCCTGCTGCGCGGGCCGCCCGTGCTCACTGCATCACTCAGTGCTGACATGCATGCCTGTACAAAGCACTGAGACCATCTGACACACCTGATGTCAGGTGTCAACACACCAGCTGCGAGGGCTTCAATGCAGTCCGCGCACAGCCTGCTAGTGTTAGCTTGAACAGGAGCAGGATGCACATTAGTAGCCTAAGCTTCCTGCCTGCAGGGATGGCAACTACTTTTACTACTCAAAGACGCTGGAGGGCGAGCAGTACCGCGTCACCTGCCGGCGCCGCTCGCCGCCCGGCCTTGGGCCCCCCACAGGTCCCTTCCCTCTGAAACTGAGCTGCGTGCTGAAAGATACAGAGGATGTTTCGGTGGGCGGGAGCACACTGGCTGATGTGACCTTCAACGACGTGTTGCGTATATTTCGCGTTGATGCTCCCATCACCTAGTGTGCTTACGCACCTCACTCCCTGCCAGAGGCCGACGCCATGGACGACTCCTTGCCTGAGGAGGTGCTGCTGGATGCCAATAAGGAGGCCAAGGCGTATGAGTTCTACACCGTCGGCGAGATTGAGGTGCCCCCTCAGTCCGCCCCTCTCGGTCCTTCATCCTTGCTGGCTTGCCTTTGCGCAGCAGAGTGTCCAGCAGGTGGCCGCGCCAGCAGATTTGCGCCCTTTGGCCGTCCTTGCTGACCACGTGTACCTCTGCATTCCCCAGATGTGCTCGCGCTGCTGCTTACAATGCCATGGCCGTGTTGTGATGAGCCGCATCTGGTTCAGCTGTTTGGTGACATTGCTTATCGGCCCTCATGCCAGCTCTTAAGCGCGGCCACATGCACCAGCAGGGAGTCGCCCTTGTACCGCAGCTGGGGCGCGTTGGCTGAACCGCCGTCGGCATGTGCGCCAGGTGTCCCCAGACGAGCGGCTGGTGGCGTGGGCGGAGGACAGGAAAGGCAATGAGTCCTACTTCCTGCGCGTGCGCGACATCGCTGCCGGCACTGACCTGCTGGCGCAACCTGTCGCGGTGCGCATCCGTTGGTGGAGATCAGGGGCCTCTGCCAGACTGCAGTGAAGGGCTGGTAGGGAGGCCAGTCGTATTGCCCTGTCCCGACCAATTATTGTGGTATGGCCCACACGAGACAGCAGCCTGCTGTGGCAGTAACATGCCTTTTCCCTTGCAGAAGCCTTGCTTATTTGTTTTCTACCTTGGTGTTGCGCAGCCGAGCAGCCTCAGCAAGCAGCGCGAACAGGGCGGACAAATGGTGAGCTACTTCATGACGCTGCAGCCTGGCTGAGTTCCTGGGGCGGTGCAGGGGACGTCTGGCGAGATGGCGTGGGCGAACGACAACGCGACGCTGTTCTACGTCACAAAGGACAAGATGGACCGGCCACACAAGGCGCGCTGCTCTTCGCGGCCACATGACATATTTCTTCATGCACAATGCCTGCAACGTTATTGTGCCTGGAGCTGCATCCTCAAACGTGTGCTTTCTATTGTGCGTGATGCAAAACTGCAGCGTGTGCAGCAGGCATACCCCAGTGGGCTGCGCCCTGTGTGACAGCTAAGGCACAGCTGACACGCTACCATGACACCCGGAAACTGCAGTGAAGACCGCATTAGCAGGATGCTATGGGGAGGCGTGACGCTCTGGGCCCCTGCACCGCGAGATGCCGACGATTCAAGACGTGAAATGACCTTGCGACTTGTAACAGTGCAGATGGCCTTTAATATACAGAGCGTGCAGCTTGACACATGCTGCCGCTACGCAGGTGTGGCGGCACCGCATCGGCACCGACCCCGGCAGCGACGCGCTGGTGTACCATGAGGCCGACGAGTCGTTCTACATCTCGCTCATGCAGAGCCGCAGCAAGAAGCTCATCTTCATCGACATAAGTGCGCGGCCCTGCACTTGATTTTGACAGGCAGCCGCTGACTCGTGTGGCCGGCCGACACTGCTGGCCCCCTGCTATGGCCTGATGCGGGCTTGCATGGATGCGCAGCCCAGCTGACGGTGTCAGCAGTGGCCCGTAGCAGTGTGATAATGCAAGTAGGGATGTATCTAAGCACAAGCGTGGCTGTAACGCAGCGGTTTGATCGCAAAGGCAGACGCTTGGCGAGCATGGCCTTTCAGCGAGCGGGCTGACGCCGAGGCTGACATATTCATTGTGCGGTGGGCTGCGAGGCACAAGGGGCCAGTGCTCTGAAAACAGCGGTGGTGTGAGAGGGAGCGCGCCGCGCGGGGTATGCTCGAGCCTCACCGCCGCTGCGGCCGCGCGCAGGCTCGTCTATCACGTCCCAGTCGCTCTTCCTGGACGCCGACGCGCCGGACGCGGCCCCGCGCACGGTGCTGCCGCGGCGCTCGGACCACGAGTGCACGAGCAGCCACCGCGGCGACCACCTCATCTCCGTCGTGCGGACGCCCGAGAAGCCCAACTCGGAGGTGGTCGTCAGCCCCATGGCGGACCCGGGCAGCACTGTGGTGCGCCTGCCACACTGTGCATGTTGGTGAGCTTCCTATCACCAGCGGTAGCAGTGGGCTTTGTGTCTCAGCCCTCTCCTGGCATACCTGGAACTGCGTGCAGAGGGACATGCATGCATGCTGTGGGGCTGAAGCATCGCTTGTGCCAGGCTGACAGAGGCTGGCAACTGCGCTTGCTGGTGTGGCTGAGCCGCCGGGGCGGTGCACGCGCGCAGGTGCTCATCCCGCACCGCGACGACGTGAAGGTGCAGTCGGTGGCGGTCTCGCTCAACTACCTCGCGGTCTTCGAGCGCGTCAACGGCCTGCAGGCAGGCGCTCGCGGACCCCTGTGCACAGAGGCCCCCTGAGGACCTCTGCCTACAAGCACCCTTATCCCAACCCCTTCACACGTCTTGAAACTGCAAGCTCACCCAGCCTCTGTGTGCCAGGTCAGGCAAATCCTGCTTCGCATCCTAGGCAGGCCCAAACCTGAACCGTGTGCATCATGCTCGCTGTCCGTCTGATCTCAATCGGCTTTTATAGAAAAGTTCTATTGACAGAAAATAAGCGGGAAGCCTACATGAGGGTGAGGGCGTAGAAGCGGGAGCGCGGCGGCGCAGGTGGCGACCGTGTACGAGCTGCCGGCGGGCGGCGCGGCGCCGCGGGAGGCCCTGAGCGGCGGTCGGCGCGTGCCGGTGCGCGAAGAGGCGTACGCGCTCGGCCCCGGCGAGCAGGGCGACTCCGACTCGGATGTGCTGCGGCTGGGCTACTCCAGCCTGACCACGCCGCCCACGACCATCGACTACAACATGGCCACCGGCAACCAGTGCGCGCTACCCTTACCCTATAGCGTGGCGCCACTTTTACGAGCGAGACACCGAGCACCCGCTCAATACTTATGCAGGGCCGTTGCTTCTGCTGCCTGACCATGAATAATGCAGCATTCATCAGAGCGTTTATGAATGCAAGCAGTCCGCATGAACGCCCGTGCCTGCTTAAGTACGGACAGCGCGCAGTACGGGTGCCCAGGTGTTCACAGGGCTGTGCTGATCCAGCCTGACGACGCCCTGAATGCAACAACAAAGGCGCCATTGCATATCATCAGCAGCACTGAGACAGGAATGGCATTGCTCAGCTTGGCGCGCGCCCTGACGCGCCCGCCCGGGCGCCCGCCAGGCAGGTAAGAAAGGTGATGCCGGTGCTGGGAGGCTTCCATGCGAGCAACTACCGCACCGAGCGGCTGTGGGCGACCGCGCCCGACGGCGTCAAGGTGCCCATCTCGCTCGTCTACCGCAAGGACCTGCTCAAGCGCGACGGCTCCAACCCGCTGCTGCTGGACGGGTGCGCTCGGCGCATGGCGTGCGACAGAGTGGGGCCCTGCGCATGGCAAGTGTGTTGAAGTGAAGATCTGCACTGAGTGAAGTGCGTGCCAGAGCCGCTGTGCAGGGCGTTGAGCAAGGAATCTTTTACTGCCACATGCATGACGCCCACCAGCAGCCCTTTCTTGAGCCAGACGTACCTGCTGTCTTAGTTGAACCAAATGTTCCCAATCAGGAGCGGCCCCGCGGCAGGTACGGCTCATACGAGGCGTGCGTGGAGCCGCACTTCGAGCTGGAGCACCTGCCGCTGGTCGACCGCGGGTTCGTGTACGCGCTCGCGCACGTGCGCGGCGGCGGCGAGCTCGGGCGCCTGTGGCACGAGGATGGCAAGTTCCTGAAGAAGCGCAACACGTTCACCGACTTCATCGCGTGCGCAGAGCACCTGGTGTCGCTGGACTACACGCGCCCGGAGCTGCTGTGCGCCGAGGCGCGCGCCGCCTGCCTCGGACGTTGGCCGCCTCCGGGGGCTGGTCGCTGCTCCTGTCACTGCGCCTGCGCTGTCTGATTGTTGTTTGCAGGCATGCGCTCGCAGCTGAGGCGCTTCTAGGGCCCCATGTTATCTGGGGCCGCTGGGCTTCGCCTACCATCATGGTGGCTTGCTGTGCGCTTCCAGTGCGCCAGCTGCAGTGGCATGCAAGAGCAGGCCAATGCCGACAGCGTCACACATGTGCATGAAAGGGTGGGCGGGCTGACATTCGACGAACGCAAGTTTTCCACTTACTGTATGGGTGGCGAACCCGCCGGCTGCTGTGCACTGCTGAATGTGCTTGCCACTTCAGGCACTCTCCGCGTCAGGCCCAGAGCCCAAGGCGGCGCGCCCGGACGCGCCGCGCCCGCTGAGGCGTCCGCGCGCCCAGGGCCGCTCGGCGGGCGGGCTGACCATGGGCGCGGTGACCAACATGCGCCCGGACCTGTTCTGCGCGGTCGTCATGGGCGTACCCTTCCTGGACGTGGTCACCACCATGCTCGACCCGACCATCCCGCTGACCGTCATCGAGGCGCGCACCCGCGGCGCCTACTGAGGCGGTGCCTGCATGCTGCCACCCTGGTGATGGTCAGAAGGCGCGCTGATGAGCTTGCAGTGAGCGGGCTTCTTTTGCTGCTAAAGCCGTGCGGAAAGGTGTCTCGAGTGAGCAAGACGTCTGAGCCATGACACGCCGCGTTAACCAGGGCGCGTGATGCCTGTTGCGTCTGGGCCGCGGCGCAGTGGGAGCAGTGGGGCAACCCCAACGACCCGGAGTACTACGAGTACATGAAGTCCTACTCGCCCATCGACAACATCCGCCGCACGGCCTACCCCAACATCCTGCTCACTGGCGGTGCGCCCAACTGTGGCAGCCCCGGCTTGCGCGCTGCGCATGGCTGGGTCTGTCTTTCTCTAGCACCACACGCTCCTCTGCGCAGCGCCATGTTGCATACGCATCGGTGATGTCCCGCACAGCAGCCAGGGGCCAGCCCGCGAGCGGTCCTGCACTGCATTCTTGTGACACCTCGCCACGCTCCCATGGGTGAAGAGCCCATCAGCAGCAACTTCAGAGGCAATGGTAGTCTGCGCAGCGGGAGCGGACTTCAGCGCCATCCGGTGCTGGGCAGGTCTGCAGGCAATGCTGCGTAGCCTGTACCCTAAGTACAGGCCGGCGCAGGGCTGCATGACCCGCGCGTCGCCTACTGGGAGCCCGCCAAGTTTGTGGCCAAGCTGCGCGACCACAAGACCGACGCCAACATGCAGATCTTCAAGTGCGACTTTGGTGCAGGCGCGCCCGCGCTCCAAGAATGCATACAGAGGGCGGCCGCTCAACCTGCAAAAGCTCCGCGTCACATCATGTGCAGTCAGAATGTATGTCCTCTCGCCGCAAGGTACGGAAGCTCAACAGATGTTCATCACAGAAGCGGCTGGCATGACACATAGGAACATGACGAGCGGGCTGCTCCTGCAAACCCGCCGCGTGCGCACGCGCAGGCCACTTCAGCAAGAGCGGGCGCTTTGACCTCCTGCACGAGACAGCGCTGGAGTGGGCCTTCCTGCTGAAGTGCTATACGCGCGCGGCGCGCAAGCTGGGCCTGCCAGTGCTGGCATAAAACCAAACTGTACTGCACTTCAGTCTTCCAGCGTATTACCCGAGAGGCTGCACTGTTCTTTTGCTCTAGTATGACCAGAAGTGCACTGACTTTTCGAACATGAAAGCTTGCAGGAGAAGGCCGGTTGGGGTCGCGCTCAGCTCTCGCCGCCAAAGCAGGCAACGCTGTGCTGTCTGCCATGGCGTTGTCCTTGCGTGTGTCTCTCCGTAGCACATGCAATGCTTGGCCTAGCAAGCAGGCAGCGCTTTGCGGGAACGAGCAGAGTCACGTTTGGTGCCCCAAGGGAGGATGCCTGCCTGCGCTTCCCTTTTGTTTCTCACATCAAACTAGATTGGATATGGTGCTTATTTGGACTGCTTACAGTGCAACGCATGTTCATGCATTTTGAGTTCTTCATACACTGAAGGCTCATTTAGCACGTTGTTCAAGGACGGTCTGGCATTCCACTGCATTGTAGTATTGACCTGTTATGAACCAAGCGCATGACTGGTTCCAGGTGCATGACTGGTCCAAAC
>JAABUV010002168.1_pt1 | contig 27231 bp, 35 predicted proteins | sample 5559971 | NCBI WGS metagenome assembly JAABUV01 (sample SAMN10711881, study PRJNA513362) | rock metagenome | isolation source: Antarctica rocks | place: Antarctica: Victoria Land, Knobhead nord | collected 2015-12-19
GCTGGACTCAAAGCTTGTGGACTCCATCGAGAGCTTGCACCGCGGAGTGGAGGAAGAGCTTAGAATGCATGAGTCATATGCTGCGGTGCGCGCCTTGCGCTCCCGTGTTTTGTGTCCCGAGCGCATATGCTGCTGGGGCTGATAGAGCAGGTACAGTACTGCTGGACCAGCAGGACACTGCCATTTCATAGCAAGGTGACAGAGTCACCAGCTGCAAGGTCAGGACGGGCCTGTCGACGCCCCGTCTATGGTCTGAAGTGATTATCAGTTTAGGAGACAGCATGCTGTGCGACACAGCACGCGACATCAGCAAGAACACCGTGCAAGTGCCGCTCGACCTTCATACCATATTTTTTGGAAAGCACCAGTGCACACCGCTGATCCAGTGTTGTTCGTTTGTGTGCAGAGGTGGGGCGTGACACTTGCAGATGACTTTGTCCCGAGCGCCGCCACCACAGAGTACACGTCGTTCTTGCTCAGGGCTGCCGAGCACGAGGTAAGCGCCCATGTTGTGGGCTGCTGAACATGAGATGAAAACGGTTGCAGCATTGCCAGAGCGGCTTTCACTTGCTTGAAACGAGTTGCGGGAAGAGAGTTGGTAAAATATGTTCGTGTCCCTGCACAGAAAGCACACCCTGCTTCGCATGTCATATCTCCGACCTCGCTCATCCATGTGCGCAGAGTGTTCCATGCATTTTGGCCGCTATGACGCCCTGCAGCCGCTTGTACGGGTTCCTTGGCACGCGGCTGGCGCCGCTAACCCGCGCCGACAGCCCATACATAGAATGGGTGCGCACGTATGCTGATGCGGAGTACCAGGCGCTTCCGCAGCGCATGGAGGCGCTGCTGGACGAGCTGGGAGAGGCGGAAGACTTTGGTGAGGTCCCTTGCTTTGGGCATTTCTGTTCTCCCCCTATGAGCTCCTCGTGAGTACGTGTTTAGAGCCAGCCTTGCCGGAACGCGGGCAATATGATGCATCCCGCCCGAAGTGCGCACATTGGCGACTGCTCTCGAGCCTCATGAAGTTCCGCATACGTGTTGCTCTTTGTCACACCACTGAATACCCGTTTGCTCCGTGGCTTGTTTTGCGCCATGCGTCAGACGCAGTGTTTGAGTCTGCAGAGCATCGGCAGTGCAAAGATAACACTTTGAGCTGATGAGGATGCTGAGTAGTAGCAGGAGTGTGTTGTGCAGACTTTCCGTCAGCCTGCATGGCCGTGGAGACCTCTTCGTGGGGAGCAGTGCGCTCTACTCTCTCACCCATACACTAGCTCCAGCTCAGTGTCCATCAATGCTGTAACACAGCGGCGTGCGTGCGTGGCAGGCCGGATGCGGGCGCTGTACAGGCGCGCGATGCGGCTGGAGGTGCGCTTCTTCAGCGCGGTGCCGGGCAGCCCGCCGCGGCCCTGCGTGGACCTCCTAGTCGTCGACTTTGACGAGACGCTGACCGAGGCGGACACCACCCCGAGTATCATCGCGGCCGCGGTTACCGCCGCGGAGGCCAGCGCCAGCGGTGCGGCAAGTTGCTGCCTGCGGAGCCGCCGTGTTCGCCTGAGGGAGGCAGCAAGCACCTGGTGCTGCCGCCGCAGTGTCAGCAAGAGGCCAGGAGCGGGTGCCTGACGCACTGGCGGCTCGAGCGACAGGCGAGCTCAAGGCCAAGGTCAGGCAGGAGCGGGAGGCCGTGCGAGACAGGCTGGTGGCGGACTATGCGCGCGAGCGGGACGCGCTGCTGGCGGCCGAGCTTCCCGCGGTGCGCCGCCGGCGGCGGGCAGGGCAGCGGGGTGCCAGCCTGCCAGCCCTTGCAGGCAGTGAGAACGAGCGCCAGGGTGCATGGCGCAGCTGGCGCGCGTGCACGGCAGGCTGCGCCAGCGCTTGTGGCGCATGACCCGGCCGCGAGCTGAGATGGGTGCAGAGTTATCTCCGCAGGACAGAAAGCATGTCTTGCAACTCATGTCCTCCCCATTGCCACTGCGGGCACCCTGCGCAAGCAGCTGCCTGAGGGGCCATGGCGTGCACGTCAGCTGTTGTGTGCTGTGGCTCATGTACGCCAGCCAGCCGCCTTCGACCGTGCCGCTGGGCCTCGCTGATCTGCGTGCATGCCCACGACGGCACGGCGCCCGCCTTGCCGGGCGCCGCACAGGCAAAGGCTGCCCTGCCAGCCAACGGCCTGGCGCCATATGCGCGCCGCACTGCAGCGCCAGGAGCACGAGCGGCCCGCGGCGTACGATGCCGCCTGGGTGGACAGCTTTGTGGAGCAGCTGTCGGAGTTCGACGCGCGCATGAACCAGGCGGTGGTGGACTCGGGCGTGCTGGCCGGCGTGCCGCGCGGGGCTCTCGCGCGCGCCGGTGCGCGCCGGGCCCCGGCGCCTGGCTCCTGCGGTCTCAGCCAGCGACGCGCGCTGCAGGCAGCCTGTTCACCAGCGCTGAGGGCAGCGGTGCTCCAGTGGTGCTCGCTGCCAGCGCTGGCTCGGGCACTTCTATGGTAGCCATTCCACCTGAACAGCTTCCCGCAGACGGTGGCAAGGCCGTGGGGCAGGCACCATAGACCGGAGGGCAAGGCGATAGAGCAGTGTGCCCATGCATCCTCCGAGCGGCCCGGAGACCCCGACCAAGGACTGCGTGCGGCCGGCAGGGCGGCGCGCGGCGCTGCGGGAGGGCGCGGCCGGTGCGCTGCAGCGCGCGCAGCGCGCGCGTGTGCCGCTGCACGTGCTCTCGGTCAGCTGGTCCGGCGAGCTGGTGCGCGGCGCGCTGCAGGGCGCGGTCGCGGTCGCGCATGGGTGCGCGCGCACCCGTATGCATGCCAGGCCTCGGCTGGCGCGCTCGCATGGTGCTGCAGGCATTTGGCGGGTAGCCGTATGGAGCATCGCAGCCGCACTGGGGTGCACGCGCGGGCGGCCGCGGCAGGCGGGGCGGGACGGGTGTGGAGGCGGCGGTGGTGCATTGCAACGAGCTGCGCTACTCGGAGGGCGGCATCAGCACCGGTGACCTGGCCAGGCGCGGCCAGGTTGCCGTGTCCTGCCTGCATCAGCTGTTGCGGACCGCGCGCGGCGGTGCAAACAGAGGCGCTGCAGGCACGCAAGGTGACGGGTCCAGACCAGAGGCCACAGCAGGCCAGCATTGCGTTGAGACAGGGGTTTTGCTCTGCGTGTCATTGCAGACCAGCGAACTTGGGAGACAGGAAGACCAGATCTACGCCTTGGTTTGAAGGCGGGAGGGTATCACCACCGGTAACGGCGCGCTTGTGCGCGGAGAGGGCAACACGCCTTGACGCACGCGCTTGCGCGCCCGGCGCGCGCAGGCGCGTCGAGAACGGCGCGGACAAGGCGGCGGTGCTGGACCGGCTGGTGGCGGCCGCGCCCGGGGGGCGCGAGCATGGCGCGGGCGCCGCCGGCCTGGCCGTGTACGTTGGCGACTCGGCCTCCGACCTCGCGCCGCTGCTGGCCGCCGACCTGGGCGTCGTGGTAGGCGGCAACGCGCTGTTGCGCCGCGTGGCCGCCGCTGGCGGCGTGCGCCTGCGGCCCCTGGCAGCCGGTGCGCTGGCGCGGGCCCGAGGCGGTGCCGCGGCCGAGTGTGCTGACGTCCTCGTGCGGTTCCTCCGTGTGCGGATTGCAGTGACTCGAAGGGCGGCCGTTCAATGACTAACGCCGCCTGTCTTGTGACACTGCCTACTGGCGTGCAGCAGTCGAGAGGAGGGTCAATGGAGGTGTGCATCCCGAAGGCTGCAGCGTGGCAGGGCGGATGCGTTTCAGGAGTACACTGAGCCGCTCTGACATCCGAGCAGTGCCTGACAGGCTGGCACATGCACGGCTGACATCCGTCGCCTGGGCGCAGCCCCGACGGTCGCCCAGGCCGAGCGCGGCACGCTGTATGAGGCGGGCTCCTGGGCGGAGATCGAGGCGTGCCTGTTTGGGCCGCGGCCGGAGGACGGCGGCGAAACCAAGGTGCTCGCGCTTCCTTCTACCCCAACTCTCGGCTCTCCAGAGGGCAGAGCCACAACGCCCCCAGCCGTGCCTGCTCCTGGCAGGTTAGCCAGGTGCTTGCCCAGGCGCACATACACCTCGTGAGGCAGCCGCCCTCCCAAGCTGCTGCGTGAAGCGCCTGCCAGCCGCCTCTTGACATCTAGACCTGAGGCAATCACGCCGCGCCAGCGCCCCCAAGCCGGCCGGCGCACACACATGCCCGCGCTAAGCGTGCGTCCAAGCACACCAGCCCCTGGCGTCCGCACGCGGCAGGTGCCGCGCGTGCTGACCATTGCGGGCAGCGACTCGGGCGGCGGCGCGGGCATCCAGGCCGACCTGAAGACCTGCCTGGCGCTGGGCGTGTTCGGCGCCTCCGCGATCAGCGCGCTCACCGTGCAGGTGGGTGCCACGGCACTGGGAGTGGTGCGGTGGGCTGTTTCTACGGGTGCCGCCTGCTACCAAGCGCTGACGTGCCGATCCTGCTGGTAAAGCGGCCGCGTATGATGTCGCGGCCGGTGGTGTGTTGTACAGTCCCTCATTATTGCGGCGCCCAGCTTGCGCTGAGGGCCGGGCGAATGAGGAGCATGCTTGGGGCGCTGCCTGAGTGCCATGCGGCGCGGCGCGGCGCGCAGGACACGCGCGGCGTGCACGGCGTGCACGCGGTGCCGGTGGACTTCCTGCGCGCGCAGATCGACGCCGTGCTGGGCGACATCGGCGCCGACGCGGTCAAGACCGGCATGCTGCCCAGCGTGGAGGTGCGGCCGGCGTGCGTGCACCCGGGCGGGCTTGCTGAGGCATCACAGCGCTGCGGCATGCCTGCGCGGCCTGCCCATGCTGGCGCTGCCTGCCCAGGCCACGCAGCGCAGGCATGCCGCGGTGCTGCACGCGGCGCCCAGGGGAGGTGCTGGGCTCGCGGCCGCGCCGCCTAGCGCATCTGCTGCCTTCGCTGCCCCTGTCACCTCTCACCAGGCTGATGGTGGTTCTTTCGCGCGCTCACTCGGATGTGCAGCCTGTTCCCTGAATCAGTTGACCCTATGTCGTGCAACCCCCAGAACCCGCAGCCCCCCCGCTTCTCCCTTCCAGGCCCCCAGCGAGGCGGCTGCTTGCGCGCGCAGACGAGCAGCACCGACCCGAGACAGCATGCTCATTACGCGTGCGCCGCAAGCGCAGGCGGTGGAGGCGGTCGCGGAGAGCGTGTGCGCGCATGGCGTGACCAACCTGGTGGTGGACCCCGTCCTGGTCGCCACCAGCGGCGACGCGCTGGCGGCCGACGGCGTCGCGCGCGCGCTGGTGACCAGGTCGGCGCGCTCGCGCCTGCGAGCGGGCGCCCGTGCTCGTGTCGCCAGGACGCGTGCAGAGCTCGGTGCCTGCAGGGGAGCCTGCCATGCCGAGTGGCCCGCCCTGGCACTGACACGAGCCGGAGCGCGCGCCGCGCAGCCTGTTCCCGCTGGCGGCGGTGGCGACGCCCAACCTGCCGGAGGCCTCGGCGCTGCTGGGCGGGCGGCGCATCGACTCGGTGGCCGCCATGCGCGACGCGGCGCGCGACCTGCACGCGCTCGGGCCGCGCGCCGTGCTCGTCAAGGGCGGGCACCTGCCCGCCGGCGCCGCCGGTGCGGCACCCGCCGCGCCAGGCGCCGCGGACAGCGCCCGGCTCTGCCGCCCCCACGCACTCACGCCGGCCTAAGCCTGTGATGCGTCACGCTCACGAGCTGCGCGAGTGCAAGGCCGCCCTGAACAGCCACCTGCCGCAGGCGCGGGCGACGGCATGGCCGTGGACGTGCTGTACGATGGGCGCGAGGCAGTTGAGCTGCGCGCGCCGCGCGTGGACACGGCCAACACGCACGGCACCGGCTGCACGACCGCGGCCGCCATCGCGGCCGAGCTGGCCAAGGGCGCCACGCCAGCGGCCGCCGTGGCGGCTGCCAAGGCGTACGTGGCCGAGGCGCTGCGGCGCAGCGCGCCGCTCGCGATCGGCAGCGGGCGCCAGCGGCCCATGAACCACGGGTGCGGCCGTTGCCACCGATGCGCCCTGCCCTGAATGCTTACAATTGTGCACATTACAAGTGTGCATGTGGTGTGCGCATGCGAGTGCGTTCGACCCCCGCCGCGCGCGCCGCGCCAGGTTTGCGATTGCGGACTGGGCGGCCGCCGCGCGCGCGCCGCGCCTGGACCTGCGCCTGTACGCGGTCACGGATCCGGGCTGCGACGCGCGGTGCGGGCGCTCGCGCGCGGACGCGGCGGCGGCTGCGCTCGCGGGTGGCGCGACGCTGCTGCAGCTGCGCGAGAAAGCCGCCAATGGCGCGGCCTTCCTGGCGGCCGCGCGCGAGCTGGTCGCGCTGGCGGCGCTGCACGGGGCGCGCGCCCGTGTGGGACGACTCTAGGAGGGCCTGCATCTTACCTCGCCTGCCCTGCAAGCGCCACGGCATGTCACGCAGCGGGCGCCGTGCCGCTGCTGACGCGGAAAGAGCTCTTGACGCGGAGATAGCACGCTGGCCGCAGCGCTTTCCTTGAGGCCGTGCGCTAGCGGCGTGAGCAGCTGCCGGTGGATCCGGGCAGCCTCACCAGCCCCCTTTCCAGCAGGCGCTTTCATTATGCCTGGTGTGTGTGTTGTTGCGCGCACCGGCCTGCGCTGGCACCCATGGCCGGCATGCCTGGCGAGCGCCCCCGCCCGCTGCGGGTGGGGACGATCGTGGATACTGCCGCGCGCTCTGACTCGCCGCTCCCAGGTGGGCGTATTCCTAGCGCCACCCAGGCGGGCGTAACCCCAACCCCCCACCCAGGTGGGCGTGATCATCAACGACCGCGTGGACGTGGCGCTGGCGGCGGGCGCGGCGGGCGCGCACGTCGGCCAGGACGACCTGCCGGCAGCGGCCGCGCGGCGCCTGCTGGGCGCCGACCGCCTGCTGGGCGTGTCGGTGAAGACAGTGGAGCAGGCGCTGCGCGCGCAGGCCGACGGCGCCGACTACCTGGGCGCCGGCGCGGGTGCGGCCCGCGCGCTGGGCCGCCACCCCGCTGGCGTGGTTGAGGCGTGCGGCTGACGGGCGAACGCTGCGGCGGCAGTGGTCGCCACCGCGACCAAGGCCACGGGCGTCATCGGGCTCGACATGCTGGCCGAGATCTGCGCGGCGGTGTCCATCCCGGTCGTCGCCATCGGCGGCATCACGGCCGCCAACGCCGCCGCCGCCGTCGAGGCCGGCTGCGCGGGCGTGGCAGTGGTGTCGGCCATCTTCGGGCAGCCGGACGCGGCCGCCGCGGCAGCGTCCATCCGCGCGGCGGTGGACGCGTCGCTGGACGCGCACCGCGCGCGGAGGAGATAGCGCCGGGCTGTGCTGTTGGGCCTAGAATAATGTATGTTGCCATAATCAACACTGTTGCAGCGAGCACGCACACGCTTCGGCAATGTGTGATGCAGAGTGAACAGAGTGTCAGGGCATGGGTGCTACTTTCAACACTCCTGACAGCGCTGAACATCCTTTGTTTTGCTAGAAGCTGTAGCATGCAACCCAACATCAGAACAGATGATGGCAATGCACGTAGGTTGCGACCTTTATCTCTCGAATGCTTGTCAATAGCTAGACAGGAAAGAGCGACAGTTGCTACTCTGCAGGTCACAAGAGGTCTGTGAATTCGTCCAGGCCCTGTCCCAGCTCCCAGACAGCAACGCCCACTCCATATTTGCGCGCCAGATCCAGCCGTGCCTGCCGCACCCCGCACCTCCTGCCTCCAGGTGCGCCAAGATGCATTAATGACTCCGCACTGCAAAGCGGACTGCCGCCAATCATTAGTGCACACATGCGGAATCCAGCGTAAGGGCATCCACCACCAATGGCAGCGCAACACGTTGAGAACGCAGGGCACATGCATGCCAATACAGAACTGAAATGGCGCGCACTCTTGCCAAGTCTATCATGCGCGCATGCAATAGCAGATGCGCCCACATGCTGCACGTAGCGATCATTGATGCACCTAGCATGCTCCCAGGTTCACATGCGAAAGCTGGGCGCCAGCCAACGGCCCACGGCGGCACGCTTCCATGAAACGAACAGGCACGGTCGGCCTTGCAGTCGCAGCGCGCATGCCTCGTCGCGGAGTCCAGCATCTGCCACCCTCGCGACTCAAGACTGCCAGCTAAGTCCAAGGGAGCTGCTGTTGCAGCCCGCGGCCGCGCGCCTGGATGGACCGCGCGCTCGGGTAGTACAGCACGCGCGGCGCGCCGTCCTCATCGCGGTACTCCGTCACATGCTCCGCGTCGCCCGCGTCCCAGGTCACCGCGGGGCGGCGCGCCGCGACAACGGCCTCGTAGCCGGTGCCGGTCATGTGCTCGATCTTGCCGGCGGCGAGCTGGAAGTCGGTACCGTAGAAGTTGAGGTTCAGCAGCACGCGCGCCGCGGTGTGCCTGCACGGCACAGACGAGCACAATAAGGGAGACCCGCGGCAGGCTTGACAGCAGCGTGGCTTCCTTCAGCGCAAGCCGGTGTGCACCACTCTACTGTCACAGGCTAACAGAAGCGCTCTTGAGAGCAGCAAATCTTGAGCCAACAAGCAGGAGGCAGGCCAGCCATAGCTGCCAACGAGGCTTCATTGCTGAGGGTATGGAACCCTCAAGGGGCCTTACCTGTTGGCTGGTGGCAGCAGCGCGTCTAGGTTCGCCTCCACCCACGGCAGGGGCGCGTTCCCTGCGACCCTGCCCTGGCTCGCAGACGCATCGTACCTGCGCCGCCTGGCGCCCGCTATGCGCGGGGACACTTGCAATAAGGGAGGCACATTTGAATTAAGCCGGCCGATGCTATCGATACAGGGTGTCATGCACAGCATCTATGTTGGCCAGTTCGGCATCATGCAGACCCCATATGCAGCACCCCATTAAAGTACAGGACTACCACAGCATGATCACGCCGCTGCTGGGCGCCCGACCACGTCGCGCCTTCCCTGCCTCCCATGGTGCCGCTGCGCGCACGCCCGCTGCCCCGCGGCAGGACCCTGGGCGGCGCGGCCGGTGCCCGCGCGGCGAGCGCACGCGTTGAGCGAGAAGAGGTCGACGTGCGGCAGCAGCGCATCCAGGTCGGCGGCGCCGAACGGGTGCACGTCCTGCCCGGGCGCCGCGCCGGCCGCGGGCGGGATGACCGCCACCAGCTCCTGCCGCTCTGGCGCAGCAGCGCAGTCAGCAGGGTTGCTGGCGGCGCCTCCGCAAGCGGCGCAGGCGCCACTGCTGGTGCCTTTGCAGCCCTGCGCGCCTGAGGCGGGGCGTCAAGGAGCGCCTCCAGGCAGCGGTGCGGCGAGCGGCCAGAGAGCGCGGTCAGCGCTGGCCCACTTTCTGCCCGGCCGCGCCGTACGCCCCTGCAGGCCCGTGCGCGGACGGGCGCATCTGCTCCCGCTCTGGCTGGTCGGCGGGGGCAGATCGGAGTGGCTGCAAGCAGCCCTGTCCCAACCGGGGTTGCAGGCATGCCAGAAACAAGGCGCCCCTGAGCTCGCACCAGCCTCCGGCGCCCCTCGGCATGTAGCGCGGCGCCCACCGCTGCAAAGAGACCAAGCACTGCCGTGCGCGCGCGCGGCTGCGCCAGCGCGCCCGCCCACTGCGCCAGGCCCTCCAGCACCTGTTGCCACGATACCCGCAGGGCAGGAAAGTGTAAGATGAGGAGGCAGGAAGAACCACTGGCAGGAAGAAATCGCTGCCAAAGGACCTGCCTGAGACCGTCTGAGAGCTGTGCCCATGCGGACAGGCTAGTGGGCCTGTGCGGCTGCGCATGCCTGGCGGCTGTGCGCAGCCAGGCAGCACATGTGCCCAGATGCGTGGCTCGCTGGCAACATGAGCCGTGGGGCCACTCCAGCATATGCTGGGCCGCCGGTCATGGGCCTGCATGCAAGCTGTCCGGCATGCAGCATACTGCCTCTTTCTCGCTGCGGGCGGGAGGCCGCACCAAGCCGTCATAGCCGTGCGCATCGCACAGCTCGCGCAGCATGCGCGCGAGCGGCCGGGGGTCTCCCAGGACCCTGGCCATCTCCGCCCCCGCCAGCTCGGGCACCACCCGCGGCACGATGCGCGGCTTGGGCGCGCCCTGCGCAGCGCGCGCGCCTCTTCAGTGCCGACGCCCTGCACCGCTCAAACACGCGCTGCCAGCAGCACCTGGGGGCCGGCTGCCGCGGCCAGGCCTGCTTGTGCAAGCAGGCACTGTCTGTGCGGGTATAGCATGTGCAGCATGCCGCGCAGACAGGGCCCCGCCCCAGCAAGGCCTCACGGTCCATCCGCCGCGTGCTGCAGGCAGGAGCCAGCATCAGCCGGGGCAGGGCGGCGGCGGATACGGCAGCGCATCCAGCGCCTAAAGCCAGCTCGCACGTCTGGGGGCGACAGCCCGGCAGAGCAAGCCAGCACGGCCGTCCCGGCCTGAGCAGGCGCGGGCTTGCCACCTCGTGCGGCGAGGCGCGCAGCGCCTGCAGCCAGCGCGCGTCCATGTCATGGCCGCCGGTCAGCTCCAGGCGGCCCGCATCGCCCCGGACCTGGTACCACACGGGTGCCAGGTGCGTGAATTTGCTGCGCGCGCGCTTGGCCACGTCCAGCCCGCGGCCGTTCCTGGTAGGAAGAAGCCAGTAGTGAGCTGCTTTGCCGTCTTTGCCTTGGGGTTGTGTGTATACATGATAAATAGCGCGGCCTCATTCTACATTACAAGATGCCGAGTACAATAGCTTGGCAGCAGACTCCAGTAAAAAGGCTATACAGGCACTAAACATCCAGGCTCACCAAGGCGTCACGTAGCCCAGCACCAAGCCTGTTGTCCTCCTTGCGCTTGACTCCATGCGGCAGGTCTGGTCTTGCTCTGAGGTAGCGTCTGTGTCTGCGCCGCAGCCTGCATGGAGCACCGTGCGTTGCTGAGCCTGCAAAGCAAGCGCATGGGTACTAACGGCTGAAGCTTGAGATGGCGCCAGTGACGCATCACACAGGGCGGGGATGCTCACGCAACGGTGCTCCTTGCACTGGCTGGCAGTGCCGTGCAAGCACTGCCAGGCATGTGGTGACCAACAGCCAGTGCATCGGCCCGCTTACTTAGCAGTGCATGCAATATGCCACACTCTGCCAGGTAAGCCAAACGACAGAGCTGCGCTCCTTCGTATCAATAATGAAGTCAGTACAGCTCAGGACTCTCCGCCACCAGCGCACTGCTCCTCCAAGCACCAAGGCTGGTCGTCTTGGGCAGACACCCAGCTCCCCACGCCGGGTAGGCATCGCTCGAGCATGTTGGGCACCTCTCTGACCTTCGCTTCACGAGGGACACACCAGCGATGGCCAGCGAGGCCGAGCCGCTGCTGCTGGTGTCGTACCAGGCGCCGCGCGGGGAGCCGCGCCGCCTGTGCCCGGTGCTGCCGCGCCCCGAGGCGCGCCGCACGCATGGACGCGTCTACCTCCTCGTCGCCGCCACAGTGTACCTGGGACTGGCTGTGTACCTGCTGACAGAGTCGCAACGCCTGCTGCATGCAGCTGAGCTGGCAGCAAAGTCACTATGGCCCGGCTCGGACATGTGCGCCCCTGCTCGTTTCCTTTGCGCACACCAGTGCCTAGAATATTGTGTGAACTGCAAGGGCGGCTCCAGCGCGCGAGTGTGTTTCAGTGCGCCAGCTTGCATGGCGTGGTGATACGCCTGTTTGCGGTGGCAGCTTTGGCAACGTGTTGCTGGCGGTCGGCCTGCTCGTCCTGTGGCTTGGTCTGTTCGGCCTGCACGCGGCCCTGGCCGACAGCCCTATCAGCACTGGCATGGTGCGCAGCTAATGCTTTTGCCTCCACGCCTTGGAGTGCTTCCAGGGTAGAGCCACGCGTGTGGTTCCTGCTCTTGTGCCAATCGGCTGCGTGTCAGGCTGAGTGTGCCGAACCAGTGTGTACCCACGCTTTCAGATACACAGCGCTCACCTGTGTGCGCGCGCATGCCTGGTGTCACTGATGTGGTCAGCAGACTTGTGGAAGCACCTTGTGGTGGTGTGACACCGCAAGGTCGCTTGCAGTTTGTGGGCGCGGTGCTCATCAGCGTGCATGTGGAGGCCATGCTGGGTGCCTGCTACTACCACTACAAGTGCGCGTCGCAACCTGCACCACCCTGTGGCGTGCCAGCAGCCTGCCCTGCTCGCACATACTCCGCGAGGGCGACCGCCAGCTGCAAACGCCTGCACCTGGTGCTTGCCAGCACATCTAACCACAAGCAAGGCATCTCTCTGGTGCCTGCTTGTGCACGTGTTGGACTTTCCTGTGCGCGGCCCCTTTCTGTGCACACCAGGTGCCAGCAACAAGAGGTACGCGCAGCAGGCTGCTGACCCCCTGCCCCGCGCAGGCCGCTCTTCTGGGCTGCCGCGCCGTTCGACCTCACGGGCGCCCTGCCCAAAGTGCTGCGCTTTGTGGACGAGCGGACAGAGGCGACCGCGCTCATCGGCGGCAGCGTCGCGGCGCTGCAGGTCGACCCCCGTCTTGCTGATGCACTCGTACAGGCCAGCTCCAGGCACTGGCTGCTTGCACCCTACATTCTGCCTTAAGTGCATGGCCAAATGCACACACCTCAGCACAAACCTACAGTACTGCCACGCTGCTGGCATTAGCGTAATATTCTGCAGCGCGTGCATGCATGACATTTGCGCTGCACTCGCAGGCTCTCACTCGTGTGAACCTGCACCCCCATGCCATGCTCACTGAGGCTGTCTGTCCTGTGGCCGCAGGCGTTCAGTGCGGTGGCAGGCGTCCTGCATGGTCACTTTCTGTCCAGGCCGGCCAGCTGGCCCCAGAACTGGAGCTGCCGTATGACGGCGTGACCGCCACGCGAGCCGTGCTGCAGCACCATGTACACACAGCCCCTGTATATACCAGCCTGTGCGCTGGCCTCTGTCCGCTGTAGAACACCGGGGCCATACATGTATCCATGTGTTGTACAACACTGCATTGTGGTGTGCACATTGCACGTGCCCGTGCAAACCCTCCCCCTTGCACACCATAGGCAGTTGTTTGGGTCAGGGGTGGAGGCAGCTTGATGCACCTGTGCTTCCTCAGACGCCTATTAGTGTACCAATGCTAGATGAGCTTGTTTGCAGGCAACCAACCTTGAGCCTGTAAGGCACGGCTGTTAAAGCCAAGCTTGTTTTTGGTGTGCCAATCCTGAGTGAGGCTTGTTTAACCCTAAATGTGGATGTCGCTCTTCGGCTCGCAGCTCAGCCCCGTCCAAGATCAGAGCAGACTGCTCAAGCCTTCCTCCACTCCTTCCCCGCAACTCCGTGCACCATGAGCGCGGGCAAGGCCGTGCAGACAACTGCGTCAAGGCTCAAGGGCGTCGTGCAGGGCCTGCAGCAGGGCTACAGCGCGGTGACCGTGGGCGTGCCGATTGCGTACAAGAAGGCGGAGACGGTCGTGTCCAAGCACTTCAACGCCGCGCTGAAAAACAACGCGCAGTATGTCGTGAAGGATCAGGAGGCCGCCGACAAGCTGCTGCAGCAGTGGTTTTGGACCAGGATGTCCAGGTGCCGACCCACGCACCCTGTGCTGCTGGAGCAGCGAGCCAAGTGCTTCGGCACAGCGTTGCGGGTGCCCTGCTGCCCTGAAGCACACTTATGGTGGCGCCTTATGGGGTGCTCTCCCGTGCGCAAAGGGGATGTGCTGCTGCGAGCCCAGGATAGAGCCCCAACGCTGATGTGCAGGCGTGTGCTGCCGCAAGATGAGGCGGAGGAGGCGAGGGCAGAGGCGCTGCTGGGGGTGCGGGAGGCGTTAGTGCGCGCTGGCACAGCAGGCGCTGACACGCGCTGCCGCAGGTTACCGGGGGCGCTCGAGCACGCCGCGGCGGAGGCGAAGGCGCTCCCCAAGAACCTGGAGTGGGGGCACATCCGAAGGGGCGAGGTGACGCTGGGCCAGGTGGGCTTCCCGCTCGCCTGCAGCCCCCGCTGAGTGGTCCTCCATACAAACGGATATGCTGTGGACGTATCCCCTCTGGCGCCTGCCACCTCACGTCAGCTCGGGGCATCCTGGGCCTGCCCTGGCCAACTTGCACACCCTGCACACCCCATGGCCCACCTAACATACCAGTCTATTGGGCATCAATGATATCAACGACGGGGTTGCGCGCGCAGGTCGGCATCGCACTGGCCTTTACCGCCGAGCTGTATGGATGGGTTTGCCTGGGCGAGATCGCCGGCCGCGGCGGGACTCTGGTGGGGTACAGCGTGAAGTGATGCGTGGCCTGTGCCCACACGTGGTGTGGCCAACACTAGCAAAGCCCGGTACCGTGACAGGCCCCGTTCTGCCTGTAACCCGCACGGTGACTTTGCTGGCACCGAGTCTGAGAGGCATACCTAGGGACTTGATCGTACGGCAGGTAGTGTGCGTGTGTGCGGGCCCTCCTGCGCTGCCTGAGAGCCTCACGCGCTTGTCTGCATGTGTGGTACTAGCTGCGTTCAGACGTGAGCCGACATGGTGTATAGGGTGCTGTGCAATGAGGTGATCAACTAGCTGAAAGTAAGGGGTTAGCATGGGACGAGTAAACATAGCATCATGGATATCTGCACGCTTCAAGTATTGCATAGCTGCCCTGCGTCTTGCCCAACACTGTTACTAAGCTCAAATGCACCCTTGCACGCTGTAGCGAGTGAGCTCTCTCGCCCTTGCCTAAGTAAAAAAACAAACTTGCACCAAAGGTGCTCACTGTGGCCGTTTCGGCGAATGTGAAGTAGGTTGTGCTAATATGGCCCCAATGGAGAAGTCGAAGTCAAGCATTTGTTATCTGGCTTACAACAAGCACATCAGGAGCAGGTCCGTGCTGCACACCTGCCTCTATGACAACTCACCGCTCACTGCTGGACTGTAACTGGTGACTTGCTTGGCATCTTCTCACTGCTGAGCCCTACAACACAACATCAAGAAACTACCTGCGAGCGAGGACACAAGTGTTCCAGGCGCGGCTAAGCGTGCCATATTCCACTGCAACTTTCAAGTGTTGGCAGGGCTCGCAATGTACAGAATACACACACCCAGGAAGGCCGCTGCATATACACGCAGAATCAGCCTGCTCTCTGAATAAGCAGCCGCAACACCTGCGCGTTCATTAGAGGCCCTCGGAGGCGTGTTCATCGTAGGGGCAGATGCAGAGAAGCGGCCCTGCAACAGCGCTCCCCAGGCTCCGCAGGGTGAGCAGGCCGGTGCTCAGCTCCCCCGCTACTTGTCCTTGTCCTTGACGGTGACTGGCGGGGACGCGCGCCGCCGCCTCTTCGTGTTCGTGATTATCACAGCCAGGTCCTCCTGCAGCAAGGCCAGTTTGATACCAGGTGTGCCAGCCCTACTGCACGAGACCGAATCACACAGGCCGCACCTCAATCTCATGCTGCGCCAGAGTAATCTGGAAGAAAGGCCGCTTGTACGGCAGCTGCGGCAGCGGCATGGTTCGGCGTGTGTGCAGACAAGGCTTTTGCTATGGAAGCCACTTTGGCTCCGGTGCAAGCTCCCTCTCACACAGACTTCTGCTGGCAGAGCTCACCAGAGCAGGGTACCACCTCGGGTGCTTCACTCCAATCTGCTGCAATATATTTTGCAACCAAATGGTCTAGAGCTCAGCTCTAGAGCGCTTGCCAAGGCCTGCTGGCGTTGCAATCTTACATCAAGCAGCTGAGATAGAGTGTGCCAGCGGTGTCAGTGCACGTAGCAATGCCCGAAGCAGCTGGGTCCGCTTCGGCACCTGAGGGCGTGCAAAGCGACGATGATGCTCGCAAAGAGAAGCTCCGCAAAGCAGGCCAGGAGTACTTTGAAAAGGTCCTGGCGCAGGTGATGCACAGCCCCCCCAGCCCTTGCTTTCAATGCTTGTGCATATGCTGAAAGCCTTGGCTGCTCTGCTGTCAGCCTTGTAGCGCAAGCGGGCACTACTGTGGTGCTCCGGGCACCCACACTTTGGAGGCCCTGCAGTGCTGCGTGCCCGCGCAGGCCAACAAGGGCAAGGACCCATACAGCGAGCCTCCGCGGGGGCGCCGGCGGGCGCCGGCGGACGCGGAGGACCCGGACCTGGAGACCGTGGGCCTGGTGCTGCAGGGCACACGGCTCTACTTCCTTGGCGGCGTGCTGCTGGCAGCGTCCGCTGCCAGCCCGGTTCTAATCAAGGCGCGTGCCCGCTGTGTGTTGGGACAGAAAGCGGGGCAGGAAGGGACCTGCGGTCATGCACCATTTGCTGGGCAGAGCTTTCCGCAGCAATGCACGCACTTTGCTTCTTGTCTGGGCGAAAAGCCAAGCCCCGTTCAACGGACCACCAGCCAGCGCAACATGCAATACACTGACTCGGTGCCAGAGGCGCGCAGTGCGGACCCGCAGTGGTGGGCGGACACCTGAGCGGCAAGAGAGGTTTGCCTGACACGGGTGTTGCGCTGCGCAGGCGTCCCTGCAGGGGTTGCAGACGCCGGCGATACTGGTGTTCCTGCACCTGGTGCCCACCGTCGGCGCGCTGTGGCTGCTCTGCGACGTGCGGCCGCTGCAGCTGAAGACGCTGCGCGGCTGCTCGATCCAGGTGGCGCTTTCCGGCATCCAGGCGCGCGCCCTGCGAGCTGCGTCCTGCAGTGAATCACAGGCACTGCAGGTGCTCATGTGGCGGTGAACACAGTGTATTCCACGAGCATGTGCTCCAATGTGTACCTTTTAATGTCCATGCCGAAGCGGCTGCCCCCGGCGGCGCTACACGCATGCGGGAGCGCGCATGCAATGAGCGCGCTCGACTGAGCGCTTGCCGGCCCTGGGCGGCAGGTGCTGGCGCTGTTCGGCGCGCTGCTGCACGGCAGCCTGTACCTGGTCCTGGGCGCGACCACGCTGCTGCCGCAGGCGCTGCGCGCTGGCGCGCGCCTCGCCAGCGGCGGGCGGCCGCCCCTGCCGCAGGCGCGCGCCCGCGCCGTGCCGGCCGCCTTCATGGCGGCGGCCAGGCCCAATCAGTCAGGTCAAGCTGGTGCCCGCAGCTCTTCACTTGTAAGAGTAAAGTATCGACGGAGTGTCCAGGAGCACTGCAAAGCTGAGTTTAAATCCCGTGCTGATATGCAGGCGTCAGCAGGCGCGGCCGCCAGACACCCTCTCCTCACCCTCGACAAGGGGCACTGCCACCCTAGATCGCTGCGCATGCTGCTGCCGGGCGGCAGGCATGACGGGCGCTGTAGCGGCAAGCGCTCCAGCTGCGGGCGCCCGCTTGTCCTGCACGCCCGCCTCGGGCCTGCGACCACCGCTGGCGTATGCGCAGGTGGCGGCGGTGGCGGCGGGCGCGGTGGGCGCTGCGGGTGCGGTTCTGGCGGGCGCGCGGCCGTCCCCGATGGCCGCCCTGTGCCTGGGCGCGTGGGGCGCGGCCGAGGCGGCCGCTGTCGCCTGGGAGCGCGCGCGGCAGGGCGCCGCACCCGGCGCGGCGCTGCTGGGTGAGGCCCTCCCCCAGTAGGACTCCTTGGCTGCGCCCTGTCACGGCGCCTACGCCACGACTCAAGAATGGTCGTGGACGCTGCCCGGTGGGATATCATGCGATCCAAACATCACCAATCGGCTCGCTGAGCGGCCATCATGCAACGCGGGCTCGCACTCCCGGGCCGCGACACCTTGTGAGCGGGTGGTTGCTCTGCAGGGGGCTATCACAGAGAGCATGAACGGCGAGCGGCAGAGCTGCTGCGGCGGCAGGCGACGCGGTGGCGGCGCGACTGGCCGGCGTGGCGGCTGACGAGGCGCGCGTGGACGCCGCGACCGCGGAGTTCCTGCGCGCTGCGCTGCCGGCCGCGCCCGCGCTGGTGCTCGGCTTCCTGTGCCGGGAGGGCGCGCTGCTGGCGCGGCGCCCCGCGCAGGCCCCCCAGGCGTCCCTGTGCAGTCAGGCGCATCGCGCCCTCGATGGTCGCCGCCGAGGCTGCAGCCAAAGCCGTCATGGGTCCTCACACAAACGGGGCTGGGGTGCCTTGTGGTGAGGTCGCCGCGCTGGCATGGTGGTCAGCGCGCGCGTAGCTGAGGAGCCCGGGGCCTGCAAGTGCGCGACGCGTGTACAGATGAAGGGTGCCAGGGTGCCGGCCGGGGGAGCGCCCCAAGCTGCCCGTCCCGGCAGCGCCGCTCTTTGAGCCTCGCCGGCACCCGCGCGCTCGAGCAAGGCTGCCCGCATGGATGCCGACCGGCACCCGCGCTGCGCGCCAGGTGAGCCATGAGCTGAGCGTGCCGGCGGTGACGGCGATGCTGCTGTCGGCGGTGGCGTTTGCAACGGCCGCATGTGCGGGCCTGGCGCTCGCCGACGCGCTGACGCCGCGCGCGCGCGCCTGCCTGCAGGCGCTGGCCGCGCTTGCAGCGCTCGTCACCACCGTCACGGCGCGCGCGCCCTCCCCCCCAACCTGCACACTCTGGCACTCCTCTGCTGCATGTCTGCTCTTCCTGCGGGCATGTGCTGCTGCTGCGCCCGGCGGTTAGCTGGCGTGGCGCGGGCAGGGCGGTGCTGGGTTGGTGCGTTGTGAGGTCAGGAAACGCTATGGCTGTCTGCCGCTGCTGGGCAGCCTGTGCGCGGAGCGCCTCGCGCGCCGCCTGGCCTTTGAACATATACAGGGTTTGTAAGTCAGGAACCGAACGCGCACCTGCAGGGCGCCTGGCACGCTCCCTCGCCTCCGCAGGGCTGAGCGACGGGCTGTGAACGCGCACGTGCGGGGCGCAGATGCACGGGGTGCCCGCTGCGCCGGTGGTGCTGCTGGCGAGCGCGCTGGCTGTGGTGGGCGGCGCGGGCGCGCGACTGGCGGCCATCGCAGAGGAGGTGGAGTAGGCAGGGTGGGCTGCTGAGTGGATGCAATACTCGGCCTCTCCTCTCATTGGAGGCCCGGTGTTGCTTCACAAGCTTGTTTAGCAAAGGTTTAATACTTGAGTCTGAGTTCAGTTCGAAGTAATTCCTGGGGTGCTCAGAGCATGTCTTTAGTAGGTGTTGCCAGCCAGCTGGTTGCAGTGAGGACGGACGCCTTGCAACATAGCCTGTGAGCTGGCTTGCTGTCTCTGTTACTACGTCTCGTTGCGCTCCCCAGTATGTGCTTGCTGCACCGTGTGCAGCTCAGGGGCTGGCAGCCGCTGTGGCGGAGACCAGCAAGCACGCACTGCCTTGCCGCACCTCCCTGCGCTGAGCCGTCAGGTCTCTCGCAATGCTCTCCTCAGCAGCAATTGCAGATGTCACAGTACCTGGACCTGGTCATGGAGACCAATCAGACCATGAACCTGACGGGTGCGAACAGACGCGCTCCTCGACACTAAAGTGACGAGCGGCTGGCACTGCTCAGCAAAGCCTGGCGACGCGACCCGCAGCCATCCGGAGCAAAGAAGAGGCGTTGGAGCGCCACATTAACGACTCTCTGGCGCTGCTGCCGGCTCTGGACGCACGCGTCGAGGCACGAGCCGGACGCGTGCAGCCCAGGCTCGTTGACGTGGGCTCTGGGGCAGGCTTCCCTGGAGCGGTTTTGGCCATCGCGCGGCCGACCTGGCAGGTGTGGGTCGCGCTGACGCCTGAGCATACCTTTCTCTCTCACACCTCTCACACCAGCCTGTCCAGGAGCACACTGGCTCTAAGCTTTGCCTGCTGCTCTGGCTAGCCAAGCCAGCGGCTGCCAGGCCTGAGGCTGCGCGGCGCCTGCCAGCGCCCAGGTGCTGCTCCTCGACTCGCTGCGCAAGCGCTGTGACTTTATGACTGCTGCGGCGGCGGCAGTCGGCGCGGCGAACGTGCAGACTGTCTGGGCGCGCGCCGAAGCTGCGGGCCGAGACCCAGTGCACCGCGTGCGGCTCTCCCTGCTCTGTCCGGGGCGGTGGGCACCGCCGTGCGATGCATGGCTCTGTGCAGGGTCGCCTGCAGGGCCACTTCTGTGTCGCCTTACGCACCTCGCTGCAGCACAGTGGCAGGGCCATTGCCCCTGCTGCAGGGCACCAGGCGCAAGCGCATGCATGCGATGCATTGCATGCGGCAGGGCATGCTGCGGGGCATGCAGGGCAGGGCGCCAGTGACCGCGAGAGCCCGGCGGCGTCGCGGCACGCAGGAGGCGGCCGACGCGGCGGTCGCGCGCGCGGTGTCCGAGCTGCGCGTGCTGGCCGAGCTGTGCCTGCCGCTCGTGCGCGTGGGCGGCTGGTGGCTCGCTGCAAAGGTGCCCCTGGCCGCTGCCTGGCCATGCGCCGTCCCTGCTGTTGGCTGCCATATGCTGCCCGGCGTGCTGGCGCGCGCTTGCGCTCGCAGCAGCAAAGCCTCACCTGACAAGGCGGCCGCCTCAACAGCGCCTGGCGCGCTGACCGCACACCTGCGGTCAGGGGAGTGCCTCGGTGGCACACGCCTGGGACGTGCAAGCTCACCCCCACATAGCCATCCGAGGGTGCTGCCCGCCAGGCTCGCGCTGCAAGCACGCCTGTGCCTCAGGGTGGGTGGGGCCTGCAGGGCGCACACCCCGAAGCAGAGGTCGCAGCGGCGGCGCGCGCGATCCGGGCGCTGGGCGGCGAGCTGGAGTGCGTGCAGCCAGTGGCGTCAATGGCCCCGGACGGGCTGCGCACGGTCGTCATCGTGCGCAAGGCGCGGCCCACGCCGGCGCAGTACCCCCGGCGCGAGGGCACGCCCGCCAAGGCTCCCCTGTGAAAGGCTCAGTGCGCTAGCCCGCAAGGGCCGCAGCTATGTCTGGAGGCAGGTCGCCGGGCCGTGCCATATAGAGCTGTGCCAGACCCAGCATGGGTTGATGGCCTTGGCGCCACAGCACATTGCCATTGCGGCGGCTCTTGGCAGCCTGATTGCCAGCTTGCTGAGGCGGCCAGCTGCTACACCATGTAAATGAGTACTGCTGCTGAGGGCACCATGCGTTTAAATCCAGAGAGGCAGCACATTGGTTTAAATCAACCCCAAAATTGCACCAGCACCTCAAACTCCGACTGTGCTCTCAGGCATGCATTGCAAAAGCTGCTCTCTGTCTGCATGTGCAGGCATGTGCACGTGCAGGAACACAATATGCTGGAAGCGCCTGCAGCCCATATGGCGGGCAGGCGCTCTGGACCGCTCTGGCCTGTATGTTGCTGCGCCTGCTAGTTCTCAGTTAGTGCCCTTGCCACCACCACAGTGGCCTGCGCAGGCGCAAACAATAGCTCAGGTCATGCGTGGACTGGTGCAGGCCCGAGCACGGCTGCAGGCCGGTTCCGTGCACTCTCAACTGCGCACCTCCGTGTAGCGGTCCAGGCAGCGGGATAGGCACTGCTGCTCGCTGCTCCCCAGGCTGCTGGATGGCCTGGTTACGCACACCTGGAAGCACTTGTCGCGCGCCGTCTGCAACAAGCGACACTGTGAGACAGCGGCCTCCGCAGCGCAGGTGCTGTGCGCCTGACCAGCCACACTGCGCCTCACGCCGCAGAGCGGAGCAAATGCCGCCGCAGCAACGCTTCAAGGGTGCACGCACGCTCAAGAACGTCTGGATTTGATTGAGCGTCATCCGCAGCGCCACCTGCGCAGCCACGAGCACCAGGATGCCGTCAGCAACACACGCACCTTCAGTTGATACTCGCAGCAGATACAGCTGGTGCAAGAGCACACGCAGCGTCACCTCGTCCATAAGCTGCTGCTCGCTGGCCTGCCCGGCCCCGCTAGAGCTGGTGCCGCCGGGGAAGTCCATCGCCTCTTTGGAACTCCACCTGCAGGCAGAACCTTGTTGCAAGCTCTTGTAGTCGGCGTGCCTGGCGAAAGCTCCTGCTCCTCTCCTACAGCAGGAGCACTAAAATAAACAGGAGCTCTTCTTCTTCCCCAGGCCCAGCCAGACTTAGGGTATGTGGGTTACACTTTTGAGACTTCACCGAGTCCTTGCACTCGGTGATTGCTCGGATATAGATGAAGCAGAGAGCTCTTGTCAAGCCGCAGTAGTCTGCAGAGCTACGCGCCTCCTTGTGCTCAACGCGCACGCGAGGGAATCGGGCCATGCAGGTTGCGCCTGAGGCGGCTGCGACATTCCTGCAGCGCCAGAAGAATGAGGCGGAGACGCATGTGCAGAACCTGACGGCTACGCTGACCGAGCTCCACGGCCTGAATGAGGCGGAGGCGATGTGCCTGCTGGCCACTGAGGGGGAGCGCGCTGTCAAGGCGCTGAGCCACCAGCTGGCTTCCTGGCGCGCGTTCATGCGCGGTGACGCAGATCTGTTGGTGAGCAGGCTGCGCACATGAAAGCCATGGTTTGGCCCTGTATTTGGTGCGAACGCGGGGTAGTGGTGGCACTTTGGCAGAACTTCAGTCAGTTCCTCTGCCCCGTTACAACCAGTTTGGTTCCGGTGCCGGGCTTGGCAGCCAACGCACAGCACCTGCGTGCAGAACAGGCCATAAGCTGGGCCCTCCGGGGTGCGTGGGGCGGCAGAAGGCCTGCGAAACGGAGGGGGCAGTGGACGGGCGTGCGCACCTGACAAACGAGGAGGACCGCCGCGGGACAGTGTTGAACAAGTGCGCCTGCCCTGGCAGCTCGCGTGACCTTGCCCAGGCGCGCACTGCGTGTCAAGCGCAGCCACATGTCAGGCCCGTTGGCAGCGCAGGAGGCAGCTGTTAGCAGAGGGTGCTGTGACGCGTCCAGGCTGGCGGCGATGGGTGGCCGGCCGGCGCTGGGGGCGATGGTGCTGCCAGGCATGACCGCGGCCGCGCGCGGCGCGCTGCAGCCCACGGCCAGCCCGGCGGCGCGCGAGATCCTGCGCAACCGTGCCTCCGCCGAGACCACGCCGCCGTGGCAGCCGCGGCCAAGCGGCCTCGCGCACGCGACGCCGCCGCCGCCCACAGCCGCCGCGCCCCACAGCACGCCGGCGGCGCTGGCGCCCAGGCCGGCGGCTGTTTCGCAGGCGCCGGCGGCCGGCCCGGGGGCTTCCCTGGCGGGCCACGCAGCTGGCTTCAGCCCGGGGGCGCCCAGCCCAGCAGGCAGGGCCGCAGACGGGGGCGCTGCCGATGGGGGCCCAGGCAGCGCGCCGATGAGCACGCCACTGCCGGCGCAGCGCCCGGACGCGACCGCCACGCCCGCCAACATGCCCGCGAGCGCGGCAGGGCCCTGGATGGTGCGCCGTGCGCCGAGCATGTGCAGGCTACATGCTGCTGAGTCGCTCGCCCAGTGTGCTGCGTGCGCTGTATGCGGCGCCGTGTCTGCGATTGCGTGGTGGGTATGGTGGGCATGTGCCGCACCAGGTTGCCACAAGCCCTCCGGTGGCATGCTGGACGTGCATAGGCGGTATGCACGGCGGACTCCCTGGGTGCTGCAGGCCAGACTCGCAATGCGGCTGGATCTGTCTGCCAGGCTCTGTGTCTGGATGAGGCCTCTTGTGCGCCCACCCGGGCTGGTCCCTGGTGCCTGCGGAGCGACGCACCAGGTACATGGCCATGCAGCGACGGTCGACATGTGCATGCATGTCGCATGCGCGGCTGCGCACACTGTGAGACCAGACAGGGTGAGGGGCGCCGCGCGCAGAAGGAGGTGCGGGAGCGCAAGGCGCGCGCGCCGGGCAGTGCGGCCCCGGCAGGCTCGCCGCAGCCGGCGCTGGGCGTGTCGCCAACCGAGCTGCAAGCCGCGCTGCTGCGGCGCGGCAGGGGCAGCGGCGGCGGCGGTGACGGCACGCCATAGCTGCTCGCTGTATGCCGCCTGGTTTCCCTGAGTTGCCCAGCGTGCTGCAACGCCTGCTGCAACGCCTGCTGACAGGTGTACCAGAGGCTTGCATCCATGTCTTTGCAGCAGAGGCAGGGCAATCAGTGACACGCTTTGAAAGTTTTGGCAGCTGCTGGACATGTAGGCCTGCAAGCTAGATCGCAGTATGTGGCGTTGACATGATGACGACATCAGGGGCTGCACATCCGTCTTGACAGCAATCTAGCCTTGCACGAAGTGCGCTTTGCCACTGGCTTACAGAGAAGTGAACTCTCGCTCCAGCCGCCGTGTGAAAACAGAAGCTGCAGACATATGGTGTGCAGATCCGCAGTGCAGGGACACGACAGCAGTGCTTTGAGACAGCTCGCAGTTGGCTGACTAGGCCAGGAGCAGGTTCAAGTTTCATGCAATCTCGGTGCAGTAATGTACAGAGGAGCACGCACCCCAGAGTTCGTAACCGCTTGCGCGGTGCGCCAGGCATCTGTGCCCTGCTGTGGCCCCACACCCCCGCGCACACCGCTACTGTCACATTTGTGGCAGTTGGATTGGCATACGCTTCCGCACAGGCGGGGTTCTGCTCAGGCAAGCACGCCGAGCGCCCTTTGGTGCACACGGCCCTCTGCAGACTCGGGGCGCCGGGACGCCGTCAGCGCCGCCTCCTGGGCGCGCCGTAGAACGGGGGCGGGACCTCCCGCTCCACCCAGCCGATCTGGTCGGGCGGCCATATCTGCGCGCGAGCGGCAGCCGTACACAGTCGGCTGCGCTGCAGGCTCGCGCTTCTGCGCAGTCCGTTGCGGGCAGTGGCGCCCCGGTGAGGCCCTCCTCTTAGGGTGGGCACACATGCAAGCGCATGCCCGCACGCCCTCAGCTTCGCATTAAGCTGGATGCAGGACTACAGGCACGGCGCGCTCACTCGTCCAAGCTCAGCCACAGTGACGGATCAGGTAAGATGACTTCCTGCAAGGAGTGCGACCAGACTGTGCGACTGAGTTTGTGCTGGCCCCCCACGCACTGCGCTTAAGTGTCAGCGCAGCAGGACGCCTGGTTTGCTGACAGGCAGCCGTACTGCGACGCAGCCGAAGAGCGCGCGGGTGTCTGGGAGGCGCACCCTGCAAATGACGCGCCCCAGCATCATATTGTACGGCAGGGGCCCGTAGTCGCGCGAGTCGGTCGAGTTCAGCGTGTTGTCGCCCTGGAGCCACACGTGCCCCCTCGGCACCTGCACAGGCATGGGTTGTCATCAGCACCACTTCAGCGCCTGACGTGGCAGTGCGTGCAGCCTTCTGCCAGGCGTTCCCCGTGCAACACGCTCCGCGAGTGGGCATGAGTGCCCGGCTGTCAGAGCCAGGCCAAGCTGGCACATCAGGTGCGGGCCGGCACTGATGAACGGGTAAATCAACAGCTATGTAGCAAGTGTCCCGGCACTGGGCTCAGCGCGCCGTGTGCACTGTCGAAGCGCCCCGCCTGCTGGACGACTCGACTCTGACAGTGTCGCCGTCCATCCCCAGCACGCGCTTGATGATGCGCTGCGTCGGGTTCCGCGGGCTCAGCGCGAGCACCACGTCGCCTGCGCCGCAGCGGCGCCTGGTGGCTCTCTGTGAGCAGAGCAGGGAAGGGGCCTTGCTGGTCGGCAGTGCAGGCACCGCTGGGTGGGCCAGGGGCCTGGTTCTGGGTAAGCACAGCTGTTGAGTGCAGGTGCAGATGCTGAGCGTGTGTGGGCGCCGCACCTACTTCGATGCGGTTGCGCCACACTGACACCTTCTCCACGACCAGCCAGTCGTGTGCCGCGTTGAGTGTGGGCAGCATGCTCGGCCCGGTGGCCTGCACCGCGCGGCTCAGGCTTGACGCATGCTACAGCGCTCACAGACGTTGAGTGGTCACTGGGAGCAGGTTGAAGCAGCGGTGCGCAGAGCGCAGCGCTGGTTGAGTGTGCGCACGATTGACAGCTCGCCGACGAACTCGTGGAACACGCCGACGACGCCGATAGCCTGCACGAGCTTGAGCAGCTCGGCGCGCAGGAACGCCGCCCGGTCACTCCCGGGCTGGAACGCGCGGCCCAGCAGCTGCGCTGGCAGCAGCTTTATCATCGCAGCGCCCCACTCACACGCTCATGCTGCTGTCAGGCGTCACGGCAAGCGCGTTCCGCGGCTCAGTTGCCGCTAGCCCTCCCCGGCCTGTGACGCTATACTGAAACAAGGCTGACAGTGCGTGCAAATCCACACACGATGTTGGTGAGTGGGGAGGGGAGGGACTGATGAAGAGGCCAAGGCAGCCTACTTGGGCGCCTAGACAGGAAAATGGGTGTACACCCCCCTGCCACTGCAGCGGCAATGCAATGTCTCATTGACAAAAGCGCTGCACACCGTCGCACCTCACCACTACAGACACAGCTGCGCTTGTCCCTCGACAGATGCAATGATCCTTGCACGGCGCGCCTGAGGCATGCCCATCAGCACTGGCAAGCAGGTCGAGGGAACGAGCAACAAGCTGTCTGAGTCCATGTGCAGCGCCCTCTACCGCGCGTCCCTCGAGTGTGAGCCGACGCGGCTGTTCTAGTCACCACTTCCGGGAAGCACACTAACCTGTGCACGTGTGCACACACGCAACCACGTCCCCACACCGCGCAGGCCTCGACAGAAACGGCTACGAGCGCGAACGGTGCGTCAAGGAGTTTAACGCGTACAAGGACTGCAAGGCGGAGGAGGCGCGCGTGCATACCTGCACACCTTGCTCTGACGCCTGTGATGAGCTGCAGGACAGCGTTCCGCTCACACGGGCTGCACGCAGGCTCGGAAGATGCGACTGGACCGCATCGATGAGCGGAAGCGGCGCGGCACCTTTTTCTGAGCGGGCATGCCCGAGGCGCCGCTCGCTCACCTGAGTTGAGGCGCGTCGCATGGCGCGCCGAGCGCTGGCCGCGGCAGCGCGCCTGGCCAGGGCGTGGCAGCAGCAGGCGGGCGGCGCAGCCGGCGCGCCGCAAGGTGCTCGGGCGCTGGCCGCCGCGGCAGCGCCGCGCGCCGGCCAGGCAGGCGGAGGCGCGGCAGCGCAGCGGGGCAGGCCGCTGGCGCCGGGGCCGCTGGCCGCAGGCGGCACCGACCTGGTGCGGCAGCAGGCTGCTTGCGCTGCTGAGCACCTGCGGGGCGACGCGCTCCAGGCCGGCCTGCCTGGGAGGGAGGCCGGCCAGGCAGACCACGCCTCGGCGCAGCATACAGAGGACCATGGCCCAAATGCTGTCACCAGCAGGTCTGCGGCCGCGTGCGCCTGGGGAGCGCGGCCGCTGTGGGGGCTGCAGCTGCGGGGCGGCCCGCCAGCCCCGCCCCAGCAGCGCCAAGCGCACGCGTGGGCCGGCCCGGCATTGCGCCGGCTCGGCCCCCTCGTACAGCGTGCCGCAGGCAGGGCGCTGCCCTGCGAGCCGGCGGGCGGCGCCGCGGGCTCCCCGTCACGCGGCAGCGTGCGCGGCATGGCGACCCGCGCGCCTGGCAGAGAGCGGCCGCAGGCGGGCGCTCCGGCCCTGCAGGCTGCCGCTGACGGCCGGAGGCCGCCTGGCGGCGGGGATGCGAGCTCGCCGCGCCCGCGCGGCAGCGAAGCGGCGCGCTACGGCGCGGGCGGCACCGGCCCGGAGAGGCTGCGGGACCTGTCAGCCGTCGCCAGGGCGCGCAGCGCGGCGGCTCCCGGCCTCGTGCGCCGC